>Ga0182013_10006589_pt1 | contig 13090 bp, 11 predicted proteins | sample 612S2MmetaG_FD_120487 | JGI IMG/M metagenome (GOLD analysis project Ga0182013, IMG submission 120487) | Permafrost microbial communities from Stordalen Mire, Sweden - 612S2M metaG | ecosystem: Environmental > Terrestrial > Soil > Wetlands > Permafrost | place: Sweden: Stordalen | collected... | reverse complement strand
GGCCGGAGACGGCGAAGGGGCGGCCCGGCACCCTGCCGGACCGCCCCTCCCTGGGACGATGTTGATCCCGCCGACTTAATAGTCCGGCATCTGCGGCGGTGCCTGACCCTTGTTCTTCTCGGGGATGTCGGTGATGAGCACCTCGGTGGTCAGCAGCAGACCCGCGATCGACGCGGCGTTCTGCACGGCGGAGCGGGTCACCTTGGTGGGGTCGATGATCCCGGCGGCGACCATGGCCACGTAGGCGCCGGTGGCCGCGTCCAGGCCCTGGCCCTTGGGGAGGCCCTTGACCTTCTCGACCACGACCGAGCCCTCGAGCCCGGCGTTGACGGCGATCTGGCGGAGCGGCTCCTCCAGGGCTCGCCGGAGGATGTTGACGCCGGCCAGCTCATCGCCCTCGGCCTTGACCTTGTCGAGAGCAGCGATCGAATTGAGGAGGACGACGCCACCCCCGGGGACGATCCCCTCCTCCACCGCGGCGCGGGTCGCCGACACGGCGTCCTCCATGCGGTGCTTCTTCTCCTTGAGCTCGGTCTCGGTGGCGGCACCGACCTTGATCACGGCGACTCCGCCGGAGAGCTTGGCGAGCCGCTCCTGGAGCTTCTCCTTGTCCCAGTCGGAGGTCGACTTCTCGATCTCCGCCTTGATCTGCTCGATGCGGCCCTTGATGGCGTCCTGGCTACCGGCACCCTCGACGACGGTGGTGTCGTCCTTGGTGATGGTGACCCGCCGGGCGCGGCCGAGCTGGTTGAGCGTGGTGGAGTCCAGCTTCAGGCCGATCTCCTCGCTGACGACGGTGCCGTCGGTGAGGATGGCGATGTCCTGCAGCATGGCCTTGCGGCGGTCGCCGAAGCCAGGGGCCTTCACGGCCACGGCGCTGAAGGTTCCGCGCAGCTTGTTGACGATGATCGTCGCGAGCGCCTCACCCTCCACGTCCTCGGCGATGATGAGGAGTGGCTTGCTCATCTGGACGACCTTCTCGAGAAGGGGAAGGACGTCGGCGATGGCCGAGATCTTGCGGTCGGTGATCAGGATGTAGGGCTCCTCGAGGACCGCCTCCATCCGCTGAGCGTTGGTCACCATGTAGGCCGAGATGTAGCCCTTGTCGAACTGCATCCCCTCGACCAGCTCCAGCTCCGTCTCCAGCCCCTTGGACTCCTCGACGGTGATGACGCCGTCCTTGCCCACCTTCTCCATGGCGTTGGCGACGGTCTCGCCGACGGCCGGGTCGGCTGCGGAGATCGACGCCACCTGGGCGATCTTCTCGCGCTCGGTGACCGGGATCGACTGGGCCTTGATGGCCTCGACCACGGCGGCGACGCCCTTGTCGATGCCTCGCTTCAGGAGGATCGGGTTGGCGCCGGTGCCGACCTGGCGAAGACCGGCCTCGATGAGCGCCTGGGCGAGCACCGTGGCGGTGGTGGTGCCATCGCCGGCGATGTCGTTGGTCTTGGAGGCGACCTCCTTGACCAGCTGAGCGCCCATGTTCTCGAAGGGCTGCTCGAGCTCAATCTCCTTGGCGATGGTCACGCCGTCGTTGGTGATCGTCGGCGAGCCGAACTTCTTGTCGAGGACCACGTTGCGGCCCTTGGGGCCGAGGGTGATCCTCACCGCGTTGGCCACGGCATCGACGCCGCGCTTGAGAGATGCGCGAGCGTCCACGTCATAGATGATTTGTTTAGCCATGAACCTCCTCCACCGCCTGCCCGGTGGGCAGGGCTCCTGGAACGGTCGGGATGAAGCGTCGGCTTGCCATCTTAGCACTCGGGGTAGGCGAGTGCTAGCGGCCCGGGTCGTCGAGTGCCAGCGGCCCCCTGGGCGCCATGGCGGTGGTGGGAAGGCAACCGTCGCGCGAGTGCCACCCCGCCACGAGCGCTCGAGAGCCCGGTCCCCGAAGCGAGCGAATATGATCGCCAGATGCCGGCCAAGCGCCCGCTGATCCGCCGCACCGCGGCGCTGGCCGCCGTCGGCGGCGCCGTCGCGCTCTCCGTGAAGGCCCTTTCCCGCACCCGACCGGGGGCCGAGCGCCGCCTCATGGACTGGGACGCGGTGCGCCGCAGCGCCCGGGCCAGGTCGGGGCAGCGGGCCCCGCTCGGCCGAGATCAGGCGCAGCGGCTCGCCGCCCGCTACGACGCGATCGCGGCCGAGATGGTGCCCCTCATCGCCGAGGTGTGCGGCGCGCCGCCGGCGGCGATACCCCGCGTCACCGTGCTCGACCGCCACGGTTTCATCGACGCCAACCTGGAGATCGTCCGCCGCCTGCTCGAGCCCGCCGAGGAGATGCGTGGCCCGATCGCGGAGACCGCGCTCACCGCGCTGGGCAGGCGACTGACCAGCCGCTACGTGGGTGAGGTGCTCGGCTTCATGGCGCAGCGGGTGCTGGGCCAATACGACCCGGTGCTGATGCTCCCGGCCCCGGCGTTCGTCCCGGAAGCCGGGCGCGCCGGAGCTGCGGTGGAGCGGCCGCCGGCCGCCCTCTACCTGGTCGAGCCCAATGTCGTGGTGCTGCAGCGCGGCCAGGACGCCCCACCCGAGGCGTTGCGGCGCTGGCTCATCCTCCACGAGGCGACCCATGCCTGGCAGTTCGAGGCTCACCCCTGGCTCGGACCGTATCTCGGAAGCCTGATGAACGACCTGGTCGCGTCGGGGCTCGGCGAGGGGAGGGGCGATCCCGAGCCCCGCGGCCTCACCTCCGAGGCGCTCCGCCGGATGGGCGTCGCCGTCGCCGGCCAGCTCCGCGGGATCGGCCGGCTCCAGGCGATCATGAGCGTGCTCGAGGGCTACAGCAACCTGGTGATGCACCGGGTCGGACGGGGACACATCGACGACTTCGACGAGCTGGAGGCTGCCTTCCACCGGCGCCAGGCGGAGCGCAGCCTGGTGGAGCGGCTGATCCTCGGCTTGACCGGGATCTCGCTGAAGATGCGCCAGTACGACCTCGGTGAGCGCTTCTGCGAGGCGCTCATCGCCGCCGGCGGCTACCGCCTCCTCAACCGGGTGTGGGACGGCCCTGAGATGATGCCCACGATGGCTGAGGTTCGCGCTCCCGACCGCTGGATCGCGCGGATCCGGCGAAACGGCTAGAGCCGGCGCGGCGTCCAGATTGACTCGCCCAAAGCGGGCTGAAGGTCTCCCCGAGACAGCCGCCCCCTCTCCCGACGAAACCCGGTACGACCTGGTCCACGTCAGACCCCGTCCCTGGGAGGCGGGGCGGATCCGGACCGCCTCCCTGCTCCAGCTCGACTTCGAGTTCGCGTGCTCCTCCCTCTCCCTGGACGCCGCCCGGGCGCAGCGGCGAGCCCACGACCGCCATGGCATCTCCACGCTCATCGTGCCGGCCCGCTACGCCGGGGCCGCGATCGGCGTCGCGGAGGCGGCGCTCCACGCCCTGGCTGCGGTGCGCCCGAGAGGGAAGGGGGTGCGTCCCGAGATGCCTCGGCTCCAAGCCGACCACCCCATGTTCTTCACCTTCCAGATCTCCACGGGCAAGATCTCCACGGGCGAGGCGGAAGCGCCGGCGGGCGCGGCGTCGGGGCTTCTCCTCAACGTGGACAAGTGCGACGGCCACATCTGGAGCGCCGAGGAGATGGCTGCGTACTTCGCCCTGATCGGGCCCCGCTGAGATGAGCCCCCGGACGCCGCCTCCAGGCCGGCGCCGGAACGGGCCCGGTGAGGGGTTGGCGGGCGGCCCGGGGTTGCGCGTCCTCTGCGCCCCCAATGCCTTCCGGGGGACCCTGACCGCGGCCGCCGCGGCGGCTGCGCTGGCGGCCGGCGCACGCGACGCGGGGGCGCTGGCCCGGGCCCTGCCGATGGCGGACGGCGGCGACGGCACCCTGGACGTCCTTCTCGCGGTGTCGCCGGCCGCCCGGATCGAGCTCCACCGGGTCTGCGGCCCGCTGGGTGGCCGGCTGGTGGCCCGGCTGGGATGGATCTCCGCCGCCACCGCGGTCGTGGAGCTGGCCGAGACATCCGGCCTGCGGCGCCTCCGAGGTCACCCCCACCCCCTGCGCGCCACCTCCCGGGGTGCCGGCGAGCTGATCGCTCGCGCCCTCGACGGCGGCGCCCGCCGCATCCTGGTGGGCATCGGCGGCTCGGCCTGCACCGACGGCGGTGCCGGGCTGCTGGCCGCCCTCGGGGTCAGGCTCCTCGACGGGCGTGGCCGCGCCCTCGACCCCGGCGGGGGAGCCCTCACCGCGCTGGATTCCGCCGACCTCTCCGACCTGGACCCGCGCCTCCGCCTCTGCCGGCTCGAGGTCGTCAGTGACGTGGACAGTCCGCTGCTCGGCAGGCTCGGCGCAGCCCACGTCTTCGGGCCCCAGAAGGGGGCGACGGGCGACGAGGTCGACCGGCTGGCGGCCGGGCTGCGACGGCTCGCCGAGGTGCTGGAGCGCGACGCGGGTGTCCCGAGCGCCCTCCGCGACCAGGCCGGCACCGGGGCGGCCGGCGGGAGCGGCTACGGGCTGGCCGTCGCGGGCGCGACCCTGATGCCCGGAGCGTCGCTGGTGGCCGACGCGATCGGGCTCGACCCGGCCATCTCCGAGTCGGACCTGGTCCTCACCGGCGAGGGACGTCTGGACCACCAGACCGCCGCCGGCAAGGCCCCGATGGAGGTGGCGCGCCGCTCAGCCCGGCTGGGCGTCCCCTGCGTCGCGGTGGCGGGCGAGGTGCGCTCCGACCCCGGGGGATTCCGCCGCGTCTTCTCGCTGGCGGACCTGGCCGGGCCGGGCGAGGATCCGCGCCGGGTGCCCCGGCGGCTGCTCCGGCGAGCCGGGGCCCGGATCGTGCGCGCGGTGGCCGCGGGCGACTGAGGCGCGCGCCGCGCCGCCCGGGAGGGTCACCAGATCGGGCGCAGCCACTCCGCGTACTTGGGGTTTGCGCCCGCCACGATGTCGTTGAAGAGGCGCTGGACGCGCAGGGTGAGCGGTCCGGGCTCGCCGTCGCCGACGGTCCGGCGGTCGACCTCGACCACCGGGGCCACCTGCGCGCCGGTCCCACACATGAACACCTCGTCGGCGATGTAGAGCTCGCTCCGGCCGATGGAACGCTCGACCACGTCCAGTCCCATCTCCTCGCGGAAGAGGTGAATGAGCCCCTGGCGGGTGATCCCCTCCAGGATGTTGTCCGCCGGCGCGGGGGTCGAGATGACCCCGCCGCGGATCAGGAAGATGTTTTCCCCGCTGCCCTCGCAGACGTGCCCCGCGCCGGTGAGCATGATGGCCTCGTCGAAGCCGGCCTGGAGTGCCTCCGACTTGGCCAGCGCGCTGTTGATGTAGATGCCCGTGCACTTGGTCCGGGGCGGAGCCATGCTCTCGTCGATGCGGCGCCACGACGAGACCATGCAGCGCATCCCGCCGGTGGGGACGTAGTCCCCCATCGGCGCGGTGGCGATGGCGAAGCTGTCGGGCATGTCGTGGAGGCGGAAACCGATGGTCTCGGCCGACTTGAAGATGAGCGGGCGGATGTATGTCGTCTCCCGGCTGCCATTGCGGCGGAGGAGCTCGTGGGTGATGGCGCACAGCTCCTCGACGCTGTGGGGAACCCTCATCTGCAGGACGCGGGCGTTCTGGTGGAAACGGCGGTAGTGCTCCGGGAACCAGAGACCGTAGAGCTGACCCCTCTCCTCGCTCCAGTAGGCCCGGATGCCCTCGAAGACGCCCGTTCCGTAGTTGAGACCCTGGGTCAGAAGACCGATCTTGGCGTCGCGGTAGCGGCGGAACTCCCCGTCGAAGTAGATCCAGGAGTCGTCGCGGCGGGCGGCGGCGTCGGTCGTGGGTGCGGAGGCGGTCTGGGTCATGGGCGGAGGTTACACCCGAGGCGCCGGTGGTGGACCCCGGCCCGGCGGGGCGGCGCCGGGTCGGGGTGGCCGCCGGCTGGGTGAGGATCCCGGGGTCGCGCTCCCGGATGATCTGGATGCCGAAGAAGACGGCGATGAGGAGCGCGGACGGGGCCGTGATGCTCTGGTGCATCTGCATCATCCCCGGCGGGAGCGGCGGCACTGGATCAGAGATCTCGTGCCAGACCGGTGGCGCGTCGGTGACGAGGTCGTGATCTGGCGTCAGACGAGGCGGGAGTGGGGCCGACTAGGGTGAGTGGCAACCATGCAGTCAGGCGCATCCCGACGCACCCCCGTCGCCGTGCCCGCTGTCCGGCGGCGAGCCGCGCCCACGGCGCCGGCACGGCCGGCGCTTCCGGCCGCCGACGCGGCCACCCCCCCCCAGGTGGTGCTCGACCTCTTCACCGAGCTGAACGCCATCGTGGTGCGCGCCTCGAATCGGGCCATCGAGCTCAACCAGCCCCACCCCGGTGCCGCCAGCACCGCCGAGCTGGAGCTGGACCGGGCAGCGCTCTGCGCCGATCTGGAATCGGTCGTCCAGCGCGCGGCGGAGGCGGCGCAGAAGCTGACGGGGGCGGGCGAGGCGGTGGTCGAGGTCACCACCCTGAACGGCAAGCCCCACCGCGCGAGCGTGGGACGCCGGGCCGCCGGCCGGAACGGGGATCCCGCCCTCGCGTCCGACCATCCGTGGCCGGTGACCGCCGTCAGCGCGCGCGAGATCTCCATCCCCACCGAGACGGAGGACGGCGCGCGCGGGAGAGCGGGAGGGCGCGCCGGCACGGGGTCGGAGATCACCGTCCCCCTGCACTACGGGGAGGTGGGCATCGGCGCGGTCACCGTGACCTCGGCCCGGCCGGGTGCCTTCAGCCCGGCCCAGGCGGCGGCCCTGCGGCACCTGGGAGCCCAGGTCGAGTCGGCAGCCCTGAGACTGCACATCCACGGCGAGATGCGCCGGATTGACCGCGAGCGCGAGAGCCTCCAGGAGGCCAGCGATGCGCTGTTCCGCCGGCTGTTCTTCGAGAACCCCCAGCCGATGTGGGTCATCGACACCGAGACGGAGCGCTTCCTCCTCGTCAACGATGCCGCCTGCACGAAGTACGGATACTCGCCCGAAGAGTTTGCGGGGATGACGGCTTCGGCAGTCCGGCGCGACGCCGCCCAGTGGGCCGTCGATCTCAGGAAGGCCAGCACCCGGAAGTCGACCGTGCACGCCCGCCACCGCCTACGCGACGGCCGGATCATCGACGTGGAGGTGGCCACCGGGCCGCAGGACTTCCAGGGCCGTCCGTCGATCCTCTCGATCATCAATGACGTGACCGAGCGCAACCGGCTCCAGAAGGAGTTGCGCGAGGGAGCGTTGCGCGACCCGCTGACGGGGAGGGCCAGCCGGGCGCTCTTCACCGAGCGACTCGCGCACGCGGTCGCCCAGTCACAGCGGCGGAGGGCCGTCACCGCCGCCCTCTTCGTCGACGTGGACCACTTCAACACGGTCAACGACAGCCTCGGCTACACGGTCGGCGACGCCGTGCTCCAGGCTGTCGCAGCCCGGCTCGCGGTCACCCTCCGTCCCGGCGACACCGTCGCCCGGCTGAGCGCTGACGAGTTCGCGGTGCTGCTCGAGGACGTGGTCGACGTGAACCGTGCCGCGGACGTGGCGGAGCGGCTCCAGGACGCCTTCGCCGTGCCCCTCGAGTTCCGGGGGGGCTCGCTGACGGTCGGGCTCAGCATCGGCGTGGCCGTGTCGACCAGCTCGGGACCCGGGGCCGCCGAGCTGCTCCGAGACGCAAGGCTGGCGATGGAGGCGGCCAAGGACGCGGGTCGGGGACGGGTCGAGCTCTTCTCCCCACGAATGCTCGAGTCGGTGACGGATCGGCTGAGCCTGGACCAGGACCTGCGCCGCGCGGTGGAGCGCGGCGAGCTGCGCCTCTTCTACCAGCCACTCGTCTCCATGGAGAGCGGGGCCATCGTCGGCTCCGAGGCACTGGTGCGCTGGCAGCATCCGACCCGCGGCCTGGTACCGCCCGACAGCTTCATCCCGCTCGCCGAGGAGATCGGGTTGATCAGCGCCATCGACACCTGGGTGCTGCGGACCGCGTGCGCCCAGGCGGCCACCTGGCGCAAGGCCGGCCATCCCGATCTCATCGTGGCCGTGAACGTATCGGGCCGCGAGCTGGGACGGTCCGACCTGGTGGACCGGATCGAGGCCGTGCTCTTCGAGAGCGGCCTGCCCCCGGACCGGCTCGAGGTCGAGATCACCGAGTCCGCCGCGGCCGCACAGCCGGCCGAGGCTCTCGAGGAGCTCCACCAGCTCCGCCGGGCCGGGATCGGCATCGCCATCGACGACTTCGGCACCGGTTACTCGAGCCTCAGCAAGCTGGCCACCTTCCCGGCCGACCGGCTCAAGATCGATCGCTCATTCCTGAGCGGCATCAGGCTTGAGACGGACGAGGCCCCGCTGGTCTCGGCGACCATCGCCCTCGCCCACCAGCTCGGCATGAAGGTCACCGCCGAGGGCGTCGAGACCCCGGCCCAGCTGGCCTTTCTCCGCCGCCAGGGCTGCGATCTTCTCCAGGGTTACCTCTTCAGCCGCCCCGTCCCCGCCGAGCAGTTCGAGGAGCTGCTGGCGCAGCCGCCATACGGGTCGCGGATCGCCTGATCGGGCACCCGCGTCGGGGATGCCGGGCCGCCCACACCCTTCCCGGTACCCCTCGGCGCTCCCCGATCGGCCTGATAAAGTAGCCGGCCACCATCTCTGGCCGCCCCGACCGGAACAGCCCGCCGGGTCCCGGTGGTCCTGATCGGTCCGGAGCTCAGAGGAGGCCAGGTCATGACCCTCGACCCCCCCCACGGCGGGCTGCCCGAGGCCCGCGCCGTGCGCTGGAACCCGACCCCGGAGGAGCTGCGTGAGCTGACCTCCCGGATGCCCAACGCACGCCTCACCGCCTTCGACAACTACAACGTCCAGACCAAGGTCACGGCGCGCAGCGCGGCGAGCACCTTCGTGGTCACCGACACCCCGGAGCGGCACAGCGGCAAGACCATCACGCGGGCGGAGGGGGCGCGCCTCGCCGCGGTGCAGGATGCGTACATCCGCGACCAGGAGATGCTGGTCATCGACGGGTATATCGGCAACGACCCCGCCGACCGCGTCCGCGCCCGGCTCTACATCGAGGCGGCCCACGCCAACATCGCCGGCATGCAGCGCTGGCTGTACTTCGACGCCGAGGAGGCCGGCCCTGATTTCGAGCCCCGCCTCACGGTCATCTACACCCCCAACCTCGTCGCCCCCGGCTACCCGGACGACCGCATCATCGCGGTCGACCTCGACGCCGGGGTGACCCGGGTGCTCAACTCCGACTACTTCGGAGAGTCCAAGAAGGGCGGGCTGCGGATGTGGAACGCCCTGGTCTTCGAGCGGGGCGGGCTGGGGCTGCACGCGGGCTGCAAGGTGATCCCGACCCCCCGGGGCGAGCAGGGCATGCTCATCGTCGGCCTCTCCGGAACCGGGAAGACGACCACCACCTTCACCCGACAGAACGACTCCAAGCCGGTGCAGGACGACTTCGTCGCCCTCTACCCCGGCGGCCGGGTGGTCGCCACCGAGAACGGCTGCTTCGCCAAGACCTTCAGCCTCGACCCGGCCTTCGAGCCGAGCATCTACGGTGCCGTCTGCAAGCCCGAGGCCTACCTGGAGAACGTCTCCCAGAACGCCGCCGGTGAGGTCGACTTCTTCGACACCGCCTATACGCAAAACGGTCGCGCCGTCTTCCGGATGGAGGCGCTCGGCTGGCACCGCGACGCGCGGGATCTCTCCGGCGTCGACCAGCTGCTGATCCTCAACCGCAACGAGAGCATCATCCCCGGGGTCGCCCGGTTGAGCGCTGCCCAGGCCGCCGCCTACTTCATGCTGGGTGAGACCAAGGGCACCAGCGCCGGTGGGAAGGACGAGGAGGGCAAGTTTCTCCGGGTCCCGGGAACCAACCCCTTCTTCCCGCTCCGCCACGAGCAGCAGGGCAACCGCTTCCTGGAGCTCCTCGGCAGCTGCGCCTTCGAGGTGTTCCTGCTCAACACCGGTCGCGTGGGCGGCACCGACACCGATCCGGGGAGCAAGAAGGTGGCCATCCTCCACTCCAGCGCGATCGTGAAGGCGATCGCAGAGGGCACGGTCGAGTGGGAACCGGATCCCGACTTCGGGTACGAGGTGGCCTCGTCGCTGCCCGGCGTCGACGACGTGGAGATCCTGCAGCCCCGCCGTCTGTACGAGCGCCAGGGACGGCTCGACGAGTACCAGCGGGTGGTGGACCAGCTGCGCCTGGATCGCCGCGCCTTCCTGGAGAAGTGGGAGGGGCTGGACCCCGCGATCGTCAACGCCGCCGGCTGAGGCGGCCGCCGCCGGCGAGCGTGGGCGTCGCGAGCTCCCCGACGCGGTCAGCCGCGGCTCACGCGCGGATGCGCTCGATCAGCTCGATGAGGTCGTCGGGGGCGGTGCCCTTCACCAGGTAGCCGCAGGCTCCGGCCCGTTGCATCCGGGTCATCGTCTCCTGGTCGTCCCAGGCGGAGAGGGCCACGATGCGGGTGGCGGGGGACGCGGTGCGGATGCCCTCGGCGGCGCGCATGCCACCGCCACCGGGCATCTTGACGTCGAGGATGGCGACGTCCGGCCGGTGGGTGCCGGCCAGCTCGATGGCGCTCTCCGGATCGGCGGCGAGCCCGACGACCAGGTAGCCCGGCTCGCTGCTCAGCATGTCCCCGAGGGCGCCGCGCATGGAGGGGTCGTCGTCGGCGATCAGGACGCTGACGGTCATGACGCCGCCGAGGGGGCCACCGCCGCTCCGGTGCCGTCCGGGTGCGGGTCGGCGGGACCTTCCTCCCCGCTCAGGCGACGGCTGCCCACGCAGTAGCGGACGGTGGTCCCAGGTCCGGGCCCGCTCTCCACGGTGAACCACCCGCCGCTCTGCTCCGCCCTCTCCTGCATCACCAGCAGGCCGAGATGGCCGGGAGGAGCCTGACGCGACCTCGTGGCGTCGAAGCCGACGCCGTCGTCCTTGATCTCCACCAGGACTCCTCCGTCGTACTCGCTGAGCCCCACGTCGATGCGGTTCGCGCGAGCATGCTTGCAGACGTTGGAGACGGCTTCCTGGGCGATCCGGTAGACAACCGTGCGGGCTTCGGGTTCGGGCTCCAGCCGCAGCCGGTCATCGAGCGAGTACTCGAGCCCGGCGTCCTCGGCGATCTGGGCGAGAAACGCCTGCAGGGCGGCGGCGATGCCGTGGGCTTCGAGAGCCGGCGGTCGCAGCACGAACATGAGACGGCGCAGGCGGTTGATCGACTGGCGGACGTCGTGCTCGAGGCTGAGCAGCAGCGGGTCGAGGTCGCCGGTGGGGAGCCTGCGGCGAAGGGTGGCGAGACGCAGTGCGACCGCCGTCATGACCTGCACCGAGTCGTCGTGGATGTCGTCGGCGATGCGCTGACGCTCCTCCTCCTGCGCCTGGACGATGTGGGCCAGCAGCCGGCTGCGATCCTCGGCGCTCTTGCGCAGCTCGTCGACGGAGAGCCGCAGCTGAGCCTGCACCCGGGCGCGTTCGCTGGCGAGCGCCAGCACGTTGGCCAGGCCGCGAACAAAGGCGACGTCATCGTCCGAGTAGGAGACCGGATGGCGCGAGACGACGATCTGCACCCCGGCCATCCGGCTGCCGGCCCAGATGGGCACGATCAGCACGCTGCCGGTTGCACCGGGGTTCGACCCGACATCCGGACAGGCCCTCAGATCGGGGACCACGAGCGGCTCGCCCCTCCGCAGCGCCCGTGCGCAGAGGGGCGCCGCGAACGCCAGCTCACGGGCGAGGGACTCCGGCGGACAGCCCACCCCGGCGCTGGGGACGAGCCCGTCCGGGCCCCGCTCCAGGACGGCGACGATGTCCGCGTCGAGGTTGGCAGCGGCCGCGTCGCAGGCGGCGCGGGCCAGCTCTCCCAGCTCCTCGCCACCACCCAGCGCGCCGCGGCCGAGTGCGGCGACGGCGGTCTGCTGGCGGAGCCGGCGGTCAGCCTGCTCGGCGACCCGTTGACTCCCCTCGACGGAGGCGAGGACGCGGGCGACACCGGCGAGCGTCCCCGGGGCTGCGGTCGTGAAGGTGCCGTGCTCCCGCGCGGCGAGGAGCACCTGGGCGCTCCCCTGGCCCCCGAGCCCGGCGGCGATGGCCGTCCGCTGACCATTGAGGTGGAGGAGCGCCGCCAGGGCGCCCGACCCCTTGCTCATGCTCGGCGTGAGAGCCACATGCTGAGCGGCGACCAGCTTCCGGTCGGCATCGGTACCGATCAAGCCATCAGGGGAGTGGCGCAGCCCGTGGTGGGCCAGGACCGAGATCTCACGGTCCGCGGGCCTGACCGCCACCAGGGCGACGACGTCGGCACCGGTCCGCGTGGCCACCAACTCGATGATCTGAGCGTGAAGCTCCTCGAGGTCGCCACCGGCGAGCGCAAGGAGCGCGGCCTCGGCGACGACCGGGTCCGGGGTGGGGTGAGGCGAGCCCCGGGAAGCGGACCTCAGCGTTGGTGGGGCATCGATCGCGTCGCTCGTGTCCCTACCCGATGACATGAAGGTTCCATACCACCGCCCCGAAACCGATCAGGACGGCGAGAAACCCGAGGGCCCTGGCGACGCGACCACGCAGCCTGGCCATGTTGACGGCGACCACGGTGGCGATCACGACCTTCTCGGTGAGCAGCCCGGGCACTCCCCACCGAGCGATCACGGTGGCGCTGAGCGGGTTGCCCTCAGGCCAATTATTGGCAAGCGCAAGCATGGTCGAGGCCGCGTCAGCAAGCTGTGACACCACCACGGCGACCAGCAGCCAGGCGGCCACCAGGTCCGTGGTGAGGGCGCGGAAATCCCGGACCAGGCCATCCCCGTAGGCGGCGAGATCGCCCTCACAGCTGATCGAGAGCCGCGCCAGGAAGCCGGCTCTCTGGGTCTGGAGACCGACGGTGGTGATCACATTCCGATCCTCGGGTGGCAGGGAGGTTCGGCACCATCGTGACCCAGACGGGGCGGCCTGCCCAGAAGCGGACGACCGCAGTTTCCCTGGTGTGCCTGCACTATCAGGCCGGCCCGCGGCGGCGCCCGCGGCTGCCCCAACCCGGCAATCGATCTCGGCGACCCCTTCGAATGCACCCCTCGCGGGTCACAGAGATGCAACGGCCCTCCGACGCGGACACGCGATCGTGACAGTCCGACGAAAGGCACCCCCGACATCCGGC
>Ga0182013_10006586_pt1 | contig 13095 bp, 15 predicted proteins | sample 612S2MmetaG_FD_120487 | JGI IMG/M metagenome (GOLD analysis project Ga0182013, IMG submission 120487) | Permafrost microbial communities from Stordalen Mire, Sweden - 612S2M metaG | ecosystem: Environmental > Terrestrial > Soil > Wetlands > Permafrost | place: Sweden: Stordalen | collected... | reverse complement strand
GCTTTCCTCGTAAAGCGAGGTGACACGCGGGCACAGGCCCGCCAGGAACGGTCCGGTGGCGACGCCGGTATCGAGGTACAGCACCTCGTTTGAAGAGCGGAGGGCATGCTCAACCTCGCGCGTCACTTGCGCGGCAGTCTGGAGACCGAGCCCGGCGATCCAAATGTCGGTCATGCGGCTTCTCCGCCACGTAGGGCGCGCAAGAGCTCGACGATACGCGCGCGGCGGTCTTGACTGGACGCACTGCGCACGGCGGCGATAGCGGTCTGCACCGACGCGGAGCGGAGGTCGCCGGCCACTGGAGGTCGAGGGGGCGGCGCGCTCATATTCGAGGACTGGAGCAGTGCGGCGGACAGACCAATGGCGCCCTGCGTCTGCACGACGGAGACTTGAATGACGGCGTGTAACGGCGCCAGCGGCTCGCCCGGGAGTGCGGCGCCTGCCGGCGGCGGCAGACTGGCGGGATCGACACCCTCGGGAAGGGGCTGCACCCAAGCGGCGTAAACGACTTTGACGACTCGGCCGTTTTCGTATTGAGCGCAGGGGACCAGGGTGAGGGCGAGCGAGATATCCGGCAGTGTGCGCGCCTCGAGGACGGCGGGCGGCTGGCGTTGCTCGGCGGGCATGTCCGGCGCCAGCACGGCCGCCGCCGCCGATTGGCGCGCGAGCGCGGCTCCAAGCAACGGCAACAAACGCTGATCTGGTGACCGGAGGATGTCTTTTTCATCTTCGGTGAGATCGAACTCGGGGAAGACGTCGTCCGGGGTATCGAGGAGGCGCCGGCGCAGATCGCCATCGAGCGCCGACGCGATCAGTAATCGATCGATACCAGGCCGGAAGATGCCGGGGTCAGACACCCCCGTATGTTAGCAGCCCATGGATAAAGAGTTCTAATGTTTCAACGGTCGTTGCGGCCGGGTTCACTTTTTGAACAGTGGGTCGTAATCTGAATCGTCGTTCTTGGAAAACCATGGACCGCAGAAACTTTCTCTCCGCTTCTCTCACAGCGTCGGCACTGTCAGTGGCCGGCGCAGCCACCGCCGGCGCCCAATCGCCCGCCAGCAGCCCAAACGCCGCGGCCGAATACTATGACCTCCGGCGCTATCAGCTCGTAAGTGGGCCGGGCACCAGGTTAACCGACAACTATTTCGCCGGCGCGCTGATCCCCGCTCTGTACCGGCTCGGGATCGGGCCCGTCGGGGCCTTCTCCAATCTATTTTTGGTCCGGACACGCCCGCTTATTACCTTCTGCTGCCAATCGACCAAACTCGAAACCCCGGTGACGGCCGATCTGGAACTGGCAAAGGACCCCGTTTTTAGGAACGCCGCGGTGCCTCGCGGGCGTGTACGCTACCCGCCGATTAGGACAGTGAACTCGCCCAACACGATCACGCCTCCGTGCGCGGTCATGTCCATCATCCGGGCTGCCGGCAAACCGCAGACGAGGACGGTAAAGGATCCCAATACGATCACATCCGGAGGTCCTACGCACGTCAACATGTCGGTGACGCGAGCCTGTGGTAGTCCTCCCGTAAGCACAGTGACTGCGCAGGGAGGCAGGATGGGACCGCCGACATGCGGCACAAGTACCGTCAACATAGGGCAGACGTGCATGTCGGTGGCGCGGGCCGCGGGAAACATGCTGAGTAGTATTTCACGGCTGGGTCTCCAGCGCAAGCCCGTGGTATTCCGGAAACGCTATGGCGCCCACACCGCCACGGCTGCTTGCACGGAATGCACCAGCACATTGCAATCGGCCGCACGCCCTCACTCTTGAAGGTGTGCGCGCCGTCATGCAGGCGACACCAGACCGCGGCGATGCGGTGGCGCCGTGACGAATCTTCAAAGGCGCATCAGGAAACTCGAAGCGCTTAATTCTCCGCGCGGGCCTGTACGCCTCGTGGTGCGATACGAAGACGGCGACTTGCAGGATCCTGATGAGGAACCGGAATCCGACGTCGACGAAAACGCCCCAAATACTTTGGTCGTGGTTGTGCAGTACGTCGATATGCCCCCCAAATCACCTCCGGCGCCGGCGCTGGGTGCCCACAATCTGCACGCTCTTCCAGGTATAAGGCTGTGACGCAGGCATATTGCCCTGCGCCATGATGCTTACAACGCCCGCCAGGATGACTACCGGCGCCGCCAGGAACCTCCGATTCGCGAACATAATTTCCCTTAGCTCCTGATCTCACGTTTAGCAGATCGCACTGGCGGGTACCTGCCTGGCGTTTCGGGCTTCTGCTGGAACGGCGGCCGGGCCAGAACTGCCACTCGAATAGCTTCCGATATTTGCCGATATCGCCGCTCCGAGATGGGCAGCAAATCAGCCGGCAAGCGGGTTGTTTACGACGGGCGAGAGCGGCGGGAGCGTCATGATTCTGGTGCGGGGGACTGGCCGAGCAAGCGAAAGATTTCGGCGGCTGACATGACTCGGCTGGGGCTCTTACGGACCTTCACGCGCAGCAACTTGAGCGGCCTGAATCATCGCCAGATGGTCTGCGACTCCAAATTCATCGGGAGCCACACTGGATATCGTGGCGACGAGAACCCCCTTGGCGTCGTCACCGGCCTTGAGGGAAACGCGCAATAGATCTTGTGTTGTTTTCACACAGAAGGCTTGGGTCGATACCGCAAAGAAATCGCCCTCTTTAATATCGGTGCCCGCCATGTCGCCCCACGCCACGCGAATATCGAAGGGTCGATTGTAGGACCGATGCCCAACGGGAATGATATGTGCCCCTTCCAGCAGACGCTGGCTGATTCCCGTCTCTTCCGTTGCTTCACGCAGCGCGGCAGTTACCGCGTTTTCAGCAACGGTCGCCCCGCAACTTCCCTGAACAGGGTCCATAAACCCACCAGGCAACGCCTTGAGGCCGGCACCGGGGTTGTGCTTGCGTGTGACGAGAACAACATGCCCGAAATCGTCCAAAAGAACGGCATCCGCCGCATGCCTGAGATGTACAGCGACCTCTCGACCGTCCGGCATCTCAACAGTGCCAAGAGAATGAACAGCCTGATTGGGGTTATCGCCAAAATTCCCGTCGACGGCTCTTCTGATGATGTCCTTCTGCATAGAAGGGTCGATCAGCATATTGTCTTTGATAAAACTGCTTGATGTCATGGCCTTGGTTCTTCGCCTCCCGCACTCAGCTTAGCTTCTTCGCCTCGCTTTCCTTGACCGCCGCGTCAAACCGCGCTTGCAGGGCCATACCGACCAGTGTTGCGATCAGGATCGCGGGGTACAGTTGCCCGATCAGCGCTTCTGCCGTGGCCAGCGATCGCGCAATGCGGTGGACCGGATACGCGTCGCCGTAGGATACGGTGGTAAGAGTTTCAAAGCTGAAATAGATCAAACGGGAGGGTTGGCCTGTGGCAACTCCGGCGGCCAGCGGCGTTTGGAAGTGGATGGCGCCCGGAATCATTTCCAGGAGCAGTTTGTAACCGAACGCCCAAGTCACGCCGATCACCAGGTAGGCGGCGACGCCGCCCATGACCCGGTGCACGGAAACAGGGCCGGGAAGAAGAAATGTCTGCTTCAGCGTCATGACCACGAGAATGGCCATGCACAACACCTTGAGCGCAGTGTCCCAGCCACTGAGGCTGAAAGAGGGGTCGAATTCGACGATCAGGTCCGCCGTGAACTCCAGGATGGTGAGCGCGATGATGAGAGACATCAGCATCCGCTTCTCGACCGTCGCGATTGCGCCGGAGAGGAGCATGAGCGCGAAAGTGAGGTCTATTGCAATTCGCCCGGGGCGCGACTCGCCGACCATCGGAACGAAAATAGTCATGAGCACCAGAAAGGCGAGGAAGAAGCTTAGATGTCGATCCTCGCGCCAGAAACCGGGCAACCGTATATCAGCCATGTCATTGTCTCCTTAGGCATTCGGCCTGCCCCATTTTGTCCGATTCGCGGCCTACCAGACCGCGAGAAGAAGTTTCCATGGCTTTCGCCATTGCTGTAGACGGACATCTCGCTATCCTGGCTGATCTTAAGCGTAACGCCATTCTTCGACGCAAACGGGGCAGAGCGGGTTCGCGCGCCCTCGGCGGCGGTTCGCCCTCGGCCAGTCTCGAAGATGCAGCCAAGTGTAGGCCAAAGGGTGAGGACCACCCGGAAGGAGCGGCGCTTCACCTGTGGCTGCCGCTACCGATATTGAATATTAATGGGCGCTTTTCGGGTGGGGTGACCCGTCGGGGCAGTCAATGCCGGTTCGCAAACCGTCGGTAAACGCTCCGCGACTACAGCGGAGTCAGGGAGATTGGTCTGCGCCTCCAGGCAACAACCTGCTAAGCAAACCAATAATCTAAGCGGATGATGCCCTCGCTCAAGAGCTCATGTGGGAAACAATCTTCCGGGAGCTTAGTAGATTCTTCCGCACGAAGTCGTTAAGTTGGACAAGAGTGGTCAGAAGCGGATAGAGTGGTCCAGCACGTGACTAGTGGGCGCCGTGGAGATGAATTTGACAAACTCGACGAATTCGGGCGTGATCATCCTGTTGATCCTGATGTTGGCCGCCTGGGGATTGCTGGCCTTCGACCTGTACCAGATCGTCTCGGTGCCGGCGTTGGGCGGTGAGGCCCGTTACTCGCGGGGCTGGGAGATGCTGTGGGCGTTTGCGCTCACACTGGCGACGTGGTTCATTATGGGCTTCTTGCTCTACCGGCAGCATACACCGGGCGGACTGCTGATTGGGCTCTTGTCGGGTGCGGCCGCATTCTGCGCGCTGCAGTTGATGGACGAAGGACGGTCGGGTTGACCCGCCGCAATTCTCCTGGCGCTGCCGCTGGCGATCACGGGTACGGCATTCACGCGCCAATGGGCCGCGGCGCGGGTCGCGCTGATCGTCATTTCGCTGATCCCCTGCGCGGTGTTGGCGGCGTCGACGATTCGGACGTCCATTGGCAGGAGCAGCCAGCGCCGTGCGATTGAAAAAGAGACGAGGGAAAAGAATCTTGTGATCGTACGAACGATCAGCGAGAATCGGCCGCTGTGGACCTGGCTGCCGCTGGTCGCCGAAGAAAGCGGAGTGCGCCGTGAGGCGCTGGATGCGATGCGCGGATTGAAGCGACGGCAAGCGGATGTCGAACAGATGTTTGCCGATGATCGCGATGCTCTCGACCTGGTGCCCGAGTTGGACCTGCAACCCACTCCGCGTTTGCAGCAATCGATTAACTCTCGTGCCGTTAAGGACGCCGCCTACGCCCGAACGATGCCGGGTGGCGGCGACGAGATTCTGGAGAGGACGTTTATTTACGCGTCGCTGCCGGCGATGCACTGGCTGCACAGCCATGGCGGTGACTGCCACGAAGGGGTTTCCGAACTGAAATCTGCGGTGCTCTTATACCGGGACACGCCGATCCGCAGGAGGTTGCTTAAGGAGTTGGACGCCCTTTTAGGCGATGGGCGACCGTAGCTGTGTAGTGAGAGCGATTGCCAAAGAAAGCTCTTCCTTGGAGCCTCACCTGTCAGTTGGCGACGACCAATCGCAGTAGGCTTTGTCACAAGGCATCAGAGCTCAGATCCGAGTTCTTCCGAGCCGGCAATTCCTTCCCTCTCATTCGAGCTCAATGTGGAAGTGAAGCTTTCCGCACTTCAAGCACTTGAACAGATACGCCGCGTGGGAGGCATCCGGCTCGAGCGTTTCGATGAATTCCTTGGCATCCTCTGATTCCATGTCCTCTTCCGTTTTCAAATAACGCAACAACGCGCTGCGCGATTTCGGAAACTCGGTAGACATGAGGTCCTTTTCGCTTGCCGCTTTGATAAAGGCGGCGGCATCTCCACAACAGGCGCGCCATTCGGCTTCCTGCAGCGATTGATAGCCCGGCGTGCGCCGCTCGAGTTCTTGTTGGACGGCTTGTGGCACGAGGTCCGCGACCGCGTTGACGTCGACGAAAACAGCGTCGAACTTGACGGCGGCAGAGCCGTCGGCAATGCACCAGGGGCAAATGGATTCGTCGAGTCCATCGCGTTCGGTGTATACGGGTCCTACATAGATGTAGCCGCGCATTTGGCCGCAACTCTTGCAGGCGGTGGGGGACGCGGCGACGGCTCCGCTGCGGATGGGGTCAGGGTGATATCGAAATTGGGGAAGAGTTTGGTTGGTCATACGTACCTCACGGACGGATGGAGTGAACCTTCTTGGCCGCGGCGCCAACTCCGCTCCGGCGATGAACTCCTTTTAGGCGACTTTTAGGCGAGACTCGGCTGCGTGAATATTCCAGTTCGACCTAACGATTGTAAGCTCATTCCAGGGCGCTGGAAACGAATCGGCTATACCGAGCGAGAAACGGTATGATCTCTCACTCCGGAGAGGAAGAGATTCTGCAACTTAATTTCATTCGCGATGCTGTTGGACGCTTTCAGCAAGTCCTCTTCGTGATGGCGCCGAGGTTGCCGCCATAGTTCCTCCCTGACGGCGGAGCGTTTACCTACCTGAGAGAAGCGCTCGGAGCGGATCGTCGCTCACTCGGAGAATGGTGCTTTCGGCGGCGAGACAGCCCAATTGCGTCGAGGTAGCTTCCGATATTCACGGATAACGTTGTTGGGGACGCCGTCGCCGGTCGCAGCGTCAAGCGGAGAGGCCGCGGAACGTCACTCTCCAGAAAGGCTGTCTATCGTTCACAACGGGCCGCTATAATCGCAAACGGGCTTATGCTTTCCCTCAACGATCCGATCTGGCCGAGCTTGCGAGGCGGTTACCGAACTCCGTTCGACGCCTCAATCCCGCTTCGTTCGGCCGCCGAATCCCAGGCCAACGGACCGAGATAAGTACTGTTACGGCTGGCATTGCTTGATTGAGCCGCTAGCCTTATACCTCCCGCAGGACGTTTCTCCCAATGCTTTGGCAGTCCTGGTGTCCCCACTGCAAATCTCACCGGATCGCGCCATACTTCTGCCACAACCTGGTGGAAAGGTTGTTCACCTTGGTCACCGGTGCAGTACCGCTGTAATCGCTGCGATTTGCCGTGCTTCAAATTTCGCGGGATCGTGCACTCCCGGTAAGAACCGGACCAACCCCGCGCGCCGTTTCCCACCGGCCGGCGTGGTCAACTGGCGACATCCACGCCAGCGCATCGGGCCGCGGCGCGAACGATTCTTAGCTCTAGACGGGGAAGCTTTCAGCCATTCTTGGCGGCCACACACGCGTCTTTTATGGCGTCAAGACCGGCGGGGAAGTCACCCATCTTGCCGTCTTTGCCGATTCGCCACATTTCTTTGGCGACGGTCGGCTTGTAGTGGACCTCCCATGTCTCTGTTTTCCGCGATTTGCGCGTGATGGTCACTTTGAAAACGTACATGTCCGATCCCGTGGCGTCCCCCTCGCCCTTCAGTTGCCTTTTTGCCCCTTGCTGCTTCGCTTCGCATCTGTCGCCGAGGTTGATTTTGTTCGGTTGCTCCATCGATCGCCTCCATTCAATCATAGGCTTCGCCCGCGGCACCCGGGCAGCGTATCATTAGTTTAGCCCTTGTGTGGGGAACCCGTTTGGTGATACCGTTCCGAGACTAGACACTTACCTCCACATGGGCGCCGTCGGGGAAGATCGGAGGAGCTTTCCGCGCCGACGCCCAAGATCTCCGTTCACTTGCCGAATGGCGGCGCCATGCTGAGGCCCTTCGCGCCAGCGTGGTATCGCACCAACCTCACCGCCTTGTGCGGGAACCCATTATGCTTTTTGACCCCCGCGTCCTTGTTCTTCCGCGGCAGAGGGGGCTCTCCTCAGTTTGGCTGCCGAAGCAGACGCTTTTGCGTCTTGAGAGTCCACGAGAAGACGGTTCGGCAGCGCACCATTCATGAATGTTGGACGGTGCCCACCGGCACTTCCGCGATCGCCGACGAAGTCCTCGCGCGACTCGCGCATGGTCATTGTCTCGCCGGCTTGATGGTAAGATCCCAAAAGGCCCGCGTGCGCCGCTTTGGGTCGCAGGCCGTTGCGGGACGTTGCCCCTCGCCGAGAGGAGCCCAGGTGGTGAAACGCAAATTCTGGCCGGTTGGCACTATACTGACCATGCTGCTATTGTGCGGGTTGGCTATCCCGAATAACGCTATGGCACAAACACAGGATGGCAAGATCCATGTGATCGCGTTTGGCGCTCACCCGGACGATTGCGACGGCAAGTTCGGCGGAACCGCCGCCAAGTTCGCCAAAGCGGGAGCTGCCGTAAAATTCGTTTCGGTAACCAACGGCGACGCCGGCCACCAGGAAATGGGCGGAGCGGCCCTGGCGCACCGCCGGTACGCCGAGACCCAGGAATCGGCCCGCCGGCTGGGCATCGCCGAATACGAGGTGATGAACAACCACGATGGCGAACTGATGCCCACACTCGAAGTGCGCCGGCAGGTGATCCGCGCCATCCGCCAGTGGAACGCCGATATCGTAATGGCGCCGCGCTCCAACGACTACCATCCCGATCATCGCTATACCGGCATCCTGGTACATGACGCGGCTTATATGGTGGTGGTGCCCAACATCGTCCCCGAAGCGCCGGCGCTGCGCAGGAATCCCATCTTTCTTTACTACGACGATAACTTCGAGAAGCCCGCGCCCTTCCGGCCCGATGTGGCTGTGAGCATCGACGATGTCTGGGAAACCAAGATCAACGCACTTGACGCTCAGGTCTCCCAGATGTACGAGTGGTTGCCTTGGGTAGACGGCAACCTTGACCTCGTCCCGCACGACCCCCAAGCCCGGAAGGAATGGCTGATGCAGATGCGCGGCGGGCGAATTTCCGCTGCTGTGCGGGTCGCACTCAAGAAACGCTATGGCGCCGAACAGGGTGAGAAGGTCCAGCATGCCGAGTGCTTCGAGCTCTGCGAGTACGGCCGCCGAGTGGCCGTCGACGAACTGCAGAAGCTGTTCCCGAAATAGTAAGCCCCTCCTCACTTTTGACCCCCGTGTCCTTATTTTTCTCCGGCGGGAGGGGGGCTCCTCCCAGTTAGTTAGTGGCGCACGCAGACGCTTTTGCGCCTTGTGAGTCCACGAGAAGACGATTCAGCGAGGCGCCGATCCTCGAGCGTCGATGGGCTCTGCCGCCAGTTCCGTGACCACGGCAGCTTCTAGCCGTTAATCGTTCCTGCACCGGCTGGCTGCCCCAATAGAGGTAATTTACGCCGTGTTCGAACGCGCTTTCCACGGCGGCGCACTGGTGCACCGTAACTGGCGGCCACTCCCAGCCGCGAAACTTCGCGCCCGGTGCGACCCAGTACACGCGGTCTGACGCTGCCCGTTTGAGTTTCCACAGTCCTATTGTGGGACGGCCTGCGTGCGGCGGTAACGCGGTGTCGACTCCGGCAGAATCGGCGAGAGGCTACGCTGTACTCATGACCACTCCATGCCGCGTTGTCCCGAGTCTCATCGCCGCACTCGGCCTCGCCCTCACGACCGCCGCCTCCTCCCATAACTTCGACGTTGTCGTTTACGGCGGCACGGCCGGCGGCGTGATTGCGGCCGTCGCAGCCGCGCGCGAAGGACTGAACACTGCCCTCATCGAACCCACTTCCCACATCGGCGGCATGGTCTCCGGTGGACTCGGCTACACCGACGTCGGCAAGAAAGAAGTCATCGGCGGCTATGCCTACGAGTTCTACTATCGTGTCGGCCAGCACTACGGGATGAGCGCTTTCGGCAATGACGTGTCCTGGCTGCATGAACCCCATGTCGCCGAAGACGTGTTCCGCCAGATGCTCGCGGGCTCCGGCGTAACGCTGTTCGAACACGCGCGCTTACTGGAGAAAGGCGGCGTCGCCAAGCGGGGAACGCGACTCACTGAAATCCGTATGGAGAACGGCGACGTCTTTGCCGCGCTGGTTTTCATCGACAGCAGTTACGAGGGCGATCTCATGGCGCAGTCGAGCGTCACTTGGACTTATGGCCGCGAATCGAGTACGCTGTATGGCGAATCGCTCGCCGGTGTTCGCGGCACAACGCCGTTCCATCAGTTCCTGGTTGATATTCCAGCCCGCGACGGTCAGGGTGCGCTCCTGCCGGAGATCAGCGCCGCCAGCCCACCGCCTCCGGGTTCGGCCGACAAGGCCGTCCAGGCCTACAACTTTCGCGTCTGTTTCAGCGCCGCCGCCGACCGCATTCCCTTTGTGAAACCTGCCGCCTACGAGCCCCACCGCTATGAACTCCTGACCCGCCTCATCGAGGCGCGCACGAAAGCAGAAGGCCGCGCGCCCGCGCTCGGCACACTCCTGAAGATCGACAACTTGCCCAACGGCGCCACCGACGTCAACAACAACGGCGCATTCTCCACCGACTATATTGGCGGCAGTTGGGATTACCCGAACGCGACGTATGCGCAGCGCGACGAAATCTGGCAGGCCCACAAGAACTACCAAGCCGGTCTGTTTTACTTTCTGGCGAACGACCCGTCAGTGCCAGCGACGATCCCGGCGGAGATGAATTCCTGGGGGCTTTGTGCTACGGAATTCACAGATACGGACCACTGGCCGCGGCAGCTCTACATCCGCGAAGACCGGCGGATGGTCGGTGAGTACGTCATGGTCCAGCAGGACCTGCAGACCAATCTCAGCAAACCCGACTCCATCGGGATGGGCTCCTACAACAGCGATTCACACAACGTGGAGCGCATCGTCTCGGGCGGCTTGGTGCGCAACGAAGGCGACATGCAAGTGGCCGTGAAGCCGTATCAGATTCCGTACGGTGTGATGCTGCCGAAGCGCACGGAAGTGGAAAATCTGCTGGTGCCAGTGGCATTTTCGGCGAGCCACGTGGCGTACTCGTCGCTGCGCATGGAGCCGCAATATATGATCCTCGGCCAGGCGGCCGGCGTGGCAGCAACGATGGCCATCGATGCGAAGGCTTCGGTCCAGACGATCGACACGGTTGCGCTGACGGCGAGACTTCGCGCACAGGGTGTGGTCATGGAGTATTCACCATCCGCTCAGGCCGCCGCACTTAACGCCGCTCGTGGTAGGAAATAGCGGCTTCTGTAAGACGCCGAGCTTGCCGAACACAATGCGCGCCCCCAGAGCACAGCGCCGGCACGCACGGCCATTAACGGATCGGGTGGGCCTTCGACAACCCGTTCCCGTAGCGATGAGGCTCGGTGCCCCGGTTTTGCGCTATGGCCGGCGCCGCCCTCGGACGTGCCGGAAATGTCACGATTTGGCAGCCACAGCGGGCGCCTCAACACCGCACGAACCGCCGGCCGGCACCCGCGCCTTGTCATGCCGCGATCGTCATGAGTGCGGATATCGATTTCGCACTGGCAGCAGAAATGGCGGCAACAGTATTTGGATGTCCGGCGCCATTGCACTCACCGTGCCCCATAGCGGCTACCGATTGAACGAAGCTTCGGCCTCCCAGGTGCATCAGGCGTACACACTTGAAGTGACGGAGGATGAACTTCGTCGATGCATGATGCCGCGGAGCGTTGCACTGCCGGACGGACAACGGATGGAATTCGAAAAGGGCAAGAAATCCCACTGCGGGCGCGTCCGGAGCACTGGAGGATGACTCTCTCGCACCCATTCCGACTGTCTCGGTGTTTGTCACTATTCAGCGATAAAATGGGGAGTACTGAGACATGTGGCCCAACGAAATATCAATCGGTTAGTCTGTGGGAAAGCTGAGGAAACGGCGGGTGGGTAGATTGAGGTGCTAGCGGGAGCAATCTCGTGGGTTCAAGTCCCCCTCTCCCGTACCAAATTTTAAAAGAGTTACCTCATTCGAAAGGGCCGTCTGACAGAGGCCGGCACCTCGCAGTGTAACCTTTAATAGTGACGGATCGAGTATCAAAGCGATTTTCGGCCGGCGCTCCGAGGAAGAAAACAACAAAGCACTTAATCTGGTTGCGAACGCACGCACCAGCCTAAACAGCCGTTACGCAGCACGCTGGCTGAGGCGCTGATGTCGGGACGACTGCCCCAAATCCTCGGGACTTGGACACTCCCAGGGCCTTCACCCTGTCCAAATGGCCGGGCAGCCAGCCGCGTGCCCGATTTTCGATGCGCCATCTCACCTTTCAAGAGCGGCCCGAGCTTTCGCCGTTCAATATTTGTGAAGAGATCGTGCTGTCGGATCTCGATCCGGTGGAGGCGCGCAAGTTCCTGGACTCAATTTGCAGGACTCACCGGCTCCGCTTCACGTACGACGCGATTTCCGCCGTCGTGGAGCACACCATAATCATGCCCTTAATTGGATAATTATTGGCCACATAAGCGCATGCCTCCGTCCGTTGGACGGGATTCCTCCCCCACGCCCTCCCGCAAACTGGGCTTCAGCGATGCGACGTCAAATCGCAGGTCGGCTGGAACGGCAGTGGGCGCTCGCGCGAGCAGGGCGCAGCTAGAAGAACACAGACAGCAAGGCGGTGGAGAGCGACTAGCTTATGTCACTCGCGGCACATTGGGCCAAGGGGGCCAAGGGACCCTGTTTCACTTCCCAGGTTCAAAAGAGTACAATAGAAGCATGGCCCGAGGTTGGGAAAGTAAGTCGGTCGAGGCGCAGATCGACATGGCCGAGGCCCAGACTGCCACCATACAAACCATTGCGCCCAGTCCTGACACGCTCGAATTAATCCGCAAGAAGGAGAATATCCTTCTCTCCCGTACCAGAGTGGTGCGGGACCTAGACAGTGCCCAGAATCCGCGCTATAAGGCCGTTCTGACCAAAGCCTTGGCCGAGCTGGACGCGCAACTCACTTCCATCGCGGCAGTTTAGCGACTAACCGCCGGTGGCCCGATTCCTTCACTCGAAGGACCACGGCGTCCGGAACCTGCAGTTCTTCTCTCACTTGCCCGGCGTCCTGTGGCGCCGGGCAGGGTTCATCCTTCTCCTGCTGTTTTCCTTCGCGCACACGCTACCGGCCTATTCCGTACTACCCACGAGGCGATTGTCGACTCGGCCTGGGACGATTCGATCAAACCCCTTCTCCTGCAGCGATTTCCAGGGGTAATGGCAATGAACGTTCTTCGACGAAAAGCGGGACGAGGGCGTCCCGCGCGGAGTGTGCCCAGCATGGGCAGAATCTAGTTGGATGAAAGGAGCCAATCGGAGCCGATGAGGGCAACCGTAGCTGAACCGCAAGGCGTAGCCGCGAGGCGAAGCTGAAAGAAGCGG
>Ga0182013_10006585_pt1 | contig 13095 bp, 12 predicted proteins | sample 612S2MmetaG_FD_120487 | JGI IMG/M metagenome (GOLD analysis project Ga0182013, IMG submission 120487) | Permafrost microbial communities from Stordalen Mire, Sweden - 612S2M metaG | ecosystem: Environmental > Terrestrial > Soil > Wetlands > Permafrost | place: Sweden: Stordalen | collected... | reverse complement strand
GTCGTCGCGTCGTTCGTGTACATCTGCACGTCGAACTGGGCGCGCGACACCGACACATACGCCATGCGGCTGTTGAGAAGCTGACTGTGCGCCGTCTCCGAGTCCACATGAACGAGAACGCGGTCGGCGGTCTGCCCCTGGCTGCTGTGGCTCGTCACCGCGTAACCATAGTCCAGATGCGGCATCTGCCGCACGTTGAACTCGACCTCGCGGCCTGAGTCCATGCGCAGTTTCAGATTGCCGCTGTTGTCGATCTTTTCGACTGTTCCCAGCTCGCGGTTGGCGAGTTTTTGCTCGTGAGACGGAGCCGTCGTCTGTAGGTCACGGCAGACTCGGCCACGCGCCGCGATTGCTCCGGATCAAGCTCCACGCCCCACCGCCGCGCGGCCTCGGCCATCACCCGCTGCGGCTGGTTTCCATGATTGGCGGCAAGCCGTTGATGCTGCATTCGAACCTCATCCACGGAGAGCGCCTGCTTCGCGTCGCGCGTCCGGCGCGCGGCGATCTGCGCCGCTCCAGCGCCCCGCCGTCCCTTTTCTTCCAACCGCGCTTCGATCTGCTGCCGTCGCGGACTCGATGCTTCCAGATACTCCCGCGCATAGCCTTTGATCTCCGGCTGGCCATGCGCGCCGTGCTCGACTTCGTAGCCCATCCGCTGCAACCGCGCCGCCAGCTCCGAGCGGTAAACAGCTGTCGCGTACTGCTGCGTCTTGTAAAGTTCCTGAGCCTGCAACGAGCGCGTTTTGCCCTCGGCGGTTTCCGTCACATTGAAGATCACCGCGTGCGTGTGCAACTGCGGCGCGGCGTATCCATCGACCGGACGGCTGCTGTCGTGCTCGAACTTGGCCACCGCCCATGCGCCCGTCGTCTGCGCTACGGCGTTGCCGCCGATGCGCGCCTGGGCATACCTTTCCATCTCGTCCAGCGCCACGCGAACGCTCTCCCGGTGCGCCTCTCTCACGCGGTTGTCACCGCCAACCAGAGCCGTTAGAGAGACGGATTTCGGAGCCGAGAAGGTCGCGTCCCAACCCGCCCGGTGCTCCATCGTGCGCGACGTTTCGCCTTTGTCGTTGATGTATTCTCGCGCCTGCTGGCGCCGTATCAGAGCCTCGCCTGTGGCCGGATGCTGGCCCTCGCTCAACCGCGCGAACTGCTCCTCGTTGACCTCGCCGCGCAGCCCGTAACGCTGCGCAAGCTGGCCCTGCCACTCCCCGCGCACGCGCTCGCCTTCCGTGTAATAGTTCTCCTTCGCGTTCGCGAACTCCGACTTGTGATACGCCTGCGCCTGGCCCGCAGAGATTGGTTTCGATAGTGTCAGCATCGCTCTACAGCTCCTCTCCCGGCGCGGCTTTCGTCGCCGCTTTGGGCAGCTCCGGCTCCGGCTGAGCCGACTGCATCCGCTCCTCGCGCGTCGAACTCTTCGCCAGTATTTCCATCGCACGCCGCATCTTGTTCTCATCCGCCCAGGCGATCAGCTCCCGGCTGATTTGCTCCGTGATCGGCTGGCGCGCGCTCAGTTTCAGCAGGAAGTTCAAAAGGATCGCGCGCATCGCCAGCATCTCGGCCAGGATCGCCCGCTCCGCCGCCATTGTGCCCGCGTCCACGGACGAGGCCAGCAGCACATCCCGGACCCACTCCGACAGCGTCAGACCCGCCGCCGCCGCCCGCGACTCCAGCACACGCAGCTCCGCTTCCGACACCTTCGTCCCAACGGATTTCGTTCGCAGCGCACGCTTCACTCGGCTCCTCCGCCGTTCGGCTTCCAAGGCTCCGCTTTTGTTTTCCAAGGCAGTGGGCGCGAAGGCCGCACGGATTCCGTGCGGCCTCAGCTAGCAGACAGGCTGGCTGCTAAAGATAAAACTCTTCCGCGTGTGCTCGATGGGAACTCGGCTCATCCGCGTACTCCCGGCGCTTGCTGCGCCTGGCTCCAGACCAAACGGCCCAGAGCGCATTTTTCCTTTAGACGCTGCTTTCAGGTTTAAGTTACTCTGCGGCAACCCAAGGTTGCCGCACAGCTCCCGACTGGGGGAGACGTGTCCCCCCTAATTCCTATGCCGTAGGCAGCGCGGGCTTTTGCCGGTCGTGACGGGGCATTGGACAGAGGCTACTGACGCAAGCAAGCCGCCCCGGAGAACGGCTTGCGGTTCAGCGAAACCATTTCTTGTCGAAGGTTGGACCACCCGGAAGCGGAGCCAACGTAAGGTAGGGATGAAGCCCCAACGTCTTATCGAACTGTCCATGCGCTTCGCCAGAAGCATTTAATTCCTGCCCCGATACCTTCAGAAACTCGGCAGAGAACGACACATGGGCCTCACCATAGCGATGCCACCGCCCCTGGGCCTCCTGCACTACTCCTCCGCGATTCAACTCCTCAGAAAACGTCCGATTCGGTCGCAGATAGAGAGTGCATTTCTCACTATCCCGATTGAAGGTATAGGTGCCAGACAAAGCGTCATAATCGTAATTAGCTGCGACGCTGTACCACAGCCAGAAGAGGACAACCACAAGAAGAAGTCCGCATCCGGCTCGCACAAAAATCTTTCTCATCATCGTCCCGCCTCGAACATCATTGCGTATCGCATTGCTTCTGGCCTTTTTCATCCGTCACGCAGTTCGTCACAGTGACTTTTACAGTCGCATCCTGGCCACTCTTTATGCTCAGCCAGAACAAATCGAACATGCAGGACCCGCCGCCACAGCTACTAGAGTTGCCATAATCAACCCCTACCGATGGAGTCACAGTCTGCTGACTCGGGTTGTATCGCATCATGAGGTTCTTGAATAGGAACTTTGGCGTCAGGTTTCTCCTGACTAGTGACTTTTGGTAGTCAAGTTTGAACTTCTGAAGTATCTTCCCGCATTGTGTGCTGCAGTTGGGGCCGTCCCAAGCCCATTTGTCAGGGTCAGGATTGTTGCGGATATAGTCGATGACTTCCTGCGTTAACACCGGGTTAGCCTGAATCGTAATCGCTGCGTAAGTGTCCCTTAAACCTTGAGCAGACTTAAACGAATCCATATCAAAGTCCGCAGTTCCCTGGGCGTATGGTTGATGCTTCACAGGGCCAAAGCTTTCAATTGCCCAATCTCTATTTCCCTGATTGTAAGCAAAGAGGACCGCATGTCCCGCTGTTCCACCTTGGTCATAGAAATACGTGATGTCCTGGCCATCGGGGTCAACATATTTCAGAGGGTTGTTAGCTCCATAAGCATACAAATTCAGGGTATTTGCCGGATTCAGTATACGTTCATCCGTCACCGTCACAGGGTCCGGACTCAGCCAACGTCCCATCGAACTTGCATAGTAACGTTTGCCGAAGTAGTCATTCCCAGATTCGGTATCGCGTTCTTTGCCGGTGTAATGATGTTCTGTAGCGTCGGGAGCGGTCCCCTCCGAACTCAGCCCGTTTCCATACGCCAGGCTGAAATATGTCGAGGTGTAGCCATCCGGAGTGGCCTCAGCGCGCTTGGTGCCAAGCCAATCGTTCAGCGCAAAATAGGTATCTGCGCCACTGTACGTGGCAAGCAGTTTGCCAGCTGCAAAGATGTTCGTATGGAGCCAGTTCCTCGACGCGTTCACTTCGGCAAACTGCTCGCCCCCGAGCCCGAGCACGTAGCTGCTGCCAAGCGAAAACCCGTTCGCGGAATTAGGCGCATTGCAGGAGGAGCCCGAAGACGGCCAGCTCGATAGCGACCCTTTAGCCACGCGTCTGCCTTCGGCGTCGTAGACGTACTGCGTGGCGCCTACTGAGGTCCTGACTGCACAAAGGCGTCCGTCCATATCATAGATGTACAGATTTGCGTTATCGTTCACCACATTGCCTGCCGCATCATAGGTGAAGCCGTTTACCGCCGCATTCACGCTGGTCCATGTCACTTGGTTCTTAGCATTGTAACTCGCTGTCGGCGTTACACTCGATTCCTGCGAAGGGCAGGCTGAAGTCTGGTAGTTCTCGGCAGTACGATTGCCGAAACCGTCGTATGCCCAGCAACCATAGGAGCCGTGGTAGGGTCCGGAGCTCGCATTTCCCGTTTGAAGCCGGCTCAGCACGTCGTAGCCATATGTCCAATTTCCGGTGACGGAGTCGTTGACTGACTTAAGATTGCTGGCGCCGTCATAGCCGCCACTGGACGGAATGGAATAGCTGTAAGCCATCTCCGGTTGATACGAAGCGGCAGCGCCACCCGTCATGCCGGTTGGAGTCGGTGAAAACGAGCTTGAGGAGAAGTTTTGAGTGTTGTATGTGTAGGAAGTGTTGATCGTCCAGTTGACGTTGCTACCCGTGGCCAGGCTCTGGAGCGTAACCGTTCCTCCAGAGGCGGATGCCGAGAGGAAGCTGCCGGCTTGAGACTGTAGCGCAGAGGCCAAGGCAGACGCGATCGTCGAGGTTGTACTGCCTTGCCCAAAGGAAACCGTGGCAATTGCGTTGTTTACCGTTGCAGATATTGTGCCCGAATCGTAGATGGTCGGACCATTTGCGCCTCCAGCGAGAGAGCCGTTGGTACCAGCCGAGAAATCCGGTGTGTTGGTGCCAGTCCACGAAACTACGTAGACTGCAGAAGTCGTATAGGAGTAATCGCCGGACGGTCCAGAAGCTTTACTGGTGATTGTGAGCCGGCTGCCGCTAGCTTTCGCGGTCACAGGAGAATTGGACGCGTTCAAAGCTGCCGCGAGGGCCGTGGTAAGGGTGGAAGTTGTACTTCCTTGTCCATAGTTAGCCGTCGCCGTGAAATTGTCTACGGTAACAGAAATGTAGCCGGTATCGTAGAGCCATTGCCAGAGCTTATTAAAGTAGATATATTTTGCCCCCTCGCTTCCACTGATTGTAAGCGTGGCCGTGGCAGGCGTTCCAGTTCCCGTTGTCTGTTGTTCGCTTCCGCTGATTACGATGTTGCCGGTGCTTTGAGTTGCAGGAGAGACCATCACCCCCGACGCGCTGTCCGATTCAGAGAGCACGCGCAAACGGTTGTCGTAATTGCGTGCGAGGGTGATCGTGGGGGTCTGGTTTGAAGTGTTCACCCCAAGGACCGCGTATTGGAGACCGGCAGCACCATATGCCACGGGATTTTGCGACGTTGCGGAAAAAAGCGTGGCCGGATAGGTGGAGCTGTTTGGGAGCGAGCTTGTCGCAGTTGCAAGACGATTTGCGCTGTCATACGCGCTTGTGAATGTCGGGCTGCTGCCTGGTTGCCCCGAAATCGGACCAGGCGTCGCAGTGATAATGTTCCCGGCATGATCATAGGTGTAGGAAGGAGTGAAGGCAGAACTGCAGTTACCGAGTACACACTGCCAATCTCCCTGGAGCCGGCCCATTGAGTCGTATTGATAAGGGCTTCGCTCCGCAACTACAACTCCACCTGTGTACGCCTTTTCATCCGTCAGGCGCCCGATCACATTGGTGGCTCCAGATGCGGAGGACGAGTCGTAGCTGTAGCTTGCGAGCAATTGGGATGCCGACGGTGACGCGCAAATGGAGGGACTTGGTGCAGTGTTGACTCTTGCAGACAGACGATTGAGTGCGTCGTAGCAGTAGCCAATCGTCTGTGTGGCATTTGAACCCGCATTGGCGTTTACCTGTGGAGAGGTCTTCGAGGAGACATTGCTATTGCCATCGTACGTGTATCCGATAGTCCCACTTTCGGGATTGAAAGCGCTGGTCAACCTTGAAAGACCATCGTAAGAGAAGGAACGCGTCACCCACCCTGAGGATCCGCCTCCTTTCTGCGTGACGTTCAGCAGGTTTCCGAGTGCATCGTAGGCATAGTCCGTTTCATAGTCTAGATGCTGGGAAGAGCCGGGATCTTCCCAGACGCCTGTGACTCGGCCCAATCCATCGACACATGACTCCCTCGCATTCCCGTTTTCGTCCGCGACGGTTGTGCAGTTGTTCAAGTAGTTGGTCGATACTTGACTACCGTCCTGCTCGGTTACCAACAGTGGTCGGTCGAGAGCATCATAGGCATAGGTCGTGGTGCCGTCCGTCGAACTCGCCGAGGAGCGATGAGGATTTGAAACTGAGTGAACCCTTCCGAGGAGATCGTACGTTGTATCGACGTAGTCGGCTCCCATCGGGTCTGATGTGACTTGGGTCTGAGTGACCCGTGCCAATCCATCATAGACGCTGGTCTTTGCCAAACTCGGTCCGCCATTGATCAACGTGCTTGTCGATATGTTCCATGGGAGGGAACTGCCGGTTGAATAGGTCGTGCTCGTCCCGCCTCCATCTGGGTAGGAGATCGCCGTCTGGCGCCACGCGGGATCGGCGTAGGTGTAAGTCGTCGTCTTGCTATTGGCGTCGGTCGAGCTTGTGGCGACCCCGCCATTGCAATCCCACGTCTGGGAGGTGTGTTGCACAATTCCATTGATGGTCGGGAAAGTGGTCAATGTTGGAAGAAGTCCATTGCAGGCTCCGTACGTGTACGACGTCGTCTGGCCGTTCCCGTCGGTGGCTGTCGCCGTCGTCCCATTCGAGTTGTATTGCGCTGACGTGGTGCTATAGGTGCTTCCCGCAACCCAACGGGAGGTCTGTGTAGCGTGTCCGGTGGCGTTGTAAGTGTAATTAGTCTGGCCCACTGTTGCGCCGCTGGAATTTGTCGTAGTGACCGAGCAAGGGCGGTCGTAGATATACGGAATAGTCAGAGTTCCGCACGCCCCGTTGATGTCGTACGTGGTAGTCGTGGTTGAGATTGGGGTCGTGGAGGGAGGATAGGAAGCCCCATAGTCGTAATCGCTGACTTGCGTGACATTTCCGTAAATGTCGTATTTTGTTTCCTCCAGCTTGGGCGCTACCGAGCCGACGGCGCCGTCGTACGTATAGACGTCACGCTGCGTCATCGGATTAACAGCTCCCCCTCCACTGTAGCTGGCCGTTGTACAGTTCGAAAACCCCCCGTAATAGCAGGTGATCGTGGTGCTGAGTACGCCTTGATTCACACCGGAGATAATGCGTTCTTCTTCGAGCTCATTCCAAAAATAATGCGTAGTCACGTCGCCGAGGGAATCTGTTTCCGTAATTGTGAAGTTTCCAGGTCCGTTGGACCAAGCCGATCTATAGCCTTGAACCCAGCCGGAGTTGGCGCTGTTGAGATAGGTCGTAGTGGAAGTGTTTCCGTTCCCGTCGTTGACCGAAACCTGGAGCCAAGGAATGACTCCGGAAACACAGTTATATCCGGCTACGCTATTTCCTCCGGCGTTGCCATTGCCATATTGGAAAGCAATATACCCGCCACTCGGAAGAGTGATCTTGGAAGGCCTTCCAGTAACGTATCCGGAGTATCCCGGTGTGGACTCATAGGAAAAAGTGTATTGCGCTCCAGTAGGAAGAATGATGCTGCTTGGTAGCGAACTGGTCGTAGGCGAGACGTCTAGTGAATAGGCGCCTTGTGTACACGTGAATGCTGTCGCAACGTTATATTGCGCATAATTGAGAGAAACCGACTGAGGATTACCATTCTCGTCAGTATATGTCCAACCGTTAAGCGCGATTTGTCCCAGACTGTCCCGGAATCCCTGATTCTGGACCCAGGAAATTGCGTTGCCATCCGGGTCTGTGACCCCCAGGTTGTCACCTGTCAGTCCATCTCGATTGTAGAGAGATATGGATAGTGGCGTGGACAGATTATTGCTTCCGGTCACAACCATGGTATAACCGGATCCATCGTCAGCAGGCACAATCATCGGCCCGAGATCCCCGCAGTTGGTCATCGGTCCCCTCCGTATTTCCATCGTCGCTGTAAATGTATGCTTCGCCCCAGTGGCGTCAAAGAACCAGTATTGCGAACCTTCGGCGTATCCCCATGTTAGATTGGGGTCATTGGGATTCCCATTCGAACACGTAGAGTGGGCATTTATGCCAGCGTCATCGCCAAATCCGCCCGTAGTCATCTGTCCCATGAAACTTGGCGAGTTGCCGGCAGCGCCCATGTTGCTCAAGCTGCCGATGAGGTCAAAGGTGAAGGGCGGCGATCCCGCTTTGTGCCGCACGGGCACAATCATCGTCATGGCTCCCGTCGACATGTCGATGGACACCGGCCCCGCTTGAATTTGGGTCGACCACTGGGTAATTCCAGCCGGGGCGTATTGCGCTTGCGCGATTGTCGCGAAGCTGGCAAGGACGCAGAGCGTCGCGCACAGTACCTGCTTGGGACGCACAATAAGCTCTGCATCGCCCGGGAGTATTGTCGTGGAGTCTAAATTCTCAACTGATGTGAGCAGTGCGGAAATGATCGAACGGAGCAGATTCACTGAGGTAGCCTCTTACGTGTCTCTGGAGGAGACTGTCAAACGGTGAAAGTATCGTAATCCTTTGATACTGCAACGGGCTGCAGCGAGATTTCATTGTTGTTCTTCCCGCCACGTGAAACGACATGCAAAATGATTGCGGAATACACCGCATTCCAACATTTCTGAATCATTGCCGCACCGTCCTGTAACAAGGAAGCATTTCATTGGGCTGGGGCGTTCTCTGAAGCTGCGGTCGATAGCCAAGTTTTTCCGGAAGAATGGCCATGGGATCATCCGGCGCAGTACGCAGAATCAGTTCCCCATATGGGCGATCACAATCCGTGTCGCGGCGCACCTTGAGCGTCGTCCCCAACTCCGAAATTAGCGTTGTTCTCGATAGCGGCGGCGTTTCATTTGGATACGAGTCAACTAGACGCACCAAGACTGGACCTTCCTTATGCGTGAAAGTCAATTCCGCGAGATAGGTGTCATCGTTCTGACCAAACGTTCCGCGGATCAGCGTCCTGGTCGCCAGAAACCGCACGCGGGCTCTCTTCCCGCTTTTATGGGGCCACGCTCCTGCTATCGTCTTCCTATGCATTCTCTGTCGGTCCTCTCACTTCCGAACTGCAACTGCGTAAACATGATTGCTATCGCCGTTGTTGTTGCTCTTTGAAAGCGCGGCGATTGTTCACGCTTCTACCAAAGCCGCATTAGCCGCATTCCTCATCTAGCAATTTGGCGCTTGACAATGACTGACCAGATTTAGCAGTCATCGCCGAATAACCCTGTAACACGGCAACACTTCATGTGAGTCAGGCGTCTTGGAAAGCTGCGGTTGGTATCCGAGCCTCTCGTGCAAGATGGCCATTGGATCTCCAGGTGCCGTACGAAGTGGTATACGGCCATAGGGCATATCGCATTGCTGATCTCGTCTAACCTGCAGAGTTGTTCCCGTCGGGGAAGTCAGCGTGGCTACGGACAGTGGGGGATCGAGGTCGCGATATTCATCGATCAATCGCACGAGCACAGGGTCGCTCCCTTTGATCGGAACGATCTCAGCAAGATAGACATCCAGATTTAATCCCCAGGTTCCACGTATGCATGTGCTGGTTGCGAGAAAGCGAGTGTGCGCCTTGAATGCACTCGGGTGAGGAGACTTCGCTATTGCGATTTCCGGGAGAATGACCAAGACGATAACTGCCGATATTCGAACAATCCATTTGCGGATCAAACCTTACCTCGTTCAAGTAACTGTTAGATACCTTTGTTCAGTTATCACAATTGCACTGTGTTACATCCTGGACCGCAATTGATGAGTGACTGGTCAGCTTCAACCTCCGCAATGTTCTGCGTGTGAGTATTCGTCCTTCCAGGCAAGACTCTCCTCTGGCTCCTGAATGAGCATTCATTTCTCTGTCCCTGAGGGGGGGCGTTATGCTGCGGTCATTTCTTATTCGAGAGGAATCGGAATGACGCAGGGTTATTTTGGATTCGTGCCTAGTTTTTGCGAGTTGTGCCGCCGCGTCAAGAAGGAAGATATGTTTTATCAAACTATAGTAATGAAGTAACGTATAACGTTGACTATGGAGTTATCAGCTGCGATTGCAACACGTTTATGAGATTCCTCTGTAATTACGCGTATAAGAGCGAAGTCGCTACTAACTGTCTGAATGCTCAGATCCAGACATGCTCATTGACGACCGAATACCGCAATGTGGATGAGCATGTGGAAGGGTAAACTGATTCGCAAGCGAGTTAAGGTCGTTGCGCTCTGGTAGTAAAGGAGCTACACTGCTTCTTCACCTAAACAGAACGTCGGGCGTGCAAGCAACGATGAATTGTGGGTTTCAGTTTCGAACGCATGACAGTCTCAGTGCCTCAGCAGGCTACGGCATTGCGACTGGCAATTACAGGATGCCACGCTCATCGAAGATGCCTTGGATTCACAGAAGCAGCAGGTTGTCATCCTCCCGCAGTAAACAAGGGCATCGTTCCGCCCTTGCAAGCGGCTTCACCTTGATGGAATTACTGATTGTAATCTCCATCATCCTCATACTGATGCTAATGGCAATGCCAACAATTGGCTCGATGAAGAAACATGCCAACGAAACTTCGGCAGTCAATTCTTTGCAGACGATCTTCACGGCAGAAATCATGTATGCGAGTTCTTATCCTAAGATAGGTTTCACCTGTTCTCTGAACGCCTTGGGCGGAGACCCTGCTTCCGGGCCACCCACGGCAGTCGCTGCACAGTTACTTCAGGCTGATCTGGCCTCCGGCGACAAGTCGGGTTATGTCTTCAACATCACCAATTGCGAAAGAACAACTACCGGCGAAGCAGACTACGTCAAGGGTTATACAGTCACTGCGGTTCCTGAGGCAGTAGGCAAGACAGGTGATCGCGGCTTTTGCAGCGACCAGAATGGCGGTTCGCCCAAATACGATCCGGCGGGTGGGACCAACTGCATCACATTGCTGCTGCAGTGAGACGCTACGCTTTTTCTTGAGAATTCTATTTTCGACAAAAATCAAGCGCATTTCACCTGGCTAGTCTCAGGTTCAGCTTCTCGCTACGGCTAATACTCTTTTCCGCACGACTTCCTTTTTCGCGGCCGCCGCAATAGTCCAATGAGAACGCAGAGAATCGCCAAACCGAGCCGCAGCCAGAGGGATATACCCGACCAGATGCTTACAACGACCGCCGGGAGCACCAATATCAGTATTACTACGCCCAGGATGCCTCCAATGCGCCGGAGGGCATCTGCAGGTTTCGCGTTGCCCAAAATCAGCCCGAAGGCAGTCAGGATGAGCACGATCATTGCCACCAATCCCGCGAGGGCCACCCACCCCTGCATGAAGTCCGATCCGTTCATAACGCCACACTCCTTTCTCACCGAAATATGTGCTATCGTTTTCCGCTAAAGCAGCCACGCTCCGTGTCGGCGAGGATCCCCGTGCCGTCGAATTGAATCTCGACTGGTTCACCTCGTGCGGCGAAGTATGCCGTCCAGCATGCCTGGGCCGCTTCCTTGCGCTGGGCCGAGAGCGGGGCGACGTCGCTGCTTTCAAGGCGACCAATGCAGAGTGGCACGCCATGGAGCGTGAAACCGTGCTCCTCGCAGAGATTCGCGCCGAACTCACGAGCGTGCGTCGGATTCACGAGCGGGCCGTCCGATACGAAAGGGTAGGTGCCGTCGTCTTCAAAGAAATCAACAAGACGACAAGCCCGCGGTTCATCTCATTGGGCGGCAAGTCGAACACCTGCATGGCCGCGTCGAGCGCGCCGAGGATGTCGGTCCGGGCCTGATGAGTATCCAATGACCCAACCCATGCCACGACTTGCTTGCGGTCCTGTTCTTGAAACCCGGGGGAAATCCGTATCTTTCGTCTTACGCTGGGTGGGCGCAGAGAGGCGCAATGTGCGCCCTCCTGCGTCATTGGCGGCGTCCCGCTTCAGGATAAGGGCTACGTGATTGCCTAAGAGTGCATGCGCAAGAAGAAATGACGCAGAAGTCTGCACCGGAAGCAGGGCAAACGCATTTGGATTTCTCCGGTGCTATGGCGAATCACGAAGTGGATTTCGGCGGCATTGGCCAAGTCGGTAATGCCAAAAACCGCTATTTCGGGGACCAAGTACGGGCAAATTAGCATCAGAAGAAGCCGATAGCAGAAGGCCTCAGGCTTTTGAAGCAACTCGGATGTCAAGAAAATTCCAAATGCGTTTGCCCTGGCACCGGAAGACAATTGCGTCTGAATTCGGGAGATAGACCGTACAATTGGTGGCCACTTTTCGGTTGCATAGATAACTGAGTATTATCGTGCCTATCGCAATACGTGACGCGAAACCGTGCATCCTCGGAATCTCATTTGATGGCGTCTCGATCTCCGGGATCGTAAACGAACTCGCAACCCTAGCCAGAGTTTTTAATCAGCGAGGATTTCGCGTTCTCGTGGATCTTGGGTTTGACATCACCATGGCGAATGTTCGAGACATTGCGGATGGTGGTCTCCCTTCGTGGGCAGAGACAATGAGTTGTATTGAAGGGAATTTGCCAGCGGGCTACTCCAGGGGCGCGATTGAAGAGGCAGCTGCGTCGGTCAGAAGCGGCACTCCGCTTGTTCAGATTCCGGAGTACGAGAGGTTGAGCGAAGACCTCGCACAAAGTCTGGTTAGCACTTTTCATAGAGAGGACGTTCGATTCCTTGCGGTCGAAAATGGTACGCTTCCAGACAATCCAATCTTTACTGAAGCTCTCCATTTGGCCATCAATCAATATGGTTCTGAACGGAGTTTTGGCAAGTTCGTGTTGTGGAGAGATCACGACTTGATGTGGTCCACAGAACCCCACCTGTATGGTTCCTATCCTTATTCTGGTGTTCGGAAACCGACGAACAATCCTTATGTCCGATATGTCGTCTTAACCGAATGGATGCGCATAAGAATGAAGGCGTGGGCTCCCGATTGTGACTACTTCGTCTTTCCAAATCGATTCGAGATTCTTTCTGAGAGCAAAAACAAGCGCCGGTTCTTCCGATCCAAATATGCAATACCTTCCGATGCGCTTCTAGTCGCGCGGAGTTCCCGGATAATTCCTGCCAAGTGTATCGAGCGCGAACTTCGTCTCCTGCGATCTTTACAGGACAAGCTCGAAGCATCTGGTGACACCCGTAGGATATATCTGTTTGTAACTGGACCGATCGACGAAGACCCTGCCGAATTCCAGAGGTTACGCATTGTCGAAGACTCCCTAGTGTCCTGTCCCTAAAATAATAGTCATAAATAAGATGACCTGCTGCATCGGATAGAGTGGGAGGAAGTCCGATGCGAAAAGGTCGTCCACTCGCTCCGTTGTCGGTCACTGTCGAGGATC
>Ga0182013_10006584_pt1 | contig 13096 bp, 11 predicted proteins | sample 612S2MmetaG_FD_120487 | JGI IMG/M metagenome (GOLD analysis project Ga0182013, IMG submission 120487) | Permafrost microbial communities from Stordalen Mire, Sweden - 612S2M metaG | ecosystem: Environmental > Terrestrial > Soil > Wetlands > Permafrost | place: Sweden: Stordalen | collected... | reverse complement strand
AGGTGGGAAATCTCAAGATTGGGAGGCGACTCGCCCCGCGCGCAACAAAGGTGCTCAGCTAATTCATTAAGTATATATTTGTGGGTATATACTAATAGATAAGTCTCTTGCTACCAGCCAATCTATGTATATACGGAGGGGGTGGGGGGGGCTCCCGATCAGTGCGCTGGGTTCCAGCCGTCGGAGCCGGCGAGCCAGGATTTGGTCGTGTATTTTGCCGCCTCGGCTGCCGTGAGCTCGCGGCTCGGAGGCACGCGCTGGGCGGCGTCGCCGGCATTGCCCTTGGAGCCGAACTCCTCGTAGTCGCTGGTCTTCAAGCGGCCGCCCCACTCCAGCCACCCCTTGGGGTCGAGCGGCGTTTTGAAGTCGGTGTTCACGAAGACCACGGTTGAGTAGTCGCGCCACGGCCGGCCAAGCAGGATGTCGTCGGCGCCGACCTCGGCGGTCACCGTGCAGTCGCGGAAGAGGTAGCCGGAGTCCTCGGCAGGCCGCAGACGACTCTGCGCGGTGATGGTGACCATGGAGTGGGCCATGCCATGGATCTCGCAATGGTCGAAGACGGCCTTGGCGTCGCCGAAGATGAAGTCGACGTGGCCCTCGATGTAGCAGTCGACATAATATTGCCGCGCGGCGTGGCAAGTTGACTCGGCGGACGGAGTTGCGTTGGGAGCCGCAGCCTCAGCCGGCGTGTGACAGCTCTTTGAGTCGGCGTAGAGCGTGTCCTGAAAGCCGAGGAGACGGACGCGGCGAAACACATCGCGATCGCCGGTGACGTGCAGGGCGACCGCCTGCGAGCCTTCTTCGGTGCGCGGGTGACGCTTCTCGAAGTCATTCGCAATGGTCAGATTCTCGGCGAGGAAGTCGTCGCCGCTCACGCTGACCGAGGCCGACTTGCCGGTGCCTCCGGCCGACGTATGCGAGTTGTCGTAAACCAGCACGACGTCCTGCGGAGTCTTGCCCAGGCCGCGCAATTCCACGCCGTTGGCGGCGATCGCAATCACCTGGCGATACTCGCCGGGCTTGATGTCGATGCGCACGTTGCCGCCGGGCGCCGAGTCCACCGCCTCCTGCACCGTCTTGAACTGGCCGGAACCATCCGCCGCCGCCAGCAGCGTCTTCTTCGCCGGCGAGGCCTGTGCGCCGAGGGCGCCGGGCAGCGCGAGGATCGGGACCAGAACCATCGCAACTGCCGCAAACCGTCTTCGCGTGAGTCTCATGGATTTCATCTCCGTGCACCGATCGACGCCGCCGCCACTATACTCCGCGCGGACCGCGCAGGAACAGCGTCAGGTGCGTGGTTCGGCAGCCAGCTGCGGGGTCCATTCCACATGCTTGGCTTGCGCCAGCGCCATGACAACCCCGCCAGCCACTATGCTTGCAGCCGCCGCGACCTGGGCGTTGCTCATGCTGTGGTTGAAGTAAATCTTCGGATTGATGCGCACAAACTCGACCAGGAAGCGTCCGATCCCGCTCAGCACCAGATACAGGCCGGTCAGCCAGCCCACAGGCCGGGACTTCTTGCCCAGCTCCCAGAGCAGCCAGAAGACCACCAGGGAGAAGAGAAGCTCGTAGATCGGCGTTGGTTGGACGAGCGCGTTGGGGGGATGCGGCGGGACCAGCGCGTTCTTCGCCATGTGGACACCCCACGGCAGCGTGGTGTTGATGCCATAGTCGCCGTCACCGGCCAGCAGGCAGCCGATGCGGCCCACGCCGTAACCGATGGCGGTGGCCGGAGCGGCAAGGTCGAGCATGCGGATGGCCCCCACGCGTGCGCCTGGAGTCGGGCCGGGGTCTTCGAAGGATTTCCAGCCCGGCCCTTTGAAGTGCGACTGATGTCCCTGAAACATAAGGACGATGATGCCTGCTGTCATGCCTCCGAACCAGGCGAAGCCGTCGCGGAACCAGATCAGGAAGCCGAACACCACGTCGAGAGGATGATGCCAGCCTGGCTGAGTGATGATGCGCAGTGCAGCCACGAGCTCGTGCACGTCCTGCAACTCATGCCACAGCTTCGCGCCCACTACGCCAAGCACAACCACCAGCGCCACCACGTTCAGTGCGTCGGCATCCACGTTATTGCGGACAAAGTTCTTATGCAGCACAACGGTCGCAACAACCGCGGCCAGCCAGAGCAACAGCCCGAAGGTACCGGGCTGCCAGGGTCCGAAGGTTGCATGGAAAAGGTGAAACGGTCCGATCGCGGGCAGGTAGGGGTACATAAACCTCACTTCTCTTGAAAGTATATCCATGCGTCGGGCTTTGGATGGGGACTGCCTCGGCGAGAGCGGCATATCCGGGCGTTGTTTACGGGAGCTGGAGTGCCGTCGGACGGCTCTGTGACCGTGCGCACTCGACCGCTGTGGGGCGCTTACGCTACCCTTATCCCCATGTCGAACAGCAAGCCCGTCTTCCCTCCCGCCGCCCAAATGGACATTCTTGTCTCCACCAGCCAGATCGCCGAGCGCGTTGCGGAGATCGGCCGAGAGATCACCGCCGACTACGAGGGCCAGACCACGGGCCATCCACTGGTGCTGATCGGCGTGCTGAAGGGCGCGGCCATCTTTCTTTCCGACCTCGCGCGCGCCATCACCATCGACAACACGTTCGACTTCGTCGCCGTCTCCAGCTATGGTCGGGCGCGCGTCTCCTCCGGCGCGGTGAAGCTGATCAAGGACATCGACAACCCAATCGAAGGGCGGCACGTCATCCTCGTCGAGGACATCCTCGATACCGGACTGACGCTCAGCTACCTGCGTGGCCTGATGCTGCAGCACAAGCCCGCATCGCTGAAGATCGCCACCTGCCTGGACAAGCCCAGCCGGCGGCTAGTCCCAATCGAGGCCGACTACGTGGGCTTCAAGATTCCCAACCAGTTTGTGATCGGGTATGGGATGGACTACGCCGAGGTCTATCGGAACGTGCCGGACATCCGCCTCTTCCCCAACGATCCCAACCACTAAGCTAGACGCCTGGTTAACGGCGCGACTGGTCCAATGACTCCGGCACGGGCCAGTCGTTCTGCCAGGCAAGCTGCTTGACCCATAAGTACTGTTCGCCGCCCTCGGTCATATTGAGCGCGTGAAAGACGATGGTGCTCTCGCCGCTGGCGGCGTCGACGTAGGCGGTTCCTCCGCCGGGAGCATTCCACTTGCCTTGTGCCTCGAGAATCACCGTGCCTCCGCCCTTCATCATGGGCGTGCCGCTGGTATCGACGAACGGCCCCTGCGGACTTGTTGACCGCCCCACTGCCTCCTTGTAGTTGTCGGTAACATTGTCGGCATTGCAGCAGTAGTCGACTGAGACGAAGAGGTAGTAGTAGTTACCGTGGCGCACCAGCGAGGCGCCTTCGATGGGATTGTTGGGCACGCCGGGCCGTGTGGCCAGGTTCACTCGCGATGAGTTTGCGAGCAGCTTGCCAGTCTGAGGGTCGATCTGCATCTGCTTGATGCCGGACCAATAGCTCCCATAGGTGATGCGGACGCTGCCGTCGACGTCGACCAGGATGTTGGGATCGATGGCGTTGAAGTCATCACCGGGCGAGGATTCGATCACCTCCCCGCGATCGATCCACTTGTATGCCGGGTCGCCGGGGTCAAGGGTCGCATTGGTGGCCAGACCTATGACCGACCGCTGCGATCCTGCACTCGATCCCGCATAGTAGAGGTGATATTGACCGCCAAAGTAGGAGATATCGGGCGCCCATAAGCCGACTACATCCGGGACCTTCGTGCGGACCCACTCCGGGATGTGGTGGAAGACGCTGCCGCAAGGCGTCCAGTTGGCTTCGTCCTGCGAGCAGCGAATGGTTAGCACCCCTCCAGTTGCCGAAGCAGCAACGTCAGTGCTGAAGACGTAGTAGGTGCTGCCCTGGCGCAGGATGCCGGGATCGAGCACTGGCCGCGTGTCGCCCGACAACGGGTAGGTCGTCATCTCGACGGCAGCAGATGAGGCAAAACTCAGATTCCCGGGTGCAGGCAGGACCACACTCTGGCATCCCACCAGCAGACACAGTGCGAGCGTATGACCGATTCCAGTCCATCGTCCAAGGCAGTGAGACATGACGTGCAGGCGAACACTTTTGGGGGGTATTTGCGAGTTTCAAGATATGTCGGGCCAAAGCCCATGTCCAATTAAATGTCGGCGGCGAGGCAACCTGTTTAGAGTGATGGGCATCTCCATCTGGTTTTTCCGGAACGTACCGCTGGCTACTCCTCCGCAGAGCCAGCGGCGACCGGCCTATGATAGAAAGTAGCGGGCCGTACACCGTCCCGCAGGAGTTTCGAAAGCAAAATGAATACTGTTCCGAGCCTCACCATCGCCGAACCAACCGTCTTCGACGCAACTGCCTTCGCCTCTCAAGCACTCTCCTCGCCAGCCACGCTCGCGGCGGTGCTCGATCACACGCTGCTGAAGCCCGACGCCACGCGCGCCCAGGTAATTCGCCTCTGCCACGAGGCCGCCGAACACCGCTTCGCCTGCGCCATGGTCAACCCGGCCTGGGCCGGTGTCGCGGCAGAGACGCTGGCCGGGACCGGCGTGCCCCTTGGGGTGGTCGTAGGTTTCCCCCTGGGCGCGACACTCTCCGCGACCAAGTGCGACGAGACGAAGCGCGTACTCAAGCTCGGCGCGCACGACATCGATATGGTGATCAACATCGGCCTGCTCAAGTCCGGCACGAAGGAAGATTACGAGTGGGTTAAGCACGATATCCGGGGCGTGGTCGAGCTGGCGCACGGCGCTGGCGGCATCGTCAAAGTGATCCTCGAGACCTGCCTGCTGAGCTTCGAGGAGAAACATCGCGCATCGGAGCTGGCCCTGAGCGCGGGGGCGGACTTTATCAAGACCAGCACTGGCTTCTCCTCAGGGGGGGCGACCGTCGACGACATCGCGCTGATGCGCTCGGTCGCGGGCACTCGCGCGGGCGTGAAGGCCTCGGGCGGGATACGTTCGCTGGCGGATGCCAGCGCCATGCTGCACGCCGGAGCGACACGCATTGGAGCAAGCGCCAGCGTGAAGATTCTCGCGGAACTGGCTGGGCAAGCGCCTGCACCGGCTAGCGGTTACTGAAAGGCCGGCGACGTCTGTCAGGCGAATTGCTTACGCTCGGGCGGAGAACTCAGTTGGCCGGTCCGTGGCCGGGCCTGATTTTCCATCCACCAAGGTCCTCATCCGTTCCACAACGTCCCTCATCGAGCTGGCGTGATCGTTCAACTGCTCCGCGGCCGCCGACCCCTCTTCCGCGCTGGCCGCGCTGCTCTGTGTGGCCTGTTCCATCTGAGCAATCGCCCGGCTTATTTGGTCGATGCCGCGCGACTGCTCGAGGCTGCCAGAGTTGATCTCGTCGACCAGCGCTTTGATCTTCGCGGATTCCGCCGTGATCGCGTGGATCGCGGTTTCAACCTGGTCTACTTTGGCTCTTCCTTCCTCCGAACTCTGGATCGATTCTTCAATAAGGACGGTCGTGTCGCTGGCCGCCTGCGCGCAGCGTTGGGCCAGATTGCGAACCTCGTTTGCTACCACGGCGAATCCCATGCCGGCCTCACCCGCGCGGGCAGCTTCCACCGCGGCATTCAGCGCCAATATGTTGGTCTGGAACGCTATCTCGTCGATTGCCTTGATAATCTTCGAAATCTTCTGGCTCGACCCGTTGATCCGGTCCATCGCCCCCACCATCTCAGTCAGGGAATGATTCGTCTTTCCCAGGGTTTCTTCCGAGTGCGCCATCAAGTCCGCCGTAGTCCGTGAGTTCTCCGTCGTACGCATCGCCATCGAATTGATCTCGATACTCGCGCTCGATGTCTCTTCGATCGTAGCTGCCTGGTGCGATGCGACCTCTGCCTGGGACCTGCTTGAAAGCGCGATCTGATTGGCTGCCGAGGCTATCTGCAGCGATGCCTCCGTCAGTTCGCCCACGCCGGCATGCAGCACCTCGTTCATTTTGCGCAGCAGTTTCCAGACAAGAAAAATCATCAGGGGCGCGCCTGTGGCAAAGAGCAGTGCGTACATTTTGCATGCGGACTTGAGATTGCCAGTCATCGACTCTGTAGACTCTGAGTTCGCCGTCGCACAGAGCGTCTCGACATTGCCGGCATCGGCGACCATCACGGCACCCCGCGCGGCCCAATCTTTTACCTGCGCGTCATAAACAGGCCCGCTGGTGATGCCGTTCTGAACCATGGTCAGGCTGGACTGCAATGCCGCCGAGTAGGTTGTTAGGTCCTCTCCCAGCTTGATCACAGCAGACCGGAGAGGGCTGAGTTCTTCATGTTGTTGGACCATCGAAATCAAGTCCTGTTGGAGCAACTTCGCTTCATCAAAATGCTTGTTGCCCGCATCGAGCGAGCCGGACTTTTGGATCGTCACAAAGTAAATGAAGGAGATCCGGGCGTTGAGTACCTCACGCTCGAAGCCAATCGCCAGAACACTCGCGGGAGCAAAGGTTCGCGCATGAGAGTCCTCGGTGCGAACCACGCCCTGCATGTTATACATCGCCAGACCGGAGATGATAAACAGGGCCGACAAGAGGATTGCAACGGCCAACGAGACGAGCCTGGAGACGGACAAGCGCTTCATGCTCTTCTCATCGGCAAACTTTCCCAGCCGCTGAATCCGAACCCACCGGAGCCGATTTCAAACGAAGGTTTACAGCACGCGTAGGACCACTAACGTCTCGTCGTCGAAGTGGGCTGTACCGGACTGGAAGGTGTTGACCGCGACAAGGATTGCATCCACCGTCGACTGCGCAGAGGTGCAGACTGACGGATGCTCGCGCAACACCGCGGTCAGGCGCTCCGTGCCGAACATCTCGCCCTCAGCGTTCTCCGCGTCGACGATGCCGTCGGAGAAGAAGACCAGCACATCGCCAGGCTTGGTCTCGATCGAAAGCTCTTCATACTGGGAGTTGGGGAACAGACCAAGGGGAAAGCCTTCAGCCTTGACGGTTGCGACGCTAAAGCCTTTGGCCGGACCGAAGCAGTCCCCAGCCTTGGCGGCCTTCGACGAGGCGGGACGCCTGGCCAGCGAGACCTCTTCCTCGGTAGCCGCATTGGTTATATAAAGCGGTTGTACCGAGCCGGCGTTGGCGACCTGCAGGCAGCGCTTCTCGTCGTCCCAGACAGCCATCAGCATGGTGACGTATTGCGAGTCGAGCTTGCGCTCCTGCAGCTGATCATTCAGTTCCTGCAGCAGATCCGCGGGCGGCAGGTGGCGCGCGGTAAGTGAGCGGAGAATTCCCGAGACCAGCGCAGCATAGAGCGCTGCCGGAGCCGCCTTGCCCGAGACATCGCCCAGCACAATGGCAATGCGCGCGGGCTGCGCGGTCTTGTAGAGCACATTGCCCGCCGCGCCATAGTCGATGAAGTCGTAGATGTCTCCGCCGATGGAACGCGCGGGCAGGAAGGCTGTGGCAATCTCCGCATGGCGCGGCTGCGGAGGCGCGCTGGGAAGCAGGCGAAGCTGCACCTCGCGCGCCATGGCCAGGTCGCGCTCCAGCCTCTGCTCCTCTTCGTGGATGCGCTGGTAGAGCCGCGCATTGGCGATCGAGATGGCCACCTGCGCGGAAAGCGTCGACAGCGTGGTCTGATGGTCCTCGTTGTAGTAGTTCACGCGCGTATGTTCGAGGTCGATGACGCCGATGACCTTGCCTTTGTAGATCAGCGGCACGGCCAGTTCCGAGCGCACCTCGGGGTTGGCGGCGATATAGCGCGGATCTTTGCGCACGTCGGGCACCAGCAGAGGCGTCCGCATCTGCGCCGCATTGCCGATGATGCCCTCGCCCAGACGCACATTGTGTTCCCGCTTGATGCGCTCGCCGAAGCGCGAACTGAAGCGATGCTCAAAGCGCTCGGTGCGGTCATTCCACAGCAGAATGGTGAACATCTGGAAGTCGATAACGCGCTTCAGCAGTTGGCCGATGCGCTCGAGGAGATCGTCAAGATCCAGGATGCTGGTGATCTCCCGGGATATCTCGTTGAGCACGGTCAGGGTCTGCGCCTGGCGGGAGACGCGCGTGTACAGCCGGGCGTTTTCCACCGCGATCGCCATGCGCGAGGCGGTCAATTCGAGTAGCCGCTGGTGCTCGGCGGTGAAGTAGCCGGGCTGCTCAGACTGCAGGTCGATGACCCCGATGACGCGATTCTTCACGATCAGGGGCACGGCGAGTTCCGAGCGTACGCTGGGGTTCACGTCGATATAGTTCTCGACTTTGCGGACGTCCTCAATCAGAATGGACGCCCGGCGGCTGGCTGCCTGGCCTACGACGCCACGTCCGGGCTTGACGCGCATCCGCTCCACCTCGGGCGCGTGGCCGACCTGGAAGCGCATGCGCAGATCTCCCGTGCGGTCATTCACCAGTAGAATGCCGAAGATGCGGTAGTCGATGACGGCGCGCACCAGGTCGGCCACACGATGCATCAGCGTGTTCAGGTCGAGCGTGGTGTTCAGAGCGTCGGCGAGCCGCATCAGGAAGTCGAGCTGCAGCGGCTCCAGGCGGACGTTAGGCGCGACAGAGACCGAACTGGCGAAGGTCGGCTGATCCGGCGGCGTGGCCTGCGCGGGCCTGTAGTCGCCCTCGAAGCTCTCGGTAGCGACGCTGGGATGCTCGGATTGGCGGGTTGCAGCCATGTCGGTAGCTTGATTCTACCCGGCGGCGCGGGGGGAAACCGGGGTGCTCCATTTCCCGGTTTTCTGGGCGGTAATGGACATGCGCTTCCCAAGCGTTTTGGCTCGAACTATGATGGCAGCCATGTCCGGTCCTCGATTCAGTCGCCGCAGCTTACTTCAGTCCGCCTTCGCAGCTGCACCAGGCGCAGCTCTTGCCTCCAGAATGAGAGCGCCCGGAGCACTTGCTCAGACCCCGGCCGACGTTCACGTCGCGCCTGGCCCATTCAAGCCGACCTGGGAGTCGCTGACCGCCTGCACCACCCCGGACTGGTTCCGCGACGCCAAATTCGGTATCTGGAACCACTGGAGCGCGCAGTGCGTCCCGGAGCAGGGTGACTGGTATGCGCGTCGCATGTATCTCCAGGGGGAGAAGCAGTACGAGCATCACCTGAAGACCTATGGCCACCCATCCAAGGTCGGCTGGATGGAGATGGACAATCTGTGGAAAGCGGAGAACTGGAAGCCGGAAGAGCTGATGAACCTGTACGTGAAGGCAGGAGCGAAGTATTTCTCTGCGCTTGCCAACCACCACGACAACTTCGACGCGTACAACTCGCGCTACCACAACTGGAATTCGGTGAAGATCGGGCCGAAGAAGGACATCGTCGGCATCTATGGCAAGCTGGCCAGGCAGCATGGCCTGCGGTTTGCGGTCAGCAACCACTCCTCGCACGCGTGGCACTGGCTGCAAGTGGCTTACGACTACGATCCCGAAGGCCCGCTCGCCGGTGTGCGCTACGACGCGTACACATTGACCAAGGCCGACGGCAAGGGCAAGTGGTGGGAGGGCTTCGACCCGCAGGAGCTCTACACCGGACGCCATCTGGTCATGCCCGACGGCATCACCACCATCGCCGAAGCCAATAAGTTCCACGCGGCCAACGACGGCAAGTGGCACGAAGAGCTGCCGGAGAGTGCTCCGGACTTCGCCCGCAACTGGTTTCTGCGCTGCCAGGATCTGGTCGACACCTACAAGCCCGACCTGCTCTACTTCGACGACTCCGAGCTGCCGCTGGGCCAGTACGGTCTGGATATCGCCGCCCACTATTACAACTCCAGCATCCGCGACAAGGGCAAAGTAGACGTTGTGCTGACGGCCAAGAACGTCAAGCCAGAGCACGTCGGGGCCTTTACCCTCGACATCGAACGCGGCAAGGCCAATGGCATTCTCGCGCAGCCCTGGCAGACCGACACCTGTATCGGCGACTGGCACTACAACATCGCGCTCTTCGAGAATCACAAGTACAAGAAGCCGATCTCGGTGATTCACTCGCTCATCGATATCGTCAGCAAGAACGGCAACCTGATGTTGAACATCCCGGTGAAGGGCGATGGCACCATCGACTCCGACGAGCGCGAGTTCCTCGAGGCCATCGCGACCTGGATTCCCAAACATGGCGAGGCCATCTATGGCACGCGTCCCTTCTCGGTCTTCGGTGAAGGCCCGCCGGACATCGTCACTGGGCAATTCAATGAAAAGACCCAGCGCGCATACACCGATCAGGACATCCGCTTCACGCGGAAGGGCGACATCGTATATGCATTCACCTTCGTCTGGCCCACCAGCGGCAAATATGTGATCAAGACGCTGGCGAAGGGCTCGGCCGCGCTGCCCAAGGCGATTCAAAGTGTCGAGTTAATCGGCGCTGGACCGATTACGTTCGCGCATGAACCTTCCGGCCTGACACTGACGTTGCCGGAGAAGGCGCCCAATCCCTACGCCTTCGCCTTTATCATCCGCTCGTAGTTCCGCTGACCCGACGCGGCCAACCGCCTCGTCCTGCCGGACGGACCCACTACGCGTGGGGCGGTCACTTCGTGACGTGTATACCTATTGGGGCGGGATCAATACCTTTACCTTTGGTCCTCCCGTTGGTCAGCACGAATCTCACATGCGACCATCGGGAGCACCACGCGAGGCCCAATACATGTCACTAAGTGACCGCTGCCCGCGTAGGGCGCCCTTCCGGCGGGGCAGTCCCTAATCAGACATAGAGTCTCGATTGGCTTATGCGGAGCGGCGGCGGCCGGCGGCCAGTTCGCGGACATGGTTGAGGAAGATCGAACGCTGCAGCGCGTCGAGCTGCGACGTGTACGCTGCGATCTCGGCGAGGAATGGGTCGGCAGTGAGCACGGCGGCCTCGTCGCGATGGCGGGTATTGGCGTCGCGCAGCAGAGAACCGATGTCCACCTTCAGCGCGCGCGCCAAGCGGTCCAGCGAGGAGAGGGTAGGCATAGCCTTGCCGTTCTCAATCTTAGAGATGTACGTGCGGGGCACACCCATACGCGCGGCGAGCTGTCGCTGAGAAAGATTACGGACGTGGCGGAGATCGCGAACTGCGGTGGCTACCTGCAAGCCGTCCTGCTTCTCCGGCATGGACGGAACCAGCGCAAGCGGCGCGGGCTCAGGCTCCGGCATTTCGACCTCGAGGCCCTTGTGACAGCGGCGGCACAAGGCGTTCGCTGTGCGAAATTGCACCAAGCTGCAGTGGTCGCAACGGAGCACCTCCCGCTGTTCGACGGACGCCATCATGGTTGCCATAAGTTGTCATTGCGGGCGGACCCAGAGCAAGGACCGCGGCACACGTCCGATAACGGATGCGTGATGTGCCTAGAGTGACACCGGGTAGCCGAAGAGTCAAGGGGTACTGCCGAAGATTCCCTAAGAAAAAAGGATAATTGCCAAAGAGGAATCTTAGAAGTAAACAGTGGAGCAGTTGCTCGGTGCTAGTTACAGGCACGCATCATTCCCAGCCAGAGAAGCGATAAGACGATGGAGCCCATGATGCCGATCGCGATCAGCGGACTGCGCGTGGACGATGCGCTGGGCCCGGAGGTCCGGCTGTTCTGCTCTGGATGCAGTGGGTTGTAGCTGACGGCGATGCGCTCGTTCTGCGGGATGGCGACGGGCGATTGAAACTCGTCGGAGTACAGTCGCCCGTGCGCGTAATAGTCGAAGGCGATGCGGAACTTCTCGCCGGTCTGAATGCCCAGGGTGAAGGTGTTCAGGCGCGCGAACTGGAAGCGGCAGGAGGTCACCGTGGCTTCCGTCTCGATCCATGGGGGCGCCGGCTCGGACGCGTCTCGCTCGACGCCGGCGGTCATGGAGTCGCCGCCGTCATGGAACAAGAACTTCCGCGGAGCCGACGCGCTGGACACCGGCTTCCGCGAAGGCCTGGTCAGTGGCCTTGACGCTGCCGGGGAGACCAACAGGGCGGGTCGCATCTGCGATTACGAGGCATTCAAAGTCGAGTGCGGTGCCGTCGATGGCAGAGAAACGCACGCAGTAATCGTAGGCCAGGCCGCAGAGGAAGAGGCGATTCAGGCCGCGCTCGCGAAGATACCCGGCCAGGCCGGTGGGCGTAGAGTGGTCGTTCTCCAGAAACGCCGAGTAGGAATCGATATCGGCGCGGAAGCCCTTCCGCAGGATCAGCTCGGCGTGCGGAATCGCGAGCCCGGGATGGAAAGCGGCGCCGGGCGTGTTCTGCATGCAGTGATCGGGCCACAGTGTCTCGCCATAGGGCGCGGCGATGGTCTGGTAAGGCCGGGCGCCCGGGTGGGAGCTGGCAAAGGAGATGTGCCCGCGCGGATGCCAGTCCTGCGTGAGCACAACGTGGGCAAACTTCCCCGCAAGCATGTTGACGATAGGCACGATCTCGTCGCCGCCCGCGACGGCCAGCGCGCCGCCGGGGCAAAAATCATTCTGCGGATCGATGACGACAAGCGCGTCGGTGGCGGAATTCAGAACCATATCTAAGTTTGGCACGACGGGCGTAGCCTTGAACGAATTCTATAGACGTGCCGCCAGGGCTAAGGTTTAATTCCGTGCATGCAGACACTTGGGCTAGCCAGCGCACCCCAGCCTACCGATGGAATGTTCAAACGGCTATTCTGGCCGGAGATTGCCAACGAGTACGACGTTGACCTGGTCGGCCAGCAAGGTTTCTGGGTGTGTTTTGCCGTGGCTGTCGTTTCAACCCTGGTCTCGTTATTCACCGGCCACGCGATTCTCGGCGTATTCATCGGTGCTACTTACTTTCTCGGAGCGCTGGGGGTTCGTCAACGCAACACTGCGGCCGCGGTGCTCATCTTCCTTTGCTATCTGCTGGACCGCGTAGTTTCGGTAGAGTCGATGGTCCTTGGTCTCGGAGGCGGCGGAAATCCGCTGCTCGGGATAGTCGCCACCATGCTTCTGCTCGCGAATATCCGAGCAACTATTCTTTCACGGAGATGGCAGACAACCGCCTCTCCAACCGAAGCAAGTGAGATGCCGGAGCGCACAACCAGCTCATTTGGAGATAAGCTCGCAAACGTCATGCCGGAGAAGCTGTGGCCGCGCACCCAGTATGTCTTCTTCCCTCTGGCCTCCCTCCTCATCTGCGTGTCGCTTCTGGGTATCGTGGGCTTGCCGATGGTCAAACACCGGCAACCTGCT
>Ga0182013_10006582_pt1 | contig 13097 bp, 6 predicted proteins | sample 612S2MmetaG_FD_120487 | JGI IMG/M metagenome (GOLD analysis project Ga0182013, IMG submission 120487) | Permafrost microbial communities from Stordalen Mire, Sweden - 612S2M metaG | ecosystem: Environmental > Terrestrial > Soil > Wetlands > Permafrost | place: Sweden: Stordalen | collected... | reverse complement strand
CCCGAGGACCGTCAACGGGGAGGGTCCGACCGGCGCGTCGCCTCCACCCGGCCGCGGGAGTCGCCGCGGCGGTGGCCGCGGGCCGTCAGGAGCCGGCGTCGCGGCAGATCGGTAGGCCGGCGTCGGGCGCCCCGGCGCCGCGCTGTTGCGGCTGGGACCAGCTCCGGGGGTCGTTGCGCTCTTGAGGAGCCTGCCCCCGGGGTGGAACTGGCCGACCGGTTCTCCGGTACCGTCGGTACCGTCGCCAGCGTGGGTCGGCACCGGCACCGGCACTGGGCTATCGGTCCGGTGCCACCTGTTCGATACTGTCGCCGGTGTCGACCGGGCGACGCCCACCACGGCCCCACACGACCGACCACGAGGAGAGCACGATGCCCACGCCTGAGTTCCAAGGAGTCATCGGCGACGACTTCCGGACCTCGACCCCCTGGTGGCCGACTGTCACCCGCCCTCCCGCTGGGACGCCCAACGTCGTCCTGGTGGTGCTCGACGACGTCGGCTTCGCCCAGCTGGGCTGCTACGGCTCGGACATCGCGACACCGACGATCGATGCGGCCGCATCCGCGGGGGTCCGGCTGGCCAACTTCCACACCACGGCACTCTGCTCGCCGACGAGGGCGTGCCTGCTGACCGGGCGCAACCACCATCGCAACGGCCTGGGCCGCGTCGCCGACCTGGCCATCGGCTACCCCGGCTACAACGCGATGATCCCCGAAGAGAACGGATTCCTGTCCGAGATCCTCCGACAGGAGGGCTTCGCCACCTACGCCGTGGGCAAGTGGCACCTGACCCCGGACGACCAGACGGGCATGGACGCCCCCCGTTCGTCGTGGCCGACCAGCCGTGGCTTCGACCGCTGGTACGGCTTCCACGGAGGCGAAACGCACCAGTTCGTGCCGACGCTCTACCACGACAACCACTCGATCGCGCCACCGAAGACGATCGAAGAGGGCTATCACCTGAGCGCCGACCTGGCCGACCAGGCCGTCGCCCAGCTCGCCGACCTGCGGGCCGTCGACCCCGACCGGCCGTTCTTCCTCCACTTCGCCACCGGAGCCTGCCACGCGCCGCACCACGCCCCGGCCGACTGGATCGACCGCTACCGCGGCCACTTCGACAAGGGCTGGGACCGGTGGCGCGAAGAGACCTTCGCTCGCCAGCTCGCCTCCGGCCTACTCGCCCCGGGGACCGAGCTCTCGCCCCGGCCGCACTGGGTCCCGGCGTGGGACTCACTGAGCGGTGACGAGCGCCGCCTGGCCGCGCGGTTCATGGAGTGCTTCGCCGGGTTCCTCTCCTACACCGACGCCCAGCTGGGGCGGGTGCTGGACTTCCTGGCGCAGACCGGCGACCGCGACAACACGATCGTCCTGATCGTGTCCGACAATGGGGCGAGCTCCGAGGGCGGACCACGCGGGTCGATCAATGACGGCAGGAATTTCAACGCCGATCCGATGGGGACCGACGAGATGCTCGAGCGGATCGACGAACTCGGCGGGCCGAGCGCGCACAACAACTATCCGTGGGGCTGGACCATGGCCGGAAACACCCCCTTCAAGCGGTGGAAGCGCGAAGTCCACGAGGGCGGGATCGCCGACCCCTGCATCATCAGCTGGCCCGGACACGTCGAGGCCGGCGGAGTCCGTCGGCAGTTCTCCCATGCGATCGATGTACTGCCGACCGTCCTCGGGTTGCTCGGCATCGAGGCGCCCGACCACATCGGCTACGTCCCGCAGACCCCGCTCGACGGGTTCGACCTGGCCCCGACGCTGGCTGCCGGAGGCGCCGAGCTGCCCGAGGTGCACTCGACCCAGCACTTCGAGATGCTGGGGAGCCGGGCGATCTACCACGAGGGGTGGAAGGCCGTGACCTTCAAGCCCATGGGGCCGCTCTACAACGACGGACTGAACTGGAACGCACCGTTCAGTGACGACGTCTGGGAGCTGTACCACGTGGCCGAGGATCCATCCGAGCTCCACGACCTGGCCACCGACCATCCGGACCGGCTCGCCGAACTGGTCGATCTGTGGTGGGCGGAGGCGCGACGCAACCAGGTGCTCCCCCTGGACAACCGGGTGCTGCACACGCTGGTCGAGCCCAAGCCCGACTGGCGGGCCCCGCGGCTGACGGCCACCTACTACCCCGGCGCCTCCCCGGTGCCGGAGTCCGTGGCCGTCAACGTGAAGAACCGGGCCCACTCCATCGCCGTCGACGTCACCATCCCTGACGGCGGGGGCGACGGCGTCCTGCTCGCCGAGGGCTCCGTCCTCGGCGGCTTCTCCTTCCAGCTGTTCGACGGACGGCTGCGCTACGTGCACAACCTCTACGGCAAGGAGCTCCACGTGGTCGTCTCCGACCGGACCGTCCCGACCGGGCGGCACCGCCTCGGATTCCGGTTCGACCGGGAGGACTCGGGCGGAGGGACCGGGATTCTCGAGATCGACGGCACCGAGGTGGGCCGCGGGCCCATCCGGTACTTCACCATGGCCCGGTTCAACACGGCGGGGGCCGGACTGAGCTGCGGCTACGAGGTCGGGCCGGCGGTCGGTGACGACTACGAGGCGCCGTTCCGTTGCACCGCCGGGATCCACTCGGCCACGGTGACCCTGAGCGAGCACGTCCCGGTCAACCCGCTCGAGGAATTCGACAGGATCATGTCCGAGCAGTGACGCACGCCGAGGTCAGCGTGGGGGTGTAGGCGGATCCTTCGGTGGCGCGCGGCAAGCCGGCCGTCGTGAACAGGAACTTCGGGACGAACGTCCCGGTGAGGTGCAACTCACCGGCGAACCCGTTCAACGGACCACTGACGATCAGGGTCACCCGGTCGAGCGTTGAGGCGCCGGTGGTCAGGTTGACGTTTCCGCTCGGGCCTGTGGTCGGCGCCACCACGGCCGTCGGGGTCGGGGTGCCCGGGCCCGGGTCCACCGGCGGTCAGCCGTCGGACGGATGGCGCGGGAGGTGCGGCATCCGGCTCAGCCGGGCCCGACCGGTTCGGCCCGCTGGACCCTGACGCCGGCGAAGTCGGGATCCGCCCGCCAGCGCTCCAGGTAGCCGATGTAGTCGAGGAGGCTCCCGAAGTACGTGAGGCTCCGGACCGCACGCGAGTCGATCGCCTGCTGCTCGTTGTTGTAGAAGCTGGGCGTGCACCGGGCGAAGTAGTCCGCACCGCCCATGCCCACGCCGACGAGCACGGAGAGCCACTCGTCCTCGGCGGCCTCCTCCGCTTCGATGGACACGATCCCCTGCTCGATGCAGGCCTCCAGGATGTACGCCACGTGCTTGGCCGACTCGGACAGGAGGTGGGAGAAGTTCGTCCCGAACCCGCCCTGGACGAGTCCGATCAGGAGCATGTTGGGGAATCCGCTGGCCAGCACGCCGTGCAGGGTGTGGGCACCCTCGGCCCACCGCTCGGAGAGCCGGATGCCGTCCCGGCCGACGGGATCGAACCCGAGCCGGTGGTGGAGTTCGGTCCGGACCTCGAAGCCCGACGCGTAGATGAGGAGGTCGACCGGGTACTCGACGCCGTCGACCACGGGCCCCCGGGCGGTGATGGCGTCGACGCCGCGACCGTCGGTGTCCACCAGGTGCACGTTGGGCCGGTTGAACGCCGGGAGGTAGTCGTCGTGGAAGCAGACCCGCTTGCAGTGCTTCCCCCAGTAGGGCTTGAGCTGCTCGGCCGTCTCGCGATCCTGAACGACGTCGTCGATCCGCCGCCGGATCGTCTCCATGGCCTCGAAGTCGATCCGCTCCTTCTCCTCGGCATCTTCGGGTCCCGAGGAGACCTGCGTGTCGACCCACAGCATCTCGGTCCACCCGTCGTGCACCAGATCCACCTCGGGCTGGGCGCCGGTCACCGCCTGGGTGAAGTTGATGATCCGCTCGCGTTGCCAGCCGGGCTGCAGGCTCCGGAACCACTCCACATCGGTGGGCTGCTGGTTGCGGACACCCACCGCCCCCGGGGTGCGCTGGAAGACGAAGAGCTCCTTCGCCACCCGGGCGACCTGCGGCACCACCTGCACGGAGGTGGCGCCGGTACGGATGATGCCCACCCGCAGGTCGGCGAGCCGGTCCATCGGCTCGGTCGGACCGCCGCCGGTGATGCCGTAGTCCCACCGGCTGGTGTGGAACGCCTTGCCGGCGAAGTCCTCGATCCCGGGGATCCCGGGCAGCTTGGCCTTGTGCAGGATCCCCCCGGCCAGCACGATGAACCGGCTCGACAGCCGGTCGCCACGGCTGGTGGTGACCTGCCACCGCTGCCGCTCCTCGTCCCAGTCGGCCCCGGTGACGTCGGTCTGGAAGAGCGCCAGGGGATAGAGGTCGAACGTGCGGGCCAGCAGCTTGGAGTACTCGAAGATCTCCGTGGCGCTGGCGTAGTGCTCGCTCGGCATGAAGCCGGTCTCCTCGAGGAGTGGCAGGTACACGTAGGACTCCACGTCGCACATGCAGCCCGGGTAGCGGTTCCAGTACCAGGTGCCGCCGAAGTCCCCCGCCTTCTCGACGATGCGGACGTCGGTGATCCCGTGCTTGCCGAGGTCGATCGCCGTCAGCATCCCGGCGAATCCACCCCCCACGATCACGACCGTGGTCTCCTCGACCACCGGGTCCCGGGTGAAGCCGGGCTCGACGAACGGGTCCCGGTCCAGCTCCTCGCCCAGCTCCCCCCACTGGGCCATGCCGTCCGGACGGAGGCGCTTCTGCTGCTCCTGCTGGTACCGCTCCCGGAGCTCCTCGATCGAGGAGTCTCCTGCACTGTCTTCCTGCTGCATGACCTTCGCCCTCCCTCTGGGGACCGCACCTACCGACTCAACCAGGTCCGATGACGAGGATCCTGACACGCCCGGTGGCGGGACAAGAATCCCTGCCGGGGGTGGAGAGATCAAATCCGGGCTCCGCCGCGTCCGTCCGTTCCCGGGCCGGATGTGCGTCCGGAGGCCCCGTCCGGCTCCTCCACGGCCCGGACCGGAGGACGGGACGCCGACCGGGCAGCGGAGTCAGCTGAGATAGGCCGGGTTGGCCACACGCAGCTCGTCGAGCACCGAGCCGGCCAGCACGGCGCCGACCTGGTCCAGTCGTCCGTCGCATTCGCCACCCCGGATGGACGCGGACAGCTCCCGGTCGTCGGCCATCGAGAGCTGTCCGAGGCGACCACGGTGGGCGGCCTCCGCCTCGGGCCCGAGGGCGAGCTCCCGGACCACCACGGCGAGGACGTTGGCCGCCACCCGGGCGTCGAACCCGGCGGCACCCTCCGTCGCCGGCTGCACCTTGTCCCGCAGGTAGCCCTCGACGGCCTCCACCAGCTCGCGGATGCTGGGCCGGCCGAACGGTGCCGGTGCGGCGGGCCCGTCGGCCGACTCCACCGGTGGTCCCGGCCGGTCCACGCCCATCAGGCCGAGCAGGTCCCACTCGCTCTCGCACACCCGCCGGCCGATGGCGGCCAGCTCGACCGAACGGACCGCACCCGAAAGGTGCGCCGCCGCCTGGAGTGCGCAGATGACCGCCCACTTGAGCGTGGCGTAGACCTGCCACCAACGGACCGTGGCCCGGTCGACCACGGACCCGCCGGCGCGGGAGTACTCGCTCAGGAATTCGTCGAGCCGACCGAGCCCGCCGACGTCGCCCGCCCCGCCGAACCGCCAGGGCGGGGCGGTCAGCCAGCCGATGTCCTCGGCCGGGTCCCCGGCGTGGGCCAGCTCCCAGTCCAGCACGCCGCGCAATCCGGATTCGTCCACCAGGAAGTTCCCCATCCGGTAGTCCCCGTGGACCAACGTCCGGCCGGTGGGCACCGGTCGGTTGGCCTCGAGCCAGCGGCCCGCCAACTCCAGGACCGGGCGCACCTCGCCGGTGGCGTCGAGGAACGGCAGCGGCCGACGCAGCGGGTCGGCCCGCGGCAGGCCGACCACCCCGTCCGGCGGGATGGCGTGGATCCGCGCCAGCGCGGAGGCCAGGTCGGCCACCAGCCGGGCGCGGGCGTCGACGTAGTCCTCGTCCCGCAGGATGCGACGGGCGATCGACTCGCCCTCCAGGCGGTCGACCACCAGCCAGCCCTCGTCGAGACCGTCGTCACGACCGGCGGCCACGACACCGGGGACCGGGACGGCGAGCCGGCGGGCGGCCCGCAGGAGCGCCGCCTCCATGGCGACGTCCGTGCCCGGGGTCAGCCCGTGCCCCCGTCGCTGCTGCAGGATCAGGGCGCGACCGGTGCCGTCCGGCTCCACCAGCTCCACGGCGCTGGTGATCCTCGAGGCACCTCCCGACAGCCGTCGCACCGAAGTCACCGTTCCGCCGAGCACCCGGCCGAGCCGGTCGGCCAGGTGGTCGTCCCCGTTCACCCGACGGGAACCCGCGGCTTCCCGGCCTCGTCGACCTGGTGCAGGTACTCTGCGATGCCGTAGCCGACCGCCGTCGTGCCGTCGGCGGCTCGGTAGGTCCACTCGGTCAGCCCCTCATTGATGACGGTGCCGCCCGGTCGACCGATGTCGGCCACCCGCAGCACCCGGCCCGTCAGGTCGTAGGTCCGGTCGGCCTTGTCGGTCACCACCAGGTGGACGACCCGCTGGGTGAGTCCGTCGTCAGCCACCTCGGTCGAGATCCCCCAGTCCCGGACCGAGGTCATCCGGCCCCGTTCGCACACCCACCCCCGGTGGAGGTCGCCGGCCTCGGTCCCCAGACGGATCCCTCCGAAGTGCAGGTCGTCCCCGATGTTGATGGACCACCAGCGCCACATCGGTGGGCCGCCCCATCGGCGCGGCCCCCACGACCTGTCGCGGTTGCCCCGGGCACCGGTCCACACGTACGGCGTCCCGTCGACGGTCAGCGTGCCGCTCCACTGACCGGCCTGTTCGAGGTGTCCCTTGCCCGTCGTCGACGCCGCGGCCCCGGCCTGGCTCGAGCCGCCTCCCCCGCCGTCGCTGCCCACGGCCGGGGTCAGCGCCTCGAAGGTGGCGTCGAGCGTGATGGCGACCGGCCGGCGCCCCTCGGCCGAAGGGCTGCACCGACGGGCTGCGGCCTCGACGTCGGCCACCAGACGCCAGGTGCGCATCGGCTGGAGCAGCTCGTAGCGGACGCCGCCCACCTCGAGCGGGGCTTCGGGCATCTCGTGGCACTCGACCACGTGGCGGTACTCGGCCAGGTCGCCACCGGGGAGCCAGACGGACAGTCCGACGTCCATCGTCCCCTCGTTGGGCCGGATCCCCACCCGGGTGAAGATGCCCGATTCGGTGGCCGGGTCGTAGGCGTTGAAGTAGTAGGACTCGCTCCACGCCGTGTCCGGCTCGACCCCGTGGGCGTAGTCGTGGTGGGGCTCGAGGATGGGCATGCGCTCACTCTTACCCGGGCCGACCACCGGCGCAACGGGCAGACGCGCCCCGACTACTGGGAGGAGTGGGGTGCGCCGCCCACCGCCGGGTCCGATGACGGGTGCCCGGTCCTCACCGGTCCGACGTGGTCGGCCCGACGCGGGCGGTAGGGCTCAGATGTGCCTCGGGTCACCGGCGTAGAACCGGATGTTCTCCTGGACGGTCTTCCATCCGGGGACCGACTTGGAGACCTTGCCGACACAGGGTCGCGACTTGGTGTACGGGGGTGCACAGGTCGGGAGCAGCCCCACGTACGCCTGGCCGGTCGGGAACACGTTGCTGACCGGGACCTGCAGGGTGGTCAGCGTCCAGCCGGGCGCCGGGGTGAACGCCGTGTTCGCCTCGAAGCAGACGCCGACGTTGGCCGCCGTCGGGTTGGAGTTGGTGATGACGAGGTTGCTCCGGAGGAACGTGACCTTCACCTTGACCAGGGTGGACGAGGGGATCCCCGACGTGACCTCGGTGGTGATCTGCGGTGCGTGGTCGTAGCCGACGCCGCCCGGTCCGGTGCCGCAGTCGAGCGTACCGTCGGTCGTCCCGTCGGCGATCCCCGCGGTGATGCTGCCGACCGAGGAGTTGGTGTCCACCGTGGAGGTCTGCAGGGACGGAGGGGATCCCGGCGGCGGCGGCGGCGGTACCACGGAACTGCAGGTCCCGCTGCACGTCACGGGAGGGGCCTGGTAGAAGTCGACCACGATCGGCACACCGATCGTGGTGGGCACGTTCTGGTAGGTGACCGTCACCTGGATCGTGAAGTCGCCGCTGGCCGTGTAGTTGTTCGAGCCGGTCACGGTGAACTGGTTGTTCGGGCCGCTCGGTCCGGTGACCGTGCCGGTGCTGGTCTGCTCGACGCCACCGGACTCAGCGCCCCAGTCGATGGACGCCGTGAAGTCCGACGCGGTGGCGCCGGGCACGGCATCCGTGAACGTCGCCACCGTGCCGTTGAACGGGGTGCCCGTCACCTGGTCCGCGATGGCCGTTCCGCTGATGGTGACCGGCTGGGTGACGACGGTGGCATTCACGGTGTCGCTGCCCGAGTTGACGATCGCCGTCGTCACGGTGTCGGTGACCGTCACCGTCACCGGGTACGTGCCCGGGGTGCCGTAGAGGTTGGAGTCGGTGACGACGTAGGGCGTCCCGGTCCCGCCTGGCTGGCTGACCGACGACGTAGTCGTCGTCCCGTCACCCCAGTTAGTCGTGGCGGTGAACTCGGTGGTCGGAGCCGTCGACACGCCGTCGGTGAAGGTGGCCACCGTTCCCGAGAACGGCACGTTGGTGTACGGGGTCAGGGTGGCCGACGTGACGACGATGTCGGCACTCAGTGACGCGGCGACCCCGGACGGCGCATCGCGCAGACTGAGGACGGTGGACCTCTGGGGTGCTATCCCACCGTTGAAACTGATGGTGCCGTGGGTACTGTCGGTGATGTTGAACGTCTGGCCGGGACCTTCGTAGCTCGTCGGCCCGTACTCGGTCGTGGAGTAGCACAAGGGGCTGACGCTGCAATATCCCTCGCCGGTCACCAGCGCGAACGTGCCCGGGGGGTTGCCGCCGGTCAGCGCGAGGTTCTCGAGGGTCACGTTCGAGTCGTTGACGACGCCGACCAGAACGGCATCCGCGGTGAGCGGCGGCTGGCTGCTGTCGACGGCCACCGACGCCACCCCGTGGGCATCGACCGTGATGAGCACGCCGCAGCCGGAGTCGGGCCCCGTGGCGGGGCACTGGTTGAACAGCGGGGCCGCCGCGGTCGACACCCCGGGCACGGCCACCGACAGGACGAGCACCAGCCCCATCGCCAGCCCGAGTTTCCTGCTGAGGACCCTGCCGCGATTACCCATCATCGTCTACCTCTCCTGCCCTAGTCGGTTGACGAGGTCAAGAAGGTGAGACGACCGCCGTGCCGCCCATCACAACCTGATCCCCGCCGGAATCTGGGCCTAGGGTACGACTCCATCGTTGCGCGGTCAACCACAGGGTCGCTTCTCGTCACCTGAAGGCACGCCACGTAGTGAATACCTCACGGAGCGGGAGATCCAGGAGTTCTTCCGGCATCAACGGCTTGCCATCCGGCTCCGAGGAGGTCGCTCACCCGGACCACCCCCAGGCCGGCCAACGTGTCGGTGGCCTCGATGCGGAGCCCCTCGGCCACCGTCGGATCGTCGTCCGCCAGGAGCCAGGCGGTCACGATCTCGGTGAGCGCCACCTCATGCCCCGCTCCGCGGGTGCGGGCCGCCGCCAGGCTCTGCTCGAGCGATGCCAACGCATCCCCACGCCGCCCCCGACGGGCCAGGGCCGAGCCACGGACCCGCAGGAGGAGCGGCAGATGGGACGACACGCCGCCCAGCGAGCGGGCTTGGGCCAGCGCGTCGTCGGCCGTCGCCAGGGCGGCCTCTACGTCATCGGCCAGCAGCAGGCTCTCGGCCAGCCGCGCCTGGGCTTCCACGACATCGACGTTGCTGCCACTGGCCCGGAATCCGGCGATCGCCTCGTCGAACAGCCGACGGGCGTCGTCGAACGCACCCTCGCCCGCGGCCACGCGACCGAGCATGACGGCGACACTCGCCACGCCCGACCGGTAACCGGCCGCCCGCCATTCACGATCCGCGTCCGTGAACTGCGCGGCGGCCTCGTCGAACCGCCCCTGATCCAGGTAGATCTCGCCGATGTTGTACAGCTGGAACGCCAGGTGCACCGGGTTCCCGATCCTCCGGTTGAGGTCGACGCCCCGGCCGTAGCTGTCCAGCGCCGTGGCCCAGTCTCCCTTCCAGTAGGCGTACATGCCGAGCTGGTTGTGGGTGTTCGCCTGCCCGCTCAGGTCGTTGAGGTCCTCGTAGATGGCGAGCGCCCGCTCCAGGTAGCCGCGATCGTCCAGCTGGCCGAGCTCGATCTTGGCCCAGGCCGTGGTCCGCAGGGCCTCGGCCAGCGCGACCTGCTCACCGGACGCCTCGGCCTCCGCCACCGCCCGGGCGCACCAGCTGATGGCCCGAGTGTGGTGGCCCGCCTCCTGGCACCAGCGTCCGTACCAACTGAGCAGTTCGGCGCGCACCCGGGACGCGGCGTTGCCGTCCACGCCATCGAGCAGCCGCAGCCCCTTGGTGGTCCACCGCAACGCGTTGGCGTAGCGGTCCGACCAGCCCTGCATGCGGGACAACTTGAGGGCGAGACGAGCCTCGGCCACGGGGTCGCCGTGCACATAGCGCCGAGCCGCCCGGTACGCGGCGACCGCCGGCGCGTAGCTCCCCGTCCGGCTGCGCGCATCCCCGAGCTCCTCCTCGGCCCGGCCCATCTCGTCGGTGAAGCGACCCCCGATCCGTCGGCCGGCCAGGATCGCCCGCTCGTAGAAGTCGGCCGCCTCGAAGTTGGCGTGGACCGCCTTCGCCCGCTCGGCGGCCATGAGGGAGTAGTCCCAGGCCTCGTCCCACCGCTGTCCGTTCAGATAGTGGAACGACAGGATCTCGGGCTGCGTGTCCCCGCCGTCCCAGGTCGTCTTGCGGATCGTGTCCCCGGCGCGTCGGTGGATCGCACGCCGTTGGCGGAACGACAGGCCGTCGTAGGCACTGTCCCGCAGCAACGCGTTTCGGAACTCGACGGTGCCCTCCCGGTCCCGCACCAGGAACTGCTCCAGTCGCTGCCAGGTCGGGTCGGACGCGTGCGGGAGCTCGTCGAGCACATCGCGTGCCAGGTCGAGGGGGAACGACTGACCGAGCACGGACAGTTGGCGCAACAGGAACCGGTCGTCGGTCGACAGGCTGTCGATGCGGGCGGCGACCACGTCGTCGATGGTGTCCGGGAGCTCGTCGACGTCCCCTCCGCCGACAGTGGTGGCGACGAGCTCGCGCAGGAAGAGCGGGTTGCCACCCGACCGCTCGACCACCGCGTCGATCTGACGGGCCGTCAGCGTGGCTCCGGCCGAATCGACCACCGCCAGCTCCCGTGCGTCGGCCGGATCGAGCGGTCCGAGTTCGAGGCGCGGGGCCACGCCCTCGGGCGCGACGAACCCCTCCCCACCAGGGCGCCGGGCCACCACCGTGAGCCACGACGACGCCGGGGCCGCCGCGGCCAGGTGGCCGAAGAGGTCGGCCGACGCCTCGTCCATGAAGTGGGCGTCGTCGATGCACAACAGGCCGGCGGCCGGAAGGATCCCGGCCAGGAGCTCGATTACCGTCTGCGCCAGCCGTGGGCGGCGGTACTCCTCGTCGAGTTCCCGCGACGCCTCGGTGTCCTCCATCCGCAGCCCGATCGCCTGCGCGACGAGTGGCGCCCAGGGCAGGACGTCCGGCGCCCGCTCGGTGACCGTCGCCAGGAACTGTCCGGTGAGCGCCTCGCCGGAGCCCGTAGGCGGAAGATCCATCAGTTCGCGGAGCAGGCGCCGCACCACGAGGTACGGCGTGGAAGAGTCGTAGACCTGGCAGGTGACGGACAGTTGGGGACGGTCGGCCAACCGGTCGCTCACCTCCCGGACCAGTCGGGTCTTGCCCACACCCGGCTCGCCGATGATCTCGACCGTGCGCCCGGATCCGGCTGCCGCCTCGGCGGCGTACCCGGCGATCGCCGCCAGCTCGGCCTCGTGGCCCATGAACGGTGCCCGCTCGGTCCTCCCCACCTCCTGCTCGCCGACGGCCTCGCCGACCAGGAACGCACGGACCGGTTTGGCCTTCCCCTTCACCAGGAACGGCTCGAGCTCCTCGGTGGCGAACGACGTGCGCGACCGGCTGAGCACGTCCGGCGACGCCACGATCTGCCCGGGGACGGCCTTCGCCATCAACCGGGCGGCCAGGTTGACCGCGTCCCCCATCACGGTAAAGGTCCGGCGGTAGGGCGGGCCGATCTCGCCGACGAAGACGGCCCCGCGGTTGACGCCGATCCGGATCGGCAGCCGGCTCCCGGCGTCCATGACTTCGCGCAGGGTCAGCAACATGCGGTGCTCGTCGTCACCCGTGGTGGAGGGAGCGCCGGCGGTGAGGATGATCTTCCCGCCGTCGTGGTCGACATCGGTGGCCAGGAAGGTGACACCGTTCCGGTCGACCGCCCGCTGCACGGCGCGCACCAGTTCGTCGAGCTGGTCGGCCGCCTCGGCCGCGCCCCGGGCCGCCACCAGCTCGTCGGTGCCGTCGAAGTGGATGAAGGCCACCGTGACCCGACGGTGCTCGGGCTCCTGATGGCGGGCTCGCAGGACGTCGCGGAGGGCCACCGGGATGCCGGACAGGACGTCGGCCCGCGGGTCGATGGGCTCGAAGGGGACGAAGGAGTCCGCCGGCACCTCCGGCGCGCGACGGAGCAGGAAGCCCGGCCCCTTGGCCTCACCCACGACGCCGGGTGGCAGGGCTTCGGCGGTGGCCGGGCTCACCAGGATCTGGCCGGCGTCGGCGGTCCCCTCCATGGTGACGGTGGTGCTGGCCGCCGGGCCGGTCACCACCAGTTCGCGGTGGGAACCGCCGACCAGGAAGAAGTGGAAGTCACCCGAGTGCACGCCGACCGACATCCGCAGCGACACCTTCTGGCCGAGGACGACCAGGCGGCCCACGGTGCGCAGGGCGCGGCGCATCTCCACCGCGGCCCGGCACCCCCGCGCCTCGTGGGCTTCACCGGAGAAGTACAGGAGGAGGGCGTCCCCGCCGAACTTCAGCAGCCGCCCCCCGTAGGCGACGGCCAGGTCGAGGAGGGCCACGAAGCAGGTGCCGATCGTGGCCGTCAGCTCTTCGGCGCCGACCTTGCCGTGACGGGCCAGCCCCTCGGACAGCTTGG
>Ga0182013_10006575_pt1 | contig 13109 bp, 11 predicted proteins | sample 612S2MmetaG_FD_120487 | JGI IMG/M metagenome (GOLD analysis project Ga0182013, IMG submission 120487) | Permafrost microbial communities from Stordalen Mire, Sweden - 612S2M metaG | ecosystem: Environmental > Terrestrial > Soil > Wetlands > Permafrost | place: Sweden: Stordalen | collected... | reverse complement strand
CAAAAGCGGAGTGAGGACAAGCAGAGCCGGAGTCAGGGTCCGGCGGTTCGGGAATGTGAGATGGGATGATTTGATCGGCAAAGACATTTTCATAAATTACTTTACTCCCCACACGGGGAATCTGTTAGCGCCTTTCGAAGTAAGTTGCTGTACCTGCGTACCGTCAGCAAGCATTGTGTATATCTGCTCAGTTCCGGACCGGTTTGACATAAATACCAGATGTTTCCCGTCGGGAGCCCATACCGGATTTTCGTTCCTGCCTTCGCTGTGAGTCAACTGCACATATTCATGCGTTCCGGCGTCCATTACAAATACATTCCAGTTACCAGTTGCATAACCACGCGTCCACGAGAACGCGATGTGCTTGCCGTCCGGATTCCACGACGGATTGGATGCTTCGCCCTCACCATTAGAAACCTTCTGAACGCCTACACCTTCGGAACTCATCTGGTAAATCTGCTGCGGTCCCGGTCCGGAAACAAAGAGCAGGAGACCCGGGTTCACCGGATTCACCTTTGGCTCTGCTTCGATCGCATCGCGGAACGAGATACGACGGAATCCCCGGCCATCGATGCCGGCGAAATAGATCTGCGGCTGTCCCGAGGCTGTGGACACGTAGTAAACCGACTTACCATCAGGCGTAAATGAAATATTAGCGTTCAGGGACGCCTGCTGGTTATAAAACGGCACCGTACGCTTCGTAACCGTATCCAGCACATTGACATTCGGCGTGCCTGTCGCGTAACTGGTGTAAGCCAGACGCGATCCATCAGGTGAAATTGCCGGCATGATAGTCAGTGCATTCGTGTTTGTGAGCTGCTGCTGGTTATTGCCATCCCAATCCATGACCCAGATATCGCTGTTGTTTTTCTTGCTGGTGCGGTTGGAAACGAAGTAAATCCGGCTTCCCAGCAGCGATCCCGAGCCGCCGAACTGCTTAATAATGTCCGTGGCAAACTCGTGCGCGAGGTGAATAGCCCCGGCCTGATCGGGTGTTCCAGCATAACGCTGGGCGAGTAGCTTGGCGGATTGCGAATCCGATTGCCGGGTATCATCGACATTCCCATAGAGAGCCAGGACACCGTTTTGTTCCGCCAAATATCCAAATACCAGGTGGGAAGCATTGACGGGCGCACCAGCCCAATCCGCAAGGGCGAAGCCGGCACCACCATCGGTGGGTCGCAAGTCTTCAGGCCGCTGCGGATTGTTCAACGGAAACAGGCTCTTGGCCTTCATGTCGAACAGCGCCGAGTTCTGCAGATCATTGAACAGGGTTGAGTTGAATGCCCCCATATACGCCTGCGAGCCTGCACTTCGGAAATCGATAACGGCCAAAGCGGGTTTGCCGCCTGTACTACGAATCCAGGAGGTAATGTCCTGCCCCAACAGGAGGCCTGTGCCGAGGATGCCCAAGGCGGCAATGGTCACGATGATGGATTTACGCATTCGCGGTTTGCTCCCTTAGCTCTATCATTGCTGTAATTGGAACTTCAGTTCGACCGTGGCTTCGCTTTTGGTGAATTCAGGCGGCAGCGGCGGCAGAGGACTGGCATCCATGACCGCGCGCGTGGCCGAGGTATCCAATAGATAGCTGCCGCTGGGTTGGGAAACCTGCACGTTAGTAACCGTTCCATTGCGGGCGATCGTGAAACTGACCGTGGCAACTTGCGACGGAAGCGCCTGCACGCCGGCTTTCACCCAATGCTGCGAGATCCGGTCCACGACCAGATCCGAATAGGCGCCAAACCGCGATCCAAGAACTGTTGCAGGACCGACATCGATTCCGCCCGAGCCTTTTGTTCCATACATGGCAGTGCTGGCGGCTTGCGGAGTTTGCGAATAAATCTGGTTGCTCTTGTACTCCGGCACGCGGAAGTTCAGCTTCGGCGGGGTGGGCGGCAGTTTCTTTTGCTTGCCTTTTGGAATCTGCACCGCATCTTTAACCGGAACTTCGATCAGTTTGGCCGCCTTCACCGGAGTGGGTTCCTGGGGAATTACCGATTTCGAATCGTTCGCCAGCGGATTTACGGGGGCTTCGCGATGCGGTATCGGGATCGTCGAAACCATCGTCACGCCGACGGTGCCACTGCTTGCGTGCACCGAGCCCCAGTTGTTGTGGAACTTCCAAAGTCCCGAGGTTATCAGGAGCGCTATCGCAAGGCCGTGGGTGACCAGCGACCCGGTCAGCGCCTTTCCGAATGGTTCCTGGTTGTTGTCGGCCGTATGCACCTCAGCGACGCTTTCCTGTGCCTGTATCGGGCCGCGTAACCACACTGACTCCGAATTTGGCGGTTCCCAGCACGCTCATGACGTTTGCGATCGGGTCCCATGGCGTTTCCGCGTCGGCCCGCAAGTAGACAGCGGTCTGCCCGGGATATTTCGTGTGAATATCGTCCACCAGTTTGTGGATGTTGACGGGATCTTTCCCCAGAAACATGTTGGCGTCTTTGGTGATCTGCACGATGGGGAGGTCTTTGGTGGCCGTTGCAACGGATTGCGTCTTCGGAACGTTGATGTCGATCCCGGACTCCATCACGTGTGCCGTAATCATGAAGATGATCAGCAGAACAAGTGCCACATCCACGAACGGGGTGACATTGATCTCGGCCATCGCAGGCACGTCGCGCGACCGGCGTCCGCCGCCATTCCGACCACTGTTTTGTAAATTTCCGAAGGCCATTATTCGCCGAAACTTCGCTCGATCAGGTTCAGAAACTCCAGTGAAAAGTCATCCATGCGCGAACCCATGTCTTTTAACATGTGTCCGAACTGGTTATAAAATATCGCCGCCGGGATTGCCGCGAATAACCCGAAGGCCGTTGCCACCAGCGCTTCGGCGATGCCCGGACCTACCGCACTAATGCTCGTACTGCCAGTACCGATGTTCTCAAACGCCCGGATAATTCCGATAACAGTGCCCAACAAACCAATAAACGGCGAAACGGACGCCGTCGTTGCGAGCCAGTTCAGATTCTTTTCAAAACGCGCCAGTTGTTCGTTTGTGCTCAGCGTCAGACTGCGGTTAATTGCTTCGTGATTGGCGAGGCTGCCGCGGGCTTTCACCTGACGGCTGACCTCTTCATAACCCCGGTCGAAGACCGACACCAGGGGGGACGGACGGTACTGTTCGGTCGCCACCATGACCGCTTCGAGGCCTTTTGCCTTGCGGAATGCCCTCAAAAAACGTTCGTCGGTCCGTCGGGCGGCGCCAAACGAAGCCATTTTGGAAAAAATTATGGTTAAAGAACAGATGGAAAACACCAGCAGGATGCCGAGGATCACATCCGACAAAATGGATCCGTGAATTACACTATCCCAAACATTCGATTGCAGAAACAGTAGAGCCGCAAGCGGACTCGGCAACGTGTACCCTCCATTTTAAATCTAGCATGCGAAGCGCCTAACCCTATTTGCAGGCTTCACATAAGTGACGCGCTATCTGTGAATTAAGTTGGCCTTTATAATCGGATCGGGTGCTGCACGAGCTGATTGTCGAAAATTACGCGGTAGTGGACCGGATTTGTGTGCGTTTTCATACAGGCCTGAACCTGCTGACTGGCGAAACGGGCAGCGGCAAGTCCATCGTGGTGGACGCGTTGGGGCTGCTGTTGGGTGGCCGCGCTTCGGTGGATATGATCCGGTCGGGCGCGGATCGCTGCCGTGTTTCCGGGATTTTTGAGCCTGCAAAGAGGGCGGCGAAGATTCTGGATGAGGCAGGGTTCGCTCTGGAAGACAACGAACTGGTGCTTGACCGCGAGATTTTGGCCAATGGGAAGAGCCGGGTTTATGTCAACAACCGGCCGGCTACTGTGGCGTTGCTCAAGGACCTGGCGCCGCATCTGGGCGATATCCACGGGCAGCATGACCAGCAGTTGCTTTTCGATCCCTCCGTGCAGTTGTCGATGCTCGATGCTTTCGGGCAATTGCGCGAGAAACGGGCGCGGGTTCGCGATCTTTTTCAGACATGGAAGACGGTCGCCGATGAAATCGCCCGGCTCGAAAATGCGGATCAGGAAAAGGCCCGCATGCTGGACCTTTGGCGTTTCCAAAAGAACGAAATCGAAGGCGCCGAACTGGGGCTCGAAGAAGATGTTGAACTCGAAGCGGAGCGGCGTATCCAGCAGAATGCCGGACGTCTTCTCGATACGGCGGGCGCGGCATTCGAGTCGCTTTATGAGGCGCCTGAATCGGCACTCTCTGTAGTGCGATCCGTCGCAAAGAAGCTGGATGAACTGGCGAAGATTGACGACAAGATGTCGGCTGTCCGGCAGTCGCTCGAGCCGGCGCTGATCGCGATTCAGGATGTGTCTTATTCGCTGCGCGATTATCTTGGGCATGTCGAGGCCAATCCCGCGCGCCTCGAAGAAATCGAAACGCGGCTGGCGGCGATCGACAAGCTGAAGCGCAAATATGGCGGATCTGTTGCCGATATTCTGTCGTTCCTGGCCGACGTGAATCAGAAGATCGCTGAGGTGGAAACCACCGGCGAACGGCTCGAAGCTTTGCAGCGCGAGCGCAAACAACTCACTGCACAATTCGAACACGCGGCCGCGCAGTTGTCGGCGGACCGGAAGGCTGCGGGGCAGACGTTGTCCAAGCGAGTCGAGGCGGAATTGAAACCTCTGGCGATGGAGAGAACGGTATTCCGGATCGATGTGGAGCCTGCTGCGTGGTCGGAAACTGGCGCGGACAAAGTGCAGTTCCTGGTTTCACCGAACGCCGGCGAAGAACCAAGAGCGCTCGACAAAGTCGCTTCCGGAGGGGAACTGTCGAGAATCGCGCTGGCCCTGAAGACTTGCCTGGTCGGCACAGCGTCTGCCGGACCGCAGCGAACGCTGGTCTTCGACGAGATCGATACCGGGATCGGCGGCCGCGCAGCTGAGGGAGTGGCCAGAAGGCTGAAGACTCTGGCGGCGGAAAACCAAGTCCTTTGCGTAACGCACCTGGCGCAAATCGCCTGTTTCGCTGACCATCACTACCGGGTCGGGAAATATGAAAAAGAAGGCCGCACGGTAGCCGAAATCGAAGAGCTGAATCACGGCTCAAGTACGGAAGAAATCGGACGAATGTTAAGCGGTCAAACCCTCACGCCGGAAGCATTGAAAAACGCGGCTGAGCTGATGCGGGCGGCAAAAGCCTGAACTAACGGGTTTCACGCTTCCACATCTTCAGAAAAGCAATAAAAACGATCTGGAGTTCGGTGAGTCCGTTGGCGAACATCAGCGGCCCGGACCACTGCAGAACTCCGTAAACCAGCCATAACCCTACGCCCGCGCCGAACAGCGCGAGCATCCCCCAGGAGAGCCCGTCTCCGCCCGTGCGCCATGTCCTGACTACCTGCGGCGCAAAGGATGATGTTGTCAGTATTCCCGCCCAGAATCCAATCAACTCCGCATTCGCACGCATCCACTCGGTCACTGCCACTTTCATAGCATCGCGCGCCGCCATTCGCCGCGCCAGAGAATCCGGCCGCTTGTGCTCATAGTCACGGTACTGTAACATGATTGTCACTATTTTGTAGTGAATTGGTCGACGGATTGCCGATAAGAGCGAACAGGAGGGCCGGAAGGAAATGTTGCTTCGGACGCTGGCTATCTTCGGAGTGGCGGCAGTGCTCGCCGCGGGCGCTTCGATCCAGCCGGGAAATCCGGCCGTGGTTTCGGTCGATCTGCTCCGCCAGCACCTGAATCCAAAAGTCCGCCAGGGACTCCTGGTCGCGATGGAGAAAAGCGACTCCGGCGATCACGAAGCCGCTATCCGGCAGCTCCGTGAGACGCTGAAGAAATATCCCGATTCCGCGCCGTTTGTCGACAGCCTGCTGGGTGTTGAATTCGTTAAAGTCAGCCGGTTCGGGGATGCTGTTAGTTTTCTGGAACAAGCTGCCGCACTGCTACCCCACGACGCGATGACTCACTACAATTTCGGTCTCGCGCTGATTTGCGCTGGAAATCGTACTCGCGCGCGGCAGGAGATTCAACGGGCGGTGGAATTGGATCCGGCTGATACAGCCATGCGGGCACGGCTCAGTTCGCTCACCGATTGACGGCTGGTTGCCTGTATTAAACTGGGGCCATCCCCAAATAATGACAAGCTCTGCTCCTCCTTTGGACGGCCTTATTGTTCTCGACTTTTCCCATGCCCTTGCGGGTCCTTACTGCACGATGCTGATGGCGGCCTACGGGGCGCGCGTGATTAAAGTGGAGAGCCCCGGGCAGGGCGATATAGGCCGGACCTGGGGTCCGCCATTTCAGGGCTCGGACGCTGCGTATTTCGTGGGTTTGAATAGCGGCAAAGAGAGTCTGGCCATCGATCTTAAGAGTCCTGAGGGTCTCGAGATTTGCCGGAAGCTCGCCGCAAAAGCCGACATCATGATCGAGAATTTCCGGCCCGGCACCATGAACCGGCTCGGGCTCGATTACGCTTCGCTTTCGGCGATCAATCCACGGCTGATTTACGTTTCTGTTTCCGGCTATGGACAGACTGGTCCGCGGCGCAATGAGCCTGCGATGGATTTGATTGTGCAGGCTGCATCCGGGCTCATGAGCATTACCGGAACCAACGACGGCGAGACAGTTAAGACCGGGCATTCCGTGGCCGACATCACGGCCGGGATGTTTTCCATGATCGGCGCGTTACTCGCCCTGGAGGCGCGTCATCGAACCGGCAGAGGGCAGTTCGTGGACGTTTCCATGCTGGACACGCTCATGTCGACCATGGCTCCCAGCTTTGCGCGTTACCTTGCAACGGGAAAGATTCCGGGCCCGATGGGCACGCTTTTCGATGCCATCGTTCCATACCGGAATTACATGTGCGCGGACCGCGAAATCACTATTGCGGCGGCCAGCGACAAGCTTTGGGAAAGTTTCTGTGAAGCCCTTGGCAGGCCGGACCTGACGAACCATCCGGACTATAAAACCAATCCATTGCGCGTGAAGAATCGCGCTGTGCTGGAACCGATACTCGAAGGGATATTTCGCTCGCAGCCGGCCGCACACTGGATGGCGGAACTGGCGCGAACCGGGGTTCCATGCACGCTGGTGCGCAATCTGAAGGAAGTGATTGACGACGAACAAACTGCCGCTCGCAACATGACTCCTGTTGTGGAGCACGCGGAAGCGTGGCCTGTGCCGGTGCTGGGAGTTCCGGTTGTTTTGTCCGAAACGCCGGGGCGCATCGCCAGCGCCGCGCCTTTGTTGGGTGCGGATACAAAGGCTGTTCTTAATGATTTGCCGGGTGTTACAGACCCGCTTGCGAAATGAATTTATGGTTCAGGTAAGCCTCGATCGCTTCTGAACCGCCTTCGGATCCATAGCCGGAATCCTTCACGCCGCCGAAAGGGACTTCGGGCAATGCCAGCCCGTGGTGATTGATCGAAACCATGCCGCTTTCGATCGCGGCGCCAATCAGGTTGGCGGTCTTCGCGGATTTTGTCCACGCATACGCGGCGAGTCCGTAGGGTAGCCGATTCGCTTCGTCCACAGCTTCGTCGAAATCCGTGAACGGCACCATCACGGATACAGGACCGAACGGCTCTTCATTCATTACCCGGCTATTGCGTCCCGCGCCGGTCAGGACTGTTGGGGCGAAGAAGAATCCCTTGTCTCCAATCCGGGCGCCGCCGGTCTGTACTTCGGCGCCTTTGGAGACCGCATCGGAAATGAAACCCTCCATGGCTGCCAGGCGGCGTTCATGCGCCAGCGGACCCATCGTTGTGGTGGGTTCAATGCCGTTACCAACGTTCACTTTCTTGCTCGCGGCGATGAATTTATCGACGAAGGAATCGTAGACCTTTTTCTGGACGAGGAACCGCGTCGGCGCCACACAGACCTGTCCCGCATTGCGATATTTGTTGGCTGCAAGAACCTTCGTCGCGGCGTCGAGGTCGGCGTCTTCGAAGATCACCACCGGCGCATGACCGCCCAACTCCATGGTGATTCGCTTCATGTGCAATCCTGCCAGCGCGGCGAGCTGTTTGCCGACGGCAGTGGATCCGGTGAATGAGATTTTACGGATGACCGGGTGCGGAATCAGGTACTCGGAGATGAATGCCGGCACACCGAAAACCAGATTCACCGCGCCCGGGATCACACCCGCGTCCGCGAATGCGCGAACCAGTTCCGCGCAGGAGCCGGGAGTCTCTTCAGGTCCTTTCAGGATGATGGAGCAGCCTGCGGCAAGCGCGGCGCTGATCTTGCGAACCGCCTGATTGATGGGGAAATTCCACGGTGAGAACGCGGCCACTGGTCCGACCGGCTCCTTAACCATGAGCTGATAAACGCCTTCCGCGCGGGCCGGAATTACTCTGCCATACGTGCGCCGCGATTCTTCCGCGAACCACTCAATCAGATCCGCCGCCAGCATGATCTCGCCTTTGGCTTCGATCAGCGGCTTGCCTTGTTCCGTGGTCATCGTGCGGGCAATGGCGTCCACGCGCGAACGAACCAGTTCGGCCGCCTTGCGCATGGTTTTCGAACGCTCGTAGGCGGAGATTTTGCGCCAGGTGTTGAAGCCCTTTCGGGCGGCATCGAGGGCGCTGTCCAGATCCTCTTTTTGGGCATGGGACACCGTGCCGATCGCTTCGCCGGTGGCGGGATTCAGGACCGGGAGGGTGCCGCCGGAGATGCTGTCGGTCCAAACTCCGTTGATAAAGAGCTGAGTGTTCGTTGACATGAATTTTGATTCTACAGGTGGGGCACCGGTCTGATTGCAGGCGTCAGAGACACCTCGTAGATTTGCAGATCACCCTTGATTTTGTTATCGAACTTGTTCGATCCCAGGCGCTCCAGCTGGACCGTAACGATCCTTGTCGCGGCGGGCACTGCAAACGAGAGGGATACCGTCTGGCGAGGATTGGTGCCGAGGAAAGCGTTCGTCCTGACATCCAGACGCGCGGGTTTCCCGGCATCGTAGATCCGGAAGAACGGTCCCTGATCCGTGGTGATACCGGTCGACGAAACGACTGCGGAGAAGCGGTACGTTCCCGGGTTTATGGCAGCCATCTGGGAAAGCGCCGACATTCCGCCCGTCTCTGTGCCTGTGAAGTGAATGTGCAGCCCGTCGTGCAACTCAAATTCCGCGGCATTTCCGAAGTGCCAATCGAGGGGAACCGGCCGCGGGGTGGATCTGAACCGGCGATTGAAAAGAAGATCGCCGCGGCCCGGTTCCGCCCATGACGCCCAAGCTTCGGTGGCCGGTCGGTACATCTGTCGCTTCCAAAGCTCTGTCACGTACGCCTCGGCGGTGGCGTCATCGGCCAGTTTTTTGCTTTTAATCCACGACCACCCGGCGAGCAGTTCTTCGGGCTTCCCGTTCACCAGCAACCAGCGCATCCAGGCGCGGGCCGGCCGGGCTTCAGCGGGGATGCCGTTCGCGATGCCCATGCGGGCAAAATCGACAAACACAATCTCATCGAACTCAGGTGTCAGATCGAGGATGCGCTTGCCCGAATCTGCGACTTTATCTCCTTTTTCCTGAAGTACATAGAAATTTACGGCTCGCATCAGAACAGGCGGGATATTCGGGCCCAGTTCGACGGCGCGATCAAAGGCCCGGGCGGCCTCCGGGTACCTCTCCTCGGCCGTGAAGTATTCACCCAATTCAGCCCATCGGTAGGGATTAGCAGGGTCCAGTGCCAGGCGGCGCTGCAGATAAGGGGGCGAACCGATCAGATCGGGGTAGGACATCCCGGCGACCAGCTGGTCGGCGCGCACGAACCCGAAGCGGGTCAGAAAGCCGTCAGGGTCAGGCTGGTGGAAATCCGAAAACAAGGCTGCGCCGACGCCGAATAGTAATGCCAGGGATAATAAGCCGGTTTTTTCTAGCAGTTTTCTTATCTCCCCGCCGGGTCTGGTAACAGTACTGAAACCGGGACTATGCCCACGGGAATCTGATACCTTGTCAGTATCGTAGCTATTCACGCAGATCAAAGCAAAACCTTTAGAACCAGTGTTTTCGCTGTGACTGAAATGGCGGAGCTTGCTCCGGAACGAATATTGGCGAAAGGAGACTCGATGGGTGCTCGGATAAGTGAATGGAAAATCCTCCGAAATTCAATGTGTCTGCTCCTGCTGCTGGCGTGCCTTGCGGGGTTGAGTGAAGCGGCAAATTCCGACGGCAAATCGAGCTACCTGATCGGCGCGGACGATCAGCTTTCGATCCATGTCGCCGATCTGGAGGAGATGCCGGATAAACCGGTTCCGGTCGATACCAACGGATCTATTTACTTGCCGCTGGTGGGCGCGATTCATGTCGCCGGTCTGACTGTTGAGCAACTTCGGGAAGATCTCATCGTCAAATTGAAGAAATACGTGAAGGAACCGGCGGTTTCAGTCTCCGTCGCCGAGTTCCGCAGCCAGCCGGTATCTGTTTTGGGTGCGGTAGGTTCGCCCGGTGTGCTGCAATTGCGCGGCAATAAGAACCTTTTCGAAGTTCTGTCGATGGCAGGCGGCCTCCGTTCGGATTCCGGCAACAGTATACGGATTACACGCAGGATGGAAAACGGGCGCATTCCACTGGCAGGCGCCGCGGACGATCCCACTCGCAAATTCAGCATCGCTGAAGTGCAAATAAAAGACATCATGGAAGCGAAAAAACCCGAAGAGAACATCGAGGTCAAGTCGAATGACGTTATCTCGGTTCCCCGGGGCGAGATGGTTTACGTGGTGGGCGAGGTGCGAACCTCGGGCGGATATCCGTTGAGCGACAAGAAGACGATCTCGATTCTGGAGGCGCTTTCGATGGCGGGCGGACTTTCGCCCACTGCCTCCTCGAGTTCGGCCAAAGTACTTCGCACCGTGCCAGGTAAGCCCGAGCGGACGGAGATATCGGTAAATCTCGGCAGCATCATGAAGGGCAAGTCGAAAGATATCGGGCTGCAGGCAAATGACATTCTGGTCGTTGCCGGCAGTTCAGCCAAGAAAGTCGCCGCGATCGCGTTGCCGGCAATTGTCACTTCCGGCGTCTACGCGGGTGTGCACTAGTTTGGAAAGCGAATCTCATCTGCCATCAATGCCATCGGGCGATTCCTCGCAAGCCGGGCGTGATTCGCCGCGCAAAGGCGCACCGGCGCGCGCTCGTCTGTACGAAGTGCCCTACGCCGACATGAACGATGAAGGCGGGTCGGGCGGGCTGGTTGTTTATTTCCACATTCTCCGCCGCCGGAAATGGACTGTAGTCCTTGCGGCATTTGCGGGTGTCCTGCTCGCGTTCCTTTACACACTTCCACAGACGCCAATTTACGGTGCCAAAAGCACGATCGAGGTCCAGGGTCTGAACGAAAACTTCCTGAATATGGGCGCGGTCACGCCCACGGCCGATGGCGCAAACGGCCCTGAACTGGATATTCAGACACAGATAATCGTCCTGGGGAGCCGCTCGCTGACAGACCGGGCGGTCCAGAAGCTTGGCGGGCATACAGATGCAACACCCCCGTCACCCCCCAGCCGGCTCTCTGCCTGGAGGAAAGCGCTTCACCTGCCAGACCAGTCGGCGGCAAACTCGCAGGCGGTTGCCATTGCCACCGCGGCGGGTAACGTTTCGCTGCGATGGCTGCCGTCCACGCGCGTCGTCGAAGTCTCGGCGGACTCCACCGACCCGGTGATCGCGGCGCGATTCGTCAACGTGCTGACCAATGAATTTATCGAGCAGAATATGGAAGCGCGCTGGCAGACTTCAGAGCGAACAACAGATTTTCTGGGACGTCAGCTGGAAGAATTCAAGGTCAAACTCGAGCAGGCTGACGAACGGCTGCAGGCCTATGCGACTCAGTCCGGCCTCGTGATGACGTCAGACAAGGACGATCTGGCCGAGAAGAAGCTCGACGATTTGCAGACCGCGCTTTCGAAGGCCCAGGCCGAACGCATTGCTGCGCAGTCCCGCTATGAGATGGCGGTGAAGAGTCCGCTGGAATCGTTGCCCGAAGTCCTGGATGACAGCTCACTGCGCGATTACCGGGAGAAGCTGACCGATCTGCGGCGCTCCAAAGCGCAACTGACTGCATCGCTGACGGACGAAGCCCCCAAGGTCAAGCGCGTGCAGGCGGACATCGATGCGCTGGAAGCGGCGATGACTAAAGAGCGCGACAGCATTCTCAAGCGCATTCATAACGATTTCGATATGGCGTCGCGGCACGAGGCGCTTCTCTCGGCCGATTATGACGCGCAGTCGAGACTGGTATCCAGCCAGGCGGTCAGCCTGAGTCACTACAATATTCTGAAGCGCGAAGCGGACACGCTGCGAACCCTTTACGACACCATGCTGCAGAAGGTGAAGGAAGCGGGCGTGCTATCCGCCATGCGGGCTACCAATATCCGCGTGGTGGATTCGGCCATACCGCCGGCCCGCCCCTACAAACCGAACATGCTTCGCAATGCGATGCTTGGGCTGCTTGCCGGCTTGATGTCGGGAATTGTTTTCATTCTGGTCCGCGAGCGGGAAGACCGCACGGTACAGGGACCCGGCGAGATGTCTTTCTATCTCAACGTGCCGGAACTCGGTGTCATACCGCACGACAAGACAACCGCATCGCGCCGCCTGAGTTATATGGCTGCCAGAACGCTTCCTCCCGCGCATCCGGACCAGTCGCCGGTTCCGCGGATGAATCTCCCGGCGCGGAAGCCTTCCATGGTGGCGGAATCGTTCCGGGCAACGCTCAGCTCGATCCTGTTCTCGGGGGATGGTGGCGACCGGCCGCGTGTGATTGTAGTGACCAGCGCCAAACCGTCGGAGGGAAAGACAACTGTTGCATCCAACCTGGCTCTTTCGCTGGCCGAGATCAACCGGAAGGTTCTCCTGATCGACGCGGATCTGCGCAGGCCCAAGGTCCATTCTCTGTTTGGCATCGGAACCGACTGGGGATTGCGCGACATGTTGACCGGTGAAGATGCTCCAGCCGGTGTGGACACAGCGTGGATATCCAGCGGACATCCCGATCTTTATCTGCTGCCTGTGGGGATGCCGGCCAGCGGCGTTTCCAGCCTGCTCTACTCACCCCGGCTGGAGGCCATCATCGAACGTGCCCGCAAGGATTTCGATACGGTAATCATCGATACCCCGCCGATGATCCAGATTTCGGATGCCCGCGTGATTGCCCGTATGGCGGATGGTGTAGT
>Ga0182013_10006571_pt1 | contig 13113 bp, 13 predicted proteins | sample 612S2MmetaG_FD_120487 | JGI IMG/M metagenome (GOLD analysis project Ga0182013, IMG submission 120487) | Permafrost microbial communities from Stordalen Mire, Sweden - 612S2M metaG | ecosystem: Environmental > Terrestrial > Soil > Wetlands > Permafrost | place: Sweden: Stordalen | collected... | reverse complement strand
GGCACTTCTGACCCGCGCAAAGCTCCGAGCGCGCGTCGATCTTGCCCCAAACGGTGCTGTCTTCCGGCAAGGTCTTGATCTCCGCCCGGTCACCGTTCTCGGTCTTCTTTTCCCAGTCGCTGATGATCTGGAAATCCGCAATCTCTTCGAGGCCGGTCAGAATCGGCGAACCCTCGGCCTCGTAAATCTTTTCCCGGCACGCGTAATTGCTGCGGCCCTTCATGTAGCAGACTCGCAGCCGACGTTCCAGCACCCGCTCGAGGAACGGAATGTCGCGAAAGAACAGCTGTTCCTGAAGCGCCTTGGTGCCGGTAGAAATGACAACCCGCCGTTCCGAAAGCAGCGCCGGAACCAGATAGGCCAGCGTTTTCCCCGTTCCGGTCCCGGCTTCGACAATCAACTTTCGTTTCTCGGAAAGTGCATCTTCGACCGCCAGGGCCATCTCAACCTGCCCCGCGCGCGCCTCAAATCCGGAATGTTTCGACGCAAGAAGGCCGTCGGGTCGGAAGAAGCGGCGCACAGCGCTGCCGCGTGATGGATTCAGCGTCCCCGAGGTTTTGATCATTGCAACGCTGATATCATGAAAACACATGACGCCCGATACGCCCACGGTAGTGATCGTGGGACGGCCGAACGTCGGCAAATCCACCCTCTTCAACCGGATCACACGGCAACGCAGATCGATCGTAGGCGATGAGCCCGGGATCACACGCGACCGCATTAGTGGCGAGGCCGAACACGACGGCCGCCATTTCGAGTTGATCGATACGGGAGGAATTGTCGTCAGCGATGCCGATTACATTCCCGGACAGATCCTCGCCCAGGCACGCGTTGCGCTGGAGAAGGCGTCGCACGTCATTTTCCTGGTGGACGGCCGCAGCGAAATTACCGGCTCGGATCGCGAGCTCGCCTCCATGCTGCGCAAGCTCGGCAAACCAGTGACCCTCGTGGTCAACAAGGCCGACACTGGCGCTAAAGATCAGCTCGCCTACGATTTCTACAGCCTCGGCATCAACGACATCTATCCCGTATCCGCCGAGCACGGCCTGGGAATTCAGGAACTGCTCGATCACGTAACCGAAGGTTTCCCGGTTACCGAAGCGGTCGAACCGCCGCCCGGAATCAAAATCGCTATTATCGGGCGTCCCAACGTCGGCAAATCGACCCTGCTGAACGCGTTGACAGGCGAAGAGCGTTCCATCGTTTCTCCTGTCGCGGGCACCACCCGCGATGCAGTTGATGAAGTCGTGGAACGCGATGGCACACGCTTCGTCTTCGTCGACACCGCCGGCATCCGCCGCAAAGGCAAGACGAAGCTGATGGCCGAGAAGCTCAGCGTGGTCATGGCGCGTCGCAATATCCGGCTGGCGGATATCGTGATCGTCGTCATGGACGCCAGCGAAGGCTTCGTAGCGCTTGACGCCACCATTGCAGGCTACGCGCACGAAGGCGGCCGGCCGGTTATTCTCGTTATCAATAAATGGGATCTGACGAGCGACGGCAATCGCAAAGAATTCGAACAGAACGTTCGCGACCGCCTGAAATTTCTCGAATACGCGCCGCTGGTTTTCATGTCGGCGCTGAACCGCAGCGGTATCAATGACTTGTTCGATCTCATCAAGCGGGTCAATGAATCGGCATTCCATCGCGTGACCACAGGCGAATTGAATCGCTTCGTGGAAACCCTGCATTTCGACGACCGGAAAATTCTCTACATCACGCAAGCCAGCATCCGGCCTCCGTCGTTCATTATTTTTACGGACAAAGCGGGCGACCTGCATTTCTCCCACGAACGCTATCTCACCAATCAATTGCGCAAGCGCTTCGGATTTGAAGGAACGCCGATCCACCTGAAGATCCGCGGCCGCACCGCCAAGCGCGAGCGCAAATCACTCAAATGAAGCGCGTGTGTATATTCTGCGGTTCCAGTTCCGGGAACCGCGAGGTTTACACGAATGCCGCTACCACCCTGGCACAACACATCGTCAGGCGAGGACTGGGAATCGTCTACGGAGGCAGCAATTGCGGTCTTATGGCAGTCATCGCAAACACGGCACTTGAAGCCGGAGGCGAAGTCATCGGTGTAATTCCGCAGTCGATGGTGTTCAAAGAAATCGCCCATACCGGCCTGACTGAACTGCGAATCGTAAATTCCATGCACGAAAGGAAGGCATTGATGGCCGACCTGTCCGACGCATTCATCGCCATGCCCGGCGGCTACGGAACGCTGGACGAATTCTGCGAAATCCTGACGTGGGCGCAACTGGGTTTACACAACAAGCCCTGCGGAGTTTTGAACGTGGCAGGATACTATGACAAACTGCTGTCCGCCTTCGATCACTCACTGGAAGAAGGATTCCTGAAGAGGCAAAATCGCGAAATGGTTATTGCGGATAGCGATCCGGAAAAGCTAATAGCCCGCCTTCTTGACTAACGCGGCAGCGGCCTCGTAAAGGGCCCTTTCAAAACTGTCAACTCGACTTTCTCATAAAGATCGGCGAGGCACAACGTCGCCCCAACCGAATGAAGAGTCACGGTGTCCTCAAGCCGATCCGACGACGTCAGTAGCCACCCGCCATCCGACTGGCGAATGTACAAATCCGCGTGGATTCGGTCCTGCGCAATCAACAGGTATTCGCGCACAGACTCTACAGTCTTGTAATATTCGAATTTCAGGCTACGGTCAAACGCTTCAGTTGATGGCGAAAGTACTTCGACGATCAGGCTGGGATTGAGCAAAGCGTCCTGCTGATCGTCGAGGAACCGCGCTTCACCGCATACGGCGGCGATGTCGGGATAGGTGTACATCTCAGCGGCTGGTATCTGCACCCGCATATCCGCCATATAAACCTGACATTGCCGCTGACGAAATTGCCGGTGCAACTCGCTGAAGGCGTTCCCGGCCACGAGATTGTGAGCCCGTTTGGCCCCCGACATGGCGAACATCTCGCCCCCGAAGTATTCACTCTTGAACTCGGCCTTCCGTTCAATTTCGAGATACTGTTCCGGTGTCAGATAAGTGCTGGTGGGCTGCGTCGACACTATCCCTACACATTAACAGACCTTTTCCCGCTGCGATATCGTATACAGGAATATGCGCCCGTGCCTCCTCGCCCTCCTCGCCTCCACCTTCCTCTGCGCCCAGCAGTTCGAGGTAGCCTCCATCAAACCCTCCGCCCCCGGCGCCACAGAACAAGCAAAACTAGGTATCCGCATTGATGCAGCACAGGTAAACTTCACGGCACTGAACCTGAGGGATTACGTCGGGATGGCCGGGCAGGTGAAGCTTTACCAGATCTCCGGACCGGAATGGCTGGGCGGAGAGCGCTTCGATATCAACGCCACGCTACCCGACGGAGCTACCCGCGACCAGGTTCCCGCCATGCTCGAGTCTCTCCTGGAAGAACGTTTCCAGATGAAATCCCACCGCGAAACCAGGGAACTGCCCGTTTACGCCCTCATCGTGGGCAAAGGCGGTCTCAAGGTAAAGGAATTGCCGACCGATCCACCCAATGGAGCCAATGAGCCGGTGGCAGTCTCGGCGGCTGGTGCGCAGAGCGGGGTTACCGTCAACCTCGGTAAAGGATCCTATTTTTCCATAGCGGGAAACAAAATCGAAGCCAAGAAGGTCACCACTGCCACCTTCGCCGATACTCTCGCCCGTTTCGTAGACCGTCCCATCCTTGACCAGACCGGTCTTACAGGAACCTACGATTTCGCCCTTGATGTTTCACCGGAAGATTACATGGCAATGATCGTGCGCTCCGCTCTTTCAGCAGGCGTCCAGCTACCCCCGCAAGCGATGCGAGCCCTGGAAGCATCCGGCGATACGTTCTTCAGCGCGATCGAAAAGCTGGGCCTGAAACTGGAGCCGCGCAAAGGACCAGTAGAGATCCTGGTAATCGACCACATGGAAAGAAAACCCACCGAAAACTAACGTAGCGCTGGCGGTCTTTGCCGTCGGCATTCTGTGCTCAGACCGAATTGAAATCCGGAGGCTCCAGCACCCGCTTCGGAGCCCCATATCGTGCAACTTTAAGCATCGCCAACCCAATCTTTTCGGTAGTAGAACCCCGCGGCCCCAGCATCTTCATAATCAAAGGGGTAATCGGAGCGAAGACAGCATAAAAGAACCTATATAACGCCGTCCGTGATTGAATTCCATGCAAAGGCTGAATCACCCCCGGCCGAAACACATAAACACCCTGGAACGGCAACTGAAGCAGAGCGTTCTCAGTCTCGCCCCGCACCCGGGCCCACATAACGCTGCTGCGAGCCGTGCTGTCCGCGCCCATGCCCGAGACATAGATGAACGTCATCTGAGGGTCCATTTTCGCCAAAGTCCGCGCCGCATTTAGCGTAAGATCGAAGGTAATCCGTCGGTACTCCGCTTCTTTCATCCCCGCCGAAGCAATCCCCACACAAAAGAAACAAGCATCGTAACCGCAAACCTGATCTTCAACGGTCGAAAGATCGCCGATATCCGGCAGCAAAATCTCGCGTAACTTCGCGTGCTTCTGACCAACCGGATTGCGCGCAATCGCGGTAACGACTTCGACCTCCGGATCCAGCAGGCATTCGCGAAGAACGCCCTGCCCGACCATCCCCGACGCACCGAAAAGAATGACTTTCAAAAGTGGACCTGCCTGTTCTTCTCTCCCCACGACCGTCCGCTGGCTCACCCGGCGCGCAATGGATTGAGACCCTCGTTAGCTTCACTCCGCGCGCGAACATTATGAAAACGGGGTTGCAGGCGCTTGCGAATTCCGGACAACGGCTTCTCAACGAGATAGTAGGATGCCAGCGCACATCCAAATGTGGCTGCCAGATTGATCGGGAATGCCTGCACAACACCCGCGAGATAGGGATTCACGAAAACCTGCTGCCACAAATACAGCGAATAACTCAATCTGCCCACAAACGATGGGACCGGACGGTTAAGGAGTCGTCCCACGAAACCCCGTGGAAACTCCGTGTAGCGAACAATTGCGTAACAGATACACAGATTGAGCGCGGTTTCGGTTAACGCGTAGTGAATACGGGGATGATCGCGCCCGAAATCGAGCAGGAAGATGATCGGGATTACGATATCACCGGCCCGCGCCGCAAACAACCGGTAGATCGGCTGGCTGCGCAACCAGGAAAGGATGTACGCAAGGAAGCAACCGGCCGCAATGGGATCAGCTATTAATGGGAAATAGGGTCTGACACGATAGCTGAGCGGGGGGTTCAGAAAATAGACTATGAGCAGAACCAGAGGCGCAACTATTGCCAGCGTACCGGCGATCCACAAGGCTCGTCGCTGGCCTGCAAGCTTCATCGTTATCGGCCAAACCAGATAGAACTGCTCTTCGACGGAAAGAGACCAGAGGTGGCCGGTCATCCACCCGTTTGACCCGTAATTCACCGTGTAGGTGATGTCAAACAAGAAATCCTTCAGAGGTATCCAGAAAATACCCAGCCACGCCATTACGCCCATCACGGCCAGGAACAGATAGCACGGTGGAACGATTCTCAGTGTGCGCCGGGCGTAAAAAAGCCCGAGGGATACGCGTCCCGTCTCCGCCATTTCCCGCAGGAGGAGAGTCGTAATGAGAAAACCGGAGATGACGAAGAATATCTGTACGCCGAGCTGGCCGTGGTTCGTTAAATACTCTGGAATCCAGGCAGGGAATCCGCGTGTGCCGTAGCTATGGGCGAGTAGCACAAGCGCAATCGAAACCGCCCGCAAACCGTCAAGCGAGGATATGGAGCGTCCGCCCGTTGCCTGTCCCGGGATCTGAGTCTCCGCATCTGCCATCTCTGGTATTCCAGTGTGCCACAGGGAGACGAATCGGCACGGACAGCCCGGGGAATTACAGGGCCCGCCTGCGTACGCCGGCTCAATTATGGATGGCAGGACTCTGTTTCGCGCCAGCTTGCCTGAGGGCCGTCACCAGACCATGTGCTGTCAGCAGCAGCGCGATCACCCGCATCGGAAGTGCGTATCGGTCGGTTACGTTGATCAGGTAATAAGGAACCGGATAAATCAGAAGCAGTGCAATCAGCGGAATAATCTTCGCCCCCTGCCGAATCCCCTGATACGCGCCGAAGATCGCGAATAGAAGCGCCCCCGCCACCAAAAGGTGCGCCAGAATATTGAGGTCCGGTAGCCCGTGCAGGTCCGACCGGTACTCTTTCGGGTTCCCGCCAAACCACCAGTCGCGAATCCGTAAAAGCACGCGTGCCGCGTACTTGCCGGGGTCATTTCGTATGGCCTTCTCTGCCTTTTGAAGAGAAACGCTGTTGTATTCCTTCTCTCCCAGTGTCTTGTATAACTGCTGTTCCTGGCTCGATAACGACGGATGCGATGCGCCATCCACGTTGTAAACCATCAACTCGACGCCGATGCAGCAGCGCGGCGTAAACACGCCCGTGGCAAAGTAGTTGCGCACCATCCACGGACCGAACAGGGCACAGGGAATGAGAATCAGCAAAGCCATATTGCGCGCCGCGCAAGGCCGCGCCCATTCCTGCCAGCACCGCCAGACAATCAGGAACATAAAGAACGGCAGCGGCGCCGGGTCGATAAGGAGGGTAATCCCCATCGCCAGCCCGCAAGCGACAACCGTACGGGAATCAGCTTCTATCTCCATCCTCAACGCCACGCCGATCACAAGCATGAGGGCGGCGGTGAGGAAGGAGGTGTCCCACATTAGCGTGGCGGCAGTATAGATCGCCTGAGGGTAAAGGGCGGTGAGAAAAGCGCCCAGTCTGGCTGTTGAACGCCCCAGAACGGGAAGCGCGGCCCAATAGGCCGCCATGCAGAGTGCTCCGTGAAAGACGATATTAAGCCCCCGCACTGCAATAGCGGCAGACGCCGTATAGAATCCGAAAATCTTCAGAATTGCAGCCAGAAGAAGCGGGTAAACCGGTGTGAACCATGCCGTCGGACCGGTTGGCACACCAACCGGAGAAGAGAATCCCCGCCCCTGCGCCACGGAGCTTGCCACCTGGCCCACCTCTGACGAAAAAGTGGATGCCGCAAAGATATGCGCCCGGAAGGCGAATACTACCGGCCAGGGTAAAGCAACCGCCATGAATATCGCCACCAGCAGAACCCTGTCGTTAAGAAAGCGCTGAACGGCCGGGGAAAGCACTGAACCATCGGCGTTACGGGACGCGCTGCTCATTTAGCCTTCTCCAGGATCGCGAACTCAACCCCGACCGGTCCGCGTGCACCGGGGATCACGTTCATTATTATGAGGAGACACGCCAAATGGGGCCCGTCAATTATTGGTATGCGCATGAAAAACCGTTATGCCATGCCATGACCAGTGCTCTTGAGTATGCCACACGGAATGTGAACCGGGAGGGGCACGGCGCGCCCGGATATGTATAGAAAATTCAATTACATTCAGGGAGGGCTGACTGTTAAGCTGCCTCGCCCGAAACGCGTCCCTCACCGAACGGCACCACGGATCGATGGCCTCGTCGCGCGCCGGCTCTGCAGACTCATCCATCACGGCCGACGCAGTCACAGTTCCCGCCGCTGGCCCAGCGAAAGCGTCTCGCTCCGAACTCAAGAACCTACCGGCTCATCGAAGCCAAAAATTCACTGTTAGTACGCGTCTTCCCAAGCTTATCGAGAAGCAACTCCATAGTCTCTACCGGACTCAGCGGACTCAATACGCGCCGCAAAATATAAACCCGGTTCAACTCATCGGAAGGCATCAGCAGCTCTTCCTTACGCGTACCGCTCTTATTGATATCGATCGCCGGGAAGACCCGCTTCTCAATCAGCTTCCGATCGAGATGGATTTCCATGTTGCCCGTGCCTTTGAACTCTTCAAAGATCACGTCATCCATACGGCTGCCGGTATCCACCAGCGCAGTGGCGATGATCGTAAGCGAACCGCCCTCTTCAATATTGCGGGCCGCACCGAAGAATCTCTTCGGACGCTGCAGCGCATTTGAATCCACGCCGCCCGAAAGCACCTTGCCCGAAGGAGGAACGATGGTGTTGTAGGCGCGGGCGAGTCGCGTAATCGAATCGAGAAGAATAACCACGTCCTTCTTGTGCTCGACCAGCCGCTTCGCCTTTTCAATCACCATCTCCGCGACCTGCACGTGCCGTGTCGCAGGCTCGTCGAAAGTCGAACTAATCACCTCGCCGCGAACCGACCGCTGCATGTCGGTGACTTCTTCCGGACGCTCGTCAATCAGCAGAACAATCAGCGAAACTTCCGGATGATTGGTCGTCACGGAATTAGCAATATTCTGCAACAACATCGTCTTACCCGTACGAGGCGGAGCAACGATCAAACCGCGCTGCCCTTTCCCGATCGGCGTAACCAGATCCATCACGCGTCCCGAGAAATTGTCCTTAACCGTTTCCAGCTTCAAACGCTCGTCAGGATAAAGCGGGGTGAGGTTGTCGAAGAAAATCTTGTTGCGGGCTTCCTCAGGTGGCTCAAAATTGATTGCATCAACCTTGATAAGCGCGAAGTAGCGCTCGCCTTCCTTCGGCGGCCGGATCTGACCGGAAACCGTATCGCCGGTGCGCAGATCGAAACGACGAATCTGCGAGGGGGATACATAAACGTCATCCGGACCCGGCAGGTAGTTATATTCCGGAGCGCGCAGGAACCCGAACCCGTCCGGCAGGCATTCCAGAACGCCTTCCGAGAAAATCAGTCCGCTCTTCTCCGCCTGCGTCTGCAGAATCTTGAAAATCAGCTCCTGCTTACGCAACCCGGCGGCATTGACGACGCCCATGTCCTTGGCAACCTGGTTCAAATCCAGAATGCTCATGTCCTTCAGCGCAACCAGATCGAGCGTCGGACCGGCGCCAGGCCGGTTCTGCTGCTGCTTGCGGCGCTGCTGGCCCGGGTGCCCCTGATGCTGACCTCCGCCGCCACCCTGATAAGGAGGACGATTTTGTTGTCCCTGTTGGGACTGTTGACCACCAGCAGGTGCGGCACCAGCCTGACCTTCGACCGCCCCGTTGGGCGCAGCGCCATTCGGAGCGAGACCGTTCTGCGGTGCGGCGTTCTGAACTGGAGCCACAGGTGGTGCGGGAGGAGCCTCGGTCGTCACCGGAGCCTCAGCCTTAGGAGTCTCCGATGGAGCCGCGGCTTCGACTTTGACTTCAGCTTTAACTTCGGCTTTGGGCTCAGCCTTGACTTCAGTTCGCTCGGAAGACCGATGAGCAGATCGGGAACCTCGATGCGGCTTGTGCCCCGCTTCGTCCGCGCCCTTTTCAGGGCTGGCCGAAGCCTTCTCCGGAGGTGCGGCTTCCAGTGGTGGTGTGTCTATGTTTGTAGTGCTGGTTGGAATGTTGTCGTTATCGCTTGCCAAATTTCCCTCACTCCCCGGCCGGTCACGGCCGAGAACGGCAACGGCTCGGCGTATTGCCTGATGGCCTTCAGTCCGCGCTGCTGCTCTGCCTGGTTCAGTTTGTCGATCTTGGATGCCACGACGATGTACGGATGACCGTTGGCCTCAAGCCATGACTTCAGCTCGAGATCCTTCTCCATCCAGCCGCGGCGCGCATCCAGGATTAAGAATGAAAGCTTTAGAGTGCTTCTCTCCCGTAAGTAATGTTCAATGAGCCTCGCCCACTCGTTCTTCGCCGCAACCGGCACCTTCGCGTATCCATATCCGGGCAAATCCACGAAATACAGTCTGCCGTCTATGCGATAGAAGTTGATCGACTGCGTGCGACCGGGCGTATTACTGGTGAACGCCAGCCCTCGTTTTCCTGCAATTGCATTTAAAAGGCTGGATTTTCCGACATTGCTTCTCCCCAGAAAAGCTACCTCGGGCAGCCCGTCGGCGGGAAACTGCTCGGGACTACTTGCGCCAGTGATGAATTCCGATATCAGTTTACTACACCGTGAGATTGAATTGGGAGACGAGGGCGGCAGGAATCGACAAGCCGAGAATCTGAGGCGAAAACTCTATTATACCCCGCCGTGCCTCACTTTGCAGCAGGCGGATTTGGAACCTGCCGATCCAGCTTGCCCGAATCCACAATCTCCCCCGTCCGCGAAATCGCTTCGAAATACATCTGGTCTCCCGCCGTCTCCACCACCATGAACGCCCGATCCGTGTCGAACGCCTTTCCCACCGTCGGCGATTGCTTCACATTGTGTGTGCGAAGCTCCCCGGAACTGCCTTCGATGAAGTAATAAATCCCGTTCTGCGGCGTGAGCCGTTCGTAAAAATGCTCGTGCCCGGTGAATACGACATTCACATTGAACTTCTGGAAGATCGGCTCCAGCTGCGCCCGCAAATCCAGATCCGGCCCGTGAAACTTGCCATCCGAATAAAAAGGATGATGGAAGAAACAAACCTTCCACGCCGCGCTCGATTGCCCGAGTTGCGTCTTGAGCCAGTCCACCTGCGCCGCATCCATATAGGTGCTGTCCAGCGCAAAGAATTCCATATTGCCGTTCTTGAAACTGTAATAGCGCCTCTCATTCATGTTGAATGGCTTGTAAAAGCGCTCGTTCACGTCATCGTGATTGCCCAGCGTGGCATAGAACTTCACCCCGGCAGCCAGCAGTGTGGCGTAAGGCAGTTCAAATTTTTTCTTCACCCCGGACGGACTCTTGCCGCCGTAGATGTCGTCGCCGTTCATCAGCACGAAGTCAAAACCCGTCGTTTGACGGAACTTCTCCATTTGCTGCGCAACTTCATACTGCTCCTTCCCGCCCGTTCCGTTGTCTCCGATCACGGCAAACCGAACCGATTTCGGAATCAAGGGAAGCGGCCCCGGATCGGCGCCGAAAGCCGCCGTCACAATAAGGCTGTAAAGGAACATTCGCATGGGGTTATGGAACAATGTCGGTCGCCAGATCCACTACGAGATTCGCCTTAACATCCATTAAAACCAGCGTGGATCCCAGTAACCGGTATTGAAGTTCCGGAGGCAGCGGAGGCAGATTCTGCAGCAGCGTCGGGGGCATCGATTGCTGCGGAACGCCCGGAGGATAGGCGTCGTTGACCTTAAGCTTGAACTTGATCGGCTCGGAATTCGCCAGGCTCTTGTTCACGCGCCACCCGCTTTCGCCCTGCATCGCCAGACCTGCCAGCCGCTTGAACGCAGCGCAAATCGGCGGCGTAAAGATATCGCCCTGCTTTGCATTCGCGCGGGCCTCACGAATCGACTTCGAGAGATCATGCTGATGATCGTCGATGACGGCCGAAGACCCCGTAGTTTTTAAACGCGGCAGTTTCGACTCACAGTTCCTGTGAAGCGACTGATACTCCGAGACCCGTTTGGTGAAGTCCGAAGTAATAGCGGAATCCGGATTAACCGGCGGCGGAGCCGCCCACGCCAGAAGCAGTGGAGATGCGGCTATCAGCCGCGTTAGTGTTCGATAAGCAGCGTTCACTTTCCCTCCGCATCCATATGCTCCATCGCATTTTCCACGAAATCCCGCACCACTTCCTTCACCGCATCTTTCACCGCGGTTTTCACCGCAGCTTCCATTTCCGGCGCACGAAGTCCGATTTCCGGAGCCACCACCGGCGTAATGGGCTGCATATTCTGCACGACCGCTTTCGCGATACGCTTCGCCACCTTACCCGCCGGGATAGCTTGCGAGCCGTCGTCCTTCTGTTCCTCTTCACTGACGGGCGCCTGCTCCTTTATCGCCCAGTCCTCTTCGAACGTTTTCGCGATCCGCGCCACGGCGGCCTTGTCGCCGACGATCACACCAACTTCGCGTCGTGAATCGAGTTCGAGAGCCCGCAAGCTCTGGCTTCCTACAAATACCTGGCTGCCATCCCGAATAATCGTCCGCGCGTGTAATCGGATTCGCGGCAACGGACGAGCCTCCAGGCTCGCACCACGCGCAGCCATCTTCCCGAAAATCCTGATATTGACCCCGGCCTTGGCGCGCGCCTGCAACAGACGAATCATTTCCGGATCGCTGACTTCCGGATCGTAGATCAAGAGTTCTTTCTTCGCGCCCTTAATGAATGCGGTGAGCTGCTTGCGCGCATTCACCGGACTGACGAGGAATATAGGGCTCCCCGCCGTATAAGGCTGCCGCTGGCAGTCGGCATCGAATAGCTTGCCGGCTTCCTCCACTAGCTTGCGATTCGTAATAATCAGCCCAAAGCTGCGGCTACGCTCGATATCGATCCGTGTGTAATTGAACGCCAGAACATACAATTCCCGCCGATCAATGATCATCATCTTGCCGTGGTATCGCACCAGATCGCCGGCCGTTCGGTCCACGGTCGCTCCAGCCTCAAGCAGCCGCAACTCCAGTGCCCGCAGAGTTCTTTCCCCGCCGCGATTTGTGTAGGCGGTAAGTGCATGCACCGTTACGCCGCGGGACACCGCACGCGCCAGTGCCGTTTCAATTTCCCGCCGGTCAAACCGGAAGATTAGAATCTCTACCGACTTTTTCGCCGAATCGATTGCCTTGATCAAGGCCGTGGTGCCGTCACCCGGCTGTACCAAACATTTCACTGCCCGCTGACTCACGATGTGACTCCTTGCAATTTGGCATCCGTATTGCCCACGACGTGAGCAAATCGGTCATTATCGGTCTGAGGCTAATCCCATCCCACGCCTTCTGCATTGCGGCCAGAAGGACGTCGGTCCGACCTGCACAATCTATAACGTGCGCCTGAAGCGACACGGCAGTATGTGAAGCGGATGGAAATGCGCTCAATCGGAAAGAAAATCCCGATAGCGGACGCGCGCCAGATCACATCGGCCTTCGCCGCCGCCGGTTATTCGCCGGAAACAAAGAATCAACGAACTCAGTCGTCTCTGATACCCACTGCCCCGGTACCGCCGGCGATCTTGTCGCCGGTGAACTTACTGGACAGCGAACTGAATATCATGAAGTTCCGCATACAGCCCGCCAGCCGCCGTAAGCTGATCGTGATTTCCATGCTCGACGATCGTCCCGTCCTTCAATACAAAAATAATATCAGCCGACCGAATCGTCGAAAGCCGATGCGCAATCACAATCGAAGTCTTCCCCTTCATCAAAACATCGAGCGCATCGAAAACTAATTTCTCCGACTCCGCATCCAGCCCCGAACTAGGCTCATCCAGAATCAAAATCGGCGAATTACGAATCACCGCCCGCGCAATCGCAATCC
>Ga0182013_10006570_pt1 | contig 13114 bp, 5 predicted proteins | sample 612S2MmetaG_FD_120487 | JGI IMG/M metagenome (GOLD analysis project Ga0182013, IMG submission 120487) | Permafrost microbial communities from Stordalen Mire, Sweden - 612S2M metaG | ecosystem: Environmental > Terrestrial > Soil > Wetlands > Permafrost | place: Sweden: Stordalen | collected... | reverse complement strand
GTGATGCTGACCGAGCTGTACCCTGCCGGCAGGCCGGCCACCGGGCTGATGGCGCTGACCGTCGGGGCCGCTTCGTAGGTGAAGTAATCGGCCGTCGAGAGGGCACTGGTCCCGTCGGGCGTGACGACGGTGACGTCGACGGTGCCCGTCGCCGTGGCTACCGGCGAGGTGGCGGTTATCTCGGTGGACGAGACGACGGTGACGCCGGTGGCGCTCACCAGGCCGAAGTCGACGGCCGTGGTCCCGGTGAAGTTGCTCCCGGTGACCGTAACGGGAGTGCCGCCGCCCGGCACGCCGCCCGCCGGGCTCACCGTGCTGACCGTCGGGGCGGTCTGGTAGGTGAACAGGTCAGCCGAGGATATGGCACTGGTCCCGCTCGTGGTGGTCACGGTGACGGCGACCTGGCCCTCGGACTGCGCCGGTGAGGTGACGGTGACCTCGCTGGGCGAGCCGACCGTGAAGGTGGTGGCCGGTTGGCCGCCGAAGTTGACGGTGCTGGCCCCGGTGAGGTTGGTGCCGGTGATCGTAACGATGGTGCCCCCGCCGGGCGGCCCGGCTACCGGGCTGACGGCGGTGACGCTCGGGATGGACTCGTAGGCGAAGAGGTCGGCGCCGGAGGTGGCGCTGGTCCCCAGGGGCGTGGTGACGGTGACGTCGACGGTGCCCGAGCCCTCGGACGGGGACGTGGCCGTGACCTGGGTGGCCGAGGCGACCGTGAAGTTGGTAGCAGCCGCGAGGCCGAAGTCGACGTCACTGGTACCGGTGAAGTTGGTGCCGGTGACGGTCACGATGGTGCCGCCGGCGATCGGGCCCGATCCCGGGCTGACGCCGGTGATGGTCGGGACGTCCTCGTAGGTGAACTGGTCGGCGGCACTGGTGGCACTGGTCCCGGTCGGGGCGGTGACGGTGACGTGCACCGTGCCCGGCACTGTGGCGACCGGAGCGCTGGCCGTGATCGAAGTGGGCGAGTTAACGGTGACGCCGGAGGCGGGCAGAGAGCCGAAGCTGACCCCGGTGGCCCCGGTGAAGCCGGTGCCGGTGATGCTGACCGCGGTCAGGCTGGTCGGCAGGCCGGCCACCGGGCTGATGGCGGAGACCGACGGCACGGCCTCGTAGGTGAACTGGTCGGCCGGTTGGCTAATGGCGCTGGTGGCCACGGGGGTGGTCACGGTGACGTCGACCGTCCCGGCCGGCTCCCCCGGGGAGGTGGCGAGGACCTCGCTCGGAGAAATGACGGTGTAGTTGACGGCCAGGCTCGAGCCGAAGCTGGCCCCGCTGGCCTGGTTGAAATTGGTGCCCGTGATGATGACCGTGGTCTGGCCGGCGAGAAGGCCGGCGCTCGGGCTGATGGCGCTGACGCTGGGCGCGGGCTCGTAGGTGAACTTGTCGGCGGCGTCGGTGGCGCTGGTGCCCACCGGGGTGGTGACGGCGATGTCCACGACGCTGCCCGTCGTGCCGGCCGGCGAGACGGCGCTGACCGACGTGCCCGAGGAGTTGACGGCGTAACTGGTGGCCGGGACCGAGCCGAACTTCACTGCACTGGCATCAGCGAACCCGGTGCCGGTGATGGTCACCGAGGTCGCCCCGGTGGGCACGCCCGCTACCGGGCCGACCGAGCTGATGGTAGGTACGGCCTCGTAGGTGAACTCGTCTGCGCCCGAGGTGGCGCTCGCCCCGACCGGGGTGGTGACGATGACGTCGACCGTCGCCGGGCCCTCGGCCGGCGAGACGGCGGTGGCCGAGGTGGCCGAGCCGACGGTGAAGTTAGTGGCCGCGGTGGTCCCGAAGTCGACGGCGCTGGCCCCGGTGAAGCCGGTGCCGGTGATGATGACCGAGGTGGCACCGGCCGGCAGGCCCGCCACCGGGCTGATGGCGCTGACCGTGGGCGAGGCTTCATAGCTGAAGCGGTCGGCCGAGGTGGTGGCACTGGTCCCCACCGGGGTGACCACGGTGATGTCGACGACGCCCGCCGTCCCCACCGGAGCAGTAGCGCTGAGCTGGGTGCCTCCGGCCGTGACGATGACGTTGGTGGCGGCGCTGGTCCCGAAGTCGACGGCGCTGGCGTCGGTGAAGTTGGCCCCGGTGATGCTGACCGGGGTGCCGCCGATGGTGAGACCGGCCACCGGGCTGACGGTGCTCACCGACGGGACGGCCTCATAGGTGTACTCGTCCGCCAAGACGACGGTGCTGGTCCCGCTGGGCGTGGTGACGGTGACGTCGACCGTGCCCCCGGCCCCGTCGGCCGGCGAGGTGGCGCTGGCCGAGGTGGAGGAGATAACGGTGAAGCTGGTAGCCGCCGTCGTACCGAAGCTGACCGCACTGGCCCCGGTGAAGCCGGTGCCGGTGATGCTGACCGAGGTGGCGCCGGCCGGCAGGCCCGCCGCCGGGCTGACTACGGTGACTGAGGGACTCGCCTCATAGGTGAACCGGTCGGCCGCTGAGGTGGCGCTCGTACCGCTCGGCGTGGTGACCGTTACGTCGACCGTTCCGGCCCCGGCTGACGGCGAAATGGCCGTGACCTCGGTGGAGGAGATAAAGGTGAAGCTGCGGGCCGGGGCTGAGCCGAAGCTCACGGCACTGGCCCCGATGAAGTTGGTGCCGCTCATGGTCACAGAGGTGTCCCCGGCCAGCAGGCCGGCCACGGGGGTGACGGTGCTGACCACGGGCGCCACCTCGTAGGTGAAGTCGTCGGCTGCGGAGGTAGCGCTCGTCGCCGTCGGGGTGGTGACGACAACGTTGACCACGCCCGCGGCCTGCGCCGGCGAGCCGGCCAAGATCTGGGTGGCAGAGCTGACAACGTACGACGTCGCCGCCACGGTGCCGAACTCGACGGCGCTGGCCCCGAGGAACCCGGTGCCGGTAATGGTCACCGCGCTGGTGCCGGTCAGGGGGCCGGCCACCGGGCTGACGGCGCTCACGATCGGGACCGCCTGGTAGACGAACTGGTCGGACGCCGACGTGGCGCTCGTCCCTGCCGGGGTGACGACAGTGACGTCGACCGCGGCCACGGGCTGGGCCGGGGAGACGGCCGTGATCTCGGTGGGAGAAACCACCGAGTACGCGGTGGCCGTGAGCGTGACCGTGCCAAACAACACGGCGCTGGCCCCGGTGAAGCCGGTGCCGGTGATGGTGACCGCGGTGGCCCCCGTCGCCGGCCCCGTCGCCGGGCTTATTGTGCCCACAGTCGGGGCCGCTTCAAAACTGAACTGGTCCAAGAGGCTGGTGGCGCTGGTGCCGCTCAGGGTGGTGACGGTGACGTTTACCAGGCCCGCGGCGCCGGCCGGCGAGGTGGCCGTGATCTGGGTGGCCGTGTTGACGGTGTAGTTCGACGCGCCGGTCGAGCCGAAGCTGACCCCGGTGGCCCCGGTGAAGCTGGTGCCGGTGATGATGACCGAGATCCCCCCGGCCAGGGGCCCGGCGACCGGGTTGACCGTACTGACCACGGGCGCCACCTCGTAGGTGAAGTGGTCCGCCGCAGAGACGTTGCTCGTCCACACCGGGGTGGTGACGGTGATGTCGACGGTGCCGGCGGTCCCTGCCGGCGAGACGGCGATGACCTGGGCGGCCGAGGTGACGGTGTAGGAAGTGGCGGCCTGGGTGCCGAACCTGACGGAGCTGGCCCCGAAGAAGCCGGTGCCGTTGATGGTGACCGTGGTGCCGCCGCCAAGCGGGCCGGCGACAGGGCTCAGCGAGCTTACGTTGGGTGCGCCCGCGTAGGTGAACTGGTCAGCCGGTCCGGTGGCGCTGGTGCCGATCGGGGTGACCACGGTGACGTCGATGGGGCCCCCCGCCGAGGCCGAAGGCGAGGTGGCGCTGACCTGGGTGGCCGAGACGGCCGTGATGTTGCCTACCGCAGAGCCGAACATGACGGCGCTGGCCCCGATGAACCCGGTGCCGGTTATGGTCACCGCGGTGCCCCCGCCCAGCGGGCCGGCGACCGGGCTGACGGTGCTGACCGAGGGCAGGGCCTCGTAGGTGAAGTGGTCGGCCAAGCTGGTGGCGCTGGTGCCCAGGGGGGTGGTCACGGTTATGTCCACCGTGCCGGCGGGCTCGGCCGGCGAGGTGACGCTGAACTGGGTGGCCGTTCCAAAGGTGTAGACGGCGGGCAGCGACCCGAAGCTGACCCCGTTGACGGCGTTGAAGTTGGTGCCGGTGACGGTGACCACTGTGCCGCCGGCGGGCAGCCCGGCCACCGGGCTCACGGTGCTGACGGTGGGGGCGGCCTCGTAGGTGAAGTGGTCGGCCGAGCTGGTGGCGCTGGTGCCGACCGGGGTGACCACGGTTATGTCCACCGTCCCGGCCGAGCCCACCGGCGCGGTGGCAGTGAGCTGGGTGCCGAGCGTGACGGCGACGTTGGTGGCAGCGGTAGAGCCGAAGTAGACGGCGCTGGCATCGCTGAGGTTGGTCCCGGTGATGGTGACCGAGGTACCCGAGGTCAAGCCCGCCGTCGGGCTGACGGCGCTGACCGTGGGCGCGCCTTCATAGGTGAACTGGTCGGCCGCAACGGTGGCGCTGGTGCCGATCGGGGTGGTGACGGTGATGTCGACCTTGCCCGCGGCCCCGGCCGGCGATGTGGCCGTGATGACGCTGGGCGAGGTGACCGAGTAGGTGGCGGCGGCCGAGCCGAAGCTGACGGCGCTGGCATCGGTGAAGTTGGTGCCGGTGATGGTGACCGAGGTGTTTCCCGAGGTCAAGCCCGCCGCCGGGCTGACGCCCGAGACAGTGGGGGCGGCCTCGTAGGTGAACTGGTCGGCCGGTTGGCTAACGGCGCTCGTACCCAGCGGGGTGGTGACGGTGACGTCGACGGTGCCCGCCCCCGCCGGGGAGACGGCGCTGACCTGGGTGGACGAGTTGACGGTGTAGCTGGTGGCGGCGTTGGTGGTGCCGAACATGACGACGGTGGCGTCACTGAACCCGGTGCCGGTGATGGTGACGTTACGGCCTCCGCCACTGAGCCCCGCCGCCGGGCTGATGGCGCTGACCACCGGGAGGCCCTCGTAGGCGAACTGGTCGGCCAAGGCGGGCGCGCTCGTGCCTCCGACGGTGGTGGCCGTCACGTCGACAGTGCCGGCCGAGGCCGCCGGCGAGGTGGCGGTGCACGAGGTGGTGGAGGTGCAGCTGACCGAGGTCCCGGCGCCGGTTCCGAAGGCGACGGTGGTGGCCGAGCCGATGACGAAACCGGTGCCGGTGATGGTGACTACGGTGCCCCCGCCGGGCGGCCCGGCGACCGGGCTGAGCCCGGTCACGGTCGGGACCGCCTCATAGGTGAAGTGGTCAACCGCGCTTATGGCGGACATGCCCGTCTCGTTGGTGACGGTGATATCGGTGATGGCCGCGCCATGAGGCGGGGACTTGGCGGAGATGGAGGTGTCGGAGTTGATGGTGAAGCTGGCGGCGTTGGTGCCGGCGAACTGGACCCCGGTGGTGGCGATGGCATCGGCGAAGCCGGTGCCGGTGACGCTGACGACTGTCCCGCCCGCGGTCGGCCCGGCGGCCGGGCTCACGGCGGTCACGGTCGGGGTGGTGTCATAGGTGAACTGGTCGGCCGAGCCGGTGGTGCTGGTGCCTCCCGGGGTGGTGACCCTCACGTCGATGGCCCCGGCCGAGGCCGACGGCGAGGTGGCGGTGCACGAGGTGGTGGAGGCGCAGCTGACCGAGGTCCCGGCGCCCGCACCGAAGGCGACGGTGGTGGTGCCCGAGCCCACGACAAAGCCGGTGCCGGTGATGGTGACTAGGGTGCCCCCGCCGAGCGGCCCGGCGGCCGGGCTGAGGAGGGTCACGGCCGGGATGGCGTAGTAGGTGAACAGGTCGGTGCCGCTGAGGGCCGAGGTGCCCGTGGGGTTGGTCACCGTGACCGGCACGCTGCCCACGCTGCCCGCGGGCGAGGTGGCGGATATCGAGATGGACGAGTTGACCGTGTAACCTTCAGCAACCACCACGCCGAAATGGACTGCCGTCGTGGCCAGGAAGCTGGTGCCCGTTATGGTTACCGACGTGCCTCCGGCCACAGGCCCGACATCCGGGTTGACGGCGCCGACGGTGGCCAGCGCCGCGAGGGTGATGCTGGAGGAGACTGCCGCCGTAAGGGAGCCGTCGCTGAAGGTGAGGGTGTAGTTGCCGGCGACCGCATTGAGCGTCAGGGCGGAGAACGTAGCCACGCCCGAGGGGGCGGTGACGCTGTTGCCGCTGAGCGAGGTCCCACCGCTGGTGAAGCTGGCGGTGACCGTCGAGGACGCCGTGGTCACCACGTTGCCGGCCGCGTCCTCCACCTCGACTACCGGCTGGGTGGCCAGGGCGGTGCCGCTGGTGGCCGAGGCGCCGGGTTGGGTGAAGATCGCCAGCTGGGTCGGCGGGCCGAGCAGTGCGATGGTGCCCGTGTCGACCAGGCTCAGGGGGACCAGGTAGGCGGCGGCGGCGGTGCTCTCGGCCACGGCCACGAAGGTGCCGTTGCCGTAGGCGACCGAGTACCAGTTGGAGCTGCTGGGCAGGGTGGCCGAGCTCCAGGTGGTGCCGTTGGTGGAATAGGCGGCCGCGGTGCTGTTGTAGGCCACGGCCACGAAGGTGCCGTTGCCGTAGGCGACCGAGTACCAGTTGGAGCTGCTGGGCAGGGTGGCCGAGCTCCAGGTGGTGCCGTTGGTGGAATAGGCGGCGGCGGTGCTGTTGTAGGCCACGGCCACGAAGGTGCCGTTGCCGTAGGCGACCGAGCTCCAGCCGTTGCTGCTGGGCGTGCTGGCCGCGGTCCAGGTGGTGCCGTTGGTGGAATAGGCGGCGGCGGTGCTGCCGTTGGCCACGGCCACGAAGGTGCCGTTGCCGTAGGCGACCGATTGCCAATTGGAGTTGCTGGGCAGGGTGGCCGTGCTCCAGGAGGTGCCGTTGGCGGAATAGGCGGCGGCCATGCTGGGGCCGGTGGCCACGGCCACGAAGGTGCCGTTGCCGTAGGCGACCGAGCTCCAGCTGTTGCTGCTGGGCAGGCTGGTCGCGCTCCAGGTGGTGCCGTTGGTGGAATAGGCGGCCGTCGTGCTGGGGCCGGAGGCCACGGCCACGAAGGTGCCGTTGCCGTAGGCGACCGATTGCCAATTGGAGTTGCTGGGCAGGGTGGCCGTGCTCCAGGTGGTGCCGTTGGTGGAATAGGCGGCGGCATTGCTGGCATAGACCACGGCCACGAAGGTGCCGTTGCCGTAGGCGACCGAGCTCCAGTTGGTGCTACTGGGCATGCTGGTGGCCACCGACGGGGTGGAGCTGAACTGGAGCGTGTAGGGACCGTCGGCCCCCGAGACGGTGAGGCCGGAGAACGTGGCCACCCCCGAGCTGAGGGTGGCTGTGGCCCCGGCCGTGACCGTCCCAGAACCGCTGGCGACACTGGCCGTAACCGTACCGGTGGCCCCGGTGATGACGGTACCGGCCGAGTTCTCGACCGCCACCACCGGCTGGGTGGCCAGGGCGGAGCCGCTGGTGGCCGAGGAGCTGGGCTGGGTGGTGACGACTAGCTGGGAGGGTAGCGTGCTCGTCAGGGTTATGGTGGTCGTCGTGTCGGTGACGGCCAGGGGCACCAGGTAGGCGGCGGCGGTGCTGTTGTAGGCCACGGCCACGAAGGTGCCGTTGCCGTAGGCGACCGAATCCCAGTTGGCACTGCTGGGCAGGGTGGCCGTGGTCCAGGTCGTGCCGTTGGTGGAATAGGCGGCGGCCATGCTGGGGCCGGTGGCCACGGCCACGAAGGTGCCGTTGCCGTAGCTGACCGCGGACCAGGCCGCACTGCTGGGCAGGCTGGTCGCGCTCCAGGTGGTGCCGTTGGTGGAGTAGGCGGCCGTCGTGCTGGGGCCGGAGGCCACGGCCACGAAGGTGCCGTTGCCGTAGGCGACCGAGGACCAGGCGGCGCTACTGGGCAGGGTGGCCGTGGTCCAGGTCGTGCCGTTGGTGGAATAGGCGGCGGCCATGCTGGGGCCGGTGGCCACGGCCACGAAGGTGCCGTTGCCGTAGCTGACCGAGGACCAGTCGGCGCTACTGGGCATGCTGGCCGCGCTCCAGGTGGTGCCGTTGGTGGAATAGGCGGCGGCGGTGCTGCCGTAGGCCACGGCCACGAAGGTGCCGTTGCCGTAGGCGACCGAGGCCCAGGCGGCGGCGCTGGGCATGGCACCCCCCGCGCTCCAGGTGGTCCCGTTGTTGTTGGAATAGGCCGTGTTCGTACTGGTGTTGCCCATGGTCACGAAGGTGCCGTTGCCGTAGGCGACCGGTTGCCAGGCGACAGCGCTGGGCAGGGCGCCCCCCGCGGTCCAGGTGGTGCTATTGGTGGAATAGGCGGTGTTCGTACTGCTGTTGCCCGCGGTCACGAAGGTGCCGTTGCCGTAGGCGACCGTTTGCCAGTTGGCGCTGCTGGGCAGGGTGGTGGCCACCGACGGGGCGGAGCTGAACTGGAGTGTGTAGGGGCCGCTGGCGCCTGTGACGGTGAGGCCGGAGAACGTGGCCACCCCGGAGCTGAGGGTGGCCGTGCCCCCCTGGCTCACTACCCCGTTGCCGCTGGCCACGCTGGCCGTCACCGTACCGGTGGCCCCGGTGATGACGGTACCGGCCGAGTTCTCCACTTTCACCACCGGCTGGGTGGCCAGGGCGGTGCCGTTGGTGGCCGAGGCGCTGGGCTGGGTCGTTACGACTAGCTGGGAGGCCAGCGTGTTCGTCAGGGTTATGGTCGTCGTCGTGTCGGTGACGGCCAGGGCGACCAGGTAGGCGGCGGCGGTGGTGTCGTCGGCCACGGCCACGAAGGTGCCGTTGCCGTAGGCGACCGAGTACCAGGAGGCGCTACTGGGCAGGGTGGCCGAGCTCCAGGTGGTGCCGTTGGTGGAATAGGCGGCGGCGGTGCTGCCGTAGGCCACGGCCACGAAGGTGCCGTTGCCGTAGGCGACCGAGTCCCAGCCGGCGCTGCTGGGCGTGCTGGCCGCGCTCCAGGTGGTGCCGTTGGTGGAATAGGCGGCGGCGGTGCTGACGTTGGCCACGGCCACGAAGGTGCCGTTGCCGTAGGCGACCGAGTACCAGTGGGCGCTACTGGGCATGCTGGCAGCGGTCCAGGTGGTGCCGTTGGTGGAATAGGCGGCCGCGGTGCCGTAGCTGGCCACGGCCACGAAGGTGCCGTTGCCGTAGGTGACCGAGTACCAGTCGGCGCCAGATATGGTGGCCGCGCTCCAGGTGGTGCCGTTGGTGGAATAGGCGGCGGCGCCGTCGTTGGCCACGGCCACGAAGGTGCCGTTGCCGTAGGTGACCGAGTACCAGGTGGCGGTACTGGTGGGCATGGTGGCCGCGCTCCAGGTGGTGCCGTTGGTGGAATAGGCGGCGGCGGTGCCGTTGTAGGCCACGGCCACGAAGGTGCCGTTGCCGTAGGCGACCGAGGACCAGTCGGCGCCAGATATGGTGGCCGCGCTCCAGGTGGTGCCGTTGGTGGAATAGGCGGCGGCGCCGTCGTTGGCCACGGCCACGAAGGTGCCGTTGCCGTAGGCGACCGAGGACCAGCCGTCGCCAGTGGGCATGCTGGTGGCCACCGACGGGGTGGAGCTGAACTGGAGTGTGTAGGGCCCGCTGGCCCCCGTGACGGTGAGGCCGGAGAACGTGGCCACCCCGGAGCTGAGGGTGGCCGTGGCCCCCTGGCTCACTACCCCGTTACCGCTGGCCACGCTGGCCGTAACCGTACCGGTGGCCCCGGTGATGACGGTGCCAGAAGAATCTTCCACTTTCACCACCGGCTGGGTGGCCAGGGCGGTGCCGTTGGTGGCCGAGGCGCTGGGCTGGGTGGTGACGGCCAGCTGGCCCATCATGCCCGTGCCCTCCGAGATCGAAGCCGTGGCCGTTACCGCGGTGGCATCGGCCGAGGTGCGCACCGAGTAGGCGTTGGGGTACCCGCCCCCCGTGGACGGGTTGGTGATGCCGGCGATAGCGACCGTGCCCGCCGTGGCGCTGGCCAGCGCGCACGAGGCACCGGCCAGGGTGACGGTGACAACTGTGCCGGCCGTCGACCCCGTGGCCGTGCACGAGCTGAACCCGCCCGCGGTACTGACGCTGGGCGTGGCCGGGATGCTAAAGCCGGCCGGGAAACTGGCCGTGACCGTCGCGCCGGTGGCCAGCGACCCGCTGGCCGAAGTGGTGAAGGCCACTGTCCAGGTCGTGCCCGTCGCCCCCGCCACCTGGCTGGAGCCGGTGAAGGCCACCGAGCTGACCGCAGTGGAGGCCGAAGCCGTGCCCACGACGGCGGCCAGGCCGGCAAAGGCGAAGACCAGGGCCACGGCGCCCCGGGCCGCTATTGCCCAGAAGGCGGGCGCATGACGCCGGGCGCCACCGAGGCGCGTCTGTCCCTCCGGGGTACCAGCGCCGGACGGGGCGGGCGGTACAGGGGTCCCACGCCCTTCGGGCGTCGATGGTGAGCGGCGCTGACCAGGTCCTTTACGCATCGTGTACTTCTCTTTCGACATAGGTTGGGTGGGATACGGCACTGTCCCACCGGAACCCCCACAGGGGTTGCCGTGTCGTTTTCGACCCAGCCGTCGCGGCTTGACAGGGTACAAAGACCCTAAAACCACGTTCCGTGTGAAATATGAGCGCTCTAGGTGTCGATCACCTTATGGTCGGGCACTGGCGGCTTGGTGGTCCGAACGGGGACTGGGCTTGTGCGGGGACCTGGTCGGCGGCCGAGATGGCGCTCGTCCCGCTCAGGGTGGTGACGGTGCCGTCGAGCGTGCCGCTCCCCCGGCCGGTGAGACGACTGTTATCGAAGTCGCCGAGCCGACGGTGAAGCTGGTGGCGGGCGTCGAGCCGAAGTCGACCGCACTGGCCCCGGTGAAGCCGGTGCCGGTGATGATGACCGACGGGCCACCGGCCAGCGGGCCGGCGACCGGGCTGACGCCGCTGACCGTGGGCGCTGCCTCATAGGTGAACTGGTCGGCGACGCTGGTGGCGCTGGTGCCCACCGGGGTGCTGGCGGTGACGTCGACGGTGCCGGCGCCCTCAGGCGGGGACGTGGCCGTAACCGAGGTGGCCGAGTTGAACACGACGTCGGTGGCGGCCCGAGAGCCGAAGCTGACATCGCTCAGGTCGGTGAGATCGGTGCCCGTTATGGTCACCGAGGTGCCCCCAGGTCCTCCCAGCCCGTTGCCGTGCAGCCCGCTTTTCTCATCGCGAGCCGGCGACCACGCGCTTGGCCATTTCCACCAGTTCCGAGGCCGCGCGGCCCGCTCTTTTCACCTCGGCTAATGACGACGGCAAGTACGTGTAGCCAGCCTTCGTCTTCATACTCAGACGCGTTTCCAAGCGGTGCGCAGAGGCGGTCTCCCGAGCCTTTTTCAGCAGGCCCACGGCTTCGGCGTGGTTGTCCCCTCGTGAGTAAGCACCGAGCCGTGTACAGCAGATAACGTCGGCCGCTGCGATGCCAGCATGGACGCAAAGGGTTACGTATGCGTCCGCTAGCACCTTGCGCATCGATGCCGAAAGGGTTGGCAACTGCTGCACGAACAGTGAGCAATAGTGCGCATTAGCCAAGACTAGACCGGTGCCCCAGGGAGTTATCGTCCCAGCCTCCTGGCAAAGTGGTTGGCGGTGCTGGCACAGCTATTTCCTAAGAAGATTGAGGGACCAAGGGGCGAGGGCTCAACTCACGCGACCGAGGCGGTGCCGGAGCAGTGAGCCATCGGGGCAAGCGCCTAAGACAAGTCCCCGGGCCGTTCGTCGTCGCCCCACCTGCTGGGGCACGGGTACGTACCCGGCTGGGCGTCAATGGTACCGACGAGGTTGTGCTCCAAGCCCTGGGCGCCCACCTGGGCCATCTGGCGTCGGTTGACCTGGCCCGCCGGGTAGCCGAGGGGTCATTGGACGCAAAAGGCAAGGCCAAGTCGCGCCAGGCCCGCAAGCAGGCGTTGACAGGGGCGTCGTCATCAAGGTGGGCGGGGGCTATCACCAGGGCCAGCGAGGACGCCCACGGCCTGGCCAAACGGGACCTGCAAGCCCAACGGGTGTCACCGCGGGCGAGGACCGACAAGATCGCTTCGCGGGTGGCCCTTGGCCCCGGGGAGGCATAGGGCCGAGTTGTCGGGTACTCCTGCGCTTCGGAACGCTGGCAGGAACAACGCCGGGCTCAGGTCTCCTGCGTTCTCGCCTGGCCGACGTCGAGGGACAACTGGGCTCCGGTGCCCTGTCAATCTGCCGGGGTGGTAAGCGCCGGGCGAGGAACCGTGACATTGCTGGTGATGGTCCATGTGAAGCTGGCCGAGCCGGCGAAGCCGGCTTCGTCGGTGGCAGGTTGCGCTCCGTCCACCGGCCCGTAGTTACCGAGCACCCGGTCAAAGCATTTGTGCAGGTCAAGACCGGTGTCGGGAGACGACACGAAACTCTGCTGCACTCCCCTTGTGGTGGAAGGTCCCCCGTCACAGCTCCGCTGCTACCAGTTAGCACACCCGGAGTCGATCGCTACGGAGTCTACAGATCGTCTACAATGATGGCATGGCTGCTGAGGAGACAACGACCGTGAGGGTACGTCGACCGGACTCCGAGCGCTTGCAAAGACTGGCCAAGGGGCGGCAGTCCACCGTTGTGGAGGTGCTGCACGAGGCGATCGACGCTCTCGAGCGCCAGGACTTCCTCCGCCGCCTGAGCGACGATTACCGGGGCCTACGTGAAGACCCGGGACGGTGGAGCCAGCTCGAAGCCGAAGTCCGCGATTGGGACACGCTGGGTTGATCTGGCGAGGCGGCCTCTACGAAGTCCAGTTCGGCAAGCCAATAGGCCGCGAAGCCGGTTATTGGCGTCCAGCGGTAGTCGTCTCGGCCGACATAGTCAACCAGGGCCCAGGCCACCTAGTGATGGTGGTACCCATCACTACTGTTGGCTATGGCCTCAGAAGCCACATCGAGCTCGACGCCAGCACGAGCGGGCTAGAGCACGACTCCTATGCCCGTTGCGACCAGCTCCGAGCCGTTTCGTTTGAGCGGCTTGGTAAGAAACTGGGTTACGTGCCGATCGACAAGATGCACACCATCGCCCAAGCTCTTCGCTTCCTGCTCGACCTCTGACAAACACGAGTTGGTCGAAAGCGTGTTCCAGCCTTGTGGCGGCGGGCCGATGCGACTTGGCGCTGTGTGGCGGC
>Ga0182013_10006569_pt1 | contig 13115 bp, 12 predicted proteins | sample 612S2MmetaG_FD_120487 | JGI IMG/M metagenome (GOLD analysis project Ga0182013, IMG submission 120487) | Permafrost microbial communities from Stordalen Mire, Sweden - 612S2M metaG | ecosystem: Environmental > Terrestrial > Soil > Wetlands > Permafrost | place: Sweden: Stordalen | collected... | reverse complement strand
TGCAGGCAACGATCCTAACGGACATCAAGCCTGACAATCCAGCTTTCAGAGAGGAATTCTTCGGACCGGTCGCGCTGTTCTTCAGTGTCAAGAACGAAGACGAAGCAATGTATTGCTCCGGCGAACCCCATGGTTGACGGGGCCTGGGAGTCCAGAGGTAGGCTACTTTGCCATTTTGGCGGCGTAGGCGGCAGGGGTAAGGCCTGCCAGAGCTTGGATGGAGCGGTCGGCCAGCCCCGGCAACACGTCGGCCATATATTGGCGAATGGGCACACCGAGTTTGCGGCAGCTCTCGATGATCGAGAAGATCGCTGCGATCTTGGGACCAGCTTCCTTGCTGCCGATCTGCAACCAGTTGCGACGTCCAATCGAAATGGGCCGCATCGAGTTCTCCGCCCAGTTGGTGCTCAACTCGATCACGGAATGTTCCATGAAGCGTGTCAGCTTCTCCCACCTCTTCAACGTATAGTCGATGGCCTGACCAGCAATGGATTTCTTCAGATAAGCGCGCGATGCTTTCATCTTCAGCAGCAGTGCCTGCAATTGCTCCAGCAGCGCGGGCGCACGCTCTTGCCGCAGCGCATGGCGGTCTTCAAGAGACAGGTTCTGTTCGCGGGCTTCGCGATCAATGGCGAACAACTCGTCCATAAGCATGACAGTGCGTTCCAGTCCGCTGTCCGCGGCATGGCCTTTGGTCTGCACTTTGAGAGCATCGATAAAGCGTCTTCGCGAGTGAGCCCAACAACAAGCACGCGTCACATCTTTTGTGCCAACATCCTTTTCGTACGCGGCATAGCCATCGGTGTGAAGAATGCCGCCATAATCCTTGAAGAACTCTCGGGGCACTTCTCTTGCGCGCGTCATTTCGAAGTCGAAGATCACGCCCTTCGTCGGTGCACTGTACTGCCAGAACCAGGCTCTGTGATTCTCGCCCTTCTTGTCCGGCGTCTGCACGCCGCAGTAGGTTTCGTCGGCCTGGATATATCTACCTGTTAGCAGGTCGCGCTTCATTCCATCAACGATGGGGATCAGTAATTCACCCACGCGCAGCACTGCATCGTTGATGGTGCTCAGGGCCACGTCGATACCAGCATCGCGGCGCAGAATGGCTTGTTGACGAAACAAAGGCAAACTATCCGCATATTTGCGCAGGATGAATTCGATGATGGTCTCATCGGCGAAGATCGATTTCGGCGCGATACGTGCGGGTGCGGCGGCGGTGTCCACGCCTTGCTCTTTGCAGGCCGTGCAGGCGCGTTTCTCGCGCATCAGCACGGTCACAAAGTACTCGACCGGCTTCATGGACAACAGCTCGGTCCGCTCGTAACCGATGACCTTGTTCTCTTTGCCGCACTGGCCGCAGATGCATTGCTCAGGAGCGCAAGGAATGATTTTTTTCACGCGCTTCAGATGCACTGGCAACTCATTGCGTCCGGGATGATTCTTGCGCGCGCTCTGCTGCTTTGCCGTGGGAGATTCGCTCTCTGGATCGTCTGCAGGCTGTTCCGGCAGCGGGCCGCGCTCGACTTCGCCCGAGATCTCTTCGCTAGTCACGCCAGGCTCGCCGACGAGCAACTCCAACTGCAAATCGCTCAGTTTCTCACTCTGCTTGCCAAATCTCTTGATGCGCTCCAGACGCAGCGCTTCCCGGAGTTCCTGGATGATCGCTTCGGCAGCTTGCAGAGCCTGATCCTTGCGTGCCAACTGCTGTCGCATCTGCACGAGCAGGTCGTCAACGACAGCAGGCGAAGCCTTCAGCACAGGATTCATCTACTTCATTTTCTCAAACATCGCTGTGGATATGGCGACGAATCGTCTGTATTCATGCGGTCTTTCGAGATATTTCCGCCATCTCGTCCAGAGGCTGGCGAAGCCACTTGCGCTTTTTGGTTTCGGCAAGATCAATGCCACCTAGAAGCATCGCGAACTCCGTCTGTGTCAGTTGCACATGGCCATCGGCGGAACTCGGCCAGCGCATGCGCCCCTGCTCCATGCGGCGCGCGCAGACCCACGCGCTCGAGCCATCATAGAAGTAGATTTTCATGCGGTCTTTTCGCTTGTTGGCAAAAAGAAACAGATGCCCGCTCTGCGGCGACTGCCTGATCTGGCCAATGACAAGGCTGTAGAGCCCGTCGAAGGAGAGCCGCATGTCGGTTGCGCCGGTGGCCACATAAATGCGTGTGGCTGCGCCCAAACCAAACATCGCGCTACTCCTGGCCAAGCACGGCCATCAGACGCCGTAAGGTGAGGCCATCGAAGTCCCGTTCAACAGCAATGCGGACGCCGCCGGGCATCTCGACAAACAGTGCGGAACTCTTCACTGCAACTGTGGACACGCGACGGTCTTCGAGAATCTCCACGGGAAGAAACGCTGCCGCGTCCGGTCTGCGACGTTGGCTTGTCGGCAATAGTCCTTCCGATGAATGCTTGCCCGAATGACGGCGAAGCAGACTGGAAAGGCTCGATACCTGCATCTGGTGCTGGCGGCAAAAATCGCGCATGCTCTGCCCGCTCTGCTCAAAAGCCGAGAGCAATGCCGCGACCTCAGCAGACCTGCGCCGCCGCCGCTTAACAGGAGAAGTGCTGACTGACTCTTTCATACCTCCAGTCAATCACCTACACGTCCCTCAGAAAAGAATGGCTTTGCCCGGAGCGATACGAAGCAATCGCGCTTGCCAATGACTCGGACTTCGGTTTGGGTGGCTCGGTTTTCACCAGGGACATTGCGCGCGGCAAACGCGTCGCAAGCCGCATCGACACGGGCATGGTGTTTGTCAATCACCCAACCTGGACGAAACCGGATTTGCCTTTCGGAGGAATCAAGGATTCAGGCTACGGGCGCGAACTCAGCAGTATGGGTATTCAGGAGTTCGTGAATAAGAAGCTGATCTGCGTGGCTCCAATCGACGCACCGGCATAGACAGTTCGACCATTCCGACACGCGTTTTGGAATGGTGGCAGTCGCGTCAACGGAGATGGTGATGAATGAGTGCAAATAGCGTCGTAGCCCCCGTCTTGTCGAATGAGCCAGAAAAGCCGGCTCAGGCCACCCCCACTGATGGACTCACGAGCACTGAGGCGCGTAGCCGTCTTGAACAGGACGGCCCGAATGCGATGCCGGACACATCTGTTCATCCGCTTCGCAATGCACTGGCAAAGTTCTGGGCTCCTGTTCCGTGGCTGCTTGAAGCCGCCATCGTGCTTGAGCTCGTGCTGGACAAGTATTTGGAAGCCGCGATTATTGCAAGCCTGCTGATCTTTAACGCGGCGCTTGCCTACTTCCAAGAGGGCCGCGCTCAAGCCACACTGAAAGCTTTGAGATCTCGCCTCGCGTTGAACGCCTCCGTCCAGCGCGATGGAGTCTGGAAGACCATATTAGCCGAGGAGTTGGTGCGTGGCGATCTGGTAAAGCTGTCGCTGGGTGGTGTGGTTGCGGCGGATGTGCACATTATCGATGGATCCGTCCAGCTCGATCAATCGATGCTCACCGGAGAATCCTTGCCCATAGAGGCTGGCGCCGGGACGGATACCTACGCCGGGGCCTTGGTGCGGCGCGGCGAAGCCACTGCAGAGGTAACCGCTACCGGCGTTCACACAAAATTCGGCCGCACGGCCGAACTGGTTCGAACTGCGCATGTTGTAAGTTCGCAGCAGAAGGCTGTATTACGCATCGTCCGTAATCTTGCGATTTTCAATGCGGTTGTCATCCTCACGCTCGGGACATATGCCTACATCCATGCGATGCCGTGGAGCGAGATCATTCCACTATTGCTCACGGCGATTCTCGCAGCGATCCCTGTGGCGCTGCCTGCAACCTTCACTCTTGCCGCGGCACTTGGTGCGCGTGCTCTCGCCAAACTTGGCGTCCTTCCCACGCGACTCTCCGCAGTCGATGAAGCTGCAACCATCGATGTGCTCTGCTCAGACAAAACAGGGACGCTCACAAACAATGAGCTTTCCGTAGCAAGCGTTCGGCCGATGCCGGGCTTTGACGAAGCTCATATCCTCGGATTGGCGGCCTTGGCAAGTTCCGAGGGCGGCCAGGACTCCGTTGACGCAGCGATTCGCTCCGCGGCTACACACAAACCTGCATCCGGCATGCCGAAACTGGTAAAGTTTGTACCGTTCGACCCAGCAAACAAGATATCCGAAGCCACGGCAACTGATACCAGCGGCGCCGTACAGCGCATTGTTAAGGGGGCTTTCACAGTAGTCGTCGGCCTCACAACTCCGGCCCCTTCCGCCACTACGATTGCCGATGAACTCGAGAAGCAGGGTTACAGAGTTTTGGCCGTAGCCGCGGGACCACCGGATTCCATGCAGCTTGCGGGTCTTATCGCACTCAGCGACCCGCCTCGCACAGACTCGGCTTCTCTCATTTCGGAACTGACAACACTGGGCGTAAGCACCGTCATGGTCACCGGCGATGCGCCTGCTACAGCGGCGATTGTTGCACATGCCGTGGGCTTGAACGGCGCCGTCTGTCCCGCAGGACCACTGCCGGACCGCGTTACCCCAAAGGACTTCTCTGTCTTTGCGAGCATCCTTCCGGAAGGAAAATACGATCTCGTCAAGGCATTCCAGAAAAGTGGGCACGCGGTCGGAATGTGTGGCGACGGAGCCAACGATGCACCCGCGCTCCGTCAGGCGCAGATTGGAATTGCCGTATCGACGGCGACCGATGTCGCCAAGTCCGCTGCAGGCGTGGTCTTGACCGAGGCTGGTCTTGGCGGCATTGTCGCCGCTGTAAAAGAGGGCAGGGTCACATTTCAGCGCATCCTGAGTTATGCGCTGCGGTCCACCATCGCGAAGATTACGCAGGTGCTCCTATTAGCCATCGGCCTTGTGATGACGGGACATGCCGTGTTGACGCCGATGCTCATGGTCATCGTGATGATCACCGGCGACTTCCTCGCGATGTCGTTGACCACCGACCGGGTGGGCCGTCGACGATGCCTAACGCATGGAGAATCGGCAGGATTACGATAGCAAGCGCCATTCTCGCCCTGTTCTTTTTGGCGTTTTGTTCGACGATCCTCGCCATAGGGCAATTCAAACTGAGGCTCAGCGTAAGTGAAGTGCAAACTCTTGCTGTCGTCGCGATCATCTATGGCAGTCAAGCGATGATGTACGCCATACGGGAGCGTCGCCATCTATGGGGACTCCGACCGACACTATGGGTCATATTGTCCTCTGTTGCGGACATCGCTATCATCTCCACGCTGGCCGTTCGCGGAATCGCCATGGCTCCGTTACCCTTCACCATTGTCGCCTGTGAATTCGCAGCGGCGCTCGTATTTGCGGCAATCCTGAACGGAGTGAAGATCCCTGTCTTTGCCCGTCTCAGCCTTTCATAAAATGTTTACGCAACGCTCGTACAACAAGATCGTGAGGCGTGCAGATCGTTCCATCCGTTCCGGAGGAGATGTTCGCATTCACTTGCGAAGAAAAATAGAATGAAGGAGACCGAGGATCGGTTCGTCGTTATCTGCTGATTGTCGAGTGCGCTCTATGTTTTCTAACTCCCACCAAGTTGAGGGGGAACACTGTGAGTAATCCAAATGAAGTCACTGCTCCGCCCAATGATGAAGGGACCAACGAACTGGCAGAGTTGGCGCTGAACCTGCACTGGTCCTGGAACCATGCTGCCGACGAACTGTGGAAACGCCTTGATCCCGAACTCTGGGAGGCCACGCAGAATCCGTGGGTCATTCTGCAGACTCTTTCGAGAGAGAAGATCGAGGCCGCACTGGAAGAACCAGAGTTTCACCAGCGCCTCAACAATCTGCTTCATCAGAACAGAGAATCGTACAGTTCGGACGCATGGTTCCAGAAGAAGCATGCCGGCAGCGCGCTCACATCCGTTGCCTACTTCAGCATGGAGTTCATGTTGAGTGAAGCGCTGCCCATCTACTCGGGCGGACTTGGCAATGTGGCGGGCGACCAGATGAAGGCTGCAAGCGACCTAGGGGTTCCCGTAGTTGGAATCGGTTTGCTCTATGGCCAGGGCTATTTTCGGCAGGACTTCGATTCCGAAGGCCGTCAGCAGGCACTCTATCCAGTCAACGATCCAGGACAATTGCCAATTCGGCCTCTGCGGCATCCAAACGGCGAGTGGCTGCGACTACAAATTCAACTTCCCGAAGCGAAAATCTGGCTCCGCTGCTGGGAGGTGTCTGTTGGAAGAACGAAGCTGTACTTGCTCGACACCAACGATTTCGCCAACACTGCTGCTCACCGCGGCATCACCAGCGAACTCTATGGCGGCGATGCGGAGATGCGGCTGAAACAGGAAATCGTTCTTGGCATTGGCGGATGGCGCCTGCTACGGGCGGTCGGTCTCGACCCCGAGGTGTGCCATCTCAATGAAGGTCATGCAGCGTTTGCCGTGCTCGAAAGGGCACGCAGCTACATGCAGGATCATTCAACATCGTTCGATCTAGCCATAAATATCACGCGAGCGGGGAATCTGTTCACTACACACACTGCGGTTGCAGCCGGATTTGACCGCTTTGATCCCGAGCTTATCCGCAGATACCTCGGTCATTATGCAAAAGATGAACTTTCCATTTCAATTGATCAGTTGCTCGCGATGGGACGACAGGACTCTGCAAATGCCTTGGAGCCTTTCAACATGGCTTTCCTTGCGGTCCGTGGTAGCGGCCAGATCAATGGTGTGAGCAAGCTCCACGGAAAAGTGAGCCGGCATATCTTCCAGCCGCTTTTCCCGCGGTGGCCAATGGAAGAAGTACCCATCGGATCAGTCACCAACGGTATTCATGTGCCTACGTGGGACTCTGCTGCAGCCGATGCACTTTGGACTACTGTCGCCGGCAAGAAACGGTGGCGCGGAGATCGCGCAAAGGAAGATGATGTTCGTCAACTCACCGACTCCCAGTTGTGGGACATGCGCATGGAAGGGCGAAGAGCGCTGGTCAATCAACTCCGCAAACGATGCGCGGGCCAGCTTGCATCGGAAGGCGGGATCCCGTCGGATGCCGAGTTCATCTTCGATGAAAACGTGCTCACGCTGGGATTTGCACGGCGCTTTGCCACGTACAAGCGTCCCAATCTTCTCCTGCACGACCCTGAGCGGCTGGTGCGTCTACTGTCTAATCCGCAGCGCTCGGTTCAGTTGATTCTCGCTGGAAAAGCTCATCCCCAGGATCTTCCGGGGCAGATCTTGATCAAGCAGTGGAAGGATTTCATTCGTCGCCCTGACGTCCGTGGCCGTGTTGCCTTCCTAACCGATTACGACATGCTGCTGGCGCAGGAGTTGGTTCAGGGTATAGATCTCTGGATCAATACACCCCAGCGTCCGTGGGAAGCTTGTGGAACAAGTGGGATGAAAGTCCTCGTCAACGGCGGTCTGAATCTTTCTGAACTGGACGGCTGGTGGGTTGAGGCCTATACCCCTGAAGTCGGCTGGGCAATCGGTGACGGACGAGAACACGGCGACGATCCGGCATGGGACGCCACCGAGGCTGAGGCTCTCTATGCCCTGCTTGAACAGGAAGTCATTCCCGAGTTTTACGAGCGTGAAAACAACGCCCTGCCCGCAAAATGGTTGGGACGCATCCGCGAGAGCATGGCACGCCTCACCTCGGAATTTTCTGCAACTCGCGCCATCCGCGAATACACCGAAAGCCACTATCTGCTTGCTGCTTCTGGCTACTCTGAGCGTGCAGCCACCGATAGTGCGCTCGGCATCAGTCTGCTCCAGTGGCAACAGAAACTCGCACAGTCTTGGAGCACGGTGCACTTTGGCAGCGTCGACGTCGAAACGCAGGACGGGCAGTATCTTTTCCGTGTCCAGGTCCTTTCAGGAGATTTCAATTCCGAAGAACTAAGAGTTGAAATTTACGCGGACCAGATTGCGGGAGGCGTGCCGATCATTCAAGCCATGACAGCCTCCGGAACCTCTGCGGAAGCGGGCGTGCTGAACTTTACGGCTCAGGTCCCTGCAAATCGTCCGCTAAATGAGTACACCGCGCGCATTATCCCCCGCCATGCGAATGCTTCAGTACCACTCGAAGCCGGGCAGATTATTTGGCAACACTAATGGGGCGGGACAAGATGTAGACCTTCAGCCCTCAGAATTTAGAAATGGCGGCGCACTGCCTGATGGACGGTAATGGCAGATCTGGCACAGTAGAGTATCGCGCGGTTAAAGCTCCGCATCCTGGGCTTTGTCCGGCTTCGCAACCTCTGCAGCCACCTCTTCGTCGTGCCGGCGCTTTGTCGCGGAATGCTCGTCAGCCTCTTGGGAGAGTTCGTGAGATGTCAGGTGATCTGCTTTGTCGTGAGAAGCAACACCGGCGACATGGATGTGCTCCGCAAGGCCATGGAGTTCAGCGGCTCGATCATGTGTACTCTGTGGCATGGTCTTCCCTCTTGGATATGAGATACGAACAGCGCCCGATGACAATACTAGTTTTCCATTCTGCAGAGTGTTGCGCTGAGCAATCGGATACATTAACTGGAATGCTTTGCGATCTGATTTTGGCGATCGACCCCACGCAGGAATGAGGAACGATCCAGCGTTCGGACAGATGCTCAGTCCCGAATGCTGTAGACTCCGAGCCACTAAGCCAGAATCGTCACCCAATAGGCTTATTCTGGGTTGTGATTCCTCAGAATTCGGCGCTTTATACCTTTGCTTCCGGCGGGTCTGCGACACCTTCTAGCGGCAAGCGATCCGGCAAGTCGAACCGTGCCACGCCGATCCGACAATCGGCCATTCCATAATAGACATCGAAGCGGTCCGGTAAGCCAAGATCGTCACGCCTGTCGATGCCGGTGGGGAAGACAACGTTGGCGATGGTCCCGTGACGCTCTTGCGGAAGTTCCGACGAAAGCACCGGGTCTGCCGAACGGTAGCGAATCACCAGTGGATGCTCCTTTGAGAAGACCATCACTCCTGCGGAGTAACACAACTGGTGCCCATTCGTATCAGGAACTTCGACTTCGCTGACTCCGTGATAAACGATCAGCCAGCCATGTTTGGTGAGAATGGGCGGAGTTCCGCCTCCAATCTTGAGCCGCTCCCAAGTAGAGACAGGAGCCGCCAACCGGTGATGAAAGGTAAACTTTCCAGTGCGAAATGGTTTGCGATCGAGTGTCATCTGGCAGTATGAAATCCAAATGCTTTCCCTCTCTATATCTACGTCACGAGTCGCAGCATCGCAGGCAGTTTCTTCGGGGCGCGTGCCTGGAAAGAGCGGGCGGTGAAGCATGGCAAGTTCCGGCTGGCCCGATGGATCGGGAATGACGGCAGGGAAAAGGCTGGCATCCTTGTCATCCACATTACTGAACTCGACGCCTTCGCCCGGCGCAAAAGTAGCAAGTCCCAAACGCTTCCAATGGAAGAGGTCTTGCGATACAGCCAGTGCAATCCTCGGGCCATGGGAAGACCACGCCGTGTATGTCATCAGGTATCGTTGAAGTGGTTCGATAAACGTGACCCGAGGATCCTCACACCCACCGCTGCCATCCGGCCGCAACTCATAGTCGGCCTCCGGCTCAAGTGCTATACCCAGTCTTTCGACGCCAACCGGATCGCCGGCTTGATTGAAGCTTACCCGCGCAATCCCGATGCGCGAATAATTCCCGGCTGCAACTAACCGCGGGAAGAGGTAGAGTTCCCCATCAGAACCGCGAACAGCGGCTGGATTCAGCACGCCGTCTACCTCCTGAGGGTTTCCAGGCTCTGGTTCCATCACAATCCCCAGACGGCGCATCTTGAATTCACTCATCCGCACTCCTCAAAGACTTGCACTTGGGACCTCAAAGGAACGCACATGGTGATTATCGTCCAAACACGCGATGATCGCTTCGATTACCCGCTTGGTCTCACTCGGGCCTCGAACTGGAATGGAGATCACGCCAGCCTGTTCGGCGGGGTAGTCGTTTCCTCCCACAAACAGGGCATCCCCTACATAGATCATTTCCTGAACTGAAATGCCAAGGATGTCGCGTAGCTTTCCAATTCCATAAGCCTTATCAATGCCCGGTTTGGTGATATCGATGGATGTGGCACCGCCGATTCGGACCGAAAATTCGGGGATGAGAGTATCGAGCACTGCTTTGATCTTCTTCCGCTTGGCGAAATCCGAATCCCATCTTTCTTTCTCTTCCAAAGGGGCCTGCTGCCCTAGCGCCGAATACGTCACTTGGCTCCCCGGATCTTCAATTGTCTCTCCCCAAGTCTTGTCGACGCGAAAACCCGCGGTTTCGATTGCACTCTTTACGGAACTTACGATCCTCTCCTTTTCAGCCGCGGTGAAATCTTCTGAATAGAGTTTCTTCCACGCTCCTGCGTATTGAAAGAATTCCGTTCCACAGGTGGGAAGGATCGACAGCTTTGCCAGACGATCGTCCTGCGGAAGTTTGGAGAGCATCTGCTTTTCAAACTGTAGCCAAGCTCCTCCGGAAATCACGGCTACTTTGACGACTCCCAACAACTCATGCAGGAGTGACAGCATTTCGGCATCAAGAGACGACTTGCTTGCCGCAAGTGTTCCATCCAGATCAAAGACAATTAGCTTCTTCATGCTTCATCCACCTCAGAACTCTTGCGGTCTCAATTCAGGTTTCCGGCTACTCGAATAACCTTCGAGGTTTGCGTAAGAGTCTTGGTAACGACGGAAGGTGGAAGCAAGGGAACACTCAATTTCCGGTAGCTGCGGGCAAGGGCTGTCGCGGATGCCCGCGCGGAACCCACGCCAAATCGCCGCTCAGCACGTAAACCGCAAGCGCCGCAAACATGAAGACGGCGCCCACCCAGAAGCGCCAGTCGCGGTGCATCCGCTTCCAATATGGGCCAGGATTGGACTCGCCCCTATCGCCGCTATTTCCTTCAAGGTTGTGCTTGCTTCCCGTCATCTCTTCTCCATTGCTGTGGCGTATTCGCCGCGGCGGGCCGCGCAGTTACATTGCGCCCGGTGATATAGGGCCTGTTGAGCTGCAGGCACATTGGCATTGTTGCCCTTCCAAATCTCCAAGGCCGGCTGCTGGATTGCGCGCGCAAACGAGAACGCCAATGCCCAAGGAAGATGAGATTTGAATCGCACATTCATGGCATTCAAACGCGCTGAAGCCAGTTCTGCTGATTGACCACCCGACAGGAATGCGATTCCCGGAACGGCGGCGGGGACGGCCCGCAGGAGACACCTCACCGTAGTGTCGGCGATCTCGTCTACCCCCTCCTGAGTGGGGCAGGTTGCCCCTGGAAGCACCATATTAGGCTTCAGGATCATTCCCTCTAAAACCACGCGCTGTATATAAAGCTGGTCAAAAACCGCTTGCAGGCCCCTCTCTGTTACCTTGAAACACTGCTCCAACGTATGGTCGCCATCCATGATAATTTCAGGCTCAACGACCGGGACCAGCCCAGCTTCCTGGCATAGTCCCGCATAGCGTGCCAACGCATGCGCATTAGCCTCGATGCAACCCTGGCTCGGAATGCCATCGCCAATGGCAATTACCGCGCGCCATTTGGCGAAGCGTAAGCCGATACGAGAATATTCAACAAGGCGACCACGTAATCCGTCCAGACCTTCGGTAACCTTCTCGCCCGGATGTCCTGCCAATTCTTTGGCGCCGGTGTCGACCTTAATGCCGGGAATAATCCCAGCCTCGACAAGAATCTTGACAAAGGGGGTACCATCTTCTTTCTGTTGATGGATTGTCTCGTCGAAGAGGATGGCACCACTGATGCACTCTCCGAGTCCCGGTGTGGTGACGATCAATTCCCGATAGGCGCGACGGAATGCTTCGGTTTGTGGAATTCCTAAACCGGCAAATCGTCTATTGCACGTCCCCGTGCTTTCATCCATCGCCAGCAAGCCTTTGACTCCGGCGACAAGCGATCTCGCGGTTTCTATAAGCCTTTGTGAATCCATTGAAACTTCTCCATTTCCGATTCGCCGTTTGACAATCCGAGTCCACTCCGCGCGAATCGGGATCGATTTCCGGCATCAGCAAGACGCATTAAGAGTGTCAAGCAGAAGTGGTCGTGTGTCAGTTGCTTTCCGGATTTGATCTGCGTACCTCTGACCAGAGGGCGCAAGAGCTACTCCGAAGCATTTGTTGAGTTGGGTTAGACGGCAGGGCTTGAGCGAGTCGATTGCCTTTTGAGTTTTGCGAGTTGAGCCAAGGTATGATCGCGCGTCGCTTTCTCAAGAGGGGCTTACACTCCTCCGGACTATTGCACAGGCAGTACCCCAGGCTGTGACGTCGCTGTCCCAAACAGTGAAGTTCGTGTTTCGTCGCCCTCAGACTAAGTGACAACGAGCGCACTTGGAACTAAGTATCATTATTTAATGAAACATGATGCGGAATCTGGTCAGTTTTGAACAAAGCAATAGATACGCCGATCCCCATGATCAATATTGCGGCTCACAAAAATGGTTGACAAAATACTCCTTCGAAGTCTCCGCGCAGAGTGCCCTGTTTTGACCATCTATCGATGTGCCTGCTAATCGATGATCCCAATTGTGAGGAACTGAACGAATCGTAGTGGCGCATATCTCTCGCCGCAGCGTCGGACGAGATTCGCATTGTAGTGCGCTCAGGTGACCGCGGAAAGCTGATCGCCTTGCGGCTATCTTGTGGTTCTATTCATTTCGCGACTTCTCGGTTTCAGTCTTCATGTTATGAGAGCCTGCGACCGGCGTATGCCGGGTATCGCACTGACGCTCGCCGTACTTGAGCCGGCGCGGACAGCACCAACTCGAGGCCGACGAAAGACAGCGACAGCCGCTGCATTAAGAAGGTCTCGGCGTCAGCCATATGACGTCTTCCCCTTTTTACCGGCGCCTAAGATATCTAGGTCATAACGCAAGGAGGCAGTAATGTCTGCGCAATATATCGACACCGGCTCGAAACAGAACATCTTGGTGCGGCCCGAAGCGCGGTCTCCGATATTCGAGAGTGAGTCGGTATCATCCCTGCGAATGATCCCAAACCGGTCGTCTCCCGCGCGAATAGCGGTGATTGGGAACCATCTTCCCCGGCAATGTGGCATTGCAACCTTTACGACAGATTTATGTGATGCGATCGCCGCTGAGTACGGGGCCGCAAAATTGTCGGTAGTAGCCGTCAATGATCCGCTG
>Ga0182013_10006567_pt1 | contig 13117 bp, 13 predicted proteins | sample 612S2MmetaG_FD_120487 | JGI IMG/M metagenome (GOLD analysis project Ga0182013, IMG submission 120487) | Permafrost microbial communities from Stordalen Mire, Sweden - 612S2M metaG | ecosystem: Environmental > Terrestrial > Soil > Wetlands > Permafrost | place: Sweden: Stordalen | collected... | reverse complement strand
GGCATTGCAGTTGGTCGAATCGTTATCCGAGTAACACTGCGCCGCAAACGCTGCCAGTGGACCCATGACCCAATACAGATCGATGTTATCGGGATCGTTGTAAGGAAAACTTCCGTTCAAGAAACTGGTGTTGGTTGTCAAACCTGACCACGGCGCGTTGGTGCTGACCGCTTTGGGCGCATTTCCTCCGTTGTACTTGATGCCCGTGTCGATCACTCCTCCGGCCCCATCAAAGTAAATAATTGGCGACGATTTCAGCGTGTAGGTCGTACCGTTCAACGTAACGGTGGTCCCCCCTCCGGCTGACGTAGTCTTCGACCCACCGTTAGCTGAATTACCGATAGTATAGGCAGCCGAACCCATCGCGCTGGGCGCGGAATAGCTAGGAACCGTAGCGATGGCGTTCAGCGTCTGCGCAACAGAGACTGTGATCGGACCGGAATATTCCGTCGAGCTGGTCGTCGGGGTGGTTCCATTGGTGGTGTAGTAAATGGTGGCCGACGGAGAAGTCGGCGTACTAATCGTCACCGTCTGTGTCGAGCTATATGTACCGGCTACCGGAGTGAAGGTCGGCGCAGCCACCACTGAACCAGGCACCGTGACTGTGATTGGCGTGCTCACGGATCTGCCGTAAGCGTTGGTGGAATTTAATGTATAGCTATTAGTCTCTGTGGGGGTAAACGTCACACTCCCGCCGCTAACCGGGCCAATCGTATCAATATAATTGTAGGAGTCACCGCTTGCGTTATAAGTTAGGGTAACGGGACTGCCGGCACTCACGTTTAAGGCGGATGCTGTGAAACTATTTATCGTCGGCGCTGCTCCAGTAGGTGCTGTCGCAGAATCGTAACCAGGTAATTCAGGAGTTTCCTGCACGACCTCGAAGTTTGACGATGCGATTTGCTTCAAATTATCTAAATCATTGTCGTCCCAGCGCGCATCGGGTACGCCCTGGAAAAAGAAGTTGCCGCCATTGTCGGCAAGGATAAGCCCGTACTGCTGCATCGCGGTCAAAATGATTTGATTGACCGGAGAGAAGCCGGACATATCAAAGCTCGCCTTCAATCGTATCCGCATCCCCATCACGTTGCTCGTTGTCGAGTTATTGCCCGCGGCATGGCTGGCTGGGGGCACGAAATACCCGCCATTGGCATCGTTCTCGGTTTGTTCCAAGGTAAAGCGGATGGCGTGATTGATTGCGCCGGAAGCTATTTCGTCGTAACGCACCAACCCGGGAAATATCGACAACCCCGCGGCATCTGCCGAAGTCCAGCCCCAGGGGCGCGACTCATAGTTCTTCATATCCCAGATCGTCTCGCTCGAGGCAGCCCATCGCCCATTGCAGCGATGTGTGTTGAACGTCTCGTAGAGTTCACATTTCGCGCGGTCCAGCACCAGCACATGAGCATCGCCGTTGTAAGTATCCGGCCAGCCCGAGCAATCGGCTGGATTACCTTCGATGGGAGCGGTAATTGGATATGGAGCTACTGCCACATCGCTCTGAGGCGCGTAGTCGATCACGTCGAATGACACTGCGGGAGTGATCGTTGAGTCTGTGACAACGTAGGGAATTCCCGACCCGTTTTCGGCTCCAAAATCGGGATGCAAGTACCAGCCGGCAAATCCAGGCGCGGCGACAATCGCCGCCGAATTTGGGTCGACAGGGGCCGACACAATGTTAGTATTCCATGCATTTGTAGACGGAAACGGAATGAATCCGTTCAGGCTAGCGCCGTTGCCGAGTGACATCGCAGAGCAGGACATGGCGACCGCGGCACCGATGGTGAAAGCCGCCGAGCCCACGGCGCTGGTCGAAAGGTTGTTAGCTATGGCTATGGCCTCCACCCGTTCCGAAGTAGAGATGATAATAGCACCGGAATAAGCCGTCGAATTGATCGTCGGTGTCGTCCCGTTGGTAGTGTAGTAGATCGTCGCCGCTGGTGTTGACGTGCTGATGGTCACGGTCTGCGCCGAGCTATAGGTCCCCGCCGCCGGGCTGAAGGTCGGCGTAGCGGCCATCTGGGCTGACGCGATGGATGTGAAAGGAAAGACAGCGCAGCAAAAGCCAATAATCAGCGCCTTCAAGAGAAGATGGGCACCGAAGGAGAGGCGTTGGAGCTGCTCAAAACGGATGATCTGAAAGCGCATAATTTCTACCCACCAGCTGGTTGTGTCTTCATCGGCTGTGCCCGCAGGCGGCTTGAAGCCGGTACTGCAACAACCGATTACCTAGAGGTTCTTCCATTCGTTAAGCATAGACTACGGTAATCTAAAAATGAGTGACTTAAATCACTAGATAAGGTTACTTTGGTATAGGTGATGAGTCACAGATTCACACGATTTGTCGGCCACACTGTTCGGGGCACGAGATTTCACCAGGATTTTGCTCTACGCGGAACGACGGACGTGGGAATATCAGCTCCGCCGCAATGCCTCGAGGCCGAGGCAGAAGTCAGAATGACCAATCATTATAGATGACAATTTATTAAGCATGAGGCGCTGTTAACTACTTGTTAGCAACCATAAGAACATAAGTAGCTTAGACCCAAGATGGCGAAGGCGGAAACACGACGGGGATGGGGAGAAATCAAGGCACTTTCACAAGCATGTACGCCCGCGTCGGTCCCAGATTTCTTGCGCGCCCGCCTGGGCTACGGCGGTTTGCTTCCCCATGGACGCGGCCGCATCAACTTGGTGGCACTGCCCGTGCGGTGGTGTCGACCAAGCTCAGGCTACTGCTATTGCTCTGGGTGAATCTGAACACGCAGAAGAGACGGCAACTCAACGCTCTGTCTGCTCTGAACCGTCGCGTCATAAAGGCGTACCTGCTCAAGGAGAGTCTGGACCGACTGTGGAGCTACAGAATGAAGGAGCGATGTTTCGCTACCTGAAAAGTTGAATCGATTAGCTGCGAGGGCAACTTCTCAAGCCGAAGGAGAAGATGGCGGATATGCTGCTGAACCACCTGGAAGGGATCCTGAACTACTGCCGTACCAAGGTACTGCTGGTAGCGGAGGCGGTCAACAGCAATATCAAATCGTTGCGGCGCCGGGGACGCAGCTGCCGCAACCTCAACTACCTGCTGCTAAAAGCCCAATGTCATCGGTCACCACGAGCTGGTTGCACTGAAACCAGATTCCTCAAAATACGACTGTATCTCATAGATTTCACAAGGGAGCAAACTGGACTGAGAGTCGCCATGAGATGCAGTTTTACGATAGACTGTCAACGATACGAGGAAGAGTGATGAGCCTAAAAGTGCTGGTAACAGGTGTTGCCGGCTTCGTCGGCAGTAACCTGGCAGATCGTCTTTTGTCTGCCGGATATGATGTCGTCGGGATCGATAATTTGGCTTATGGACTTCGCGAGCAGGTTCCCGCGGGGGTGGACTTTCATGCGGCGGACATTCGTGACGGGGATCTTCAGAAGTTCTTTCGCGGTGTGGATGTGGTATTTCACCTGGCGGCAAAGAACGACCTGATCGCATGCCAGGAGGGTCCTGTTGAGACCATGCAGGTGAATGTCGCGGGAACGGCCAATGTCTTTGAGGCGGCGCGACAAGCAGGAGTACGCAAGGTAGTCTTTGCAACTTCCTCTGCGCTGGAAGAAGGCGAAGCGAGGCTCAAGGGATTCTATGCCATCAGCAAGGTGGCCAACGAACGCCTTGCCGCCGGGTACCAGCAGGCATTCGGTCTGCCCTTTGTGGCGGTGCGTTACTTCAATATCTATGGTCCCCGTCAGGATTATCGCCGAGTTCATCCTCCCGTGATCAGCGCCTTCATTCTAAAAGTTCTGGCCGGAGAGGCACCCGTGTTATTCGAGGGATATCAAAATAATAAGCGCGATTTCATCTATATCGACGACATTAACGATTTCCACTTACAGTGCATTACCGATGATCGTCTGAACGGCAACCTTTACCGTTTGGGCAGCGGTCAGAGCCTCTCTATGGATGAGGTGTGGACCACGGTCAAAACGGTGGCAGGATCCGACCTCGAACCCGTAATTCTACCTCGCGAGGCCGCGGATACGCCTACCGTAGGACTGGCCGACATTTCAGCGGCAGCAGCCGTGGGCTGGAGGCCAAAAACGCTGTTTATCGATGGGGTTCGCGCGCAGTATGAGTATTTGACCGAGGAATACAAGTCTGGAAAGATCAGAACGAAATGATCATTACAAGAACCCCTTTTCGCATTACCCTCGGAGGCGGTGGCACCGACCTGCCTTCCTACTATGAAAAGTACGGCGGTTTCATATTCTCGGCAGGCCTTGATAAATACATGTATATCGACTCAAATCGTTCCGTGGCTGACGACCTGATCCGTGTCAAGTATTCGAAATCCGAGACAGTCGAGCACGTGGATGAAGTGCAGCATGATATAGCGCGCGAGATCTTGCAGCACACTGGAGTTCTGAAGAACATCGAGATTAGTTCCCTTGCCGACATTCCAGCTGGCACTGGGCTTGGTTCGTCCAGTTGTTATGCTGTCGGCCTGTTGCACGCCTTGCACACCATGAAGCGCGAATACGTGCCTTTGGCGCAATTGGCAGAAATGGATTTTCAAATCGAAGCTCACATTCTGAAGCGGCCGATCGGCAAGCAGGATCCTTATATGGCCGCTTTTGGCGGCTTGACGGTCTTGGAGATTGCCGAGGACGGGACGGTTAAGGTCCGCAAGGCGAATGTCTCCTTCGAAGTTGCCGACGAGTTGAACAAGAACATGCTGATCTTTTTCACGGGCAAGACCCGTAGTGCCGACGACATTCTGCGCGAACAGGAGAAGGGCGCCAAAGAGGAAAAGGCCAGCGTCGTTGACAGTATGCATTACATCAAAGACATCGGCTACCAGATCCTTGAGGCTGTAGAGAGCGGAAATATCGACGTGGTGGGGCGGAAGTTTCACGAGCACTGGCAGTATAAGAAGAAGATATCTTCCAAGATGTCTAACCCCGAGTTCGACCGCATTTACGATGCAGCGCGTGAAAGCGGCGCGTTGGGCGGCAAGATATCCGGTGCCGGCGGCGGTGGATTCTTTACCTTCTATGTACCGGATCAACAGAGGGCTTTCCGGGAGAAGATGCGTGAGTTAGGACTGCGCGAGATGCGCTATCGCTTTGACTTCGAGGGCTCGAAAGTCCTCGCAGACTTTTAAGTGACCTTGACGATGGCGCGCAAGACACTTGCGAGAAACGCAGCACTAGCTACCGGCGGACCGGGTGGCACCGATGAGGTTTCGACGGCACTGCATAGGTTGCATGCCGCTTATGCCGGCCAGGTGGTGGGAGCAATGCGCAATTCTTCGGCTTCGCGGCACGAAATGGCGTTTCAACCGCTGCGCCAGCTGGAGTGAAGTTCATGGAACTTATGGCATCGCCAGGGGCTAAAGGTGCTGCATTTCTGGATCGCGACGGCACTATCATACGCCAGGTCGATTTGATGCACGAAGTTAGTCAATTGAGGCTCTTGCCGGGTGCAGCAACTGCCATTCGCATCCTAAATAAGAAGGGTTTACTGGTGGTGGTGGTCACTAACCAGCCGGTGGTGGCAAGGGGCGTCGCCAGCGAGCAAGAAATCAAACGGGTCCATGAGGAGTTGAATCGGCGTTTGCAAGCGAGAGGGGCTCATATCGATGCCTTCTATTATTGTCCGCATCACCCCAATGCAACGCTGGAGCAATATCGCACCACATGTCCGTGCCGGAAGCCGGAACCTGGAATGATTTTGCGCGCGGCCGAGGAACACGGCGTCGATCTGAGTCGCAGTGTGATGATAGGCGATACGACGCAGGATATATTGGCCGGCAGCCGAGCTGGGGTCCGTACCATCCTCGTGCGCACGGGACATGGCGGCCGCGATCCATGGCAATACCAATGTTTGCCCGATTGGACGGCGAATAATCTGCTGGAAGCTGCGCATGTATGGACGGAGGCGAACAGCCTATGATTCGGCAGGCTGCGATTCTGTGTGCCGGTCGCGGTACGAGACTGCGCCCATTTACGGATCACGCACCGAAGCCCATGTTGCCGCTGCTGGGTGTGCCTATGGTCGAGTGGAATATCAGGCGCTTTCGGCAGTACGGAGTTACGGAGTTTTTTATCAATCTGCACCACCTTCCAGACGTGCTGCGCAACTACCTGGGAGACGGACGCCGGCTAGGTGTTCAAATTCATTATCATTTTGAACCGGAGCTGCTGGGTACTGCAGGCGGCATCAAGAGCTTCGAAGATCAACTCGACGAGGAGTTTTTCCTTATCTACGGTGACATCTTCAGCCACGTCGATTACGGTGTCATGGAGCAGGCCTGGCGGCAGAAACCCCACGCTGTGGGCATGCAGCGAATGGCACAGGCTACTGAATATTCCGATGCCGATGTTGTGGAGTTGGGCGGCGACCGGCAGATCGTTGCGGTACATCCCAAGCCTCACGCCACAACCTACTCAAATGCGTACCGAATGCGCGGTGTGTTCATCCTGCGGCGCGATATACTTGCCGGTATCCAAGCCGGCAAATACTGCGAGATTGGCAAGGATCTTCTACCTTTTGTAATTGCGGGGGGACAATCTTTTTATGGATATGTTAGCCCCGACTACTCCAAGGGAATCGATACTCTGGATAAGTGGAAGGAAGTGGAAGCGTATCTGCGCGAATCCGGTCTCGGCGGCGCCTTCGATCCGGAGAATCATTCAGGAAACTGAGAGACATGCACACATCAGGCAATCCAGTTGTAAGCATCATCATCGCGACTTATAACCGGGCCTCGCTGATCAGCCAGGCAATAGAAAGCGTGATCGGCCAGTCCCTGATCGACTGGGAGATGATTGTCGCAGATGATGGATCCACAGATAACACCGCAGAGGTGCTCAGAAAGTGGGCGGCGAAGGAGCCGCGCATCCGTTATCTGCAGCTGCCCCATGCCGGCCGCATCGCGGTAGTTTCAAATTCGGCGCTGGAAGCTGCGCGCGGCAAGTACATTGCAATTCTGGATGACGACGACCGCTGGATCGATCCGGACAAGTTGAAAAAGCAGGTTGCATTTCTCGACGAGCATCCAGAGTATGTTGCCTGCGCCGGAGGTTTCACAATTGTCAACCAAAACAATGAACGAACCGCCGACATCCGCAAGCCAGAGTCCGATGAAGCTATGCGCAAAGTGGCACTGCTGGCCAATCCCATCGCCAACTCGACAGCAATGTTTCGCGGTTCGCTCAAAGAGAAGTACGATGTTTCTCTGCAGGGATTCGCCGATTGGGATTTCTGGTTGAAGTTAGGCCGTAGAGGGAGGCTCTACAACTTTCGTGATCTTTTTCTGGCCTATAAGATGTGGAGCGGAGGCGGGTCATTTATCCAGCAGCGTGCAAACGCGAGTTGCGCGGTGAAGATCGTAAGGCGGTACAGAAGAGATTACCCTGGTTATGGGAAGGCCATCTGCTTTGCAAGAGCTTACTTGACATATACGTTTCTTCCTATCAGTCTTAGGCGAGGAATGAATTCATTTCTCTCCAGCTTAAAGAAGCGCATTTTTGTACATACGGACTGAGGAGTACCACCGGTTTCAGGAATTGGGCCAGCCAAGAGGTTCTGCGGGGGCAGTAATCCAGCCCGCAACCACAGACAGGGAGGGTTATGCCAAGCACTGCCGATTTGAAGATTAAGATTTTTGCCGACGGCGCCGACTACGACAGCATGATGAAGTTGTACGCTGAGCCTTACATCAAGGGCTTCACCACCAACCCGACATTGATGAGAAAAGCCGGCATCGACGATTACGAGGCGTTCGGGAGAAAAATCCTGGCCGCTATCCCCGATCGGCCGATCTCTCTTGAGGTTTTTGCCGACGACTTCGCCACGATGGAGAAGCAAGCCCGCGTCATCGCCAGTTGGGGAAGCAACGTCAACGTCAAGATTCCCGTGACCAACACAAAGGGAGAGTTCAGCGGCGAATTGATTCGCCGTCTGTCAGCCGAGGGTATCGAGCTGAACGTCACAGCCATCTTCAGTCTTGACCAGGTCAAGCGCGTCGCCGATGCGCTCGATCCAGGTACACCGGCCATCGTCTCGGTTTTTGCCGGACGCGTAGCCGACACGGGCGTCGATCCGGAGCCCTTAATGACGGAGGCGCTGAAGATCGTAAAGTCACGCCCAAAGGCTGAACTGCTTTGGGCTAGCCCGCGCGAACTGCTCAATATCTTCCAGGCAGACAAGATCGGAACGCACATCATCACCGTTACGCACGACCTGCTGAAAAAACTTGCCAATGTCGGATACGGTCTCGACGAGTTCTCTCTTGATACCGTAAAGATGTTCTATAACGATGCCAAGGCGAGCAATTTCACGATCAATGTATAACCATCCCGGAGCGTCCCGAGTTCGACCGGGTGATGACCGAACAACTGCAGCCTCCGCCATTTGCCATACCAAAATGATGCGAGACTAATAAAATGAGCGGATTGCATGATGCATGCAATCCGCTCGTTTCATTCCCGTCGCTGCCAATTACTTGGTCGATTCCCACTTCATCTCGTTCGCCTTCAGCCGCGGATCGGTGACAATCATATGCCAAACCACCGCCTGAAATGCCTCAGCGTGCGGCGTCACAGTGTCGTCCGAGATCGTGGGGATCACCACGGCGGCGTTGGCGACTTTTGCAGTGTAACCGCCGTCGCGTCCAACGATGCCTGTAATCTTGGCGCCAACCTTCTGCGCAAGCTCAAGCGCCTTGACGATATTTGCGCTAATATTCTTCTCAAGATTGCCCCCGCCGACTGAAAAAACCATCAGCGTATCTCCCTTGCGCAAGCGGCTGCCCTGCAACCAGCGCGAGTAGCTGGTATCCCAGCCATCGTCATTGACGCGCGCCGTAAGTTCGCTGACATTATCGGTGGGCGCGTAGCTCTCGATGTTGGCAATCTTGCGGAAATCGTTGACTGCGTGGGTAGCGTTGCCGGCGCCACCGCCAACACCCAAAAAGAACAGGCGTCCATTGCCTTGTCTGGTTTCGATCAGCACATCGATAATCTTTTCCACCTGCTGTTGATCAATCTGTTTTGCAATTGCAGCAACCTCTTCCAGATATCGAGAAACATAGGTTCCCATCGACGATCTCCTTCGCCTAAATAGTAAAGGACAGGTCTGACAAAGTGAAGAAAAGATTAGCTTCGGCGTTTGATCAGGTTCTTTGCCGGCGAAGATCGGGCGTGATAAGTCGAAGCTTCTTTCCAATGATGTCCGGTTCGGCGGCGGAGTCACGAATCAGCGGCATCATTTTTGCTGCCGCCGACATTTTCATTCTCCCCTAGCGCAGCGGCGGTTTCCCCATTGTCGTCATCGAGGCCATGGCGTCGTTTCTTCCGGTCGTTGCCAACGATGTCGGCGGAAGCGCAGAGGCCGTGAAGACTGGATCGCTGGGCGCCTTGTTTGCCTGGAAGATCCTGACGCGCCTTCGGAAGCTCTCCTTCCATTCCTCGCCGATCCATCCCACGCAAAGAAGATGGGCGCGGCGGAAAGGAGCCTGGTAGTAGAAAGATTCACGACAGAGGCCATGATGAATCAGATCGCCGGTACCTACAGGAACCTGCTCTCCGGAAGGTGAGCCGCGAGCCCAGACCCTGAGCAATGCGCTTGGCCTATGACGTCTCTCAGCCGGATTGCCTGTGGCACGCCTCTGGAGCCGGCCGCAGAAACGAATCACCTTGGCACCCCGCTTATGCGTCCGCCAGCACTTCCCTTCCCAATTCCGGTTGATCCATCGAAAAGAGAACCTTTTTAGTACATTGTTGCGCAAGATGTTGCATGTTACCCAAGCATCGCGAGAGCAAGTCGCTGTATCTAAAGATGATTTCTTTGGTTCTCCGCGTGCACAGGATTTTTTATCATTCCATGTGCATAGGAAGAAGTGACCGCGGCCGGTGCGTGAAGGCCGGGTCTGCATATTCCTTTCGAGCGGGCGCGTAGCTCCCGGGCCCATCAAATTCGAGCCGAAGCGCCCCTGGAAATGCGCAGGAAAGCCTCGCGCGAACGCCGGTGGCATCGGATGTTATTCGAACTTTCTTTAACGCGTAACCGATTGAAACCACGGTTCTAGCCGTGGTCAGCCCTTTGCTTGTAGGGGGCACACGCAGCACAAATGCCCGCGAGGGCGATTCCAGGAGGAAAGATGAAGAAGCAGGGTAGCTGCCTTAGGAATTGGAGACAAAGCATGCGGAAAATACGTCCAGTAATCCTATTTGTTACAATCGTTACCGCCGGTTTCCTTGTATCGGTTAGGCAAGCTTCGGCGGACTCGCTTGTGTTGGATCGCGGGCTGCCTACAGCCAACCTGAACAACACCGCCGGATCGGACCGCAGCAATGTGGCGTGGGCTGACCAAGAACCGAGCAGCAATCCGTCTGAATACTGGCTGCCGGGAGATGACTTTACTCTTACAAGCAACGCGACGGTAGACGACATAAGGGTCTGGATCGTCGCCGCTGGAACTAGTAGCTCGGGTTATTTGCCGACGGGGCTCTCTCTTTACGGAGGGACAGCGGGCGGTGCGATTTCGGAAATATCTACCTCCTACACCAGCAGTTCCACAACCTACGCCAACGGCCAGACTTACCAAGGCAACGACGGCAGCTTCTGGAACATTTACCAAGTCGATTTCGCGGTTGATTTGAATGTTTCGGGCGGTCAAACGTACGATTTCTTCGTAGACCAGCCCTATGTGTGCGGCTCGACAGACTCAACTGGAGCATGCACTGAGTACTTCAACGCCTTCCTTTCCGCGTCCAATGAGGCCCTGAGCGGCTCGCCGCAGCAAGGCGCGGACAATACGTTCCTGTGGCTTGACGTTAACGGCGGCACGCAGACGGTCGAAACCTGGAACTCGTCAGACGGATCAGGGACGGCAGGCTTTCCCGCAGGCTGGGACAAGAACTCCGACGCGAACGTACAGGTATTCGCCACTCCTGAACCCGGCAGCCTGCTCCTTCTTGGCACCGGCCTGCTCGGCCTGGCGTTCGTGGCCTTCCGAAGGGCCAAGGCGTCTGGCCTAACCTTTTGAGCATGTAGTCAATTTGTTTCTCCCGGCGAAAAACCTGAAAAGGGCATGGAAACGTGCCCTTTTTCATTGCGCCGTGCCGTCTGATTGGGACCGTTTGTGGCTGCACGGGAACCGGCTCGGCTTGTGACCGTTCCTCCACCGGGGCGGTGCTGAAGAAGCATTTGCATGGGGCAACGCGCTATCCGCGTCCGATCCAGAAGTGATCCTACTGCCCAGCCCCGTTCCTCGCTGCAGCGCTTTCGATTCTGCTCCAAACAGAATATGAGATGTTAACTGGCTTATTTTTCAAAAACATGCAACCTCGCGCGATGTCTGCGAAGCCCGAGAGTGAATCGCAAGCGCTCCAGCATCTCTATTCTCAATCTCAGCCGATCCGTAGAAGAGGGAATCTTTTTAGTACATGAGTGCGCAAGAACTTGCATCTATCGTAAACGCCGTCTCCGTAAGTGGCTGTATCTAAATGCAATACCTTTGGCCCTCCATGTGCATAAGAAAAGGCGCACACGGTTGGTGAGAAGGTTGGATCTGCATACTCCTTCCCAGCAGGCGTGTTACCCCCGGGCTTACCGAATTCGAGGCGATTCGCCCCTGGAAGTGCGCAGAAAGTTCTGGCGCAAGGGCCGGTAGCGTCGGATGTTGTTCGAACTTCAACGCGAAGGACAATTGAAACTGCAGTTCAACCCTTGGCCCGCCCTCTGCAGGGGGCTCCAACAGCACAAGCGCCCGTGAGGGCGACTCCAGGAGGTAACAATGAAGAAGTTCTCCCTAGCTTTACTCGCAATGGCAACGGCCCTTGCGATCGCGCCGGCGGCAATGGCAGCAACAATCCCATTCGCGGCAGGTTCGTCATTTACCGTCGCGGGCGTCATCCTACCGCCACCGTCGACCGTTCCCACCCTTACCGGTGTTCAAGCTAATGGTGGCACAAACTCCTTCAGTGACATCGTCTTTGTGTCTCCTGACCTGGTCGGTAATAATTCTACCGGGACTCTGACTTACAGCCTCTATTCGAGCATAACGGGGGACACTTTCACGGTGACTCCCACTGATGGCAATGTGATCACATTCACCGTCACAAGCGATACCGTGGGCGGGGGTCAGTTGGGCGATGACGCCTTTGGTTACGGCACACTTTCTAAGACCGGCTACACGACGATTACGAACGCTTATTGGTCGGAATCGGTTACCCAAGCTGGCAACATCAGTTTCACATTCGACACCACAGTCGCCCCTGAGCCTAGCAGCCTTCTGCTCCTCGGCACCGGCTTGCTCGGTTTGGCGTTTGTAGCCTTCCGGAAGGCCAAGTCGTCTGGCATGGTTCTGAGCATGTAGTCAGTTGTTCCTCTTGGTTCTCCCCGGGCGAATAGCCTGGAAAAGGACACGGAAACGTGTCCTTTTTCTTTGCTTCGTACCCAGTTCTCCTCGATCACCGCCAACCGGGGATGAAGGGGCGCCCACCCGCGATCGCGGGAGAGCTGTCCTCTTTCGGTGGTCATCGCGACGGCTATCTGATGCACGAAAGCTCTGTTGGCCCAGTTGACCTCGCGATGCGGGCCCCTAACCCCGGGTGGCATCCCGGCCAATGCTAGAAAGGAAGGGGCGTATTCACGCTTTGAATCATTTCGCTGCAGAGAACCAACCTGTTTCCAATCTCATCCCCCGGAAGCCATAGCAGGAATGGCGCTCTCGCCTTGTCGCTTATGCAAGACTTTGTACATTTACCATCGATAAGCCGTGTAGGGTATTGAATTGAAGCGCGACGAAGTTAGCCCCCCACGTGCTCCTCAGATGAGATCAGCCGGATGCATGGGAGAAGGCGTCTGCTTGAGGTACATACTTCCGGGGATACACTCTCTGGCGGCTCAGCAAGCAAAATGGGTATGCTGGTTATTGACTGAAGATGCAAGAGAAAGCCATTATTGCCGCGGAAACTTCCTCCTGGCCCAATGCCAGGGCACTGCCCACTGAACAGCCGGGGCGGCTGGAGTTGGACAGCTTGATTGAATTGTGGAGCGGACCGTCCGTCAACTGCCCGCGTAACATCGGCTTGCACCAATTACTTGAGGCGCAGGTTG
>Ga0182013_10006565_pt1 | contig 13122 bp, 8 predicted proteins | sample 612S2MmetaG_FD_120487 | JGI IMG/M metagenome (GOLD analysis project Ga0182013, IMG submission 120487) | Permafrost microbial communities from Stordalen Mire, Sweden - 612S2M metaG | ecosystem: Environmental > Terrestrial > Soil > Wetlands > Permafrost | place: Sweden: Stordalen | collected... | reverse complement strand
TGGCAGTTACATTTATTTTTATTTTAATACATTTGGCGGGCTTGTAATGTTGATGCTAAAAGCTGGAAAGGGGGTGGTTTCCATGGAAAGGGGTCTTGAGAGATTAATGTACTGATAATCAATGGAGTAGTTTTTAAAGTGGAAACCACCCCCTCCCCCTTTCCAGCCCCTTCCGGCCTTTTATTTTGCACATCTTGCTGCGCTCTGCTATGTTTGTAGCATCCTACTATAATATCATTTTGCATCCTCCCAGCCCCGATAGGGGCCAAAGCTTTGTAGCCAAAACAACATAAAACCAAATGGCTCCATAGGTGCCAAACCGCTCCCCGCAACGCACAAATGTTTTGCACCTGACGGCGCAATAAATAATGGGGTTTATGGTAAGCCACATAGCTTTAACCACTAACGTGGTTATCAGAAATTGCTCACACAGGCCATTTATTTTAACGAGGATTACCTGGCCTCCGCATTTTTAATGCGTGTATTTTCTCTAAATCCCGCATTCAATCCTATTTCAACATAGCCCCATATACAAACCGGTAAACAATAAACTGCTTATCAGTACATTTAAACACCACTACCCATTTCTTTTTATATACAGTGCAGCTATAACCATGTTTTGCCAGCACGCTGTTTTTACATAACGGATGCTTTAAGTTCAACAGCGAATAATCAATACAGAAGTCAAATACCTCGTTAATAAATTTCCCGCCAGAGGAGGGGAAGTTTTTAGATGCCACGAATTGGGCTACCTTGTAGATGGCATTTTCAGCCCGTTTTTTAATGATCAACTCTCTCATTAAAAGCTTTTACTTATTGTCAGCCCCAAACTCCTTACGAAACTTATTCAGCAATCGCTTTCTTGAAACTTCTACACTACTGCCTTTACCATCCGGCAGCAAAAGCCACTGTTCCAGTTCTTCAGCGGTGGGTGCAATACCAGGCAAAGCCATTTCCTCGTCAGTAAGCAAACGCTTGCTGCGTCTGATTCGAATTGATTTTGAGGGGGCTTTCAACTTCATGGCATACTCCAAAAGTGATTTCCCTTCCGAGGTTTTTTCGTCTATGTATAAGGTAAGCATATCCTAAAATAGCACTTTTCTCTGAACCTTCAAAACCCGCTGTTCCGGGTCTCTTTGGTCGTAGCATGTATACCATCACCAGCCAGGTTTTAGAATCCGCCCGGTAGCCTAAGTGTGAATCATGTAACTATTTTTAAAAATTGTGTAACGCAGGCAGGCATAAAACCTCTCACCTTTGTTTTAGAATAGAATGCGACAACTTTTCCCCACATAACTTATTTGCAAGTGGGTTAAACACAGTTGGCACGGATTTTAAAACATGAGGACTGTTATTTGATTTTATAACATCCGGAAAACAATGATTGTATGAATTTGAACTACCCCTACGATAAGGCCTCGTTGAAGGCGCTTACCCAAACTGCAGATAAAAATCTGGATGTGCATACCCTTGTATTGGATTTTGATGGAGAAGTGGTGTTAGACCCCGAAATTCATTTCCCCGGTGTGCCGGTTACAAAGTATAAATTCCGGACTCAGGTACGCGAAGAACATTTAAGAGACGAGGTGCAACTGGCTGGATTGTATGATGCGCTTAATGAAAATTTCAATGGCCGTGGTTATTCCGTACAAAAATACATAGGCTGTAAAGTGGACCGAAAAATTGCTGCTTAATTACCGGTTGTGCACCGGTTAAATATATAAAAAATTAAACAGGCCCCGTAAGGCCTTTTAATTTAGGATTTGTCAGGTTTTTAATTTTTCACTCAAATAAAATATTATGAAACTCTTAGTACCAATAGCAGCCACCTTGCTAATGCCGTTTTTGCTGGGTTCGTGTGTTACGCAAAAAAAATACCTTGCCGCACAGGATGATTTACGCAAAGCCAATGAACAGCTGCACGCCTGCAACGAGCAAAAAGACCTTTGCAGCAGCGACCTGAATACATGCCGCGCCAACCTAAACGGCAAACAAGACCAGATAATCCTGCTGAATAATCAGGTTACCGATTGTAAATCTCAGCGCGATAAGCAGCTTACACAGGTAGGCGACTTAACTGTGTTATCTAAAGGCGCTAACGACAATATGAACCAAACCCTGATGCAACTACAGGATAAGGACCGGTATATACAAATGCTGTTAGCCGCCAAAAACAAAGCCGATTCAATTAACCTGGCATTGGCCATTAACCTTAAAGGGGTGCTTAAAGAGGGTTTGGATGATAAGGATGTAGAAATAAAAGTTGATAAAACGGTGGTGTACATTAACCTTTCGGATAAGATGCTTTATAAATCGGGCAGTTATGAGTTAACACCAAAGGCCAAAGAGGTATTAAGCAAAATAGCTGCTATTGTTCAAAGCAGGCCCGAGGTAGACCTGATGGTTGAGGGCTATACCGATAATAAGCCAATTTCCACCGATTGTATGATGGATAACTGGGACCTGAGCGTTAAGCGCGCTACCAGCGTAGTACGCACCCTGCAAAACGACTATGGCGTTGATCCTAATAAACTGATTGCTGCAGGCCGTGGCGAGTACAACACCCTTGCCAGCAATGCCGACGAAGACGGCCGCGCTATTAACCGCCGCACCCGCATCATTATATTGCCCAGGCTAAACCAGTTTTACGACTTGCTCGACCCAAGTAAAGCTGCCGCACCAATAAAATAATCACACGCTTATATATCCTCCCTTAAACGCTGCCCCGGTTATACGTGGGCGGCGTTTATTTTTATCTTAGCGCAGCGAGACTCGGAACTTAAAAATAAAGCCAGTCACCCCACTGGCGTATTCTGTATTTCCTGTCCGAAACTCAATACAAAAACAACCCCAAACAACCCATTAGGTTTTCCCCTCTCTATTTTGCCCTGAAAACTCTGTGGTGAGCAGAGCCGAACCATGGAGAGGGGAAATGCCGACAGACAATGGGGTGAGGCAACCGGTCAATCACATTTCTTCAATGCCCGGTCAATATTACCTCACTAACTCCACCCTCCTGCTCACCTGCATTTCATCGCACAGCAATTGCACCAGGTAAACGCCAACGGCAAACCTGCTTACATCAATCTGCCCCAGGCTGTTGCCGTTTACTATTACCTGCTCACCGGTATAAACCAGGCTCCCGTAGGTATCAAAAAGCCTCACCTGCAAAGTGTTTCCGCTTACCCCGTTAACCCCAATATTTAAACTGCCCGATGCAGGGTTGGGAAACAGTTGCACACTCATATTCTTTTGCAAATCCCTAACCGACACATTAACCACATCTGTTATCGCCGATGTATCATTACACCCGTTCGAATCTACCACCGCCACAGTATATGCCCCGTTTTGCCGGGCAATATAAGTTACAGAAGCAGCCCCCGCTATAGCCTGCCCGTTCAGCAGCCACTGATACGAAGCAAACGTTGAAGTACTCAGCGAATCAGTTCCCGCAAGTAAAACAAACGGGTCGTAAACCGGGTACTGCGTAAGTGTAAGCGTAACAATGCTGTCGCAGCCACCGGCTGCCGTTAAAGTATCGCTGTATGTGCCGGTGGTGGTAAGGCTGCGGCCGTTAAATTCATAACTGGTGCCTTTGCAAAAAGACCCCTGTTGCCGGGTGGTTACCGCGCCCGCTGTACTAAGCGTAAGCATAACTATACTATCACAGCCGCTGCCTGTTGTAAGCGTATCGGCATAATTACCCGGCGTGTTCAACTGCCGCCCGTTAAAATTATAAACCCCGCCATTGCATATAGAGGCCAACCGCTGCGATGTAATAGCCGCAACAACAGTTAATTGCAGCGAAATAATACTATCGCAGCCTGCTGATGCCTGTAATGTATCATAGTACGTTCCTGCAGATGCCAGTTGTCTGCCGCCAAAGGCATAAGTTCCCCCGTAACAAACAGAAGCGCTCCTTGCAGTAGTAATTGCCGATGTTACAATAAGCGTTAAACTGATAGTGCTGTCACAACCATGAACACCTGTAAGTACGTGGTTATAGGTATTTGCCTGTTTCAGCACAGTTCCGTAAAACACAAACGAATCGCCCTGGCAAATAGTTTGCGATACAGGTGTGGTAGCAGGTTGGTAAACAGTAACAGTTTCCGTATTACTGGTAACCGAAGCCGGAGATGCGCAAGTTGAACTGCTGGTTAACACACAACTTATAATATCGCCGTTAACCGGCGCTGCATCACTATAGGCAGCGCTGTTTGTTCCGGTAGCAACTCCGTTTTTCTTCCAGGCATATACCGGTGCATTTCCGCCGCCGGTAGCTGTAGCCGTAAAATTGACCGGGTTGCCTGCACAAACACCCAATGAAGGCGATGCTGCTATGCTGATTGTTGGCGTTAGAGTACCGGTTACTGTCATGGTAATCACATTACTTACCGCAGTATCCGGCAAGGCGCAGCCTGCATCCGAAGTAAGCACGCAGCTTATTATATCCCCATTGGTAACTATGTTGTCAGTATAACTGGCACCGGTGCCAATATTATTACCATTTAATTTCCACTGGTACGTTGGCGAGGAACCGCCGTTGGTTATGGTTGAGGTAAACGTTGCCCCCGCATTACTGCAAATAGTGGTAGATGTTGTAGAAATACTGATGGCAGGCGTCACGCTGGTGCTTACCGTTATATGCAGCTTAATGCTGGTAGTGTTGGCCGGCGAGGCACACTGTGCATTACTGTTTACCACCACCCACACCGAGTCGTTATTATTTAAATTGTTGACCGCGTAAGTATTGCTTGCGCCGGTCTGCACTGCAACGTTATTTTTATAAAAACTATAGGTGGGGCTTGTGCCGCCGTTGGTATTGCTTGCGGTAAAGGTAACCTGCATACCCGCACAAATGGTAGTAGCCGTTGCACTTATACCCGCCGTTGGCGTAATGGTAGCAGTAACCACCATATGCACTTTGCTGCTGGTAGCGGTAGTGGTGCTAAGGCACTGGGCATTACTGGTAATAACCACCCAAACCGAATCGTTATTGCTAAGTGCATTGTTGCTATAAGTATTACTTGCCCCATTTTGAACAGAGGTGCCGTTTAAATAAAAGTTATAGGTTGGCGAAGTTCCCCCGTTGGTGGGTGTGGCCGTAAAAGTTACCGAAGTGCCATGGCAGATATTGTTTTGCGAGGGATTCAGGACAACCGAAGGCACAACTGCCGAAGTGTTGACAATAATTGTAATTGAATTGCTAAACGCCGTATCTACCGATGCACAGGGCGAATTGCTGATTATTTTAACTTTTACCGAGTCGTTGTTATTTAGAGAAGAATTGCTGTAAGTATTTGAAGCTCCATTTTGCACCGAAACATTGTTGAAGAAAAAATCATATACGGGTGTGCCTCCGTTGATGGGTGTTGCCGTAAAAGTTACCGGAGTGCCGGGGCAGATAGTATCCTGCGAAGCTTTAAGCGTTACCGAGGTGGGTGATGAAGTGGAGCAATCAACAGTAGCACCCAAATCAACTGGTGAATAATTGGCCCGTATCAAACTGTCAAAATCATAAACAATGGTGTACGAGGGAGTGCCTTTCTGGTCTATCGGTGAGGTTGATGGCGAATTACTGATGTGCAGATTGGGCGTGGCCGTTGTGGGGCTAACATATTGCGGGTCAGCCGAAATACTATGGGTTTCAAAGCCCGGGTTCCCCACTTCAAAAGCCCCCAGGGTATTATAATTGCTGCCATTGGCTGCTCCATAGAAAAAATGTGCGCCGGTGCCGTAAACATCATTGTAATCGTCCATCACATCAATCGTTGAGTTCATGTAGAGGCCATACTCATAACCGGTGCCGGTGGTGGTACGGTTGTTTACAAAAATGTTGTTCATAATGGTCATACTGTCATATTCCGAACTGCCATAATCAAGGTCGCGTGCAAAAGCGTAAGAATTGACTGAGCTGTTATCGCTTCCTCCAATATAAACACTGTTGTGGTACACATATTCCTTCAGATTTGTGTTATTGGCATCGCTGTTGTTTTCCCAAATACCAAAAATCTGGGCATTGGTCACGCTGCTGGCATCTGTGGACCGATACCCAAGGTCGACAATATTATCGGTTACAAAATATTTGCCCGAAAGATGGTTGGTGGGCAAATAAATACCGTTCAGGCCTATATAATAGGTTCCGCTACTGCCATAACCGGCGGCCGCATAAAGGCCATACACAAAATTGCCGTTAATAATATTGGTGCCGCCTGTATTACCCAGCGCCACGATGCCATTGATATAGGAAATATCGGTGCCACCGGTAACAGACGAGTTAAGCCCATAAACCGTATTCTTTGAAATGATCTGGGTATTGGCACTCGTATTATCCTGCTCCATATAAATACCGCACAAAATGTTACTGTAGTTATTATCCTGTGCGCCGCCCAAAATTCCACTTCCAGAATTAATATAAAAATATAAATTATAATTGTAATTGCTGGCACAGCTTAAATTAAATACCTGGTTGTTGGTAACGGTTGTGGCGCCAATGTTCGTATTTCCACTCCCGCCGCTGTAATCGTATATGCCCGTTATAGCCCCCGGTGTTTGCGAACTGGTGCCGCTGACATATGCGCTGTAGTTGGAGGTCAGGTTGGCGATAGTATTCGCATTAATAGTTACCGCCCCGCTGCTTTGGTTCCAGATGCCGAGCATAGTGCCGTTTAGCCCGCTTACAATATTATTGGTATCGGTAGCGCTGCCGATGACGTTGCCATTAACAGCAGCGGTTCCGGTCCCCGCAATGTTGATACCGCAAAACGTTGAGGAGCCGTATTTGCTGCCCATGTAAATATTCCGGATAATGTTATTGCTTACTGTTACGCTGGCCGCGCTTGTGTAAATGCCGTCAAAATCGGGATAACCATTCGCTTCATTGCTAACAATCTTCATCTGCCCGCCACCACACAATGGTTGTTGCCCGCCAATGTAATTACCCGATATGATATTGCCCGTGGATGTGCCGCCGGGATTAAAGCTGATGGCGCCAATGGGGGCGCTGTAAACGTATGGCGCACCGGTGCAATAAATACTGTTGTCGCTTATGTTCCAATTGCTGCCGTTACCGGTTGAGGTAATGATAATACCGCCCTGTGTGGGCGCAAAACTGCCGTTATTGGCCTGGAAATTGCTAATGTCGTTATTGAGGATGCTGTTATTGCTGTTGGCATTGGGTGAACCGGAGCCGCTGGAATATATCTGTATGTATGGATAACCTGAATAACTGGTGATGTTGCAATATTCAATGGTGTCGTAACTATTGCCACCGGCAGAGCTTGTGCTCAGGTTGATAGTACCGGTAGTGTTTGCCCCCTCGCCTTCAACGGTTAAATATTTCAGGGCGTCATATTGCGCACCATTTATCAATTCAAAAGCAGGATAACTGCTACCGCTGGCCGTATTTTCAAATTGCCATTCAATGGCAGCTCCGGTGCCTCCCGCTCTGCCATCAAAAGTTAAATTCTGTACACCGCTTAAAACTACCAGCGCCAGGCTTGCCGGGTTACCTGAAGTAGTTAAAGGCGAACTTACACCCGCTGCCGGCCTGATAATAACATTACCGGTGCCGGGATAAGCCGTAAAAATAATGGGATAGGTCTCCGCCGTGCTGCTATACGCCGATGTATACTCAAATATCACAGTACCGCTTACCGTATTACTTCCCCCACTCAGCAGGTTGGCAAGGTCAGTAAGGTTATTAACGGTAGTTCCGATTACTATGCCCGGCAGGGTATAAGTGCCCGATAGCGTGGCGGCACACAGCATGTTGCACGAAAAAAACGAAAGCAGTAATACCACAGCAAGGCGGGTAGGGAGGAAACTTATATTCATAATGCAGCGTTTAAAACATTTTCAGATAGATACACAAATAATTTACTTTACAAAAAACCCGGTTTACCAATATGCCTACAGGTACGGCCCCGGATGGGCAATGCCATTAAGTTAAGTCAAATCGCATAGCGATTTGTTGCGGTTTTCCCCTCTGGAGAGGGTGCGCGAAGCGCGGGGTGTGTGGCTGTTTGACTACATTGCCCTAAACAGCCACACACCCCGGCCTATGGCCACCCCTCTCCAGAGGGGAAACAGCCGGATTCTCTTAACTTAATGACATTGCCCGCATGGGGTCGCATATGGTCATCTTGCATAATAGTCTTACTAAGTTAGTTACGTTGGCTAAATACACCATTCAATTTTCAACATTCAAAGAAACGTATTTTTAAAGACATCCCCTTATCAAACAGAGCTTGCTAAAATAAGAAAGCCCGGAAATGCCGGGCTTTCTTATTTTAATATGTGTTGGTTGCTTTATTTAGTTACCGGCTGAACAGCTGCGGGTTGCACAACCGGTAGTTCCTGTTGTTTTACTATTCCACCTTTTAATTTCACTAATTCTTTCAGGCTATGCATTGGGAATATCGCTTTTTCGTTTCCGAAACCATAAGCGGCCGGCAAAAGATATTTACCTTTTTCAAAGGCGGGTTTTTCCGGCTCATAATTTAATGCTCCTGGAGTAAGTCTCACGTAAGCATCATTCCGGGTTGATGTTACCTGCCATGAAACTTTCAGACCCGGCTTGCCCCCTGCAATAGTGAATACATTCCCTTCTATTTCCTTGTCTATATGAAGATCCGGAGCGGCAGCGCCTACAGCTGTCAGAATGTAAGAGTAGTTAATATTAATAGCTGAAAAATAATCAGGTAAAGTCACAGTGGCTTTACCGTTAGCATCACAAACTACGTTTCCGCGATAAAAATCTATTGGTTCATTAGATTCAGGGCAGGAATGTTTTAAAAATTTATTTGCCGGATCAAGCGGGTGATCAATGATGAAGAATTTGGTCCCAGTGGCATCGACATCTCCAATTGCAATACTATTACCCAATGAAGCTACCCCATAACCATTGGTAGCATCAGTTGGCTGGCCTTCAACACCGGCCAGGGTACCTTCACCAAATACACCTTCGTTATCATTCGGAGATTCATTCGGGTTTAGGTTCAATCCAAATACGCCAACACCACCATCAGTATTTGTTTCGCCTAAAACACCTACATACCCTTCACCAATTACTCCCGGCGAAGGCGTGTTATTAGTTATGCTTCCGGTTGCTGTGGCAGTATTTTGCCCAAAAACAGCAGCAGTGGCATTATCATTATTCTCACCCACAACGCCTTGTACACCTTGCCCTAATACGCCTTCTCCGCCGCTGGTTCGAAGGTTGTTTCCGTAAATACCAGCTTCAGAGGTGCCGGTTGATAAAACCTGCCCTGCCACTCCCCATGCCCCACTGCCTGAGCTACCCAAAATAGCCGATACCGTAGTTACACTGCTTGCCGTAGTAGCCTGTATAGTTGAATACGCCGAACTGGTATTAGAGTTAACTGCATTAATTGCCACACTCGAAGCCGACTGCGTAGTGGTAAGCGATGCCACACCAGCCGATGCACCGTCTATTTCAACTGCGCCCGAGTTGGCAGTAATAATACGCCCTGCACCAGGTCCGCCATAATTATACGCACTGTCAAGGGTACCACCGCCGGTTCCACTGCCCCCTGCTCCTGTTGGTCCTGCTACACCTACACCCGTAGGGCCTGCTGGTCCTGTTGCTCCGGGCGCACCTGCTGCTCCCGTAGGGCCTGTAATACTGGTACCGGTAAGTCCTGTCGGCCCGGTTGATCCGGTTACACCCGGTGTACCGTTTAAACCGGTAGCACCTATAGGTCCCGTAGCACCACCACCTGAACCGGCTAATCCGGTAGGGCCGTTAGCACCTGTAGGGCCTGCCACCCCTGGGGCGCCTGGCGTTCCTGTTCCTGTTGCACCTATAGGCCCTGTTGGCCCCGTAACACCCGGATTGCCCGGACTGCCCGGTGTGCCGGTTGCTCCCGTAGGCCCGGCTGCGCTGTTACCCGCATAGAGAGCGTAAGGCACACTCAACAATTGCGAGGCGCCCATGCTTACAAAATTTACTCCGCCGGTTACATCAATATCTACTTCCAGGTATTTTGAACCATTACTCCAGTTTACCGAGCTAAGGCCGCCGCTCTTTCCTATTTCCGCAGTTATTAACCCAAACTGATTGGGTGTATCAAGCTGCGTTTCCTGCATAGCAACAGCGCCGGTATTTGACCCTTCGCGAATAGTAAAACGCACATTTACAACGCCGCTTGTAACCGGCTGGCCCTGTGCATTACGCACTATGGCCTGGTAGTTCATTAACTGGGGCGCCTGTGCCCGGCCCACATAAAAAGTTGCAAGCAACAGGGCTAAGCCCAAAAGGGATTTTATTTTCATAGTTTTCGTTTAGGAGTACTAAGAAATAAAACTTAACGCAGTTAACAAAGCATTTATTGATAATTTGTGGGCCACTATAACAAAAAGGCTGTATTAATGCACCACACTAAACACCCCGCTCTTCAGTACCTTACCCTGCTCCTGTAAAACAATGCTGTACAGGTAATTTCCTGCCGGCCAGTTCGAAACATCAAGTGGCAAAACATTGGTTTCGGCCATACCGTAAGCCTAAAGCTCTCTTCCCTGAACGTTATAAATTTTTACAAGCGCCAGGGCATGCGGCGGGCGTATAAAATCAAATTCCATATCGTCATGTGCCGGTTGCGGAAATATTTTCATATCATCCGTAAAAGAGCTGCCCTCCGGCTCAGGTATATTTGTTACACCCAAAAGAACCATCCTCGAAATCGGGTGCAGCTCATTCCAGCAATGCACAGTGTCATAAATAAAAGGGCCGGTGCACTCCACGTATTCGTTCACGTTAGGCAAATACATGGTATCGTTAAAACCGGCACAGGCACTATCAACGGTACCTGTTACACTGGCATCAGTAGGGGCGCCCTTGCATATCTCTTCAACGTTTAAACAAGGGGTACAAAAAAGACGGTAGCCCGCCGAATCACTGCCCTCACACAGCTTCGAATAATTCGTATCCCTGTAGCTTACCATCCACGCATACTGCGAATCAGGCAAAACATAAATGTGCCAGTCACCGTCCCCGGTGCCCAAAATGCCTTCAGGATTAATCCGGTTTTTAATAACGCCGGTAACTGTCATACAACCCTGGTAAATTTTCAACCGGGCATTGGCGTAAGTATGGTTCCAGTAAGCCGTATCGCAAACAGTCTGGCTTTGACTGAAAACCGATGAAAGCATAATAAAACAAAAAACGGAGGTTAGTAATGTTCTTTTCATTGGGGTGGTTTAATTAGTAGTTAAATATCCTGACTTTTGAATGTGGCCCGTTAATTCCCTTTTCAGGGTGTATGCTCGTTTCATGCAGGCCTTATTTCACAGTATTTTTGCTTTCCCGGGCCTGCATTTTCTTAATCAACAAATTTACTGCAGCACCTTTATCATTCCGTTATCATTAAGTTAAGGAATTTAATATTACCCGATAAATATCCTTGTTGAACAACTGATTATGGCTTGTTAAAGTTGACTTTTCCGCCAAAATATTTTATTAATTCCCCGCCAGCCGGCAACACTGGTTGCAAAGTTTATCCCGGCCCTGGTTTAAGCAATAAAATGCCTGATAAAAGATAACCCTTCCGGTGAGCATTATCACCCCGGGCAATGACCCAGTCCATCAACTATTAAGCGCACCTTTATTCCCTTTGAGCATAGAAAATTACGTTTCATATGAAAAAAATTAACACGTTTATATTCGTTGCAGTTCTTCCTGCTTTGCTATTAATATTCAGCTTACAAACTGCAAAAGCCCAAACTATAATTTACCAGCAAAACTTTGATGACACAACGGCCTTACCAACCGGCTGGACCACCGAGTATGTAGGCGATACAGCAGGCAACCTCTGGTCTATCGACACCGCTAATTCCAGCTACACCCCCAATGGCAACGGCGGATATGCAGGCGCCAGTGGTAAAAACAGTGCTTATGTACGAACCGACTGGCATCACGGTCAATACCTGATGTTTACCGCCCTGATTAATGCAAGTCAGTACGAAAATATTACGGTTGAATGGGGCGCACGTTATACCCCGGATTTCGGTGGAGCCGGAAGCGTAAATATGGGATTCTGGTGGAGCCCCGACGATGGAAATAATTGGGATAGTATCCCATATACCGAAGTGCCGCAGGATGGTTACTGGCACCTTGAAAATAACAGCACACAGATAGCCTTACCTTCTTATGCCGATTACCACTATATGGTATTCAATTGGGGCATAGAGGTTGCCGGCTCACAGGCAGGTAGCTACCATATTGATGATTTTATACTGAGCGGCACCAATATTAACAGCGTTGCTGAGGTAAAAGATAAACCACAGGCATTGGTGTATGTAGTCAATAATTCCACCATTAATATCGTTACAAAAGATATAGCCGGCCAGCAACTAACCGTTGAACTGCTCGATATGGTAGGTAACACCCTCAGCAAAGAAATAATGACCAGTGAAACTTTCGAAATAAATGCTTCAAGCCTTGCAACCGGAATTTACCTGGTAAAAATAACCAATGGTAAAGCCAGTGAGGTTACTAAGGTGGCTATAAACAGGTAATAATTCGTCCGTTGGTCATCTTAACGATTACGGTTTAGCGCTTAGAACACTCAGATACGTTTGCAGCCACGCTACGCTTCTATGCCGAAATCTGACTACCGGTGAAAAAGTGCTTTACAATATCTTATAAAATCCTGTAAAAAAAGTGCGTGTAAAAGCGATGCAGGCGCTGATTGTGTACCATTTCCCGACCCGTTTGGGGCAACATAAATCTCCTGCGTCATCAAAGGTGAATCTATGAGAAAAAACTGCAAAGCTTAAACCAAAGCAAAAGGACAGAACAGATTTATCGGGCCCGGAACCAGACCGTAACCAATTCTGTGCACACAAAGCAACCCGTAAGGCGCTATCTCTATACCGGTAATTATAGTTTCAATGGTCGTTAAGTTAAGCAAATTCTCATTCGACTCCTCCGGAGTCGTATTATTATTCTCCCGCTAATGCTATAAATATTTGACCTCCCTGAGGTCAAAACCATTAACTTATGTCATTTCGACTCCAGAGGAGTCGAATATTTATAGCAAATCTACAAGTAAAATAAACGACCCCAGCGGGGTCGAACCTTGACAATCCTTAACTTAACGA
>Ga0182013_10006564_pt1 | contig 13122 bp, 9 predicted proteins | sample 612S2MmetaG_FD_120487 | JGI IMG/M metagenome (GOLD analysis project Ga0182013, IMG submission 120487) | Permafrost microbial communities from Stordalen Mire, Sweden - 612S2M metaG | ecosystem: Environmental > Terrestrial > Soil > Wetlands > Permafrost | place: Sweden: Stordalen | collected... | reverse complement strand
TATTCCATGGCGATCACCCCGAACGGCAGGACGCTCGTCGTCGTCAGCCAGGACAACACGGTGACGCTGATCAACACCGCCACCAACAAGGTCACGGCCACGATCAACGTCGTGACGTCCCCGGTCTGGTACACGATCCAGCCGGTCGCGGTCACCCCGGACGGCAGGACCGCCTACGTCGTCAACTACGAGTCCAACGCGCTCACGCCGATCTCCCTCAGGACCGGCAAGGCCGCAAAGCCGATCGCCGTCGGTGAGGGGCCCGTCGCAATAGCGATCTCACCCGCACCCCCAGCGCACCGGTGACACCGGGCGGCCCGTCGGCCAGGCAGGCCGGCGGGCCGCCCTCAAATTGGACCTTACCAAGGCTAACTCGAACCCCGGCCCTAGGCTCGCCGGGCGAATCCCCGGGACTGCCCCGCCCCCACCTGACCCCGCAAACCCCGCCGCGCGGGTCGAACTCGAAGCGGACGACGCCTAGCGGCTGTGCACCCGCGGCATCACCCCCGAGCACGCCGCCAGACACCCCCGTATCCACGGCGACCAGCAGATGGCAGCAGCAGCCCTCTGCTGGTCGTGTCGATCATCTGGTCGCCGCCGACCCATAGGCATTCAGACAGTTGCGATATCTGACTCCGCCAGAGCGGGCCCGCGGCAGCCTAGACCGGCACGCGACTTATATTGCCGCTACCTACACCGCGGGCGCCACCCGGTAATTCCCGCCAGCTGGCAGAGCTCCGCGTGGCGGCCATAGCCGCCACGCGGGACCAAGCCACACGGATCGGTAACGCAACGCGACCCGACATCGAACACGAACCGCCTAATTGTCGCCTTTCCGAGCGGGCGTGATCGCCGGGAGAAACGCGCAGATCTGGTCGATCTGCACGTGGGTGAGAGCGGGTACTGGTCAAGCTCGCGGGCACTTTCTGATGCCGACGTGGCTATAGTACAGACCAGTAGTTTATCCGTTGGCTAACAGTTGAATACTGGCTCAGTAGCGTCTGACGTTGGGTTTGTGTCGCGGGCCCCGCCCACCTCAAGGGCAGTAATCTTCACCAAGTTACAGGCCCATCGGCCTTTCATGTTAGGCCGAATTCCCCTCCCCAGAGGATACTTTACGACCCAGCATCGCTTTATGGACAATTCTGAGTTGAGCGTGGCCTGCCCCAGGATGATCCAAACCCAGGAAGGTCAGAGCCTGCAATTGCACGTACATGCGAGCGGGAAGCCGTCACCGGCGATCACTGTGCATGAACTACCGCGAGGGCTGCGCGCCAGCCAGGGACGCGCCTCGGTTGTGATCTCCGGAACACCGCCGAAGGGTCTGCACGACGTTAGAGTCGCTGTGCAGAACGGCGGTATCCCACTGAGCCGGTATATATCTATTAATGCGGTAGCACGGCAATCCTCCCTTCCTGAATCACCGCTTCGCCCATCCGGGAACATCTGGACAGCGCCTGCTGCATCAATCTGCGCGCCCATCACGATTACAGCGCCCTCGCGCCCGGCGGTCGAAGGGCATCGCTTCGGTGGATCTATAAGTGCAATTGGCTCGCTGGGGACTAATCTCACCCTTAACGGAGGACTTCCGCCGGGATTGTTGGCGCATAATGTGATGAGCAGTATTTCCATTTCCGGCACGCCGGCGCTCGCAACACTTGGTAAGCCCCAATCGGACCGGTCGGTGACTCGAAGAGATCGGCCGCCTGCCGCGCAGGGCCAACTTCAAAACGTGCCTATTCGGCGATATGGACAAATTGTTACATGCTAGTGGCGAATTATCCGTTACATTACGTTATCTGGAATCATAACCATGAGGGCACAGGTCTCTGGCTACCGTAGGCCTGTGCCGCGCTGCGGTCATGGCGTATCCCGGTGATCGGTGACGTGATCCTGCCTTTACCGGCGAACCGGAGGCTGCGCGACCTGTTTGGCGCCTGCGTTCAGGTAGGCGGGATCTGGCTGCGGCACCTTCAGGCGTACGATCTTGTGGCCCGGCGGCGCGCAGGTTCCGGGCTAGCCGGGCAGCGCGCACCGGCGTGCTGGCGAAGTCGCGGGAACTTGCTGGCGCAGGTTCTGTTCCAAGGAGGCCGTCTATGACAGAGGAACCGTTCCGGACGATCATTGAGCCGTTCCGCATCCACTCGGTCGAGCCGATGCGGCTGACCACCGGGGCGGAGCGGGCGGCCGCCCTGGACGCCGCGGGATACAACTTGTTCGAGTTGCGGGCCGAGGACGTGCTGATCGATCTGCTGACCGACTCGGGGACCGGCGCGATGTCAGCTGAGCAGTGGGCCGGGGTGCAGCGCGGCAATGAGGCGTACGCGGGGTCTCCCTCGTTCGAGCGGTTCCGTGCGGCGGTGACCGGCCTGTTCCCGTTCCGGCACGTCTTGCCCACGCACCAGGGCCGGGCCGCGGAGAAGATCTTGTTCACCGTGACCGGCGGCCCGGGCCGGATCATCCCGAACAACACCCACTTCGACACCACCCGGGCCAACATCGAGTTCACCGGGGCGCAGGCCGTCGACCTGCTCGTCCCGGAGGGCCTGCAGCCGGCGCTGCGGCACCCGTTCAAGGGCAACATGGACGTCGCGGCGCTGGACCGGCTGCTCGCCGAGCGGGCCGTCCATGTCCCGCTGGTGATGCTGACCGTGACGAACAATTCCGGCGGCGGCCAGCCGGTCAGCCTGGCCAACATCCGGGCCGTCCGCGACGTCTGTGACCGGTACGGCAAGCCGCTGTTCCTGGATGCGTGCCGGTTCGCGGAGAACGCGTGGTTCATCAAGACCGTCGAGCCCGGCTACGCCGACGTCCCGGTCCCCGGCATCGTCCGGCAGATGGCCGCCCTGGCCGACGGGATGACGATGTCGGCCAAGAAGGACCCCCTGGCCAACATCGGCGGCTGGCTGGCCCTCAACGACGACAGCCTGGCCGAGCAGTGCCGCACCCTGGAAATCCTCACCGAGGGCTTCCCCACCTACGGCGGGCTCGCCGGCCGCGACCTGGAGGCGATCGCCCAGGGCCTGACCGAGTGCACCGACCATGACTACCTGCGCTACCGGGTACGGTCGATCGCCTACCTCGGTGAGGCGCTGGAGTCGGCGGGAGTGCCGGTCGTCGTCCCCTTCGGGGGCCACGCCGTCTTCATCGACGCGCGCGCCCTGCTGACGCACCTGGACCCGTTGCACTACCCGGGCCAAGCGCTGGCCTGCGCCCTGTACGCCGAAGGCGGAGTGCGGGCCTGCGAGATCGGAACCGTCATGTTCGGCCTGCAGCCAGACGGCACCGAGGCCCCGGCCGCGATGGACCTGGTCCGTCTCGCCGTCCCCCGCCGCACCTACACCCAAAGCCACCTCGACTACGTGATCGAAGTCGTCACCCGGGTGGCCAGCCGGGCCGCCCAGCTGCCCGGCATGCGCATCGTGTCCCAGCCCCGGCAGCTGCGGCACTTCACCGCACGGTTCGCGCCGCTGCACTGACCGAGCCGGAGCCAGCAGCTGCGGCAGCCCAATCGCACCACCACCTGGAGCGTCGGATCACCGGCACACATCGCCTGGCGACCACTCGCGCCCCGGCCGCTTCCATCGCACGCCGTAACCGGCTCGCACCGCCCAACAGGCACCAATTCCCGCCGATCTGCGCGGCCAGCGCTTGTTCGCCGCTCATCAGCTGCGGCACGCAGATTAGGTCTGCGTGCACCATGATGGCCCCGCGGGGCTACGGTTCAGGGCCGCAGGGGCGGGTTGTCAGGGTTGAGGAAGCTTCGCTCTTTGAGCCAGCCGTACAGCGGGGTGCCGCCTACGCGAGTACTCCCTGGTGCCTAACGTTCGCCTGAGGGTTCCTGCTTCGACACAACACTTGGCGAGGGGAACCCGAGCAGATCGAGGTCGCGCACGCAGAAGCCGTGGTGCGCCCACTCCTCGTCCAGCACCACGTGCACGCACTCGAGCACCGACTTGCCCCTGGCGTACGGCGGCCAGCCTCGGCCCGCTGGCACTGGCGCGGGCGCCGACAGCTCATCGGGCGTAACGGTCGACAGCCAACGCTCTAGCTCGGCGCCCTGCTCGCCGCGAGCGGCCAGCACCTCGTCGAGGCTCGGGGTCGCCGCTCGATCCAGGCCCTGCTCCTCCTGGTCGGGGACGAACTCGGACGCCAAGCCGATCGCGGTGAACGGCTCGGCCGACCCCAGGCAGCAGCGGCGGAACCACGAGTCGTGCACGAACACCAGATGGCGCAGAGTCTCCACCGCCGACCACTCGCCGCCGACACGCTGGTTCTCCGAACCCTTGGGCATCCCCCGGAGCCGCCCGAGCGTCGCAGCCCAGTCCGCCCGAAGCTGCCGGAAGGCTTCCCGCAGGTCGGCCGGATCGGCCGAGCGGATCAGCAGCCGCACTGGATGCCGCCGGTCAAGCTCGGCCTCCACGTACGACGTCACCTCGACTCCGTTAACCACCAGGTTCCTGACCAGCCCGTCGATCACAGCGTCCTGCATCACCACCCCGATCAGACGGGCGCGGGTCAAGTCGCACTCACGAAATTCGGCATCGGTCAGGTCCTGGTCCTCAAATCTCGCCATGCCGGGCAGTATCCACCAGAGTACTGACACCCCGTGCCAGGACGGCGGGGTTGCGAATCCCTGTCCTCCCCGCCGCCGATCCGCTAGCCGCACGCCCTGATGCGCTGATCGGCGTCAGAAAGCACAGAACTGGTCTATTGCGCGCAGACCACGGCCTAGAGGTTGTCAGCGGAAACGCGCCGAATCGGCAGGGAGGATGGGGAGCATTCCCCAGCCCATGCCGCTATCGCCGCCATCGGCTAAGCGTCTCGGGCGGGCTCGCCGTGGCTGGCGTTGGCGCGGCCGCGACCCCAGTAGGCCTTGGGTGACATCTGGTCCTGTCCGAGCCCCCGCTCGGCTAGGACCTCCCGCAGCCGGGATACGACCGTCGCCTCGCCGAACAGGTAGGCGTGGCCGCGGCCGGGCGGCAGCTCGATCTCGGCTGCCTCGGCGGCAAGGGCCGAAGGGTCACCAGCGGGCGCACCGATGCGGTGCAGCCAGGAGATGCGGGTGGTCGCCGCGGCAGCCAGGTCCTGCTCGTCGTGCTCCTCGGGGATCTCGAGCACGAGCGTGGCCGGACGGTCGGGCGGCAGCGCCTCGGTCATCGCGAACGTCGCGGGCAGCGCCGACTCATCGCCGATGAACAGGTGCCAGTCGGCCGTGGCCGACGTGGTGATCTTCCCGCGCGGCCCGATGCCCTCGATCTTGTCGCCGGACCGGGCCGACCGCACCCAGCGCTCGCCGGGACCGTCGCCGTGCAGCACGATGTCGAGCGTGAGCAGCCGCGCGGCTACGTCAAGCTGCCGGATCGTGTAGCGCCGCCGTACCGGGCGGTTGCCATCGGCCGCCACCAGCAGCATCACGTCCTGGCCGGGCAGGTAGCCGAACCCGTCGAGCTGCGGGGCGGTCAGCCTGAGCCGTTGCATGTGCGGGGTGAGCCGGGCTGAGTCGACGACCTCGAAGTCCAGCCGGGTCGTGCTGGCTAGTGGCCCGGTCAGCTGCGCGAACGGATCGTCCAGCGCCGCGAGAGTCGATTCCGGCAGTGCGTCAGCCATGAGACGGCCAGCCCTTTCCTGTTAATGCTCGTGTGCCGGGAGACGGCGGGGATGCCACGCCGTCGGCTAGCCTTCGCCACGAACCCAGCCAGCCCCGTGCCACGATCAACGCTGCCTGGCTTCGCCTGCTTCCCGGCCTGGGTGGGGCGGCGGTGATGATGGGCCCGGCTTTCCCGGTTCCAGCCCGGCCGGGAGGTGCCTGATGACCCCTGCCGCTCCATCCGCCGCGCTCGCCACGAGCCAGCGGGCGCCACCCGGTAAACCGGCCCGGTGAGCACGTCTCCTGGCAGCCAGAGCCCGGCGAGGTGCTCAGGATCTACGGCCGGGAAAAATGACGCGCCGCAACCCCGAGTGTGAACGCGAACCGCCGTTCTGGGCTGTTGGCTGCCTCGCGGCGCTGCTCAGTTCAGACTTGCAGATCAGGCACTTATGTGTCCTGTGCGTCCTAGCTCTGCCGTAATGAGAACCGTCCGTTTCCGCGCAAGTCAATGCCAGATTGCGCGGAACGGACGATAACTGGTGCTATGTGCCAGCGGGGCGAAGAAGTCTTGCCGCATATGCGGCGGCGGCCGGGTTAAGAGCCTGGCCCCTGCGAGTCGCGAAGTGAATCTCGTTCTCAATCCAGAAGCGGTACAGGAACTCCGCGAACGAGCCGGCGCATACTTCCAGGTCGATCTCGCCGGTGCCGATGGGGAAGGTCCAGCATCCAGTGCCGGACCCACTGCTGGTCGGAAAGCACATGGATGAGGCAGCCGCCCTCGATGGTGGTCGCGGCAGCGAAATCACCGAGATCAAGGAAGCACGCGGTGGCAGACCGGATCCGGCGCTGGAGCTCAGGCCGTTCCGCCAGCAACCGCAGTGACGGCGGCACAGGCAGCCCCGCGGCGACCGCCTCAATGCCCTGGGCTGTCAGAGCGCGGACAGTCGCGGCGTCCTCGTTGGTGATGCTCCATTCGGTCTTCTCAGCCTCATCCTCAAGCGTTGCTGGCTGCGCGGGACCGGCAATGGCGCAGATTCCGGCGGTCGCCAGGCGCGATTCAGATTAAGTTCGTAACAGCGGCGTGCGACATCGGCCTCGCCGGGGCACTTGAGGAGGAGGGTCATGGTTACCTTCAAACGGCCCGACGAGCTGCGGGAAGCGGGATTCGCCGGCACGGACCTGACCGGCGCCCAGTTCGTCGAGGCCGGCCTATCCGGTGTCGTGATGCGTGGCGTCGATGTGCAGGGAGCTGACATCGACGCACCGTGGCTCCTGGATGGCGAAGGCTCCCTGCGCGTGAACGGCGTCAACGTGGCTCCGTTCGTCGAGGCCGGACTCAACGGCCGTTTTCCCGGTCGCGCCGGCCGACACGGTCGAGGTGCCGGCGGGCGGCGAGTGGTCCTTGGCGCAGACACTGCGGCACCTGGTCCTGGCCACGGACATGTGGCTGGGCCGTGCCGTCCTTGAGATCAAGCAGCCGTTCCACCCCATCGGTCTCCTGGACGCCAGCACCGAGGAAGACGGGATGGACATGCCGGTCTTCACCACGGTCACGCCGCCCTACGCGAGGTGCTCCAGGTCAGGGCGGGTCGCATCGCGATGGTGCGCGACTTCCTCGCAACCGTCACACCGGAGGTGCTGGCCGCGCCGCGCAAGAACCCGCACGATCCCGGACGTCAGCAGACCACCCGTTCTCGCCTGCACGTGATCCTCAACCAGGAGTGGGAGCACCTCCGCTACGCCGTACGCGACCTCGACGCGATCGAGGCCGAGCCCGCCGGCTGAGCTGGTGGTCGTCGCCGTCGCCTGAACCGGACCGCGATGATGCTAGGCAAGAAGCGACCGTCCAGGCATTGGCGCCGCCGGGCTGGCGTGGGGAGAATCAGTATCATGACCGCCACCGAGCCGACCACCGTGCGCGCGCTCGTCGCGCGGTCCGACGATCACCCCGCGCTGGTAGTGCCCGAGTCGGGAACATCACTCTCGTATGCCGCGCTGCAACGGTCACTGGACCGCGCGGCGGGCCGGCTAGCCGCACTCGGCGTGGGCAAGGGCGACCGAGTGGCGCTTGTCGCCGCCAATGGCCCGGCATTGATCACAGCCTTCCTCGCCGTCGGCGCTCTCGGGGCCGCGGCCGCCCCGCTGAATCCAGCGCTCGGGGCGGCGGAGCTGACAGCCGAGCTCGATGACCTGCGAGTATCCCGCCTCCTCCACGACGGAGCGGTCAAGGCCGTCACGGCCGCGGCGTCTGCCAGGGTCCCGGCGAGTGTGATCGGCTTTGAGGACGCGCTCCTGCAGATCGACGGCCAGGCCGGCGATCCGCTCGACGCCGCTGACGACCCCGACGCGCTCGGTCTGTTGCTGCATACCAGCGGCACAACCAGCAAACCGAAGACGGTGCCGATCCGGCAGCGCAACCTGGTCGCCTCGACCTCTGCGGTCACGGCGACTTACGGACTCAATTCAGACGATGTGACAATGTGCGTGATGCCGCTGTTCCACGTCCACGGGCTCGTGGCCGCGGTACTGGCCACGCTGTCAACCGGCGGCACCGTGGTTGTGTCGCGGTTCCGGCCGTCCACATTCTGGGACGACGTAGCCCGGCACGGCGCGACCTGGTACACCGCAGTCCCGACCATCCACTCCCGCCTGCTCACGCGGGCCCTGGAGGGCCCGGCACCCGGTGCGCACCGGCTCCGCTTCGTCCGCTCCTGCTCGGCGCCGCTGCACGCGGCGCTCTGGCAGCGATACGAGGACGCCATCGGCGTCCCGCTGGTGGAGGCCTATGGCATGACCGAGGCGGCTCACCAGATGGCATCGAACCCGCTGCCGCCGGGAGAGCGCCGGCCAGGCACGGTCGGGCGGGCCACGGGAGTCGAGCTGGCCGCCCTAGACAAGGACTGGCGGCGGGTCCCGCCGGGCCAGCAGGGTGAGGTCTCGGTGCGCGGCCGGTCAGTCGTCGACCACTACCTGGACAACCCGGACGCGACGGCAGCCGCGTTCCGCGACGGCTGGTTCCGCACTGGCGATGTCGGCACGCTCAGTGCGGACGGCTACCTGACCTTGGTTGGCCGGGTCAAGGAGCTCATCAACCGGGCTGGCGAGAAAATCTCTCCCTATGAGATCGAGGACGTACTGCTGTCCCATCCCGCCGTCGCCGATGCGGCCGCGTACCCGGTGCCTGATGAGGAGTACGGCGAGCAGGTTGGCGTAGTCGTGGTTCTCCGGGGTGAGGCTACGCCGGCTGAGCTCGCCGCGCACTGCGCGGAGCGGCTGGCCGCGTTCAAGCGGCCCGCTCGGCTGACGATCCTGCCCGAGATCCCGACGGGACCGACCGGCAAGATACAGCGCCGCAACCTCGCGGCCCTGGTGGACGAATGAAGATCGCGGTCGTCGGCGCCGGCGCCATCGGCGCGTACGTCGGGGCCGCGCTCCACCGAGGCGGGGCTGACGTGCATCTCATTGCGCGCGGCGAGCACCTGGACGTCATGCGGCGCAAAGGCGTCACTGTTCTGAGCCCTCGCGGCGATTTCCACGCCCACCCGAACGCCACCGATGACCCCGCCGCGATCGGCCCGGTCGACATCGTGTTCCTCGGGCTCAAGGCGTACAGCTACGCCGATGCCGGCTCGCTTATCGCTCCGCTGCTTGCGCGCCACACCGGCGTCGTGGCCGCGCAGAACGGGATCCCGTGGTGGTACTTCCACGGGCTTGCTGGTCCCTATGAGGGAAGGCGCGTGGAGGCGGCGGATCCCGGCGGCGCGGTCTCGGCGGTGATCCCCCCGGCGCATGCGATCGGCTGCGTCGTGTACTGCTCGGCCGAGATCGAGTCGCCCGGGGTGATCCGGCATATCGAGGGCACGCGGTATTCGATCGGTGAGCCCGACGGCACCGTCTCCGAACGCTGCGCCGCGTTCAGCGCCGTGATGGTCGCCGGGGGCCTCAAGTGCCCAGTCGAGACCAACCTCCGCAGCGACATCTGGCTCAAGCTCATGGGTAACGTGGCGTTCAACCCGATCAGCGTCCTCACCGGGGCGACCATGGGCCAGATCGCTGCCCATCCCGGCACGCGCGACTTGGTGCTGGCCATGATGCACGAGACCGCCGAGATCGCCGCCCGCCTCGGGAGCCCGCCTAAGATCTCCGTCGAGCGCCGGTTCGAGGGCGCTGCCAAGGTCGGCGACCATAAGACCTCCATGCTGATGGACTATGAGGCAGGCAAACCCCTCGAGACAGACGCGCTCCTGAAGGCACCTGTCGAACTGGCCCGGCTCGTCGGCGCGCCGGCGCCAAATCTCAAGACGGTGCACTCCCTGATCGACCTCCTCACCCGTCGGGATTGACCCGGGCGGACGACGGAAACCGCAGGTAAGACGGCTCTTGCGCGAGCGCAACGTGACGCTGCGGGACCCTCGCGTGCGACTAGTGTCGTCGGCGCCTGAACATGGCTACATCGGCTCCGGTTGACACTCCGTTCATGCTGTGGGGGGAGTTGAGCGTGACCGGGCAAAGATGCTGGGCCGTGCTGGAAGTGCTGGCCGGAGTTGCGGTGACCGAGGTAGCGGAGCGGTATATGAGGGTGTGGAGACCCTTCCGCAGATCGGCCAGCCCCAGCCCCGCCTGGCCGCGACGACAGCGGCGAGCCGGTCAGCTCCCCGGCCCCTATATCACTGCCGCCCTGCACGTATCCATCGTCATCAGCATCGGGTGCTGGCGGCGATGCTGTCACTCCCGGTTGCCCGCGGGGCCCGGTGCGCTTGCTCGCCGGAGGCGGATACCACTGGCTCATCTAGCGAATGGACTCAGACATCAAGCAAGCGGCTAAGCCCGGGCCCAGTAGGAGGAGCCATGCGGTCGGCGGCACCGCCCTATCATGCTGAAGCAGACCCGTCAGCTGATCACGATCCGTCACAAACCTTCGACGCGCTGAACGCACCAGAGCCGCCGTTCGGCATGCCATTCCAAACGAGCGGCGAGAGAGGCTGCGTCGCACCGAATGTTCATTCTGCCGCTGCGGGGAGAGGCGTGCTCGCTATGACCGCGAGGTGGCCGCCGGCGCCACCGCGCGGGGTTAGCCGCTGGTGGTTTCGATGAGGGTGGCGAACTGCGGTGTGCCGCCGCTGGTGCTGTACCCGGCTGCCCACAGCGGCTGGCCCGCGGCGGTGCCTGCCACGGTGTCCAGGACGTTGGTGTAGGCGGATGGGTCGGTCGTCGGCACGATCTGCCAGGCTGTGCCGTTCCACTGCTCGGCGAGGGTCTGTGAGTCCTGTGTGGTGGGCAGCGTGCTCCCGACCGCCCAGACGTCCCCGGCTCCGAGCGCGGTCACCGCGCTGAGGGTGTCCTGGGTGCCGTTCGCGGTGACCGAGGGGCTCGGCACCAGCGTCCAGCTTGTCCCGTTCCATTGCTCGGTCACGGTCTGGTTGAGGTTCTGCTCACCGACGGCCCATACATCGTCGTTGTTGACCACGGTGACGGAGTTCAGGCTGCTGTCATACCCGCTGACCGGCTGGCTGACCTCTGTCCAGGTTGTCCCGTTCCATTGCTCGATGATGGGGGTTGGGTGGCGGCCGTCGCGGCCCACCGCCCAGACCTCGTCGGAGGAGACGGCGGCGGCGCCGGTGAGGTAGCCGTAATCGCTCAGCGCCGGGCTCGATACCACCCTCCAGGCCGAGCCGTTCCAGTTCTCGATCAGCGACCCGGACACGCCGACCCCGCCTGTGGTGTGGCCGACAGCCCAGATGTCGTCGGCCGAGACCGCCGCGATGCCGAGGAGTTCGCTGTCCGCGGGCTCGCCCGCCGGGGACGGCACGACTGACCACGAGGTGCCGTTCCAGTGCTCGATGAGGCTCTGGGTGCTCGTGGACGTCGTGATGCTGCCCACCGCCCAGATGTCGGTGCTGGACAGCGCGTCCGCCGCGTGCAGCCTGGTGTCGTCGGATGATGGCAGGGAGGCCGAGGTGGCGACTGACCAGGCGGTGCCGTTCCACTTCTCCACGAGCACATGGAACAGCACTCCGGTGGACCGATGGAAGCCGACCGCCCAGGCGTCGCTCGCTGTGACGGCGGCAACGCCGTCGATCTCGTTGTAGTTCGTGCCCGGGTTGGGGCTTGCTACGGTGTTGAAGCCGCCTGCGGCCTGGGCTGTCGTGCTGACCGCGAGCACTGCCACGCCCACGAGCGCGACGGTCACGAGAGTCCTCACGCTTTTGATACGGATGCGCTGCCTCGCAGGTTCAGCAGAGCGCATAACTATGCCCGGCAGGACAGATGAACCATGGGTTGCCCGCAATGCACCCGTGGTGTACTCAGACCGGCACCCATGGCTCGCCGCTTTCCGCCTCCGCCTGCATGTGAGCGGTTGTCCTATTCCCGCAGCCTGTCCCTCACGCTCGGTGCTCCTCCCACGCACACGGCAAGGCTGACACACCGGATCGCGTTCAGCCCGGACGGCGCCACCCTCGCCGCCGACGACGCCAACGGCAGCACCCACCTATGGGACATGAGCTGGCTTGGTACCTGAACAGTGCACCTAACAGCGCCGGCGCAGCTTTATGTCGCCGTATATCAGCCCGATCTGGCATCCGGCCAGCCGTCTGCTCGCTGCCAGTGTCATCACGCTCCATGATTGCGTTTGGATGTCAGAATGCAAGCGATATCAGCCGTTGTGTGGGGACATTGGTTGTTTGGCGGTCAAGACGCTGACCGTCCGGATCTGGGTATTCTGCGCGTCCGGAGCTGCGGGCCAGACGTACCGCGCGTGCCGCTGTCAGGTCATCCGCTGGCGTGGCTCAGCAAGAGGCCGCATTACCTGAACAGTGTCTCCGCCGCAGACTCCACGCAAATCCCCTTGTCGCTGCTGTTTTTAGAAACTAAAGCGGCTACTGCGTGAACGCTGTTCAGCTACATGTCAACGCCGCAGACGTCCTGGTCAGGTGCGGCATCCACGGGAGGGCTCCAGATAACCGCCCAATGCGCGCCAGGCTGGCGTCGACCATCGATCTTCTGGGCACCCTTGACTCCGCCACGCCGGATGAGATCTGCCCTGGGGCCGTCGTGAGATCTGCCCGGTGGTGGCCATGGGATCTGCCCAGGGTGGCCACCGCCGGCCACGTCCTCCAGGTGCTGCGCGACGGCAATGAGCGCGCCAGCGACATCGCCACCTGGCCGAGGTGCGCGAGGCCATGCGCACCCGTTACCAGATTGCCATTGCCGCGCCGCCGCTCTCGGGGATGAGAAGGGTGGTGCGTGCGCTGCCCGCCGGCGCTGCTGTGCTGTGGCTCGATGAGACCGTTTAACGGGCACAGGCGAATGCCATGCCGTTCAGAAGCTGACCTGCCGCCATGTCAGGCCGCCGTCCTGGGTGAGCATCAGCTGGCCGGCGAAGCCCTTGCTGGCGGGGCCGTGGATGACCACTCCGTCGCTGGCCGTGGTGAACCCGAGGTCGGCCCAGCCTTGCCCGCCGTCAGGCTCAGTGAGCACGGTCTGCCACTGCGCGGCGCCGTCTCCGGAGTAGTAGAGCCAGCTTGCGGCGC
>Ga0182013_10006563_pt1 | contig 13123 bp, 13 predicted proteins | sample 612S2MmetaG_FD_120487 | JGI IMG/M metagenome (GOLD analysis project Ga0182013, IMG submission 120487) | Permafrost microbial communities from Stordalen Mire, Sweden - 612S2M metaG | ecosystem: Environmental > Terrestrial > Soil > Wetlands > Permafrost | place: Sweden: Stordalen | collected... | reverse complement strand
CTGAGCCTGACCGCGACCCGGTTCCGGGCGGGGTGATCCCCGCCAGGAAGTCCGAATAGGACCAGTGACATCCGACCGGGCCCTGTCAGCGACGGGGCCCGGTCGGATGCGCGCTAAGGGCTTGTCCGTCGGCGTGTTCCTCGCCGGGACATGAAGTGGGGGAGACTCGCCCGGTGAGCAGCCCCCCGCACGCCGATCCGTGACCGACGTCACCCTCTACGGCCAGTGGATCTGTCCCTACTCGGTGCGGGTCTCCTTCGCCCTGGCTGAGCGGGGGATCGTCCACGACGTGGTCGACGTCCCGCCGACGGCTGTCCGACCGGCCGGCTTCGTCGTCCCTGACGAGTTCGTGGCGCACTCGCCCCTCGGTGAGATCCCGATGGTGCGGGTGGACGGCGAGTACCGGGCCGACTCGCTGCCGATCCTGGAGTGGCTGGAGGAGCGGGTGGACGCGCCGCCGCTCCTGCCGTCGGACCCGTCGACCCGACTCCGGGTGCTCGAACTGATGACCCTGATCGACCGGCGCGTCTTCCCGCCCATGATCGGCGTCTACTACGGAACCCACGTCGACCGCATCGCCGAGTCGGCCGACGCCCTGGCCACCGCCCTCGCCGAGCTCGGGGCCGGGCTGGACGGGTCGCCCTGGCTGGCGGGTACCGGACCGACCCTCGCCGAGGCCACCCTGGTGCCGTTCTACGTGCGTCTCGACGGTCTCAGGCGTCTCGGGTTCGACCGCGACCTCGACCCGCGCATCGCCGACCACCGCCTCCGGGTGGGTCACCTGGCCGGTGGCCGCGCCGTCGCCTGGTCATCGTCCCGGACCGAGGAGTTCGTCACCCGGTTCGAGCGCTACCGCGCCATTCGGCGGTCGACCACCGGTGGTCCGGAGCCGCGGTAGTCGGCCCGGCCGTCGCTCGGTTCAGCTGGTGAGCACCGGCTCCTGGGCCGGCCCCCACACCTCGTGGTTGTCCGAGCGCAGCACCCAACGGCGCGGGCGGATGTCGAGGAGCGGGTCGAGCCCGGCGTCGGCGAACAGGCTGCGGATGGTCGCCCGCTCGTCGGCCGTGGCCGCCGCGAACGCGTCCTGGACGCGCTTTACCATGAAGATCCGGTACGGGACGACCACCACGGTCATGGACCGACCGCGCCAGTCGAACGTGGTGGTCCCGCTGTAGCGACGCTTCGGCTTGCCCAGCACGACCTCACCCTCGGCCGCATCGGGGTGCTCGGCCAACCAGGCGTCGACGGCCCTCACCTGGGCGACGGCCTCGTCGACGTACTCGGTACCGATATAGGCCAGGAGAGCGGCCAGCGAGTCGGGTACGCCGTCGGTGAAGAGCTCCGGGCTGCAGTCGCCGTACTCCGAGGCGTCGAGGACCGGCGCGTTCATGCGCTCGACCCACCGCCAGACGCGTTGTGCCGTCGTCTTCATCAGGACCGAGGGGTACGGATCCCGGGCCAGGTGCGCGTACAGAGGTCCCATGAACCCGTAGTCGGCGATGGTGGGCCTACCGCCGAGCAGGTACGGGGAGCCTGCCAGGTGGGCGTCGAACAGGGCGAGGAACTCCGCGTAGGACGCCTCGATCTCGGGAGCGAGCTCGGGGGTCACCCCGAAGGCGGCGGTGGCGCTGCGCATCCGTTCGGAGGCGAACGCGAAGACGGCGTCGCGGGTGGCGTCATCGGCCCCGACGGCCAGGGCGGCACTGAAGTCCTTGGCCAGGAACGGCACGTTCACCTCGTCGAAGTCCCAGCGGTAGTGCATGGCCGGGCGTAGGAGTCCCTCGCCCCCGAACAGCTCGAGCAGGTGGGCGACCGTCCGCAACACGCCATCGGCGGGGTAGGCGGAGCGGTCCGGCGCCTCGGTGGCGTCGAGATGGTCGATGATGTCGACGGTGTCCTGGACGATCGAGCCGTCGGGCGTCTGGAGGACCGGGATGATCCAGCGGCCGATGGCCGGCTCGATCTCGCCGGAGTAGCGGGGGTCGCCCGGGGCCCGCTCGACGTAGTCGATCCGGTGGGTGCGCAGGTACGAGCGGGCCTTGCCGGAGTAGAGCGAAGCGGGCATGGCGTACAGGACAAAGGGGTCCGTCACGGGTCTCCTGTTCGTCGGGGCGGTCGACCGGGGATCGGCAGGGGGCTGACCCACTCCGGGCGGGGGCCGGTGGAACGGTCCCTCCGTCCCGGTTGCGAGTGTATCTTCTGACAGCTACCGTGACAGATGTTACTCGAAATGACAGAAGTCGCCCCAGGACGGACGGGACGGCGTGGCCGGCTGACGCGTCATGCCGGCCCACCACCCGGCAGCTGCGGCCCCTAGGCGATCGGGGAGATCACACCATGAGGTTCGGCATCGTCTTCGCCAACACGGGTCCCTTCGCCGACCCGGTGGCCGCCCAGGGGATGGCCCGGGCGGCGGAGGCCGCGGGGTTCGAGTCGCTGTGGACGGTCGAGCACACGGTCGTGCCCGCCGGCTACGTGTCCACGTACCCCTACGACCGGTCGGGCCGCATGCCCGGGGCCGACGACTCGCCGATCCCGGACCCGCTGGTGTGGCTGGCCTACCTGGCTTCGACGACCTCGACCATCAACCTGGCCACGGGGATCCTGATCCAGCCGCAACGGAACCCGGTCGTTCTCGCCAAGGAGGTGGCCACCCTCGACCATCTCTCGGGCGGTCGGGTGCAGCTCGGGGTCGGCGTGGGGTGGCTCGAGGAGGAGTTCGACGCCATCGGGGTGCCGTTCGGAGAGCGGGGGCGTCGCACCGACGACGGGATCGCCGCCATGCGGGCGCTCTGGAGCCAGGACCGGGCCACCCACCACGGCGAGTTCACGTCGTTCACCGACTGCATCTGCCGGCCCCAGCCGGTCCGCGGGACGGTGCCGGTGCACATCGGCGGCCACACCGAGGTGGCGGCCCGCCGGGCCGGGCGCACCGGGGACGGGTTCTTCCCGGCCTCGGGTAGCCACGACGACTTCGCCCACCTCTTCGCCGTGGTGCGGGAGACCGCCCTGGACGCCGGCCGCGACCCGGACGCCATCGAGCTCACCTGTGGGGGCGACGGCGTCTTCGGGCCGGGCGCCCTGGACGAGGCGCACGCGTTGGCCGACCTCGGCGTCGACCGGATCGTCGTTCCCTCCTTCCTGTTCTGGAAGGACACCGAGGCCAGCCTGGCCGCCTACGGCGAGGACGTCATCACCCGCATCTGACCGGCCCCCGGGGGCCGACCGAGCCCACGGCCGCAGGACGGCCCCGACGCCCGCCGGTGCGGGCACAGGAAGGAACCGCCATGGAGTTGGACGGACGGACCGCAGTGATCACCGGAGCCGCCTCGGGCATCGGTCTGGCGCTCACGGAGCGCTTCGTGGCCGAGGGGATGTCGGTGGTCATGGCCGACATCGAACAGCCGGTGCTCGAGCGCGAGGCGGCCCGCCTCGCCGGGGCCGGTGGCGCCGTCGTCCCCGTGGTGTGCGACGTTTCCGACGCCGACCAGGTCACGGCCCTGCGGGACGCCGCTCTCGCCGCGTTCGGTGCCGTCCACCTGCTCTGCAACAACGCCGGGGTGGCCAACGGTCAGGCGACCTACCGGACGAAGCCGGCGACCTGGGACTGGGTGGTGGGAGTGAACGTGCTCGGCCCGGCGTACGGGGTCAGTACCTTCGTGCCGCTCATGCTCGAGCAGGGCGAGGGCCACGTCGTCAACACCGCGTCCGAGGCCGGTCTGACCTCGTCCCCGGTACTCGGCCCGTACCACGCCTCGAAGTACGCCGTGGTGGGGCTGTCCGAGTCGCTGGCCCTCGAGCTGGAGGGCACACCGGTGGGCGTGACCTGCCTCTGCCCCGAGCTCGTCGCCACCCGGATCTTCGAGTCGTCCCGCAACGCCCCCGCCTCGCTCGGGTTCCCGCCCCCCACCGAAGTGCCCATCGAGCAGATCGCCGCCTTCATGGGGACGGTGGCCATGGATCCGGCCGACCTGGCCGCGGACGTCAGCTACGCCGTCCGGGCCGATCAGTTCTGGGTCCTCACCCACCAGTCGACGCTGGGTCGGGTGCACGACCGGAACCGACGGCTCGAGCAGGGGCGCAGCCCCCAGTTCGGTCACGGAGGAGCTAGATGACGGTGAAAGGAACGGAACCATGACAGACAGGCTCGAGTACCCCTTCGGGTCCATCGACGTCGAGACGGCGGGACGGTGGCTGCAGCTGGCGTCCGAGGACGACGGCAACGTGTGGATGCTGAACCTGATGAAGTACAAGCCGGTGGCCGACTACGGCGCGGAGGGTGGACCGGCCATCTCGGGCCGGGAGGCCGATGACGTCTACGCGCCCACCGCCATCCTCGCCGACCTCGGGGCCACGGTCCCCCTGTTCGGCGACGTGACCGCCCAGTTGGCCGACGACGTGGCGTGGGAGCGCATCGCGATCGTCCGGTACCCGAGCCGGGCGTCGTTCTTCGCCATGCAGGAGCGGGGCGACTTCAAGAAGCAGTACGTGCACAAGAAGGCGGGCATGGAGACCACCATCGTCATGGGCTGTACGCCCCTCTCGGCCGCCGATCCGGCCGACGCCGGCTCCGGTCCGGTCGTGATGCGGGTGCGCCGCTTCGCCGAGGGCGCCGGGCCGGGGCCCGACCCCTCGGGCGTGACCCCCGTGGCCCGGTTCGCCGTGGACGGGGTCATCCTCGGGGACGGACGCCGCTGGGACGACGTCCGGTTCGACCGGGTGGAGGACGGCGCGCTGTCCGGACTGGTCGAGGTGGCCGGACTCGCCGACCAGGTCGTCGTCGTCATCGACCCCCTGATCGAGGACCTCGTCGTCTCCGTCCGCGCCGCGGGGGAGTGAGCGGCATGGACGTCCTCCGTACCCCGGACGAGCGCTTCGAGGAACTGGTCGACTACGACTTCGACCCGCACTACCGCGAGGTGGTGGCGGCCGACGGCACCCTCCTGCGCATGCACTTCATCGACGAGGGGCCCCGCGACGCCCCTCCGGTGCTCCTGCTGCACGGCAACCCCTCGTGGTGCTACCTCTACCGCCACATGGTCCCCGGACTGGTCCGACGGGGCCATCGGGTACTGGCCCCCGACCTGATCGGCCTCGGACGGTCCGACAAACCCGTCGACCAGGCGGTGTACACCATGGCCGAGCACACGGCATGGCTCGGGCAGTGGCTCGAGTCCGAGGACCTCCGCCACGTCACGCTCTTCTGTCAGGACTGGGGCGGGACGCTGGGTCTACTGCTCCTGCCCGCCCACGGTGACCGCGTCGACCGGGTCATCGCCGCCAACACGGGTCTGCCCGAGGGAGGCGGCGTCAACAAGTTCCTGGAGGACTGGCTGGCCTTCAGCCAGTCGGTCGACGTCCTGCCGGTCGGAGGCCTCCTCCAGGGTGGGACCACCCGGGAGCTTTCCGATGCCGAGGTGGCCGCCTACGAGGCCCCGTATCCGGACGGCTCCTATCAGGCCGCCCCGAAGCGCTTCCCGGTTCTCATCCCGGTGCAGCCCGACAATCCCGGGGTGCCGCAGGCCAAGGCGGCATGGGCGTTCCTCGAGTCCTGGGACAAGCCGTTCCTCACCGTGTTCGGCGACCAGGACGCGGTGGCGTTCAAGGCCGGCGCCCAGGTGCCGCTGCAGCGCCGGATCCCGGGGGCCCAGGGACGACCCCACCGGATCATCGAGGGCGCGAACCACTTCATCCAGGAGGACGCCGCCGAGGAGCTGGTGGTCATCATCGACGAGTTCACCCGGGTCTGACCGGACCCCGACGCTACGATCGACCCGCGCCCGGACCAGGCCGGGCAGCCGAAGACCAGGGGGAACGATCATGGCCACCGTCGCCACCGTCCGGGGGCCGGTCGACGCGGCCGACCTCGGGCGGACCTACATGCACGAGCACATCTTCGTGCTGACCACCGAGGTTCAGCAGAACTTCCCCGACGAGTGGGGGGACGAGGACGCCCGGGTGGACGACGCCGTGGAGAAGCTCCGCGCGCTGGCCGCCGGCGGGGTACGGACGATCGTGGATCCCACGGTCATCGGCCTCGGGCGGTACATCCCCCGCATCCAACGGGTGGCGGCGCAGGTGCCGGAGCTCAACGTGGTGGTGGCGACCGGGTGCTACACGTACCACGACGTCCCGTTCTTCTTCCACTACCGCACCCCCGAGGTGGGCGCCCTGCTCGGCCGCGCGGAGCCCGAGCCGATGGTGCCGATGTTCGTCGCCGACATCACCGAGGGCATCGCCGGCACCGGTGTCCGGGCCGGGATGCTCAAGTGCGCCATCGACAAGGAGGGGATGACGCCCGGCGTCGAGCGGGTCATGCGCGCCGTGGCCCGCACGCACCTGGCCACGGGGTGCCCGATCACCGTCCACACCCACCCGGGAACGGAGCGGGGCCTCGAGGTTCACCGGGTGATGGCCGAGGAGGGGGTCGATCCGCGGGCGGTGGTGCTCGGGCACTCCGGCGACTCCACCGACGCCGAGCATCTGTCCGCCCTGGCCGAAGCCGGGTACTGGTTGGGCATGGACCGGTTCGGCATCAACCTGGAGACGACGTTCGAGGACCGGGCCGACGTCGTGGTCGAGCTGTGCCGCCGCGGACTGGCCGACGCGATGGTGCTGTCCCACGATGCCGCCTGCTACATCGACTGGATCGACCCGGGGGTCCTACCCATGCTGCCGCAGTGGCACTACCTGCACATCGAACAGGAGGTGCTGCCCTACCTGCGGGCCCACGGGGTGACCGAGGAGCAGATCACGACGATGCTCGTCGACAACCCCCGGAACATCCTGGCCGGACCGTAGATCCCGATGCCGGTCCCGCGACGGGTCCGGCCGGGGTGGTCAGCCGACCGCGCTGAGGAGCGCCGCCTGGCGGGCGCACAGTTCGGGGATCACCGCAGCCGGAAGGTCGTGGGCCATACCCTCGACGACCCACAGCTCGGCGCCCGGCACGGCTTCGGCCGTGGCCCGCCCACCCGGCAGCGTGACCAGCGGATCCGCCGACCCGTGGACCACCAGGGTCGGGACCCCCACCCCGGCCAACCGGTCGGCCCGGTCCGGCGAGGCGAGGATGGCCATGAGCTGGCGGACCGTGCCGTCGGGGTGGTTGCCCCGGTCGTAGTGGAGGGCGGCCCGCTCGCGCGTACCGGCCTCGTCGAAGGGGAAGCCGGGGGAGGAGAGGACGCGGGACACCTCGATGGACTGGTCGATGACGGCGTCACGCCCCTCCGCCGGTTCCACCAGGAGGGCGGCCATGGCCTCGGGGGTGGGCGGGCCGGTGGTCGGTCCCGGTGTCGACATGATCGACGTGAGGCTCCGGGTCCGGTCCGGGTGGTCGATGGCGAACTGCTGGGCGATCATCCCGCCCATCGACGCCCCGAGCACGTGGGCCGACCCGACGCCCAGGGCGTCGAGCAGGCCGGCGGCGTCGGCCGCCATGTCGGCCAGGAGGTAGGGGACCGGGGTCGTGGGGTCGAGGAGCAGCGCGCCGACGTCGGGGACGCCGGCCTCGTCGAACCAGGTGGACCGGCCCTGGTCGCGATTGTCGAAGGTGATGACGAAGTAGCCGGCGTCGACCAGCCCGTCGACGAACGCCGGAGGCCAGTCCGTCATCTGGGCGCCGAGACCGTGGATGGTCAGGAGCGGGGGCGACGACGGGTCCCCGTGCGTGGCGTAGGCGATGTCGATGCCGTTGGCTGGGGTGGTGGGCACGGTCAGCTCCTCGTCCGGTCTCCGTGTGCTGCGAGAACGCTACTGCGACAATGATCCGGATCGTGCAGCCGGGCACCCGTCCCGGATCGGCCACCCGGGAGGATCATGACCATCGAGCCCACGCCCACCCACTCCGCCAGCGCCCCGCGCCGCGTCGCCATGGTGACCGGGGCCAGCCGCGGGATCGGCAAGGCCATCGCCGTCCACCTCGCCCGCGCCGGGTTCGACGTGGCCCTCGGGGCCCGGACCCTGGCCGAGGGCGAGGCCCGCGAGCACTCCTCGACCGTGTCGGCGTCGGACACGTCGCCCCTGCCCGGCTCCCTCGACGCCACCGCGGCCCTGGTGGCCGCCGAGGGCCAGCGGGCGCTCCCCGTCTTCCTGGATCTGCTCGACCGCGCCTCGCTCGGCTCGGCGGTGACGACCGTGCTCGAGCGGTGGGGGCGGATCGACGTGCTGGTCAACAACGGCCGCTACGTCGGGCCCGGCCACATGGACCAGGTGCTCGACACGCCGATCGAGCTCCTGGACCGCCATCTGGAGGCCAACGTCATGGCCCCGGTGATCCTCACCAAGCTGGTGCTGCCGTCCATGCTCGAGCGCGGCGACGGCGTGGTCATCAACCTCGCGTCGAGTTCGGGCACGATGGATCCGCCGCGGCCCGCCGGGAGCGGCGGGTGGGGTCTCGGCTACGGCATGTCGAAGGGCGCCCTGCATCGCATCGCCGGCCTGCTGGCCGTGGAGCTCGGTGACCGGGGGATCACGGCCTTCAACCTCAGTCCCGGATTCGTGGCGACCGAGCGGATCGCCCAGGACATGGCCGCCTTCGGTTTCGACGCGTCGTCGGGCGCCCCCGCCGACGTGGTGGGGGCGGTGGCCGCATGGCTCGTGACGAGCCCGGAGGCGCGCGGGCGCAACGGCGCGTGGATCGAGGCCCAGGAGGTCTGCCGGGACCTCGACCTGCTCCCGGGCTGGCCCCCCGGGCGCACTGGTCGGTGACACCGCGGCGCCCCCCTGGCAGGATGTCGCCATGGCCTCCGAGTTCCCGGTCCCGACCACCGACGAGCTCGACGTGCTGTTCGAGAGCCTGCGCAACTGGGACCGTTGGGAAGAGGGTGACCAACGGGGCACCCTCCACTTCCTGACCGACGAGCGGCGGGCCGCCGCCGCCCGCTCGGTCGTGACCGGGGAGTCGATCAGCCTGGCCCACGATCTCGCCACCGAGCCCCTGCCCGAGCACCCCCATCCCGTCCAGCACCACATGCTGGCGTCGGGCGACGCCCGTGACTCGAACGGGATCGAGGGCTACGAGGCGGCCCGGGACCATCTGGCGCTCGACGTCCACGGGCTGTGGACCACCCACGTCGACGCCCTCTCCCACATGTTCGTGCGGGGACTGATGTACGGCGGTCGGCCCGCCTCCGACGTCCGTAGCGACGGGGCCCGGTCCAACACGGTGCTCACCCTGGCCGACGGGGTGGTCGGCCGGGGCGTGCTCCTCGACGTGCCCCGGGCCCTCGGGTGCGAGTACCTCGATACCGGCCAGGTGGTGACGGTCGCCGATCTGGAGGCGGCCGAGACGGCCCAGGGGGTGCGCGTCGGATCGGGCGACATCCTCATCGTGGCGTGGGGACGCGAGGCGCGACGGCGGGCGACCCGGGGCTTCGACGGGTTCTCGGGACTCCATGCCGAGTGCCTGCCGTGGCTCGCCGAACGCGAGGTGGCGGTGCTCGGCAGTGACGGGATCTCCGACCCGATGCCCTTCGTGGGAACGCCGGGCTGGCCGTTCCCCGTCCACCAGATCGGGATCGTGGCCATGGGCCTCCACCTCATCGACAACGTACGGGTGGCACCGTTGGCCACCCGCTGCGCCGAGTCGGGCACGTGGACGTTCCTCTTCACGATGGCGCCCCTGCGCATCCCGAAGGGGACCGGGTGTCCGGTCAACCCCGTGGCGGTCCTGTGACCGGGCCCGCCGCGTCCGGGGGCGACCACGAGGAGCTACGCGGACTGCTGCAGCGCTACGCCCGAGCGGCCGACGAGCGCGACGTGGAGTCCCTGGCGGCGCTCTTCCACCCGGACGCCGACGTCACGGGTTCGCGGGGGTCGCAGAGCCTCGAGGAGTGGTTGGCGACCATGCGCGCGCCCCGCGCGTTCCCCTCGAGCATGCACGTGATCGCCGATCCCCTGATCACGCTCGGGCCGGGCCCCGACGAGGCGGTGGTCGACGCCTACGCGGTCGTCCACCAGTTGGGTGACCCGTCGGCGGGCGGTGGTGACCTGACGCTCGGCATCCGCTACCTCGACGACATGGTGCGACTGGACGGACGGTGGGTGATCCGTCGGCGGACGGCCCGCACGCTGTGGATGCGCTGAGGGGCCGACCGCCGGAAGCCCGCGGTCGGTGACCTCAGGCGGGCTTGCGGGCGACGAAGCGGAAATGGAATCCGACGCGGTCCACCTCGGTGGGACCGAACCCCACCCGGGTGAGGCGGGCGCCGAGCCCCTCGGGGTCGACCGGCGTGAAGGTGTCGTCGGCGTGGGCCTCGCGGATCGGCTCGAGATCGAGCGAGTCCTGGCCGACGAAGATGGCTCCGGGCCGAAGTACCCGGCCCACCTCGGCGAACAGGCGGTCCTGGTCCTCGGGGGTGGGCATGTGGTGCAGGACCGAGAAGCACGCCGCGGCCGAGAAGTGGTCGTCGGGTAGTCCCGCACGGGTGGCGTCGGCGATGAGGACGCCCACGTTGGTCCCCGCCAGGCGCTCGCGCAGGGCGGCACCGAGGCCCGGGTCGACCTCGACGGCCGTCACCCGGGCCGCGCTCGCCCGCAGGAGGTCGGTGGTGACCCCGGGACCGGGCCCGATCTCGAGGACGTCGTCCCCCAGGTCACCGGCCGCCTCGACCCACGGCAACAGGTCGACCTCGAGCTGACGGGCCCACTCGGGGCTGGCCAGGAATCGCAGGTGGGACTCGTTCACCGGTGTCGCCCTTTCAGGCCGGGACGCGGCGCAGCAGTCGGCCGGGCGAGGCGCCGGTCGGTTCGCCGCGCTCGATCGTGGTCTCGCCCGCCACGACGGTGGCCAGGAAGCCGACCGACCGCTGCTCGAGGCGGCGACCGCCGGCCGGCAGGTCGTCGACGAGGGTGGGCACGGCCGGACCGACGATGTCGGGGTCGAACACGTTGAGGTCGGCATCCATGCCCGGCCGCAGCAGGCCCTTGGTGGAGAGGCCCCAGGCCAGGGCCGGAGCCAGCGTCACCATCCGCACCCCCTCCTCCAGGGTGAACTCCCGGCGGTCGCGCACCCAGTGGCCGAGCAGGTGGGTGTGGATCGAGGAGTCGGCGATCTGGCTCAGATGGGCTCCCGAGTCGCTGAAGGTCATGACGGCCCGGGGGTGCCGGAGGGCGCGGAGCAGGACCGTCTCGTCCTGGGGGTAGAGGGAGGGCTGGATGAACAACTGGTCACCGCCGGAGTCCACGCACAGGTCGATCATCGCTTCGGCCGGGTGCACCCCACGCTCCCGGGCGACGTCGGCCACCGACGGGTTCGGGGGCAGGCCGTGCAGGTAGACGCGGATGCCTTCGAAGTCCGGGGGACGGGCCTGCGCCCCCACGCCGGTGTAGGCGGCGTAGTCGGCGTGGACGGCGGCGTCCACGTAGGGGACCCGCCGCTGCGGGTCGGCGAGCACGGCGATCTGCTCGCCGATGGGCCGGGCCCGCAGGTCGGCCCAGGCGGGTAGCAGGTCGAACGGCAGGCGGGTCTTCAGCGACAGCAGGACCGAGATGCCCCGGCAGTGGGTCTGGGCGATCATCCGGGCCCCGCGGGCCGCCGCCTCGTCGAGATAGTCCACCAGGTACCCCGCCCCCCGGGTGGCCACCAGTCCGAACGTCATCGGCACCCCGGTGGCGGCGGACAGCTCCGTCATGCGGTCGAGGGACCGCTGCCGGACGGCGGGGTCGGCGGCCGACATGCCGGCGTCGGCCCCCTCGAAGATCCCGGTCCCGAGCTCGCCCATCACGCCGACCAGGGCGACCACCTCGTCCCACGACGCCATCCGGGAGGCCACCGGCCGCCCGTCCGAGGTCTCGTGGTGCATCGTGCGCGACGTCGAGAAACCGACAGCTCCGGCCCGCAGGGCGTCGGCGAGCTGTCCGGCCATGGCGGCCAGGTCGTCGTCGCCGGCCTCCTCCTCGAAGGCCCGCTCGCCCATGGCCCAGGTGCGCAGGGCCGAGTGACCGATGTTGGCCGCGAAGTGGATGCCCTTGGGTAGCCGGTCGACGGCGTCGAGGTACTCCGGGAAGGTCTCGAAGTCCCAGTCGATACCGGCGGCGAGGGCGGCCGGATCGATGTCCTCGGCCCGCTCCAGGTTGCGCACGACCAGGGCCCGCTCGGCGGACCGCACCGGGGCGAGGGTGAAGCCGCAGTTGCCCATGACCGCCGAGGTCACGCCGTGCCAGCACGAGCTGGACCCGGTGGCGTCCCAGAAGACCTGGGCGTCCATGTGGGTGTGGCCGTCGACGAACCCGGGGGTGACGACGTGGCCGTCGGCGTCGATCTCGCGGCGTCCGGACCCGGAGATGTGGCCGACCTCGGTGATCGTCTCGCCGACCACGCCCACGTCGGCCCGGTAGGAGCCGAGGCCCGAGCCGTCGACGACGGTGCCGTTGCGGATCACGAGGTCGAATGCCATGCCGTCATCCTTGCCCACGGGCGCGGTCGGTGCCCGACCGGGTGGTCGCCGGGGTGCTCCGGGGTCTCGACGGGCCCGGCTGTCTAGATTGTCGCCATGGCGACCTCCGCGGAGATCCACCGCTCGCTCGATCACCCCGTGATCGACAGCGACGGACACATGGCCGAGCACCTGCCGACGCTCGCCCCCTACCTGGAGCAGGAGGGGATCTCGTTGGACGACCCGGCGCTGCGCCGACTGGTGCCGCCCTACAGCGGGTCCGACGTGCCGTGGCACGACCAGACCCCCGAGGAGCGTCGGATGACCCGTACCCCGCGTGGACCCTGGTGGAGCGCCCCGGCCCGCCAGACCGTGGACCTGGCGACCGCACTGTTCCCGGCCCTGCTCCACGAGCGGCTCGACGAGATAGGGATCGACTTCGGGGTCGTGTACCCGAGTCTCGGCCTCGTCTTCCTGCATGCACCGGACGATTCCTTCCGGCGGAGCGCCTGTCGGGCCCTCAACCGCTGCAACGCCGAGCTCTTCGCACCGTTGGCGAACCGCCTGACGCCGGTGGCCGCCATTCCCATGCACACCCCCGAGGAGGCGGTCGCCGAGCTGGAGTACGCCGTGAACCGGCTCGGCTTCAAGGCGGTGCTGTGCGCGGGGTACGTGCAACGACCGATCGAGGCGCTGTCGGACCGGGATCCCGAGGCGGCGCGCTACGCCTACTGGCTCGACCAGTTCGG
>Ga0182013_10006559_pt1 | contig 13131 bp, 6 predicted proteins | sample 612S2MmetaG_FD_120487 | JGI IMG/M metagenome (GOLD analysis project Ga0182013, IMG submission 120487) | Permafrost microbial communities from Stordalen Mire, Sweden - 612S2M metaG | ecosystem: Environmental > Terrestrial > Soil > Wetlands > Permafrost | place: Sweden: Stordalen | collected... | reverse complement strand
GTTCGTGCGCCGAATCGCCGAGGCGGACCTCGTCCTGCAGACGATGGCCGACCTCGGTCTGCGCCGCGGCGAGAACGGGCTCAAGGTGTACGCGATGTGCGAGATCCCCAACAACGTGATCCTGATCGATCAATTCGCCAAACGCTTCGACGGCTTCTCCATCGGCTCCAACGACTTGACTCAGCTCACCCTCGGCGTGGATCGGGACAGCGAAATCGTGGCGTTCGACTACGACGAACGCGACGAGGGTGTCAAGGAAATGATTCGCCTGGCAGTAGAGGGCTGCCGCCGCAACGGAATCCACTCGGGGCTATGCGGACAGGCGCCTTCGGACTACCCGGACATGGCCGAGTTCTTGGTCCGGCTCGGCATCGACTCGATGAGCCTCAATCCCGACACGGTGATCAAAACCACCCGCCAGGTGCTCCGGTTGGAGGAACAGCTCATGCCGGCTCAATGAGCAGCGATGCGTTCCATCGGCCCGCAGCCGGACCGTCGGAGGATGTCACGCCGCTTGCAGACCTGTTGCATGGGCGGTCCCGGGCCGGGCCGGTGCGCGAGCGCCGACCGGTCTACGTCGATTTGCTGCCTCCCTGCAATGCCGGTTGCCCCGCTGGGGAGAACATTCAGGCCTGGCTTGCCCATGCCACCGCCGGCCGGCACGAACAGGCTTGGCGTCAGCTGGTTGCGGACAATCCTTTTGCCGCGATCCACGGGCGGGTGTGTTATCACCCGTGTGAAACCGTCTGCAACCGGGCCCATCTCGACAGTTCGGTCTCGATTCATTCGGTGGAGCGCTTCCTCGGTGACCTTGCTCGCGAGCGGGGCTGGACGTTCGAACCACCGTCGACCCGCACCGGCAATCGAGTCCTGGTCATCGGCGCGGGGCCCAGCGGACTGTCCGCCGCCTACCATCTGGCATGTCTCGGCCACGAGGTCGAGATCCGCGACGCGGGCCCGGCGCCCGGCGGGATGATGCGCTACGGCATTCCGAGCTACCGGCTGCCCCGTGACGTGCTGGATGTCGAGCTGAACCGTGTCGTGGCGATGGGTGTCCAGTTGACCGCCGATCATCGGGTCGATGACCTCGCGGCCGAGCGCGACGAAGGCGGCTTTGACGCGGTGTTCGTCGCGGTCGGTGCGCAGCTGGCCAAACGTGTCGATATTCCGGCCCGCGACGCCGGCACGATGGTGGACGCGGTGTCTTTTCTGCGCGACGTCGCCTCCGGCGAGCGGCCGGTAATCGGGCGCCACGTCGCCGTTTACGGCGGCGGCAACACCGCGATGGACGCTGCCCGCGTAGCGCGACGCCTCGGCGCTGAGGACGCGGTCATCGTGTACCGGCGCACGCGCGAGCAGATGCCGGCCCACGAGCAGGAAGCCGAGGATGCCGAACGTGAGGGGGTGCGGATCAACTGGCTGCGCACGATCAGCGCGTTCGACGGGCCCGAATTGCGCGTCGAGGTAATGGAACTCAACGCTTCGGGTTACCCGCAACCGACCGGACGCTTTGAGACGCTGGCCGCCGACACCCTGATCATGGCGCTTGGTCAGGAAACGGAGTCGGCGTTCATGCGGACGCTGCCGGGAGTCGAGTTCGATGGCGACGGCCGTGTGCGTGTCTCGGAATCACTGATGACGGGCTGTCCCGGCGTCTTCGCCGGCGGGGACATGGTGCCCTGTGAGCGCACCGTCACCGTCGGTGTCGGGCAAGGGAAGAAGGCTGCCCACCATATCGACGCGTGGCTGCGCGACGCGCCGCGCGTACGCCCGGCCAAACACCCGGTAGCGGCGTTCGACTCGCTGCACCTGTGGTTCTTCGGTGACGCCGCGCAACGTGAGCAGCCGGAAGTCGATCCGGCACAACGCATCGAGAGTTTCGCGGAGGTCGTCGGCGGTTTGTCCGCCGAGCAGGCCACCTACGAGGCGGGGCGGTGCCTGTCGTGCGGGAACTGCTTCGAATGCGACGGCTGCCTCGGCGCGTGCCCGGAGGACGCGGTGATCAAACTCGGGATCGGGCACCGGTATGAGTTCGACTACGACAAGTGCACGGGCTGTGCCGTCTGCGTCGATCAGTGCCCGGTCCACGCCATCGACATGTTTCCGGAGCCGAAATGACCCGGGCCACGGTGGATGGCAACGAGGCCGCCGTTTCGGTCGCCTACCGGCTCAACGAGGTGTGCTGCATTTACCCGATCACACCGTCCTCGCCGATGGCCGAATTGGCCGACGTATGGTCCAGCGCGGGCCGGCCCAATGTGTGGGGCACCGTACCGACAGTGGTCGAAATGCAAAGCGAGGGTGGAGCTGCGGGCGCATTGCACGGGTCCCTGCAGAGCGGCGCGTTGACCACGACCTTCACCTCGTCGCAGGGCCTGCTGCTGATGATCCCCAATATGTACAAGATCGCCGGCGAACTGACCTCGGCCGTCATCAACGTGGCAGCCCGCTCAGTGGCAGCGCAGGCATTGTCGATCTTCGGAGACCATTCCGACGTGATGGCTGTGCGGCAAACGGGGTTCGCCATGCTCGCGTCGGCCTCCGTGCAGGAGGCACAGGACCTGGCGCTCGTTGCGCAGGCGGCCACACTGGCGACCCGGGTACCGTTCGTGCATTTCTTCGACGGATTCCGAACCTCGCACGAAATCAATACGATTGAGACGCTTTCCGACGACGACCTGCGGGCGCTGGTGCCCGAGGAGTTGGTGTGGGCACACCGCGGACGGGCGTTGTCTCCCGAGCGCCCCTTCATTCGCGGCACCGCGCAGAACCCGGACGTCTTCTTCCAGGCGCGGGAAACGGTGAACCCTTTCTACGCGCGGGTTCCCGGTGTGGTCGAGGACCTGATGGCCCGCCTTGGCGAGCGCACCGGCCGCAAGATGGGCATCGTCGACTACACCGGGCACCCGCAGGCGCTGCGAGTGTTGGTGGTGATGGGGTCGGGCGCCGAGACGGTGGTGCAAACCGTCGCCGCTCTGGTCGAACGCGGCGAGCGGGTCGGTGTCCTACAGATGCGGCTGTACCGCCCATTCCCCACCGGGGCGCTCCTCGAAGCACTGCCGGCGACGGTGCGCACGGTTGGCGTGCTGGACCGCACCAAAGAGCCCGGGTCGATCGGCGAACCGTTGTACCTGGACGTTGTCGCGGCGCTCGCCGAGGCGCATGCGGACGGAGAACGACCGGTGATGCCGTGCGTCACGGGCGGACGCTACGGACTGTCCTCGAAGGAGTTCACGCCCGCCATGGTCGCCGGGGTGTTCGCCGAACTCGCCCGCGAGCAGCCGCGGCGCCGTTTCACCATCGGCATCGACGACGACGTCTCCGGGACCAGCATCGACTACGACCCGTCGTTCGACATCGAGTCACCCGACACGTTCCGGGCAGTCTTCTTCGGGTTCGGTTCGGACGGTACGGTCAGCGCGAACAAGAACACAATCAAGATCCTGGGATCCGAAGAGGGCCTGCACGCCCAGGGGTACTTCGTCTACGACTCGAAGAAATCGGGTTCGCAGACCGAGTCGCACTTGCGTTTCGGGCCGGATCCCATACGGGCCCCCTACCTCGCGAATAGAGCCAATTTCGTTGGCTGCCACCAGTTCCGGTTCCTCGACAAGGTCGACGTGCTGGGTCGCGCCGCTTCGGGTGCGACGCTGCTGCTGAACTGTCGGCAGCCTGCTGAAAAGGTCTGGGACGCGCTGCCCCGGGGAGTTCAGGAACAGATCCTGGCCAAGCGGATCACGCTCTACACCGTCGACGCCGACCGGATCGCACGTGAGGCCGGGCTGGCCGGGCGGATCAACATCGTGTTGCAGACATGCTTCTTCGCGATCTCCGACGTGCTGCCCCCCGAACAGGCGATCGCCCGCATCAAGAAATCAGCGGAGAAGATGTACGGAGACCGCGGCGCCGACGTGTTGGGGAAAGAACTGGCCGCAGTGGACGGCGCGGTGGCCGGATTACACCGGATCGAGGTGCCAAACCTGGTCACCTCCACGCGCACACCGGCGCCGACCGTGCCGGAGTCCGCGCCGGAGTTCGTCCGCACCGTCACCGCGGAGATGATGGCCGGGCGTGGAAACGCGTTGCCGGTCAGCGCACTTCCGGTGGACGGCACCTACCCGAGCGGAACCACTGCCTACGAGAAACGCAACGTGTCCGAGCTGGTTGCGGTCTGGGACCCCGACAGCTGCATTCAGTGCGGCAACTGCAGCTTCGTCTGCCCGCACAGCGTGATCCGCTCCAAGTTCTACGACGAGTCCCAGCTGGCCGGGGCGCCAAAACAATTCGACTCCGCACCCCTGGACGCCGTCGGCCTCCCTAACGCCCGATACTCGCTGCAGGTGTACGTCGAGGACTGCACCGGGTGCGGCCTGTGCGTCGAGGCCTGCCCCGTCGTCATACCGGGCAACACCGTCACCAAAGCGATCAACCTCGCTCCGGCCGAGCCGCGGGTTGTCGCCGAGCGAGAGAACATCACCTTCTTCGAGACCCTGCCGACGAATGACCGGTCCCGGGTGGACTTCGGCACCGTACGCGGCACCCAGTTCCTGCAGCCGCTGTTCGAATTCTCCGGCGCCTGCGCGGGTTGCGGCGAGACGCCGTACCTCAAGCTCCTCTCCCAACTCTTCGGCGACCGGCTGATGATCGCCAACGCGACCGGCTGCTCGTCCATCTACGGCGGAAACCTGCCCACCACCCCTTGGGCCACCGACGCCGACGGGCGGGGTCCCGCCTGGTCGAACTCGCTGTTCGAGGACAACGCGGAGTTCGGGCTCGGCCTGCGGTTGGCCAGCGACGGACACGTCGCGCTGGCACGGCGCCGCCTCGCCGAATTACGCGGCACGCTGGACGCCGGACTCGTCGACGGCATTCTCGCGGCGCCGCAGCTGCGGGAGTCGGAGTTGGCGGCCCAACGTGAGCGGGTGGCCGAGCTCCGGCACCGCCTCGAGGGCCTCGATCCCGCCCTGACCGCGGACCTGCGCAGCGTGGTCGACAGCCTGGTCCGGCGCAGCGTGTGGATCGTCGGCGGTGACGGCTGGGCCTACGACATCGGGTCCGGTGGGCTCGACCATGTGTTGGCGACCGGGCGCAATGTCAACGTGCTGGTGCTTGACACCGAGGTCTATTCCAACACCGGCGGTCAGATGTCCAAGTCGACACCGCTGGGCGCCGTCGCCAAGTTCGCCGCCGCAGGCAAGACGGTGCCGAAGAAGGATCTCGCACTGCAAGCGATCGCCTACGGAAATGTCTACGTCGCCAAGGTCGCCATGGGTGCCGACCCGCAGCAGACTCTGCAGGCCTTCCGCGAGGCGGAGGCCTACGATGGGCCGTCGCTGGTGATCGGCTACAGCCAGTGCATTGCGCACGGCATCGATATGCGTCTCGGGATGGATCAGCAGTACCGCGCGGTCGCCAGCGGACACTGGCCGCTGGTCCGTTACGACCCGGTACTTCGTGCCACCGGCCACAATCCGTTCCTGCTCGACTCGCACCGACCGCGGATCCCACTAGCCGACTACGTCTACCGAGAGCTGCGGTACCGCTCACTGGCCAACGCCGATCCGATCGAAGCCGAACGGCTACTCGGGCTGGCAGAACAGGCGATCGAACAGCGCTGGAATACCTACGAGGAGATGGCTTCCCGCGGCCCCGAACACTTCCACGCCGACGCCCGCGGGAAACACTGATGGAACTGTCGACCCGCTATCTGGGCCTCACATTACGCAACCCACTGGTCGCGTCGGCGTCCCCGCTGTCGCACACCGTCGACGGCGTCCGGCGCCTCGCCGACGCCGGCATCGGCGCCGTAGTGCTCTATTCGCTGTTCGAAGAGCAATTGCGCCGCGAGGCCGAGCAGAACGCACGGCTGGCCGGGGCAGGTGCAGAGAGCTTCGCCGAAGCCCTGTCCTACTTTCCCGCCGGGGCCGAGGAGGACCATGGCCCACGCCGGTACCTGAGCGTTCTCGAACGCGCGGCCGGCGCGGTCTCAGTTCCCGTGATCGGCAGCCTCAACGGCAGCACGCCCGGCAGTTGGGCCGGCTACGCCCGGTCAATGCAGGACTGCGGCGCTGCCGCAGTCGAATTGAACATCTACTACCTGCCCGGCGATCCGCACATCTGCGGCCGCGACGTCGAACAGCGTCACCTCGACATCCTGGCGCGGGTCAAGGACGCGGTGACCGTACCGGTGGCCGTGAAGCTCAGCCCGTACTTCAGCGCGACCGGCGAGATGGCGCGGCGCCTCGACGAGGCCGGCGCGGACGGGCTTGTGCTGTTCAACCGATTCCTGCAGCCCGACATCGACCCAGACACTCTCACCGTGGTGCGCGCAGTGTCCTTGTCCACCCCGGCGGAGATTCGGCTGCCGCTGACGTGGATTGCGTTGCTGCGCGGACGGGTCGGCGCGTCACTCGCCGCGACGACCGGCGTCGAGAGCTGCATTGAGCTGATCAAGTACCTGCTGGCCGGCGCGGATGTCGTAATGACCGCGTCAGCACTGCTGCGCCACGGCCCGCAACACGCCACCATACTGCTCGACGGCTTGCGTGAATGGATGGGACGCAAGGGATTTACCACCGTCGAGGAACTGCGCGGGCTGCTCGCCACACCCGTCGGCGCCGACGAGACCGCACACGAACGCGGCGAGTACGTCAGCGCACTGCAACAAGCCAACAGCACCGACTACGGCCCCTGGTGACTGTAGGGCTTAACCGCCATGCGGTACAGCGACGCCAAAGTGGGTCTCACCGCGCTCCTCGCCGGGCTGAAGGCCTACGTCCAATAACTGGGACGGCTGCTGATGTTGAGTGTTCCCGGCGAAAGAGTCCTAGCAGCTCTAACTCAAGTTGTCTGGAGAAACAGCGTGAGCAGTGCGAGTAAGGCGTCGGGGGTATCTTCGGGCGGGAAGTGACCGGCCGACGGTAGGTCGATGATCGGGGCGCTGGGGTAGGCGGCTCGGAAGGCCGCTTTAACGTGGTGGGCTAGCAGCGCGGTGTCGTGGAGTCCGACGGCCGCCATGGCCGGTTTCGACTGGATCGCCGCGACCGCCGCCGGTGTTGGCGGCGCCGGTGGAGGGTCGCTGCCGGGCGCGACGATCTGCTGGGGGAATCGGATTGCGCCTCGGCAGTCGGCGGGGCTGGCGAAGTGAGCGCTGTAGGCACGCACCCATGTCGGGGTCATGATTTGCGGACGGGCGATAGTCTGCAACGCCAACATCAGGTGGGTCACGGTGTGTCCAGCGTTGCCCAGGATCTGCTCGAGTGTGCCGTCTTCGTTGGCCTGACGGGCCCAGGTGAACCAGGCCGATTCCAGGTTGGCGATCATCGGCGGAATTTGGGCCGGAAGCCCGAGTGGGATGAAGGTGTTGACTGCCACGATGCGCCGGACGCGACCGGGATGCTCGAGGGCGAAGCCGGCTCCGATGAGGCCGCCCCAGTCGTGCATGACCAGGGTGATGTCGTGCAGGTCGAGCTCGTCGACGAGAAGGCTCTCCAGGTTGGCGATGTGCTCGGCTGCCGCGTAGGTGCGATCCTGTGGGGTCTCGGACTTCCCGAAGCCCATGTGGTCGGGAACGACCACGCGATGCGTCGCCGAGATTGGGTCGATCAGATGCCGCCAAAGATAGCCCCATGTTGGTTCGCCGTGCAGGAAAACCACCGGCTCGCCCGGGGCAGAATCCTCGGGGCCTTCGTCGACGAAGTGCTGGCAGAAACCGGCTCGGCGGCTGAAGTGCGGGCGATAAGGCCAGGTTCCGTCGAACGTTTCCTCAGCGGAGATCATCATCGCCTTCGGCACGGTTGACAGCGGTCGGTCGGTATCCCAGCGATCCACGCGATGAAAGCCACAGGGAAAGTATGGGCACGCGGTCCGCTGGGCGTCGACGACGCGCACCACACGCATCAGGACTTGCCCCGTTTCGCCGATCCGTGTCTGTCCTGATTTGTGGGGTGCGCGGCGTCGACGACATCGCGACGGGTCGCCGAGACTTGAAACGGTCATCCAACTGTCAACGAATACGACCCGCAGCCCCGATCGACTCCGGCGCTGATAGCCAAGGAATTAAAGGGCATGCAATGACACACCCCGCGATCAAGGAGGCGACGTGCTGGAGATGAAGTCGCAATGTGAAAGGTGCCAGACGGCATTACCTGCCGACCTTTCCGGAGCGGTGATCTGTAGTTATGAATGCACATGGTGCGATTCCTGCGCCACCCAACTCAGCTACCGTTGTCCCAATTGCAGCGGTGAACTCCTACCGAGACCAACCCGCGCAGCAGGCTGACGGACGGACCAGCGGCAAACCCCCCACCCCGCATCGCGGCAGGCATCTCGCCGGTCGTCACGCTCGGAGCTGTCGTACGCCGCATGCGCATCGCTGCGGGGCACACCCGGCCCGTGGGCCTCACTGCGGGTAGGGCGCCGTCCGCACCAACAGCGGAAGCCCGGCCCAGCGATTCGCGAGGCGCACTCGACCGTGGGGCACAGCGTTCCCCTGAGCGCGCAGTGCCGCGGCCATCTGGCGCTTGAGACCATCGCGCGGGTATCGCTGCTGCAGTTCGGCCAGCCAGGAGGGGTCGGTCTCGTCCAGTCGGCGGCCAATGATGTCAGCGAGTGACCCGGCGAGTACGAAACCCGCCGGATCAGAAAGATTCCGATCGGCCCCTCGGGTTAAGAACCCGGACGGGCACCTACTGCGGCGACAGCGTCTCGGCGGGTGCAGCGCACCGCAGACGGGATCGACCGATCGCGTACGCCGCCGGAGTGGTGGTGTCCCGCATGCTGTGGCGTACTCAGCCGTCGCTTCGACAAGGCTGTTCCCGTGATTGCGATTCAGGCACTCCCGGCGCGGCTACGTCCAATGCCCGGAATGCGAACAGTCCTCTTTGCGGGCGCCCGAGAGCGACCTCAATCTAGGAGTCCAGCCAGTCCCAGGCCTGATTCACATCGGCGAAATACCTAGCCTGCTGGGCGTAGAACGGCCCAGCGAGCCTGGTCAGCCACTTCTCCCACTCGTGTTGACCCACGAAAGCCATTCGTTCGATCGAGTGGTGGTACTTCTTTCCGAAGCGAAGGTCCGCCCCCCAGGCGTCGACCTTCTCCCAGCGGAAGTCGGTCATGTCCAGCAGGAGCCGCACCGATCCCGACACGTCGACGATCATCTGAACTGCGGGTTCGAGGATTTCATAACTTTCGCGTGTGACGTCCCCGCTCACCCGGAAGCCGAGAACGTTGTCGTGGCTGCCGGGCAGCCTCTCGATCACACCGACCTCCTCGTTGGCGCGTGACGTGGACTCGTCACGGTCGGTGCCGCCGGTTCTCGCCGACGTACGCGTCAAGCCGAACGGGTGCTCCGGGGCCGCGGCCGCGATCTCGAGAAGTCGGTTGTACTTCACGACGCGCTCCCCTCGCGCCGGTGCACCGGACTTGATCTGGCCGCATCCCGAGCCGACGGCCAAGTCAGCGATGAACGTGTCGTCCGTCTCGCCCGACCGATGCGAGATCATCGCGGCGTATCCGGAGTCCCGGCATACCCGAAGCGCCTCAAGTGTTTCCGACACGGTTCCGACTTGATTGACCTTGATCAGGGCGGCGTTGCCGACGCCGGCTCTGACGGCGCCCGCAATCAACTCCGGGCTGGTGACGAAGTTGTCGTCGCCCACCAATTGGATGCGGTCGCCAAGCATGCCGGTCAGATTCTGCCAGCCTGCAGTGTCGGTCTCGCTGAGGCCATCCTCGATGCTCCAGATGGGGAACTTGTCGATCATCTGCGCGTAGCGATCAATCATATCCTCGCTCGACAATGACTCGCCCCCAACGACGTACCGGCCATCGTGGTGAAATTCGCTGGAGGCCGGATCGAGGGCGATCGCGACACCGTCGCGCCCGGCGACGTAACCGGCGTCGCTGATGGCCTGCACGATCAGCACCAAAACCTCCTCTGGCGAAGCGATCTCGGGCGCAAAGCCACCCTCATCCCCCAGCCCCGTCTCGAACCCGCGTTCCGCCAGTACCGCACGCAGCCGGTGATACACCTCGGCGCCGGCACGGACGGCTTCAGGTAGCGACGGCGCCCCGATCGGCGCGATCATGAACTCCTGAAAATCGAGGGAATTCCTCGCGTGCACGCCCCCATTGACGACGTTGAAATGCGGCACCGGTAGCCGCGGAATCACCCCGTCAGGAATCAGCCACCGCCACAGGGGCTGTCCCGACTCGAGGGCAAATGCCTGGGCGGCGGCCATCGACGCACCCACCATCGCGTTGGCGCCCAACCGCGACTTGTCGACCGTGCCGTCCAGCACCCGAAGTGTGTCGTCAAACTGCTCGAGTGAGGCGAACGGACGACCTGTCACGGCCTCGGCAATCGGCCCGTTGACGTGGGCAACCGCCTGCTGCACGCCCAGCCCCGAGTACCGGTTCTGGTCGTGGTCTCGCAGCTCGAGCGCCTCGCGGCTGCCGGTCGATGCGCCGGAGGGCACCCCCGATCGCACGCTGCGACCGTCGGACAAAGTCGCTCGCACACGCAGGGTGGGTCGACCACGCGAATCAAGAATCTCAATCGCCGACATCGACGAAAAACTTACGTTCATCTGAAATCCTCCGAGTCATATTGTTTGAAGAACCGCATCACGGGTCCAGCAGCGGAACGGTCCAGTGCACCTCAGTGCCGCCTCCTGGCGGTGTTGCGAGGCGGCAGTGGCCGCCGATTTGTTCGGTGCGTGCCGCCACGTTGGCAAGGCCGCTGCGGCGCCCATTGTCGGCGCTGATACCGCAGCCGTCGTCAGTGACCATGATGTCCAGTTCGTTGGCAACGGCCACCTGAACGGTCAATTGTGTTGCCCCAGAGTGTCGGACGGCGTTGCTGACCGCTTTTAGAATGACCGACTCCGCGTGTTGCGATACCAGGAGATTTCGGCCCCGTAGGTGAGTTCGGCGACGAAGCCGTCGGGGACACGGGGCACGCTGATGGATCAGGCACAGGAAACCGCTTTTTGACGGGGTGATCCGCCATATCAGTCGCCGATCGTTTTCGGGCGGCATCGCACCGGGCAGTCATGACCGAACCAGCGGAGCGCGGAACCGAGGGTGAACACGGGTGCGGGAACATGAGTGGGGTTGAGGATGCGGTTATCACCGGAGTGTTCGGCGCGAGCAAAGAGCTCAGCGAGGGCAGCGGCGGACGGCTGGCCTCACCCCGGACTGGCTGGGGTTCTCAACGTCATCGACGCTACACCCCGAAGCTTGATTGGCTTGCTGCCAGCCCTACCGCGGTGTCAACAAGAACTCCAGTGACTGGCTGAGGTTGTGTTGCGCGGGGTCAGTCAGTCCCTGCTGGAGTTCCCATTCGTAGCCGCGGATAGCCAGCAGGTAGGCGCCGGGGACGTGTTCGAAGCACTGCTGGGTGGTCGCCAGGATTGACGGCACTGAGATCGCGTGCGAGGTGAAGCTGAAGTCCAGCTTCGGCTCCGGACGGCTCACGGTGAACGATTCGACCGCAGGGTCTTTCGTGGCATCCACGAACAACACTCGCGTGTATCGGCTGATCAGATCGGCGTCTTCGAGGTTCAGCTGATAGGCACGGCGCAGCCGTGCGCGAGGCAAAGGACGGATTTGCTCGAGCCGGTCGATGAAGGCCCAGCCCAATCCGTCGTCCTGACGTCCGGAGTTGCCGATGCCGTAGATCAGCGACGTCGGGTCGTCGAGGAGCTCAAGAGGGACACGGTGCGGTTCAGCGCACGCGCTCATCGAGCACCCGCCCCTGCGCGTCCACAACGGTGACGGTCAACGGCATCTGCCCCAGGGCGTGGGTGGCGCAGCTCAGGCAGGGATCGTAGGCGCGGATCCCCACCTCGATGGCATTCATCATGCCCTCGGTGATCTCGGCCTGGCCGCCCAGATAGTCCTCGGCGACGCTGCGTACCGTCTGATTGATCACCTGATTGTTCTGGGTGGTGGCCACGATCAGGTTGGCGAAGGTGACATTGCCCTCGCGATCGGCGCGGTAGTGGTGCAGCAGGGTTCCCCGGGGCGCTTCCACCACGCCGACCCCCTCCCCGATCCAGGCGTCCGCACCGGGTGAAACCACGAGGTCATCCTTTTGCAGGTCGGGGTCGTTGAGCAGGTCCTTGACAACCTCGGCGGCGTGGATGATTTCGATGGTGCGCGCCCAGTTGGTGTGCAGCGTCATGTTGTTGGCGCGTCCGCCGGTGTAAGCCTGGAACCTCTCCAGCGCTTCGGCGGCGATGGGGGTCGACAGGGTGCGTGTGACGTTAAGCCGTGCCAGCGGGCCCACCCGCACCGACCCCGCGTCGCGGCCGAGGTCGGTGAGGAACGGGAACTTCATATAGGTCCACTTCTCGACACCCTCGGAGAAGTGGTCGAGATAGTGGCGGTAATCAAACTCGCGTACGAGCTTCTTCTGCTCGTCGACAACCCGGAGCCGCCCATCGTAGTAATCGACGTTGCCATCGTCGTCTACCAGACACATGTTCAGCGCCGACACGTTGGCGAAGCCGTCGACTTGGCTGCGGTGCTCTTCGTGGAAGTCGTAGAACATCTGCAGACCCAGCTGAGCGTCGTCGATGACTTGGTCGACGGAGGACAAACCGTCTTCGCCGCGCAGGAATCGGTCCACTTCGGCCGCGGTTAGGCTCTTGTTCACGCCGCCGGGCACCGAGGAGACGCCGTGCATGCGCCTTCCGAAGACGGCCTCGATGACCTCCTGGCCCCACTTGCGCAGCCGAACAACACGTTTGACGAGACCCGGGTTGGCCTCGATCAGTCCGATAAAGTTGCGCTGCTCGGGTGCGGCGTCGATCCCGAACAACATTTCCGGCACCACCAGGTAGAAATAGGAGGTGACGTGCGATTGCAGCATCTGTGCGTAGTGACCCAGCCGGCGCATCTTGACTGCGGTCGGGGTCAGACAAGTGCCGGACGCCGGCCCTACCCCGATAATGTCGTCGAGGGCCTTGGCCCCGCCAAGGTGGTGGCTGACGAAGCAGATCCCACAGATTCGCTGCATGAGAACTGGTGCTTCCCAGTACGGGTGGCCCTGGATGAACTTCTCATAGCCGCGGAACTCCACCACGTGCAGCTTGGCGTCGGTGACGTTGCGGTCGTCATCGAGTT
>Ga0182013_10006553_pt1 | contig 13141 bp, 7 predicted proteins | sample 612S2MmetaG_FD_120487 | JGI IMG/M metagenome (GOLD analysis project Ga0182013, IMG submission 120487) | Permafrost microbial communities from Stordalen Mire, Sweden - 612S2M metaG | ecosystem: Environmental > Terrestrial > Soil > Wetlands > Permafrost | place: Sweden: Stordalen | collected... | reverse complement strand
CGGCGGGGCAACTGAGGACGGCGTGGCTGGAGCCTCGGCGGGCGGATTTGGCGAAGGCTGCGCGGGCGCGGTTGCGGGTTGAGGCTCGGGCGTGGAGGCGGGCGGCGCGGCGGCGGATTTGGACTTGACGGTTGCGGCTTCTGAAGCCGGCAGAGCGACAGGATTCACCGGCAGGGTGAGGGTCTGCACGGTGGAGGGGTCGTCGCGCAGTACGAGGTAGAGAATGCCGTTGGAAGGGTGGGGAACGCTCAGTTGGGTTCCGGTGTACTCCGGCGGGACCTCGGTGGGGTTTTCGAAATCCGGCGTGGCGGAGATGGAATCTGCGAGGAAGAGGTTATTGGCGGTGAGCACGCAGAGTTTTGCCTGGGAACGCGGGCAGCGCAGTTCCTTGAATCCGGGGAGACGCACGAGGGTTCCGAGGGAGAGCCAGTCGCCGGCTGCGCCGTTAGCGGAGACGGCGCGGACGCGGACGGGCCCAAAGGCCGAGGAGCCGAAGCGGGTGAGGGGATCCATGGTTCCTACAGCGGTCTTCGCGTCTTCAAGCATGAGGCTGCCGTCGGAGAGATCGAGGATGGTGTGGAAGCTTGAATCTGCCGCTGCCACCTCCACTTTTTCGTCGCGTGGGAAGCTGGGGGGCGAGATCGACTTGAGGAAGAAGACCAGGCGTCCATCGACGGGCAGATCGTCGGTGCTGCCGAACTGGACCGGAGAAGCGGTTGCGGCGGCCTCGTCCTGCACGCCTTTGCTGAGCAGGGTGACCTGGGGCCGTGGCGGGTCGACGGTGACGGGCGCCTTGAGCTGGCGGCCATCCTTGAGATCGACGCGGGCGAAGTAGACTTTTCCGGGCACCAGAGCGGCGGTGGAACCGGCGGCGTCCATCACGAGTTGATCGAGGTCGTCAACGCGGCTCAGGGTGGAGGGGGTGAGGTTGATGGCGCCGAGCCTGGCCTTTGCCACCTGATCGAGGCGGGTGCCTTTGAGGATCGCCTCTTTATCGCCGGCGCTGAGGGTGAGGCGGTCGAGCGAGGCAGCGGCGTCATAGGCCGTCATCTTCAACTGGTCAGGCTGGGCAAGCCCATATTGATAGATGGCCAAGCTTACGGGCCCTGGCGCGGCGTCTTTGAGCGGTACTGAAACCTCGAGGGTGTCGGGGCGGGGAGATTTCCAGGCGAGATTGACGGCGGGGCCGGTCTCGGGCGATTCTTCGACTTTTTCAACGCAGAGGTCGCTCTGGCCCTCGAAGTGGATGGTATCGTCGCGGCCAACGACGAGGGCGGACTGGTCGGCGGGCTCGAGGGTCCACTTGCCGGGTTGGGCGACGACGAGGTGGAATCGGGGTCCCTCCCAATCGTCAAAGCCCCACTTGCCGCTGACTGTGCCGGTGAGTTCGCCCGCGGGCAGAGCGGGCAATTTGTCCTGGGGGACGAGTCCGCCCAAGCCCGGCTCAGCCTTGACGGGGATGTCGATGGGGGTTGCGCTCTGGTTGCCGGCGGGCTGGATGTGGAGGATGAGATCGTGCGCGATCTGGGTGGCGAAGACCAGCGGCGCACCTTCGGCGGGCAATACCAGGGCGGGCTTGAAGGCGCAAAAAACGTCAGCGGGATTGAGGGGGTGGAGGGGTTCAGGCCGGGCAGCCCCAAGCGGAGGCAAAGCGACCACGACCACCGACTTGGGATTGCGGAACGAGGGCGGCATGTTGAGGCGCAGGTTGAGGGTGTCGGAGGTGGGCAGGGCGAGAGCGGGAATGTATTGGAAATGGGCGGTATGGAGCGAAGCCAGGATGCGGGCGGTGTCAACCACGGCGCCAACGTAGGGGCTGTAAAGGCCGCCGCCGCCCATGGCCGAGTAGCTGAGCTGGTTCATCAGATCCTCGGTGGTGCCGCTGGTGATCTGGTCGACGCGGGATTGGGAGTTGGTGTCGTCGAGGACCAGGCCCTGCGAGTTCTGTGCAAGGCAGGTGGCCTGCTGGTCGATGGGCCTGAGGAAGCAGTCCTGGTTGATCTTGATGCCGAGGCTTCGGGCTGCGAGTTCGGCGCGGTCCTTGAGGGATTTGGGGTCGGTTTGGGAGGTTTCCTTGACGTCGGCGAGGTAAGCCTCAAGGCGCATGCGCTCCCGGCTGGCAGCCTGGAGGTCCTGTGCGGCGCGGACAAAAGCGCCGGGCCGGCCGCGGACGGCGTTGCGGAGGGTGTTGAAGTCGCCTCCGGTCTCTGGCGCGAGGAAGATGAGGGCCTGCTGGGCCTCATCGGGAACGGTAACGAATACGCCCTCTTCGCGCGCCTCGCGGCTCCAGGTTTCGACGCGGGTAAACCACTCCGGCGGGGGCGGGTTGGTGGAGCCGCGCAGGAAGGCGACGACCAGGACGAAGTGAGTGGATTGGCTCTCGGGAAGGTCGGGATGAATCCAAAGGCGGTCGCCGGGAAGCAGATTGGGCGCCTCAGAGATGGGCAGAGTGATCGAGCCGCGCTTGACGTGCACGTCGACCTTGGGTCCAGCGAGATCGAATGCCGAGCTCTCGGCGTACAGTGCGGAGGAAGCCAGGCAGCAAAGCAACGGCAACAAAAGCTGCAAACAACGGCGCATATGATCTATTGTACGAAGTTGCGCGGCGGAGGTAAGCGCGACAGGGCTGTAACATTTCAGTATGCGGTCGTGCAGGGCGGCGAAAATCCTGTACACTGATCGATGTATAGTTACGAATCGGCTAGAATTCGCTCGAAAGCATGCACGTAAAAGAGAAAACGGAAGATGGCTTTTGTCAGGCAAAAGCCTTATGAATACCATGGACCGTCTTATTACATCGATTTCGAGAGAATTTATTGGATTCCCTTTGGCTTTAACGATCGATGCAGGGCCCCGCAGAATCAACGAATAAGTTTTTATAACCAACGCGGAGGCGCGAATGCGCTGCGCGGAGCCGGGCTCGAAGGCCTGGGGTCCGTGGCGGCATTCGCAGCCGATGCGGCCCACCGGGCTACCAATGAGCGAAGCCCTGGAGCAGATGAACCGGGCCCTTCAAGGGTGAATTCGGCTTTTTAGAAAAGGAACAGGATGATGGTCTTCGCGGGCGGAACAGTTGGTCCACGAGGTGCGGGACGGAATGATTGCCGGATCCGCGCGCGCAGGGACGCATCAGGGGAGCGAACAAGATGAAAACTGCAAAAGCTGTGCAGAGCAGCATAGAGAACGACGATCTTAGCATTCCCGCAGCGGAAGAGATGATCGAAGAAGCGTTGAACGAGCTGGCCTATTCGCAGGATCCGGGATTGGTGCGGGCGCTGCGTTTTCTGGCGCCGCCTGGATACCAGGCCATTGTTGAGCTTTGCAGCGAGAATGGGCGCAGCAAGCGGCGCAACGCAATGGCGGACAACTGGTCTCCGGAAGACGACGAAGTGCGCATTTATTTTGAGCGCAGCGATGACGCGGAGCCAGTGGCGCGGGCCAGCCGCGGGCCGCGGGCGGCGGTGAGCCATGCGCCCGCCGAGGATGATGAGGACGACGCGCAGGAGACGACGCTGCCGGCCAACATGGATGCGCGGGTGAAGGAGTTGTGCGTGGCGCTGGCCGAAGCGGAGCGGGGGGGACACGCGTTTATCGCGCTGAAGTGGTTTCGGGACTCATTCCTTCCGCGCAAAGCGTTGGGGTGGAATCAGCATCCGGAGACGCGGCAGGGGGTGCTGGCGGAGGCGATTCAGCGGGGCGCGGTGACCACCAGCAAGATCACGAATCCGAAGACTCCGGCGTATCCCACCACCACGATTCGGTTGAACCGGGCGGAGGCTGGAATGCAGGAAGAGGCGCAGCGTTTCCATCCGGTAGCGGTGCAGGGCGAGGGAGCTTCAGAGGCGATGGAAGAAGAGCGGGGGGCCGAGTGAGCTTCTACTTTTTTGAGGCCACGGCCTTTGTGAAGCTGTTTGTGCGGGAAGCGGGGACCGATGCGCTGATCCGGTTGACTGAGTCGGTGGAGGACAACCGGAAGCTGATCTCGGCGGCGACGCCGCTGGAGGTGTATGCAGCGATCCGGCGGCGGGAGCGGGCCGGAGATATTTTGGCCGCGGACGCGGCCTCGGCGCTGGAGGTTTTGCGGTTGGAATCTGCGCGGACGGTACAGCAGCCGCTGAATCCGTCGGTGCTGGAAGCGGCGCGGCAACTGCTGGACCGCACGACGCTGCGCTGGCCCGCGGCGCTGCAACTGGGCGCGGCGCTGGCGGCGCGCGACATGTTTGCGGGCACACCGATCGTATTTGTATCGGCCTCGGCGCAATTGCTGGAAGCGGCGAAGAGCGAAGGGCTGGAGACGGTGGACCCGGTGAGTGAAGCGGTGGAAGTGGAGTGAGAGAGCGGCTTTCAGCTTGAAGCTTTCAGCTTGAGACTTAGGCCCTTCGGCATTCGCTGGAGGGTCTTATGCTTTCTGGAACCGGATCTCGTTTCACTTTTTCAGCCGGGATTCAAGGCTGACCGGCGAAGATTCAATGCGCGGCATCTTCGAGAGATTCGGAGGCCATGCTGCGGATATCATCGAGCAGGCAGGCGCGCTGGATAGCGAACGCATTGCGGAGATGCGGGCATGAATCGGCGAACTTTTTTGCAGACTACCGTTGCGGCGGTTTCAACGGCGGCGATCACGTCGCGTGGGGCGATCGGCTTGATTGCCGCCGAAGAAACGCGGGATGGGGAGGCCGGCTGGTGGATGACGGAGCCGATTCGCTGGCTGCAGACCAATCTTCGCGAGACGGATGCTGCGCTCGATCCAAGACGGTTCGTTGAAGACGTGGCAAATTTCAACGCCAATGTTCTGATGATGTCGGCGGGAGGGATTACCGCGCTCTATCCGAGCCGCGTGGAGTATGAATATGTGAGCCCGTACCTGCCGAAGGGGCAGGACACGTTTGGCGAGGTGGTTCGCGAGGCTCATGCGCGCAAGATCCGCGTGGTGAGCCGATGGGATTTCAGCAAAGCGCGCAAGGATGTTTTCGATGCGCATCCGGAGTGGTTTTTCAAAAGGGCCGATGGAAATCCGGCGATCTATAACGGGCTTTGCCAGGCCTGCATCAATGGCGGGTGGTATCGCGAGAAGACCATTGAGATTTTGGGCGAAGCGCTGGGCCGCTACGACGTGGACGGATGTTTCTTCAACTACTTCAGCAACCCGGCGGAGGATTACAGCGGGCGGGCGCTGGGGTTGTGCCACTGCGACAATTGCGAGCGGCTGTTTCGCGAGCGCTTCGATCGCAGAGTGCCCGATGTTGCCGATGACGATTATCGCGCCTTTCTGCACGACGCGGGAGTTGCGGTATCGATTTCGATCCGCACGCTGGTGAAGAGCAAGCGTCCCCGTGCCGCGGTTCTGGGGATGGCCTCGGAGATCTCCGATATTGCGTACGGGGAGGCAAACACGTCGGTGCGGCGGCCGCTTCCGCTGTGGCCCTACACGGCGGGAGACAACACGAACCGGTGGAGAAACAGCTATCCGGACAAAGGCGTCGTTTGCCAGGGAATGTCGTTCATCGACTTCTCATGGAGATTTGCGAACGTGCCGCAGGCGGAGGTGCGAACGCGCATTTGGCAGGACGTGGCCAATGGCGGCGCGGCGGCATTCAACGTGCACGGCACCCTGGCCGAACAGCCGGACAGGATGGCGATGGATGCGGCGATGCCCGCGTATCGCTGGTTGAGCGAACACCAGGAATACTATGCGGGACAAAGGAGCGAGGCGCGCGTGTTTCTGCTTGCGCCCGGATCGGGAGGCACGGGCTTTCGCGTTGCGCAGGAGTCCTATCGAGGCTTTTTCAGGCTGCTGACCGAACAGCATATTCCCTTTGCAGCGGTCGAGAATCTGGACTGGATGGGCAAGCGCGAGGCGGACCTGGTGATTGTGCCGGGACAGGCGCCAAAGGCTCTTGAAGAGTATGCGCAGGGCGGCGGACGGTTGATCATCGCAAGCTCGATCGCTCCGGAGTTCGACGTTGGGGTTCCGGTCAAGCTGTGGAGAGATCCGGACGGCGCCTACTTCCGCATCCGCGACAAGGCGATGTTTCCTTCGCTGAAAGAGACGGATGTGGTGATGATGTATGGCGACTATTTGCAGGTGAAGGCGGAGGGCGAGAATCCGATCACGTTCATTCCTCCGTCGATGTACGGGCCGCCGGAGTTTGCGCACATCGATTGGAAGGACACGGACGATCCTGGGCTGGTGCTGAAAACCATGGGGCGGGGAAAGGCGGCGTGGTTGCCGTGGGACACAGGCGCGCTCTACTACAAACACAGCCTGGAGGCGCACGCGCGATTGATGAGCGACCTGATCGACAGCATGCTCCCGGACGGACGCCAGTTGAAGACCAACGCGCATCCGCTGGTCGAGATCACGTGGATGCGGCAGAAGGATCGGCGCCTGGCGCAGTTGATCAATCTCACGGGACATTCCGACACCGCGTACTTCAATCCGGTGCGGATGACGGAGATCAGGATCGGCGTGAAGGGGAATTTCAATTCGGCACATGCGGTGCGGTCGGGCACGAACATGGCGGTGGCAAACGAAGGGAGCTACAGCGAATTCGTGCTGCCGGTGCTGGACGAATACGAGATCGTCGAATTGCGATGAGGCGGGCGGATGCGGCTCGTGAATGGATGAGCCGCCGATTTCGCGCTGCTGGACGGGCCTAGGGTTATGATTTTCAGATACAGTTTGAATCTGCTGCGGGACCCAGGGTGAAACTATGACGATCTCCGCGCCCCAAAAAGGCCAGTTGCGCAAGGCGATGGGCTTTTGGGATGTGCTGCTGTTCAACATCGCGACGGTGCTGGGCCCGCGCTGGATTGCGGCCGCGGGACACAACGGCACTTCGTCGATCAGCCTGTGGGTTCTGGCCGCGGTGTTCTTTTTCGTGCCCGGCGCGCTGGTGATCAACGAGCTGTCTTCGCGCTTTCCTGAAGAGGGCGGGTTGTATGTCTGGGCGAAGGAAGCGTTCGGGCCGTTTCACGGATTCGTGGCCGGATGGACGTATTGGATCTACACCTTCTTCTATTTCCCCGGCCTGCTGCTGGCCAGCGCCTCGATGGCCGCCTACGTGATGGGCGGCCATGGAATTGCGCTCGCGCAGAACCGCACTTTTCTGCTGACCGTCTCGCTGTCGCTGCTGGTGGTAGCGGTGGTGCTCAACATTATCGGCCTCAACGTGGGCAAGTGGCTGCAGAATGCGGGCGGCGTGGGCACCTATCTGCCGCTGCTGATGCTGGTGGCGATTGCGGTGCTGGTGTGCATGCATCACGGCTCGGCAACGCACTTCACGTTGAAGAACATGATGCCGACGTGGAACTGGGATACGGTGAATTTCTGGTCGCAGATCGCGTTCGCGTTCACCGGGCTGGAACTGGTGTCGGCGATGAGCGAAGAGGTGCGCGACCCGCGGCGGACACTGCCGCGCGCGGTGTTTGGCGCCGGAGCGCTGATCGCGCTGATGTACATTGCCGGCACGTTTGCGATTCTCGCGCTGGTCCCCGCTGCCGGGATCGATCCGCAGAGCGGCGTCTTCAACGCGATTACGGTGGGATCGGTGGCGCTGAAGGTCGGCTTCCTGGGCATTCTTGCGGCCGTGCTGGTGACGGCGGGCAACGCCGGCGGCGTGGGCTCGACGGTAGCGGGCATTGCGCGCGTGCCTTTTGTGGTGGGCGTCGACCGCTATCTTCCGTCTGCATTCGGCAAGATTCATCCACGCTGGAAGACGCCCTGGGTCTCGATTCTTGTGCAGGCTTCGATCTCCGCCGCCATTCTGCTGTGCAGCCAGATCAACGAGTCGATGCAGGGCGCGTATCAAAAGCTGATCGACGCCGGCATCATTCTCTACTTCATTCCGTTTCTCTACATGTTTGCCGCGGTCATCAAACTGGGCTTGCGCAAGGACCGCGCGGAGAATCCGCACGCGGTTCTGGTCCCGGGCGGCATTCGCGGGGTGTGGATCTGCGGGAGCCTGGGCTTTGCCGTGGTGCTGATGGGAATTTTTGTCTCGCTTATTCCGCCGGGCGACTCCTCCAACAAGCTCGGGTTTTTCCTGAACCTGGTTGCAGGAACCGCGTTCTCGGTCCTGATCGGCCTGTTCCTCTATTGGCGCGGGGCGCGGAGCAAGGGCGAGATGTAGGGGTTCGGCGGCAATCTCCGCGCAGCCGGAAGTCGGAGCGAAACCTGGCTGGCTGTCCGCAATCGAACAAGCGCATTCGAAAATGAACGCCCTGGCTTGCCGAGAGGGTCGAGTCGAAGCTTGTTTTCAGACACTTGTGCGAACGAGTTTTGGCTACAGGATTGCTTTACCCAAGGATGAACGGGTGCGCATCAGAGGCAGACAACATGCAGAATCTCCTCAAGAACCTTCGCTACGGACTCCGCCAGCTGGGCAAGAACCCCGGCTTTACGGTGGTGGCTTTAATCACCCTGGCGCTCAGCCTGGGGGCGAATCTGACCATCTTCGCGGTTGTGGATTCGATTCTTCTGCGACCCTTGCCGTTCCCGGAACCTGACCGGCTGGTGCTGCTGTATAGCACCTATCCGACGGCCGGCAAGGCTCGCGATCTTGCCTCGTTGAGGAGCTACTTTGAACGGCGCGGCAATATTCCGGCGTTCTCACAACTGGCCGCGTTGAATGCAGCCACGGCGGTGGTGGGAGAAGCCGGGTCCACCGAGCGCATGGACATAGGGCGCGTGACGCCGGAATTCTTCTCGACGCTGGGAGTGCCGCTGGCCATGGGACGCTCGTTCACCGACGCGGAGATGACCTATCAGACAGACCAGGAAGCGATCCTGACGGATTCGTACTGGCGGCATTATTTCAACGCCGATCCGCATGTGCTGGGGCGATACGTCCGCACCGATGGATTGCTCAGGCGAGTGGTGGGCGTGCTGCCGCCGAGCTACAGTTTCCTCTCGTCGAAGGCGCAGGTGTTTCTGCCGCTTTCATCGGAAGACAGCGAGCGGAATCTGCAGGCGCGTCATGCGAACACGGTGATAGAGATCGCGCGGCTCAACCCGGGAGCCACTCTGGCCGAGGCGCAGGCGCAGGTGGACGCGCAGAATGCGGCTCACGCGGCGGAATTCCCATTCGCGAAGGAGGTCGCGGCTGCGGGCTTCAGGACGATTGTGACGCCGCTTCATGCCGACCATGTGGCATTGGTGCGGCCTACCGTGTTACTGCTCCAGGCCGGCGCGTTGTTCCTGCTGCTCATCGGCGCGGTCAACCTGGTGAACCTGCTTCTGATCCGCTCCAGCGCGCGGGTCAAGGAACTGGCGATTCGCCAATCAATGGGCGCGAGCCGGTGGAACGTGGTGAGCCAGGTGATGACCGAGACGGTTCTGCTCGCCTTGATGGGCGGAGTGTGCGGAATGGCGGTTGGGGCGGGCGGAATCCGGCTGCTGATGGTGTTGGGCGCCGACCAACTGCCGCTGGGCGCAAATATTGCCTTCGACGGGCAACTGGCCGCAGTTGCCTTACTGGGCTCGGTTGCGCTGGGAGTTCTGATTGCGCTGCCGATTGCGTGGTACAGCCTGCGGGGCGTTCCGGCCAGCGCGCTGCAATCGGAGTCGCGCAGCGGCACGACGAGCCGATCGGCGCACCGGCTGCGCCATGGGTTCATTGTGGCGCAAATTACGCTCGCATTCATGTTGCTGTCGGGGGCCGGCCTGCTGGGACTGAGTTTGAAGCGCGTGATGGCGCTCTCTACCGGGTTCCGATCCGACCATGTGCTGACCGGCCAGTTCAGCCTGCCCTGGAACAGCTACCATACCGGACAGTCGTTTCTCGTCTTTACCGACCGGCTGCTGGATAATGCGAGCCACCAGCCAGGCATATCGGCAGTGGGCGGAGTCACCGGCGTGCCGCTGAGCGGGGAACACGGCACGGATGCGATCACGGCAGTTGGCTATAACCCCACGGGAGGAGAGTCCGTGGTGTTGCATCCCACGCTCGGAGTCTTTGGCGACTACTTCACGGCGATGGGAATTCCGCTGCGCGCGGGACGGTACCTGACCAATGCGGACAACCACAGGTCAGAGAGGCCGGTGGTGGTGGATGAGGTATTCGCGCACCGATACTGGCCGCAGGGCAACGCCGTGGGGCAACGTGTGTTCAGCATTCCCAGGAAGCCGGACGATTCCAACGTGTACACGGTAGTGGGGGTGGTGGGCGCGGTAAAGCAAATAGACCTTACGGAGGCCGATGGCACCGGCACGGTTTATTTTCCATACATCTACACATTCAGCCGCAATTACTTCCTGGTGGCCCGCACCAGCCTGCCGCCGGAATTGCTCGGCGACACGCTGCGGCGCGTGGTGAGGCAGACCGACGCTGACATTCCCCTCACCGACCTGCGCTCGATGGAGACCCGCATCGACGATAGCCTGATGACGCGGCGGTCTCCGGCGCTGCTGACCGGAATCTTTGCCGGGGTGGCGCTGCTGCTGGCCGCCATCGGCACCTATGGCGTGCTGAGCTTCGCCGTTTCACAACGCAGCCGCGAAATTGGAATCCGCATGGCGCTGGGCGCGCAGCCGCAACAGGTTCTCGCCGGCTTTCTGGGGCTCGGCGCAAGGCTGCTCTTAGTTGGTGTCGTGCTCGGGGTGTTGGGTGCCTGGGCAGCCGGGCGAGCGATGGAGAGCGTTCTCTACGGCGTCGGCGCGTTCCAGTTGGGCGTGTTTGCGGCCACCTCCGGCGTCATGATGCTGGTGGTGCTGCTGGCCTGCTACATTCCCGCGCGCCGGGCGGCGAAGGTGGATCCGATGGTGGCGCTGCGCTGCGAGTGAATTGAGTTTTTCAAGCGGCGATCAACAAAGACGTGCGGCTGAATGCTTGCCCGGCGGTTGGCGATTATTCGCGTTCGCGGCTGAGGCGGCCGCCTGGGCGTGACATTCGCTTCACGATCCGGAACGCGAGCACGCACCAGATGGCAAACAGGGCGATGGCCACGATTGCGCCTGGTCTGAAGGGCATGAGCCAATAGGACGAGGCCATCCATGACGAAGTGAGAACGGGACACGAAGCCATCACGATTGCGACATAGGCGAGCATCTTTCGCTGGTAGAGGCGCAACGGCGAGTGAATCAACTTGAACCAGCCGTAACCTATCCCGACCGCCAAGGCAGAGACCGCCAGAGAGAATGCAAACAGGAAGAGGATGTCGTGCAGCCTGGGAGGCATTGCAGGGGTCTCCGGGAACGATCAGTCAATCATAGTGCCCCGGAATACGGTTTTGCTATTTGCCGATTGATGGGTGGGGGCGGGCTTATTCGCGGCGGAAGCGGTTGGCCTGGTCGAATTCGCTGCGGAGGCCGGGGGTGCGAAGGTTTTCGCGGAGGTAGGCGAGGCGCTGTTCGAGGGCTTGCAGGGCGCGCTCGACGGCTTCAGTGTTGGTGTGGGCGATATCGCGCCACATGGAGTAGGGGCTTGCGCCCAGGCGGGTCATTTCGCGGAGGGCTCGGCCGCCTACGTCTTTCAGCTCGGGAGCGTCGCCTACTTCTTCTTCAAGCAGGGCGCTGAGAGCCGTGGCTACGAATTGGGGCAAGTGGCTGACCCAGGCGACCAGCTCATCGTGGCGGAGGGGATCGAGATCGAGGATGCGGGAGCCCATGGCGGCGACCGACTGACGCCAGGATTGGACCAGTTCGGCGGCGCGGGGGGAACGGCGGGCGGCAAGATCGTCAGTGAACAGCCAGACGGCTCCGCGGAAGAGGTTGGCATCGGCGAGAGATGCGCCGCCGCGCTCCTTGCCGGCCATGGGGTGGCCGGGTAGAAAGGCCGCACAATTTGGTTTGTTATAGAGCTGCGCTGCCGACTCGGCGATGAGACGCTTGGTGCTGCCGACGTCGGTGACGAGATGATCTGGGGTGAGCGCGCCGGAAAGCTGGGCCATGAAGTCGAGGGTGGCGAAGATGGGCATGGAGAGGAAGACCAATTCGCTCTCGCGCGCGGCGGCGATGGGATCGTTGGCCACGGAGTCGATGGCGCCCATGCGCAGAGCAGTGTGAGCCTGCTCCGAGGTGCGGCTCCAGCCGGTGATGGAACCGCGAAAGCCCGCTGCACGCAGGGCGAGGCCCGCTGAGGCGCCTAGCAGGCCGGTTCCGAGGATGGAGATGCGTTCAATCATGCGGAGTCTCGTTGCTCCGTTAGATTACAACGTTCGTCCGACGGCTGTTGCGATGACGCGCAGCTCGGCGGCGAGGCGGGTGAAGTCGTCGAGGAACATGGTCTGGGCGGCGTCGGAGACGGCTTTGTCGGCATTGGGGTGAATCTCGATGAGCAGCGCGTCAGCGCCCGCGGCTACCGAGGCTTTGGCCATGGGTGGAACCATGTCGCGGCGGCCGGTGCCGTGGGAGGGGTCGGCGACCACGGGCAGGTGGGAGAGCTTTTTGAGCACCGGGATGGCGGAGATGTCCATGGTGTTGCGCGTGGCGGTCTCATAGGTGCGTATGCCGCGCTCGCAGAGGATGACCTGGTAGTTGCCGCCGGAGAGAATGTACTCGCTCGAAAGGAGCAGCTCCTCGATGGTGGCCGCGATGCCGCGCTTGAGCAGGACGGGCTTGCGGACCTGGCCGAGTTCGCGAAGCAGGTTGAAGTTTTGCATGTTGCGCGCGCCCACCTGGAAACAATCCACAAAGGGGAGCATGGGCTCGATCTGTGAGATCTCCATGACCTCGCTGACGGTGGCCAGGCCGTTGGCGGCGGCGGCTTCGCGCATGAGCTCGAGGCCGGGAATGCCGAGGCCCTGAAAGGAGTAAGGCGAGCTGCGCGGCTTGAATGCGCCTCCGCGCAGAAAGCTGCCGCCGGCGGCTTTGACCGCGGCGGCGATAGCGAAAATCTGGTCGCGGTTTTCGATGGCGCAGGGACCGGCGATGAGAGCTACCTGCCGGTCGCCGATGACGGCGCCATTGGGAAACTCGACTTCCGTGCCCTCAGGGCGAAAGGCGCGGCCGGCCAGCTTGTATGGGGCGCTGATGCGATGCACCTGGAGCACGCCCGGCAAAACTTCAAACTTGCTGAGATCGAGGCCGGCGGTGGGTCCGACCGCGGCCAAAATGGTTTGCATTGCGCCGGTGGTACGGTGCACGTTCACACCGGCTTCTTCCATCACTTCGATGACGCCGTTGATTTGATCTTCGGTAGCG
>Ga0182013_10006552_pt1 | contig 13142 bp, 11 predicted proteins | sample 612S2MmetaG_FD_120487 | JGI IMG/M metagenome (GOLD analysis project Ga0182013, IMG submission 120487) | Permafrost microbial communities from Stordalen Mire, Sweden - 612S2M metaG | ecosystem: Environmental > Terrestrial > Soil > Wetlands > Permafrost | place: Sweden: Stordalen | collected... | reverse complement strand
GCAGGCAAGATTGCCTGCCACACGAAGCACGCATATCGCCGCTCTTCTCGACCCTCTGGAGGAAGCCTCTCGAAGCGCCGAGAGGAGTCTCGGCGCTGCGGACTGAGAGTCTGCGCCACGTCGGTTGCTGTGAGGTTATTCATGTGCGCGCCGTAACGAGCTTTGTGGCGCCCCGTGACTTCCCATCGGGCGAGGCGCGGGCGAGTTGCACTTGTCTGGACAAGCTGAAGGTGTCTGTCGGAATGAATGGCCTTTCGGTGGCCCAGCCCCCACATCTTGGGCAGCGCACCAAAAAGCCCACAACACATTGGCGCAAGATGTTTCATTCCGACAGGCGCCTGAAGCAGAGCCCACCGAATCTCAGCCTACGTTTGCGGACTCCGTACCAAGCCGCTTCTCGATCCACTGGAGCCACGCGTCCAGACCGACGCCCGTAGTGCTCGAAACCTGCAGGATTTCTATCCCCGGCTGGACGCTGCGTGCGTTGGCGATAGCGTCATCCAGGCGGAACGGCACGTACGGCAAAAGGTCGACCTTCGTCAGCACCATGAGCTTCGATTTGAAGAAAATGCCAGGGTACTTGAGCGGCTTCTCTTCGCCCTCGGGGACGCTGAGCAGCACCACCTTCGCCGCCTCGCCCAAATCGTAGCTCGTGGGGCACACCAGATTGCCCACGTTCTCGATGAACAGCAAATCGAGCGATGCCAGGTCCCAGCCTTCGAGCGCGCGCACGATCATCCGCGCGTCCAGGTGGCAAGCGCCCGCGGTAGTGATCTGCCGCACCGGAAAGCCGTACTTCGCCAGGCGCCGCGCATCGGCATCGGTCTGGATATCGCCGGTCAGCACGGCTACCCGCTTGTCCGGCGGGAACGATGCCAAGGTGCGTTCGAGCAGCGCCGTTTTGCCCGACCCGGGGCTGCTGATCAGGTTCAGGCAAAAGATGCCGTGACGGGCGAATTGGCCGCGCAACTCCGCCGCCAGACGTTCATTCTCGCTCAGTACTTTGCGCTCCAGGTTTACCGTTGTCGTGGTTCCGCTCATGGTTCTTCCAGCTCCAGATTCTTCAATTCCAATTCGTCGGCCGGCGCGTCTTCGATTTCCAGAATCATCTTTTCGAACGGCGTTCCCAGGGTGATCGCCTCGAAACAGAACGACAGGGAATTGCGGTCGACGCCGGACATCGCTCCCACCTTGACGGTCACCTTCACCGGCTTCGCGTCGGTGTACGGCAGCATCTCCGTGCGCACGGCTTCCAGGATGGAGTGGGCGATTCCGACTTCGTGCATCAGCAAATCCTCGGCAGTTGATCGCCCGCCAGCATGTCGACGATGCGTGAGGTTCCGAATGCCGTGCGCATCGTCACCATTCCCGCGTGAGCGCCGGTCACCCGTCCGACAATGGCAGCATCGCCGCCCAACGGATGCCGACGCATGGCCTCGACCACGGCCGCGGCGGACTCTCTCGCGACCACCGCCACGAGTTTCCCTTCATTGGCGACGTACAGGGGATCGAGCCCCAGCAACTCACACGCGCCGCGCACCGCGTTGTGAATCACCAGCGTGCGTTCGTCGATTTCGATGCCGACTGCGGACTGCTCCGCAATCTCGTTCAATGTACTGGCCACGCCGCCGCGCGTGGGATCTCGCATGCATCGGAGGGCCCCCGCTGGCGACGCCGCGAACATCGCGTCCACCAGGGTGTGGAGCGCAGCCGAATCGCTGGCCACGTCCGTCTCCAGTTCCAGGCCCTCGCGCTCGGAAAGAATGGCGATCCCATGGTCGCCGATACTGCCGCTCAGAATCACCGCGTCGCCGGCCTGCGCGGAACTCGCCGAGAGCCGGACGCCTTCGCGCAAGCGCCCGATTCCCGCGGTGTTGATGTAGACGCCGTCGCCCTTGCCGCGCTCCACTACCTTGGTGTCGCCGGTGACGATGGTGACGCCGGCCTTGGCCGCGGCCGCCGCCATGGAATCGGCGATCCGCCGCAGGTCGGCCATCGCAAAACCCTCTTCCAGGATGAACGCCGCGCTGAGATACTCGGGGACCGCGCCGCCCACGGCCAGGTCGTTGATGGTGCCGTGTACCGCGAGCGAACCGATATCGCCGCCGCGGAAAAAGAGCGGCTTCACCACGAAGGAATCGGTCGTGAAGGCCAGCCGCGCGCCGCCGATTTCGAGCGACGCCTGGTCTTCCAGCTTCGCCAGCACGGGGTTGGCGAAGGCCGGCAAAAATACATCACGCAACAATTCGGCGCTCAGCTTCCCGCCGCTGCCATGGCCCAGCAGGATGGTGTCGCGAGTGGCGATGGGGGCGGGGCAGACCAGGGGGATCATCGGACCTCCGAGCGATGTGGCGCGGACTTCAGCCCAATGCCCCATACTTTTCCCATCGCCGGGATTCCGAATAAATCGGTGGGGCGGACCCCCTGGTCCGCGCGGGACGCCCTCGTCCCGCTGGTGCGTGAAGAATCAGTCGACCGCGACCACCGAGGAGCCGACCAGGGGGTCGGCCGCGGACGAGGGCGTCCGCCCCACTCTTTGTGCAATTGTGCAATTGCCCGGAAACGGGAAAAGCATGTGGCATTAGGCTTCAGCCTGCCGGCTCGGCACTCATGCCGAGCCTGATATTCGAGGCGCAAGGCGGCGCCGAGAGGAGTCTCGGCGCTGCAGATACGAGTGTCCGCGCCACGGGTCATAAAACCTCCCGTACGGGCCGATTGCCGACCGGCCGCCGGATGCCATCCTGCCCCCCATCGTGCCGGCGATACGCATAATACGCCGCGCAAACTCCTTCGCTCGATACCATCGGCGCGCCCAGTGGACGTTCGGGAGTACAGAGAGTGCCGAACGCGGCGCAATCGACCGGCTTCTTCAACCCCTGTAACACCAGCGCACTGATGCATTCCTCGGGCTCGTGTGCGGTGATCTCCCCGGTGCCGTACACCAGGTCAGCGTCATATTCGGCGAATTCCGGCCGCAGCTTATAGCCGCTCATGGGGATGGCCCCGATGCCGCGCCACTGCTGGTCGCACACCTCGTACACCTGCTCCAGAATACGCTGTGCCGGCACGTTGCCCTCGCGCGTTACCGAGCGTGCGTACTGATTTTCCACCTCCGCGCGCCCTTCTTCGAGCTGCACTACCAGCATGCGCACGGATTCCAGCAGGTCCACCGGTTCGAATCCGCCGATCGCGATAGGCAAGTGGAAATCGCGGCTCAAATCCTCATATTCGCGCGTGCCCATCACCGTGCACACATGGCCCGGCGCGATCAGTCCCTGTACGCGGTTCGAAGGCGACGCCAGGATGGTGCGCATTGCCGGCGGCACCAGCACATGCGCCGCAAGCAGCGAAAAGTTCCGCAGTCCTTCGCGTTTCGCTTGCCATACCGACATAGCGTTGGCCGGCGCTGTGGTTTCAAATCCGATTCCGAAAAACACCACCTGGCGCGATGGATTCTCGCGCGCCAGCCTCACCGCGTCCATGGGCGAATAGGCGATACGCACGTCTCCGCCCGCGGCTTTCACGCGGAACAGGTCGGAATGCGAACCGGGTACGCGCAGCATATCGCCGTAAGAAACGAAGATGACGCCCGGACGCGCGGCGATCGCCAATGCCTTGTCGATGATTTCGAGCGGCGCCACGCAAACCGGACAGCCCGGTCCGTGCACCAGTTCGATTTCCGGAGGCAGCATTTCGTCGAGCCCGTAGCGCATGATGGTGTGGGTCTGGCCACCGCAGATCTCCATCAGCACCCAGGGACGCGTGACACGTGCACGAACGGCTTGCGCGATTCCCTTAGCCACGCCGGCATCGCGGTACTCGTCAATGTACTTCACGCCTGTGCCCCTTCCGCGTCCTCGTCAGCCTCCAGGATGGCGCCCATTTCTTCCAGCAATTCGTAAGTGCGGCGGGCTTCCTCTTCATCGATCTTGCCGATGGCGAACCCGACATGCACCAGAACATAGTCGCCGACTTCTGCTTCCGGCACGAAATCCAGATAGACCTGGCGCGTAACACCGCCAAATCCGACCTTCGCGATGCGGTTCGGTCCGACCTCGCGAGATTCCAACACCTTCCCAGGCACTGCCAGGCACATTGTGGTATTTTCCTACGATCAGCATATCAGAAAATCGGAGTTTTTTATCAAAATACAGTCAGTGGGGCAAAAGGCGCAATGCCGCCCCACAATCGTGTAGCAATCCTCACCATTTGGCGGGTATCCAGTCCCTGAATCGTCCAAGACTTTCATGTATGCACCGTTTTTGACGATATTTAAGACGTGGCTATCTTATTGCATAGGCAGTCGCGAAAGAAGACTCTTTTGATGCCCTCGGTCCCTAAACGTAATCATCACGGCGGAACAGGCGTAGACCGCCGCACTTTCCTGCGAACTGTCACAGCGGCAGCTGCTGCCGTCGGATTATCCGCGGCAACGGCGAAACGGATGGCTGCCGCCGTTAAGAAGGGTCCGCGGCCCTCCGTCATCTGGCTTCATTATCAGGAGTGCACCGGGTGCACGGAGTCGCTCCTGCGGACTTCCCACCCTGGCCTGGCCGAGCTGATACTCGACCTCATCTCCCTGGACTATCACGAGACCTTGATGGCTGCTGCCGGGCACCAGGCGGAGGCGGCGCTGCAGAACGCTGTGAAGCAGAACGCCGGAAAGTTCATCCTGGTGGTAGAGGGCTCCATCCCGTTGGCGAACCACGGGAATTATATGCGGATCGGCGGCCGGACGGGCGTCGACGCGGTTACCGAGGTTGCCAAGTCGGCTGCCGTGACCATCGCCATCGGCTCGTGCGCTTCCTGGGGTGGGATCCCCTCGGCCGACCCCAATCCCACGGGGGCGGTTGGCGTTCAGGAAGTCTTGAAAGGGACCAAGGTCATCAAGTTGCCCGGCTGCCCCGCCAATCCTTACATCCTGCTCGGCGTGGCACTGCAGTTCGCCACCATGGGCAAATTGCCGGAGTTGGATGCCGAAGGCCGGCCGCTGTTTGCCTACGGCCGGACCATCCACGAGCATTGCCCCCGCCGCGCGCATTTCGACGCCGGCCGCTTTGCGTTGCAGTTCGGCGACGACGGCCATCGCCAGGGCTACTGCCTCTACAAGCTCGGCTGCAAAGGTCCGGCGACGCACGCCAGTTGTTCCGTCAATCAGTTTTGTGAAGTGCCGGACGCCTGGCCCATCGGACTGGGAGCGCCCTGTTTCGGCTGCACGGAACAGAAGCTGGCCTTCCGCGCGCCCATGTATCAGACCATCGATATCGCGCGGCCGCAGCCACCCGCGTCCTACCCCGGAATTACGGCGGAGCGCGGTTCCATCAGCCCGCTCGCCACGGGTCTGGCCGGGCTGGCCGGAGGCGCGATTCTCGGCGCGAGCGCCAAGGTGGCGAGCATGCTCAAAAAGCAGAAGCCCGCGGACGATGAGCCGGAGGTAAAGCCGTGAACGTGGATCGCCGCACGCTGTTCAAAATCGTGGCAGCGGGATGCGCCGGAGTGGCCGGTGTCCGCAAGGCCCATGCCGCAGCGATGCAGTCCAACACCGAGCAGCTCGGCCTGCTCTACGACGCCACGCGCTGCATCGGCTGCAAGGCCTGTGTGACGGCCTGTAGCGACGCCAATGGACTGACTCCGGATACCGGCTCCTCGAATGGACTCTACCAGGCGCCCGAGTCGCTGAACGCGCACACCAAGAACATCATCAAGCTGTACCGCTCCGAGGATGGTTCGGAATGGTCCTACATGAAGCAGCAGTGCATGCATTGTGAGGATCCAGCCTGCGTCATCGCTTGCCCGCTATCGGCGCTTACCAAAGGAGATTTCGGGATCGTCTCGTGGAATGGCACCACGTGCCTGGGTTGCCGCTGCTGCCAGATAGCCTGCCCTTACAACGTGCCCAAGTTCGAGTGGAGCAGCGTGAATCCCAAGGTGGTGAAATGCGAGCTTTGCCGCCAGCGGCTGGCGTTAGGCCAGGAGCCGGCCTGCACCGCGGTCTGCCCCAAGCGCGCCGTGATTTTCGGCAAGCGCGAAGACCTGCTGACTGACGCGCACAAACGCATCGCTGCGACACCCGGCAAGTACTATCAGGACCGCGTCTACGGCGAGAAGGACGGCGGCGGAACGCAGTCGCTCTACCTGTCGCACGTCGCCTTTTCGAAGCTCGGACTGCCCGATCTCGGCGACAAGTCGGTGGCATCGGGCGTGCGCGAAGTTTCCGACAACATCTATCAGCACGGCATCACGCCGGTAGCCGTATATACCGCCTTGGTGGCCGTGACGCACCGCATCTGGAGCAAGCATCTGAAGCATTCCGAGAAAGAGGCTGAGGAACTCGGTCTGGAGGAGCAGTTATGAGGGTACATTGGCGACGCATGCTGGAAGTTGCCGGGCCGGTGGTGACCCGCCCCTTCCTGTTTGTGTCCGCGCTCGCCGCTGTCGGCATCCTCCTGTCGGTGTTTCGTGAGTTCGCCGGATTGCACGCCGTTACCGCGCTGAATGACGGCTATTCCTGGGGCCTTTTCAAGAACTTCAACGTCACCACTCTTACTGCGCTGGGGTCGGGCGGCTATGCGCTGGCGTTACTGACCTATGTGTGCAACCAAGGCAAATATCATTCGCTGATGCGCACCGCATTGCTCACCAGCATCCTTACTTACACGGCGGGAATGATCGCGCTTTCTGTGGATATTGGCCGGCCGTGGAACCTTTTCTTCATGGCCGATCCGTGGGTGTGGAATCCCCACTCCATCCTTTGGGAAGTGGCCTTCTGCATGACGGCCTACGTGATGATCGCGCTCGACTTCGAAAACCTCGCGCCCCTGCTGGAGCATTTTGAGGCCGAGAACATGCCGCCCCTGGTGCGCGATGTCGCCGGGTATGCCAAACGCTTCGTGAAGGCGGCGTATCCCTATGGCGTGGCGCTCGCTCTAGCGCTGCCGACGATGCACCAATCTTCCCTCGGCTCCTTAATGCTTCTCGGCGGCACGCGGGTGCACCCTCTGTGGCAGACGCACCTCCTTCCGCTTCTGTACGTGGTGATGGCCTTCGTCATGGGGATCGCATTCGTGGAACTGGTGCTGATGGCATCCTGCACCGTGTGGCGGCGCCCCATCGATCGCTTCATGCTGGCTTCGCTCTCTAACATCGTCTCCTGGGTGACCGCCGCCTGGCTCATGATCCGTTTCGGCGACCTGGCTTACCGCGGTCAACTGGGAGCGGCTTTCCAGCTCGACTTTTATAGCCTGGTATTCCTGGCGGAGACCGTCATGATCGCAGTGCCCGCTCTCATGCTGCGTGCGCGGGGCTGGCGTGAGGATCCTGCCAAGGCTTTTCCCACGCTGGGCATTCTGACGCTCGGCGGCATGCTCTACCGCTATACGCCCACCACCATCGCATTCCGGCCCGGGACAGGCTACCACTACTTTCCATCCGTGCCGGAACTGTTAATCAGCATCGGATTCATCGCGCTGGCGGTGATGGGATATCTGTTCACAGTGAAGCGCTTCGCCATTTTGCCGGCCACACTGGAAATGTCGGTCTTGGCATCCACCAAACAAATCAAGAAGGGACAAGCAGCATGAGCAAGAGAATTGTAATCGACCCGGTGACCCGCATCGAAGGCCACCTCCGCATTGACGTTGAGGTGGATGGCGGTCATGTCACCCAGGCTTGGGCGTCCGGCACCATGTGGCGCGGTATCGAGACCATCCTTCTGGGCCGCGATCCGCGCGAGGCGTGGGCCTTCACACAGCGCTTCTGCGGGGTCTGCACCACGGTGCACGCCATCGCGTCGGTGCGCGCCGTGGAGGACGCTCTGGGGCTCGAAATCCCGCTGAACGCCACCTACATCCGCAACTTGATCCTGATCGCCCACGCGCTTCACGACCACATCGTGCACTTCTATCATTTGTGCGCGCTCGATTGGGTGGACGTGGTCAGCGCTTTGAAAGCCGACCCGGCGAAGACCTCGTCGCTGGCCGAATCGCTCAGCCCCTGGGAGCGCAATTCGCGCAACGATCTGAAGGCCGTGCAGGACCGTCTGAAGGGCTTCGTGGAATCCGGCCAACTCGGCATCTTTGCCAACGGTTATTGGGGCCACCCGGCGATGAAGCTACCGCCCGAGGTGAACCTCCTCGCAGTTTCGCATTACCTGCAGGCGCTCGAATACCAGCAGAAGGCCAACCAGGTGGTGGCCATCCTGGGCAGCAAGACCCCCAACATCCAGAATCTGGCCGTGGGTGGTGTCGCCAACGCCATCAATCTGGATAACGATTCCACTCTGAACATGGACAAGCTGTACATGGTGAAGAGCCTGTTCGACGACGTGATCCAGTTCGTCCAGCAGGTCTATCTACCGGACACCTGCGCCGTGGCCGCGTTCTACCCCGAGTGGCTGAAGTACGGGTCGGGCGTGATGAACTATCTCGCCGTTCCCGACTTGCCCATCGACAGCAAAGGCACGGCGTTCGATCTGCCCGGCGGCATCATTATGGATGGCGCGCTCGCCAACGTTCGGCCGGTGAAGGACCATCATGACGTCACCATCACTCGCGAGATCACTGAGAACGTGTCGCATGCCTGGTATAAAGGCTCCGGCACCAAGCACCCCTGGGAAGGCGAGACCAATCCGGACTTCACCGACTACGACGCTGCCGGCAAATACTCCTGGGTGAAGGCGCCGCGGCTGGGCGGTAAGCCGATGCAGGTGGGGCCGCTGGCGCAGATTCTGGCGGGATACGCGCAAGGCCACGCGCTCACCAAAAAGTGGGCCGACCTCGCATTGAGCACCACCTCCTCCATCGCTAAGATGCAGATTACCCCCGCGATGCTACATTCCACGCTCGGGCGCGACGCCGCGCGCGCCATCCGTGCCGCCATGCTCTCCGACCTCGCCGTGGAGCATTGGCAGCGCCTGGTGGACAACATCGGCAAGGGCGACAACGAGACTTTCGTCAAACCGACGTTTCCCAAGGGCGAGATTCGCGGCGTCGGATTCCACGAAGCTCCCCGCGGCGCGCTGTCGCACTGGGTGGTCATCGACAACGGCAAGATCACCAACTATCAGGCCGTCGTGCCGACCACCTGGAATGCCAGCCCGCGCGACGAAAAGGGTACGCCCGGCCCATACGAGGCCTCGCTCGCCGGAAATCCCGTGGCCGACGCCGAACTGCCGCTGGAGATGCTCCGCACCATCCATTCCTTCGACCCGTGTCTGGCCTGCGCGGTGCACACACTCGATCCCGAGGGCCGCGAAATCAGCCGGATCAAGGTACTCTGATCATGCGAATCTCCGTGTTGGGGATGGGCAACGTACTGATGGGCGACGACGGCGCCGGGCCTTACGCCTTGGCGACATTCGCCGCCCAATACGCGGTCCCCAAAGAGGTGACGATACTCGATATCGGAACTCCCGGGCTGGACCTGGTCCCGCACATCGCTGGCGTGGATACGGTCATCCTGCTGGACACCGTTCGCAGCGATGCCGCGCCGGGCGCCATCCGTGCCTACGATAAGAATACGCTGCTCCGCGCCAAACTCCCGCCGCGGCTGAGTCCGCATGACCCCGCGGTGGGGCAGTGCCTCGCCATGCTGGAGATCGCCGGGTGCGGTCCGCGGGAGGTTCTGCTCATCGGCGTCGTGCCGGAAACGACGTCTTTCGGCCCCGGCCTGACGCCGGCCGTGCAGGGTGCGATCCCCGCAGTGGTCGGCCACATCGTCACCGCGCTGCGCGCCCGCGGCGTGGCGGTCGAGCGCCGCCCGTGCCCGGAAGTTCCCGACCTCTGGTGGGAGGTCCCGGTCGCCGCGGGCTTATCCGATTTGGGGGAAACCGTTCCCGACGACCGCTTGCTGACGCGCGCGGCTCAGTAACTGCCATCAAATCAGCGGCTATCTTCCGAGCCGCTCCCTTAAGGGAGTGGTTCTCCCCAAATCGGCTAAACACCCCCCGGCCGTCGCCGCATAACTGGTCTCGCTGCAATTGCGTTATCATGGCGTCGGCCATGCGTAAAGTCATCCTTGCGGCCCTGCTGACTCTGCCCGGTTTTGCAGCTCAGCCCGCCAAGTCCCCCGTCGTTCCCGACAAAGTCCCCGACCAGTTCACTCCCGCCGCGTACAACGGGCAGCGCATCGAGGGCATCCTCGGCGAACGTATGCGCGTCAATCTGGAAGGCCGTCTGCTCCACGTCGACGAAAAAGCGCTCATCGATTGTTTCGAACATCGCCCCGGCCCGCAGGATTGGGCGGGCGAGCATGCCGGCAAGTTCCTCCACGCCGCGGCCAACGCCTGGCTCTACACCGACGACCCGCGCATCAAGGTTCTGATGGATCGCATCGCGCGCGAGCTCATCTCCACGCAACTCCCCGATGGCTATCTCGGCACCTACACCGACGACAAGCGCTGGACCAGCTGGGATGTGTGGGTCCACAAGTACGATCTGCTCGGACTGGTGAGCTACTACCAGGCCACCGGCTACCAGCCCGCCCTCGACGCATCGCGAAAAATCGGCGACCTGCTGGTGCGTACGTTCGGAACGGGTCCGGGCCAGCGCGATATCATCGCTGCCGGTACGCATGTCGGCATGGCGGCGACCAGCGTCCTCGAAGCGATGGTCAACCTGTATCGCTTCACGGGCGACGTGCGCTATCTGAATTTCTGTGAATACCTGGTGCGCTCCTGGGAGCAGCCCAACGGCCCCAAGATCATCGCGTCGCTCCTGTCGACGCAGAGCGTCTTCCACACCGCCAACGCCAAAGCCTACGAAATGATGTCGAACCTCGTGGGGCTCGTCGAGCTGTACCGCGTCACGGGCAAGGCGGAGTACCTGAAGCCCGCCGAGATCGCCTGGAAGGACATCGTTGCCCACCGTCTCTATGTCACTGGAACCACCAGTTCGGCGGAACATTTTCGGGACGATGCGGTGCTGCCGGGCGAGGACTCATCCGATGTGGGCGAAGGCTGCGCCACCGTCACCTTCCTGCAACTGACCTGGCAACTGCTGCGCTCTACTGGCGATTTGCAATATGCCGACCAGCTCGAGCACACGGTCTACAACGCGCTGCTCGGCGCGCAGGACCCTTCTAACGGAAACATTTGCTACTTCACGCCGCTCGACGGCAAGAAATCACCCACGCCCGGGATCAACTGCTGTGTGTCGAGCGAGCCCCGCGGCATTTCGATGATCCCGCAACTCGCCTGGGGACGCCGCGGCGACGGCGTGGCGATTCTGTTCTACGTGCCCGGCCACGTGTCGGTGGAGACCGGCGCGGGCGCGGTCGCCATCGAGTCGCGCACCAGCTATCCACTCGACGGGGCCATCGAGCTGACCGTGAATCCCGCGAAAACCGCGCGATTCCCGCTCTATCTCCGCGTGCCGTCGTGGACCGCGCACTATCAGGCGATCGCCGGAGGCCGCACGTACCAAGGCGAGCCCGGCAGCTTCCTGACGATCGACCGCCAGTGGGCGCCTGGCGATTCCGTAAAGATCGACATGGATCTCACCACCCGCGTCGTGCCCGGCGGCCCGAGTTATCCGTATAGCGTGGCAATCGCGCGCGGACCGCAGTTTCTCGTGCTGGAGAGCGCGGTGAATCGCGGCTTGGTGGATATGCAGGCGACCGGCCCACGGAGCGCGAAGGTGGAACTCACTGACGCCTCGGGCCAGCTTCCGGCCACATGGATCGGCAAGCAGGCCTATCGCATGGAAGGTCTGGTGGCAGGGAAGGTGCGCGATCTGGTCCTGGTACCCTTCGCGGATGCCCGCACCTACCGCGTGTGGCTCCTGCGGCCTTAGTTGGACGTGGCGCAGGCACTCCTGCCTGCCGGGTCGAGACTCGTCTCGACCCTCTTCGGGAGCTCGAGCAAGCACGGGGAACGCCGAGATGAGTCTCGGCGCTGCAGACATGAGTGTCTGCGCCACGTCCGGCATCACAAAGCTGGTCTGGCTCAACTCAATTTCCCAGGCCGCCAAATTTGCCGGCGTGACTTCAGGAGTTCGGAGACTCGTCTCGACCCTCTTCGGGAGCTCGAGCAAGCGCGGGGAACGCCGAGATGAGTCTCGGCGCTGCAGACACGAGTGTCTGCGCCACGTCCGGCGTTTCTCCAGAGACCTGGACGCGGCTGGCCGATTACGGCGCCTCGATCACGCCCGCGAAGAGCACCGCGCCCGTCTGCGAATCGCCAATCAGGACCACGAACGGCCTGTCGAAGACCAGCGCCTTCACCTGGCGGGGCCGCATCATCGCGCTGGCCGCCATCGCCACCGCCGTGGCGGCCGCGGCCACTGTGCCCTTCTCATCCACTTCGAGCCGCGTCTTATGGATCACGTCGCTGATGAAGAATTCTTTGGACCCCATCGGCTTGAAATCCGCCTCCGGATAATGGAACGCTACGTCCATCCCCATTTTCTTGAGGTACTCGGCGAGGCTCGCCGAGAAGTCCAAGCTAAATCGCGGAAGCTTCAGATCGAGATCGAATTCCGCCGGTCCATCGGCAAGATGGGCCACGTCGAGCGCTGCCAGCACCTCTTGCGGACGCGTGCCCGCATGCGGCAGCAGCGCGCAAAAGAATATCGTGGATTGCTTGTAGTACAGCACCGCCCCGTCGAAGTTGCCGCCGCTTCGATAGGCCCCGGCGATTCGCGGGTGATGCATCATCGGCAGACTCTTGGCGCCGCCGCCGGTCAGGTGAAACGGCGCGTCCTCCGTCTGCGACGGCGAGAATTCGCTGCGCCAGGTGGCGGCGAAGTAGACCGCGTTGGTCAGGATAACGGCCGCTTTCGCCACCGCGTCCGCAGTCACGATGTTGGCGATTTTTCCCTTCGTCTCGGCCTTCACCCAATCGTTAATTTCCGCGGCCGCGCGCGGATCCTGGAAATCGAGCGACGCGGCGCGCGCGCCAAATAGAGTGCCGCACAACTTCACAAAATCGGCATCGAGGGTGAAATGCCGGTCGGCCCACAGCGCGTTGGCGATGGCCAGCGCCGCCGTATCTCGCGATCTCAGTAAAGCCTGCAGGGCCGCGGTCGACGAGTTCAACGCCGAGGGCTCCAGATCGGGCAGCGCCAGCGCCTTCCGCATGGCGGTCCGCGTGGCGCCGGCCGCACCATTCTCAGTCATGTGGAGCGCCAGAAAGACACTCAGCGGCG
>Ga0182013_10006551_pt1 | contig 13146 bp, 10 predicted proteins | sample 612S2MmetaG_FD_120487 | JGI IMG/M metagenome (GOLD analysis project Ga0182013, IMG submission 120487) | Permafrost microbial communities from Stordalen Mire, Sweden - 612S2M metaG | ecosystem: Environmental > Terrestrial > Soil > Wetlands > Permafrost | place: Sweden: Stordalen | collected... | reverse complement strand
TGACAGAGCCGGGCCCAGAGGGCACCCCGTTAGGGAGCGATTGCGCACGTTCGAGACATTTGGTCAGCTTATTGTTTCGCGGCTTCTAAGCGGGCAGGCGAGCACCGCCTGCCCCAACAGGGGAGCCAAAAGCTCTCAACCTCGTGGCAGTCAGCGGCTCGATGGATAGCTTACTTCTTGCCTTTGCGCGCGGCGGGCTTCGAAGGTGCGGCGGGCCACCCCGAGATCTTCGAGGGGTCGGATACCACCGTCAACGCGAAGGGGTCCTTCACGTAGGAATCGGCGGTCCCCTGGAATTCCAGGACTGTGCCCGGGTCGGCGGCGTTCGGAAACTCGCTGTCCAGCTTGATCACGACCTCAGACTTGGTCGGATCGAGGATGCCGAGGGTCAACTCCTTGGGATTCTCGGGCGGATCCGAACTGATGAGCGTTCCCTGCAGCGCGGGAAGCGCGCTGCCATGCAGGCTATCCGCAAAGTACTTTGCACCGTCAAGGGCTTCCAGTTTCTGCCGAATGCGGACCCACGCGGCCATCTGCGGATTGGTGCGGGTGAGTTCCTCGTCCTGTTTGCGCAGGGCCGCCGTGGCTACCGATTCAATGTCGAATCCGGCCGGCGGAAACGGCGAGGCCGCGGCGGCGGCGCGCAGTTGGTCGAGGCCGCCGGTGTCGCCATGATACGAAGTGTACAGGCGTTCCAGAACGGCGGCGAACTGCCGCTGCTGCCCGTCCGGCAACGCGCCGGCGTCACGATACGCCGCGGCGCGGGCCAGTTGCCAGAGAGCCGGGACGCGTTTTTCGGGCTGTTGCTCGAGCGCCAGCACGGTACCCAGCCAGGCCGAAATCCGGGCCGCGGAGGGGTCCACTTGCAGACACTTCTGGAATTCCTCCTCGGCCGGCCCGTACTCCTCGCGCTGCCAGTGGACCCAGCCGAGCGTTCGATGCGCCAGCAGTTCCACCCCGGCTTGCGATTTCGGGCCCGCCAGCAACAAGTTCCCGGCTTTCTCCGCGAGCGCCAGTTGCGCCGGAGCGGGCGACTTCTGTTCCGGCAGCAACAAGGCAAACCAATACGCGCCTACCAGATTGTCCGCCTGGGCCGACAACATTTCACCGGCGATCTTCCAGGTATTCGGGCTGTCTCCCAGCGACTGATAGGCGGCTAGGTACAACTCCCTTCGAACCTGCTGGAATTGGCTCGCCGGGTATTGCGTCTTCCATTGGTCCAGGAGTCCCAGACGGCGTTGCGGCGAGGCTTCGGCGCGGATATTCAGGACCAGATCGTATTCTTTGCGGTCGGCCCAGTCGGCCGCGGAGGCGCACACAAGCGCCAGTAGCGGAAGCGCAAAGTACTTCATGGCCGCACCACCTTGAAGGTCTGGGTGGAGAGCGGCTTCACTTCCAGGTTCTGACTGTTGACCACCTTGCCGGCGTCCACCGTGCGGATTTCGTATTTTCCAGTGGGAAGCTTGAGCTTGGCGGGAAGCGACACCTGCTTGCCGTCGAACAGTACGGGAGTGTCGCCGGATGGCGAGTCAAACTGCACGTAGCCGAACTCTTCCAGAGCGCCCTGGCGGATCTTCAAGTTGCGCGAATCGCCGGTGGGAACCACTTCGACGTGAAAAATCGCGGCGGTTACGGCGGCGGTTTGAGCGGCTTCCGCGGCGTCCTGCGGCGGCGGGGCCGCAATCGCGGGCGCGAGCAGCACCGGCATGGCGACCTCCATTTTCAAGTCTTTGGTCCAGCGCGAAACGTCCACGGGAGCGGATTGCAGATGGCTCTTTCCAGCGTCCCAATCGGGAGTTCCGAAGTGTGTGCCACTGAAGATGTCCTCGATGGGCGGCGGTGGCGGCAGGCTGGCTTGCGCCTCTTTGCCGGCCTCGGGAGACACCGCGGCGAGTTGCTGGAGCATCAGGCCGGCGCTCTGGACGGCATCGGAAGTTCCACGCTGGCGAATGGTTTGGAGCAGCGCCACGGCCTCCGGCACGCGGTCCTGCAGCAGGTAGCTGTCGACGGCTTCGATGGCGGCATTGCCGGCGAAGGGATCCAGCTTCAATGCCTGTTCGTAGAAATCGGCGGCGCCCTTGTAGTCACCGGCATCGAAGCGCGCCTGGGCGTCTCCGCGGGCCGTGATGTAGGGCAGTTTTCGTTTGGCCAGTTCTTCCAATTGCCCGCCGGGCTTCTTCTGAAGAACGCGGTTCACCAAGTCGATGGCCTCCGTCCATTCGCTCCGCTGCTCGCGGATGAGGGCGTCTTCCATCCATTTTTGGGTCAAGGTGGAATCGGTATCGGAGTCGGCATTCAGCGGCAGGTGGAAGAAAAACCGGCCGGTGAAGTTGGATGAGGTCCACGGCGTCTGGCGGCCTTCGGTAGCGTCGGAAACGCGGCGGCTGACGCGCGTGAAAAGCTCTTTGATTTCCATGGTGAGCGCGGGTTGCGAAATGTAGTCGGCCAGCGCCTCGGTGAACCAACTGTTGCGGCCGTCGGGATTGTCGGACGCGGTCTGCCCGGGGCCGGTGGAGAATGCCACGAAGGTTTCCTTGGGCGCGTCCTGGGGCCGCGCCAGTCCGGCCTCCAGCGAGTATTTGGCGGCCACCGGATTGCTTCGGCAGGCATCCAGGATCACGATATTCTGCCTGGCCCGCTTGCGCTTCAACTCATCGAAAATCTGCGCCACGGACATACAAGCGAACTTGGCCGCCGAGAGGGTGGCGACGGGCGCAAAATCCACCGGCACGAGAAAATTCTCGCCTTCGATTTGCACGCCGTGGCCGGCGTAGAAGAAGAGCGCGGTATCGTCGGGCCCCAGCTTATCGAGGAATTCGCCGACGGCGCGGTCCAAGTCCGCCTTCCTGCCGTTTTCGACCAGGATGGTCTGAAAGCCCGCCGTCTTGAGCGCGGTGTCCATGGCGTGCGCGTCGTTGACGGCATTCTTGAGCGGACTGATGGAATAGGCGTCGTTGCCGATGATGAGGGCCACGCGCTTGCCGGTCTCTTGAGCCTGGAGTGCCGCCGTCACAATCGCCAGAAGCAGCAGACCGCGGCGAAACAAAATTCCGATTCGCATTATTTCACCAGAGTAGAGGCTGAGTTCGCCAGGAACGTCACCTTCCGATTGCGGTTGTCGAGCGTTCCGTCCGTGGACGCATCCGCGGATACCAGCCGATTGCCGGCGTACGTGTATTTGATGTGCGAGGCCTTGCCTTGGCCCTGGATGTCTTCCCCAACCAGCAGTCCATCCTGATATTGCATGGTGCGCTCGTAGTTCTTAGTCTTCCCCGCGAAGCCGCGGATGGCGGTCAACTGCAAGCCGGCCCATTCGAAATCGAGAGCCTGCTGGCCGGGCGCGCCGGTGATGCCGCTCAGTTCCTGCGCGTGGATCGCACGTCCCTGGTCGTCGTAAGTCAGGCGGAAGTAGTAGAGCTTCTCCCAGACGAACGGGTTGAAAAAGCGATTGCCCGCGACGGCCAGCGCGATGTTCTTTCCGGTGAGGCGCTGGATGGCCAGCGGGTCCACCAGCGGGTTGTTGGGCAGCAGCACGGGGGCGCGCTTGTAGGCCTCATCGGGGTCGGTGGAGCTGGGCGGGCCAGCTTCGTCGGAATCGGCGGCCCACACCACCTGCGGTACACGCTCTTCGTATGCGAAGCGGATTTTCACCTCGCCGGTGGCGCGTTCTTCTTTTTCAAAAGTGGGCGTCACCGACTGCAACCGTTCGCCGGCCCAATCGAACGTCAGGTGAAACTTGCCGGATGCATCGATGCGGTCGATGCGGGGCCCAAATGCCAGGCTGAGCGGGGAATAGAACACCGCCTTGGGCAGTTTGTCGCCGGAGAGCCAGTTGACGGCGCCTTGCCCATCGCCCGCCAGGGGCGCCGCGATATTGGGCAGCAGGCGGCGGACCTGCGCGCGCTGCTCGGCGTTCGCGTCGAGGGTGTTGGAGACATCCAGGTAGCGCGCCAGAGAATCGCGACCCTGCTTGGGATCGCGCTTGGCCAGCGCGGACAGGCCGGCATAGTACAGCATGTCGGCATCGTTGGCGTCCATCCGCAAACCTTGAGCCGACAGTTGGCGGACCGCGTTGAAGTTTCCCTCCGACCAGGCTGCCTGCACCTTGCCCTTCAAACTCTTGAGCGAGTTGGTGAGATTGAACAGCAGTTGATTGCGCAGCTTGTCGGCCTGCGCGCGTTCTTCGTCGACGGCATGCAGGTCGTAGGCGTCGAGTGCCGCGAAGGCTTCGTTGATGCGATCCTGCGCGCCCAGAATGTCGGCCTTGGTGTACCACACCTTCAAGGTGGAGTTGCTGACGGCGCCGGCCGGTTGGGAGGCATGTAATACGGCTTCGGCGTCCTCGACATTTTTCAGCGCGTCGTCCAGTTTCCTGGCCAGCTTATTCTGCTCGGCGAAGTACAGGTCGCGTTCCACGGCGCTTTGCGGACCGGCGCCCAGTTTGCTGCGCACGGCCTGCAGGTCCATGGCGTTGCGCCGCGAATATTCGGTCCAGGCTTGCATGCCCTGCTCGCGGATAGCGGTGTCGGAGGGTTTGCGCAAGCTGGCCAGGCGAAACTCGCGATAGGCCGCGCCGTAATCGCCCTCGCTCTGGAGCGTGGCGCCGGCTTTGGCGTGGAGTTGCAGGCTGCCTTGCAGAGCTTGCGTATGGTCGTTCCCCATTTCCGGAAAGGATTGCCGATAGGGTTCCAGGTCGCGGTCGCCCAGGAGGAACGCATCCCATCGGGCGGCCGCCGCAAATGCTTTCTGGACGGCGATCTTGCGGTCGAGCCATGCCTTGCGGTTGGTGAGGAGCTTGCGCAGGGTTTCCTGTCCGGGGGAAGCGGGGTAGACGGCCTGAGAGAGCGAGGAAAATTGCAGTCCCTGTTCGAGGACGTCGACGCCGCCGGTGCCGTTCTCGAAAGCATCGTAGCGGGTGCGCATGGCGTCTTCGACGAACTTTTCCATGGGAGCGATGGCGGGGTCGGCGGCGTAGGCCTTGACGGTGGCGGACATCAACTCCACCTGGGTGGGAAAACTCCTGCCCTTACCGCCGATCAACGGCAGCGCCTGGGAGTCCATGCACAGAGCGGTGAGATCGCCGATGCCGCCGGGGAGAAACGCGACGAAATTGGAGATGGAGATTTCGGTACCGGTCTTGTCGTTGGCCGCCTGTTTGTAGGCGATCCGCGCGGTCTTCCAGATTCCCGCGGGGTCGGACGGACCGTTCTTGGGAAGGCCTTCGGGAAGCAAATACTCGGGCTTGCCGGACTGGTACTCCAGCAGGATTCCGGAATCGCTGTCTTTGAGCAGAATCCCGGCCAGGTGGGCCGAAGGCAGCTTGGAAACAGGGCCGCCGATAGTGGGTTGGCCACCTAAACTGAGGACTTTGTCCTTGCCGTTGACCGTGATGGCGGTGGCATCGGCAAACTTAAGACCTTCCCCGGACCTGACCACCAGGATGCCTGCCTGCGCCGTGACACCCAAACACAGGCACGCCAAGGCCATCTTTATAAGGCGCGTCCGAGTCGTATGCTCCTCCCGAGACCTTTGAATCGCGGAGACACGGCGACACCAGGCTCCACTTGCAAAATATAGTCCGAGTGTATCCGCTTGGAGCGGCTTTGGCAAGGCCGGATGGAAGGGCCGTGGCGCTAAGGCGGGTGTTCGTGCCCCGGCCAGGAATGGCTGTCCCAAGCCGGGGACGATCCCGAGTGCCCAACAGTTTGCAGTTAGCTCCACTACTCTTCACTTTGCATTAACGAACTGGGATTTCTGAGCTGTGGGGCAGACTTAGAGAGAATTGCGGAATTCGGTATTGAACCCGCTCCCTCACGGTCGCGGCTCGGTAAGTGGTCGCCTTTCAATGTGACCTTTCTGAGCCGCGCGCGCAAGCAAGCGGTTTCTTCGAATTTGCGGCGGGCGGACTGAAGTCCGCCGCAGGCTGAAGCCTGCCCCACCGGGATGTCAGTTCAGTGAACAGCATTGCAGTTAGCTACAAGGCAGGCAGTACTGTATCCAAAGATTCTCTATTGCAGACCTGCCAGCGGCGCCAGCGGCTGGGCAATCGATTGAAAGCGGACGACCATGGCCGCCGGTTCGTATTTCAAGGAAGCTAGCGGCATGAAACCGGCCTCCAGCAGGCTCAAGGCATCCTTTTCCGTCATGAAGATCTCGGCGCACGGTTTGGCCACGGGTTCTCCGTCTTCCCGATAGACATGCATCGGAAGACCGTCGATACGGCGTTCCAGCCGGCTCATTCCCCAACCCTGTTCGAGAAACGACTTGCCGAGAAGGTAGGCGCAAAAGAAAGCGGGGTTGCCCCATAAGTAAGAGCCATGTTCGCTCTGTGGCATCTCTTCGAACGGGAAGCTGTCAATGGAGTCGGTGGCCTTGCCGTAGGGCAGGCGCAGCAGAAAACGGGGCAGCGCCAAGCCGAGCCAGCAGGCTTCCGGGGAATGCCGCAGTTCCTCCCAGGCCGGCTCCGTCCCCTCGTGGGGAAGTTGCGCTTCGGCTAGAAAAGGCGCGCCCAGCGAGCTGGCCAGAGCCGCCAGCCGCCGAAGCACCTGGGCGTCCAATTCGGTTTGGGCGAAGGTGTAATTGCCCGCGATCAGAGCCCACGGGCCTCTCCGGCGGAGTTCCTTCCCTACCGCGCCCATTTCCGAGACCAGCTCCGGCAACGTGATGTCCAGCACATAGAGCTGCAGATTCGTGTCCGTCTCCAGGCCGCAAATCAGCATGAAGAGGGCCCGCCAGGCCGCTTCAATCGCCTGCATGCGCGGATGGTGCAGGATGCCCTGTAACAGTTCGGTGGCAAGCGCTTCGCGTTTGGCGGCCAGTTGCTGCCGGGCGGGATCGGGACGCGGCTCCAGGTGACCCTTGGTGACTCGCTGAATGAACGACGACAAGTCCTCGGCGTCCCGCAAGGAGACGGGGGCTTCGGGCTCGGGATCCAAATCGTCCACCATCTGGTCCAGCAGCGAACCGCCGGCAGGCGCGCGGGCCGGGGTGGCGGCCGTGGGCGGCGCGGGCGGTGCGAGGCGCCGGTCAAGGTCCTGAAAGACGGGCGCGGACTGGTAGATGCGGTCCGGGTGGAAGTCCTCAAGCTCGCGGAACGACAGGTTGAGGCCGGGGAGGTTCAGGCTGACGTTCATGGCCGCCAGGACATCGTCGAAATTATCGCGGTCGAGACGTTGTGGCGTGAATGGTCCGGGCGGGTTGTCGCGCCAGGATCGCCCGCTGAAATCGCCCGCCAGGAGAATGCGAAAGGGCCGATCGGGGTCGAGTTCCACGGCCTCGGCCTCGTCTTGTTCTCCCAGGTGAACCTCGCTGAAACTGGAACCGGCAACTCGCGGCATGACTTTCCTCCGTATTGTTTGAAGCGCTTTCTATGGAATCACGTCCTCCGGAAAATGGCAAGGGCCGGGCGGATGGGGTGGGTATTTAACTGGCTAATCATGGCAACGCGCGGCGCGTATCTCAAATGGATCGAACAGGTAACCGCGCGTCACAAGCGGCGTTTTTTCAGTGCGATAGCGCCGACGTCACGATTAGCCGGTTAACGGACAAAACAGTTTCGGGATTTTGGCTAAGGGTCTGTGTGGAAATAACCTATTCAATCGCCACCTAACGCTCCCTTACGGTCGCGACTCTGATGCGCGTTCAGAGCCGGGCCCAGGGGGCACCCCGTAAGGGAGCGTTAGGTGGCGATGATTCCACGGCCCAGAGGGCGCCCCGCGAGGGCTTCCCGAAAGCGCTTACGCACCCAGGCGGATGCCGACATCCGTTCGTGGGAATTCTCACAGGATGGAGGCGACTAGTACGCAAAGTCGAAACAAGAGTTGTCTCACCTAATCAAAAGTGATATCTTGATGCCCTGGGACAGATTGGTCTCCGCCGGACACTTGGCGGGCGGGGGACCTTTAACCGGATCTCTGAGGATTTTGACATGGCGGAAAGTCTACAACATAAACTGGACCGAGTTCGTTCGCCTCGCGTCCACATTACCTACGATGTGGAAACGGGCGGTGCAATCGAGAAGAAGGAACTGCCTTTCGTGATGGGAGTGTTTGGCGATTTCACCGGCCAACCGGAGGAACCGCTGCCTCGCTTGAAGGATCGGAAGTTCGTGGAAGTCAACCCGGATAACTTTGATTCGGTTTTGGCCGCGATGAAGCCGCACCTGGCCTTCTCGGTCGAAAACAAAATCAGCGACGATCCCGAGGCTGGCCAATTGCGGGTCAATCTAAAGTTCCGAAGCATGGACGATTTTGAGCCGACCCAGGTAGCTAAACAGATCAAACCCCTGAACGATCTCATGGATCTGCGTACCAGACTGTCCGATCTGCGGGGCAGTCTACAGGGCAACGACAAGCTGGACGACCTGCTGCAAGCCGCCCTCCGCGACTCGTCTCAATTAGACAAGTTGAAGGGCGAGATCGCCCAGGCGAAGGCCGAAAAGGGAGGCAGCCATGAGTAAGGAAGTGAAGAAGGCCGCTGCCGGCGCTGCCGCCGCACCGGCGGAAACCAAGGAATTATCGATTCTCGATCAGATCGTCGAAGAAGGACGCCTGGCGCGCGACCCGGAGATGAAGGGCCGCGGCAAAGACATGGTGGCCGAGTTCGTGGCGCAGTTCCTCGAAGGGAACATGGGCCTCTCGCGCGATTCCGAGGCCATGATCAATGCCCGCATCGCGCAGATCGATCACCTCATCTCCCTGCAACTGAACGAAGTCCTGCACAACCCCGCGTTTCAAAAGCTGGAATCCAGTTGGCGCGGACTCAAGTATCTGCTGGCGCATTCGGAAACCGGCGAGAACATGAAGATCAAGGTCTTCAACTGTTCCAAGAAAGACCTGCTGCGCGACTTGCAGCGGGCCTCCGAATTCGACCAGAGCGCCATGTTCAAGAAGGTCTACGAAGAAGAATTTGGGATCTTCGGCGGCCATCCCTTCGGCGCGCTGATCGGCGATTACGAATTCGGCAAGCTGCCCGAGGACATGGAGTTGCTGGAGAAGGTATCGCAGGTGGCCGCGGCCGCGCACGCGCCGTTCCTCACCGCCGCCACTTCCAACCTGTTCAACCTGGATAGCTACAGCGAACTCGCTTCGCCGCGCGATCTGGCCAAGGTCTTCGACACCACCGAATACGCCAAGTGGAAGAGCTTCCGCGCTTCCGACGATTCGCGGTATGTCGCCCTGACTCTGCCCCACATCCTCATGCGGGATCCCTACGGGAAGAAGGGCCGCCCGGTGGACGAGTTCGATTACGAGGAAGGAGTGGACGGCACCGACCACAACAAATACCTGTGGGGGAACGCCGCCTGGGCGCTGGGAGCGCGCATTACCGAATCGTTTGCCCGCTATAACTGGTGCGCCACCATCCGCGGCGTTGAGGGCGGCGGAAAAGTGGAGGGCCTGACGGTCCACAATTTCCAGACCGACGACGGCGATATCGCCATGAAGTGCCCCACCGAAGCGCAGATCACCGACCGGCGCGAAAAGGAACTGGCGGACCTGGGATTTGTACCCCTGGTCCACTGCAAGAACACCGATTACGCCGCGTTCTTCAGCGTGCAATCCGCCCAGAAGCCCAAGAAATACGATACCGATGCAGCCACCGCCAATGCCCGCCTGGCGACGAACCTGAGTTACATCCTGGCGGTGTCCCGTTTCGCCCACTATTTGAAGGCCATGATGCGCGACAAGATCGGCAGCTTCATGAGCCGCAACGAGTGCGAATCTTTCCTGAATCGCTGGATCATGGGATACGTGATCGATTCCAGCGCCCCGGCCGAAGCCAAGGCCAGCCACCCGCTTTCCGAGGCGCGCGTGGACGTACTGGAGGTGCCTGGGAAGCCCGGCGCATACCGTGCGGTGGCGTTCCTCAAACCGCACTTCCAACTGGAGGAACTGAGTGTCTCCATGCGCCTGGTGGCGGATCTTCCGCCACCCGCCGCATAGCCCGCTGGCAGTGACGGGCACCCGATGGGCGCGCCTTAGTTCCGTGTGCCCAGTTGCGTCCATCGGGAGGTTTCACGGGGCGCGCGGTTCTCCGGGGCGGTGTTTCGCCTCACTCTCGAAAATCGACGTAAGAATCAAAAAAGAAGGATTAAAGGAGGAGTCTAATGGCAGCCGATAATTTTCTCTGGTTTCCCGAGGCGGCAAAGGGCGGCAACTTAAGCGATGCAGCAGTTAAGCCGCAGGGCGAAACGTCCGATAACTGGTTTAAACCGCTGGGGGGGCTCGAATGCCTGTCGGTAGGTTTTGGCGTATCGCAGGCCGAAACCACCGGATCGGGCACATCCGGATCCGGTGCGGGCAAGGCTAAGTTCGAAGAGTTCACCATCGAGAAGTATGTGGACCTGGCAAGCGTTCCGCTCTACATGGCCTGCGTGGCGGGCGCGCACTATCCCACCGTGATGTTGGCCAATCGCAAGGCCGGCGGCAGCAACCTGTTGTATCTGCAATACGCCTTCCGAATGGTGTTCGTGACCGGCATAACCTGGAGCGGCGGAGGCGGTGAAGAAGCGCCCAAGGAAACCATCAAGTTCAAATTTGGAGCCATGGGTGTCCAGTACGTCAGGCAGAAACCGGACGGCACCGGCGATGTTCCCATCACCGGTATGTGGAGCACCACCCTCAATAAGCCCACCCTCTCAATGCCCGCCGGTATGACGGGCGCCGATCCGAAGTTCCTGGACGTCTCGCAGTCTAAGAAGGCCACAAGTTAAGGCTTTTGCAATCGGAAAGGGATGGCTGGCCAGACTACCGGCGCCGGCGTCCCAACTTATAATCAGGTTGGCAATCGTAAAAGAACGAGGAGGAATTCGCAATGGCAGCAGATAATTTTTTGTGGTTCCCGGACGCGGCTTCGACCGGCGCATGGGTACAGGGCAAAGCCGCCAAGCCGGAAGGGGAAACCACGGACGACCGCTTCACGTCGAAGAAGGCGCTGGAAATCCTGAGTTTCAGCTTTGGCGTATCACAGGCTGAAACCAGCGGATCGGGCACCACCGGCGCCAGCGCGGGCAAGGCTAAGTTTGAAGAGTTCAGCATCGAAAAATATGTGGACCAGGCAAGCGCTCCGCTGTATAACGCTTGCACCGGGGGCGCGCATTTTCCGAGCGTGGTGCTGGCTGTCCGCAAGGCCGGCGGCGACCCTCTGTTGTATCTTCAATACATTTTCCGCCAGGTGTTCGTAACCAACATCACCTGGAGCGGCGGCGGCGGTGAAGAAGGCTTCAAAGAGACCGTCAAGTTCAAGTTCGGCGCCATGGGTGTTCAGTACATCCAGCAGAAGCCGGACGGCACCCAGGGCACCAAGTTGTCGGGCGCGTGGAGCACCACCAGCAACACCGCCAGCCTGAACGTGCCGGGATTGACGACCCCTCCGCCAAACTACGAAAGCAGTTAGGGCTATCCGAAAACGTCCGGCGGGGGGCTTAGCCGACCTGGGGATTTCGTGGCTCTGGCGCGGTTAACGCTCCCTAACGGGGTGCCCTCTGGGCCCGGCTCGGTAACTAATTGCAAACGCGCGGGCACTCGTTACAGAGCGTTCTCGGTTACGCGACCCGAGGAGAGACACTATGGCTATTGGCGATAATTTCATGTGGGACCCGGACGGGAACATTGAGGGCGAAAGCGGCGACGACTATTTTTCCCAGTGGAAGGCTTTTGAAATCCTCAAGTGGAGCTTTTGCGTGAACAACGGAAGAGAGGCGAAGGCCGACCAGAAGGACGAAGACGAAGAGGAAGACAAGCCTAAGCTTACCGTTAAGAAACCGAAAGTGATGCCCGGCAACCTGAGTTTCCAACAGATCAGGGTCGATAAGGTGGTGGACTGCGCCACCGCGTCTTTGTACAAACTTTGCTGCAGCGAGGATGCCATTCCCACGCTCATGCTGGCCTCCCGCAGGTCCAGCGGAGATGGCTTTATCTATCTCCAGTATATGTTCCGCCAGTGCCATGTTACGAGCATCGAATGGAGCGGCGGCAGCGGCACCGAGCGGGCTCAGGAGAATTTCACGCTCAGCTTCAAGGCCATGGGCTTGAAATACTATCAGCAGTCGCCCGATGGCAGAGGGGCGGCCCAAAAAAGCTGGCTTTGGAACATCGTCAAGCTGACGGCTAATGGCAAAGGTACCGCTTCCCTGGATGTGGTCGACGACCATAAAGTGCCGAACTTCCTCCCCGCACTCCCCACACAGACTCCAGGTAAAAAGTAGAAGGACCGTAGATCGGGAAATCAGGAAAAGTGCAGCCATGAGCGTCCAGGAACTTTTTCGCGCGGGTAAGTTGCAGGAAGCCATCCAGGCTCTGGGTAGCGAGGTGCGGGACCGGCCCGGCGATAACCAGCGCCGGACTTTTCTCTTCGAGTTGCTCTGCTTCGCGGGCGAATTCAGCCGCGCGGAGAAGCACCTCACGCTGCTTTCCGACACCACTCCCGACGCCGCCATGGGAGCGCTGCTGTACCGCTCGGCGGTAAGCGCCGAGCGCAAGCGGCGGGCCTTCTTCGAAGGCAAACAATATGGGGACTCGCCGCAAATCGCCACGGAGCGGCCCGGCACCCTGAACGGGGAGCCGTTCCGCACCATCGAAGACATCGACCCGCGAATCGGCGCCCGCCTGGAAATGTTCATCGCCGGCGAGTATGTCTGGCTGCCTTTCGCTCACATCGGCTCGCTCACCATGGGCCCGCCTCGCTTCCTGCGCGATTTGCTGTGGGCTTCGGCGACTATCGCCGCCGGCCCGGCACTGCAAGGCAAGGAATTCGGAGAGGCCCTGCTGCCGGTTCTCTATCCGTTTTCCTCCAATCACGAACGAGACTCGGTAAAACTGGGACGCGAGACCGATTTCGTGCTGGCGGAACCGGAGTCCGTGGAAATTCCGTTCGGCCAGAAACTTTTCGTGCTGGACGGAGAAAGATCGATTCCCATTCTCGAAATCCGTTCGCTGCAATTCGACGACTCAATCCCGCAACCGCTTCCATCATAGGTATGCCCCTTCGCGAAGATCTGTTTAAACCCATTCCCGGTGACAATCCCAGTGGCGCGAACCTCCGCTACGACCCGGTTACCGACAAAATCAAAGAGGCCCGGCGCGAAGATCTGGACGTCCCCCAGGGCGACTGGAAAACCGCGCTCAAAACGGCCGACTACCCGATGGT
>Ga0182013_10006549_pt1 | contig 13147 bp, 9 predicted proteins | sample 612S2MmetaG_FD_120487 | JGI IMG/M metagenome (GOLD analysis project Ga0182013, IMG submission 120487) | Permafrost microbial communities from Stordalen Mire, Sweden - 612S2M metaG | ecosystem: Environmental > Terrestrial > Soil > Wetlands > Permafrost | place: Sweden: Stordalen | collected... | reverse complement strand
TCCAAATGTCCAATTTTGAGACAGGAATGAATCTTCTTGGTTCCTAAAGTAATCTGATCGTCCGGGAATTGAGATGTCAAGGAAGATTTCCTGTTAAGAGAGTACAGTCAGTCTGTTCTAAAGAGGCTACCCCCTTTGGGGGACGAACAGAGAGGGAAGCCCAGAAAGCTGCCGGAAGAGACCGGAGAGAGTAGCCCTAATCCGACGCCTCGAAAGGGCTTAGCAGCGGATACACTGAGGATCTATGGCCAGGCCGATACTGTTGGCGGTGGATGACGATATAAGCGTGCTTGAGGCGGTTGTCCAGGACCTGCGCCGGGAGTATGGGCAGATCTACCGCGTGATGCGGGCGGGCAGCGGCCAAGCGGCGCTGGATACGTTGGCGCAGCTAAAGACGCGCCAGGAACCGGTGGCGCTGCTGCTAAGCGACCAGCGCATGCCGGGCATGACGGGCGTGGAGTTTCTGGAGCGCGCGATTGAGTTCTACCCGGAGGCGCGGCGCGTCCTGCTGACCGCTTATGCCGACACGGAAGTGGCCATTCGCGCGATCAATACGGCCCGCATCCACTACTACCTGACCAAGCCATGGGATCCGCCGGAAGAGAAGCTCTACCCGGTGCTGAGCGATCTGCTGGAGGACTGGAAGGCGGGCTATCGGCCACCATTTGAGGGATTGCGCGTGATTGGGCATCGCTGGTCACTGAGGGACCACAAGGTGCGCAACTTCCTGTCGCAGAACCACGTGCCCTACCGTTGGCTCGACGTGGCGGGGAATGAAGAGGCCGTGAAGATTCTTGCGGAGGCGCGGCTGGACGCGGACAAGCTTCCGGTGGTGCTTTTTGCCGATGGCGCGGCGCTGGTGGATCCGGACCTGGATGAGCTGGCAGCGCGGGTTGGCCTGCGGATGAAGGCGGAGCAGGAATTTTATGACATGGTGGTGGTGGGCGCCGGTCCGGCAGGATTGGCGGCTGCCGTTTATGGGGCCAGCGAAGGACTGCACACGCTGGTGATTGAGCCGGATGCGCCAGGGGGGCAGGCGGGGAGTTCTTCGAGGATTGAGAATTACCTCGGGTTTCCGTCTGGAGTGCCGGGGGCAGACCTTGGCCGCCGAGCGCACACGCAGGCAACTCGATTCGGGGCGGAGTTCCTGACCCAACGGGCAACCGGCCTGCGCATTGATGGGCAGTACCGGTTTGTGCAGCTGGGCGATGGCCGCGAAGTGTCGAGCCACGTGGTGATGCTGGCTCCGGGCGTGCAGTATCGCAAGTTGGAGATTCCGGGGGCCGAACGGCTGGCCGGGCGCGGAATCTACTATGGGGCCGCGCTGGTTGAGGCTGTGGCCTGCAAGGATGAAGAGGTCTTTGTGGTAGGGGGCGCGAACTCCGCGGGCCAGGCGGCGCTGCACTTTGCCAAGTTTGCCTGCAAGGTGACTATGGTGGTGCGGGGGGATGGTCTTTCTGCCACGATGTCGAAATACTTAATCGATGAGATCGAGAAAACATCCAATATTGTGGTAGAGCCGCACACGCAGGTGGTGGAGGCGGCTGGCGAGGAACGGCTTGAAAAGCTGAAGATGAGGGGGCCGCAGGGAGAGTACACGGTTCCGGCTTCGTCGTTGTTTGTGTTTATCGGCGCGGCGCCGGGTACGGGATGGTTGCCGGACTCGATTCTGCGGGATGAGAAGGGATTTCTGCTGGCGGGGCCGGATCTGCGCATCGATGGCAAGCTGCCTGAGAGCTGGCGGGAAGCGCGAGAGCCGTTTCTGCTGGAGTCGAGTGTTCCGGGGGTGTTTGTGGCCGGAGATGTACGGCACGGATCAGTAAAGCGGGTGGCTTCAGCGGTGGGCGAGGGATCGATTGCCGTGCAGTTTGTCCACCAGTACCTGGCGGGCTTCTAAAAGAGAGAGACGAGCAGCAGGGATGAGCATCAACGAACAATCCGTCGAGGTCGAATCGATGCCGCTGCAGGCGGCGATCGATGCGATGCGCGGGACTCGTGCCTTTGCGCAGACGAGCGCAGAGACGCTGAGGCAAGCGCTGACGGGCGTGGAACGTGTTGAGCGCGTCACGGTGAAGGCTGAGACTGTGCTGGTTGAGGCGGGCGTGCCGTGGAAATATTACTGGCTTTTGATTGAGGGCGAGACCAGGGCAGAACGACCGGAGAGCAACGGAACGTGGACCCTGGTGGGCAATGCAGTAGCCGGCGGAGGATTTGGTGAATCGGCCTTTCTGAGCGGCACCAGCATTTCGAAGTTCAGAATTGTGGCCACGCTCGACTCCGACTTGCTGCGCTTCGAGGAGCAGGAGTTCTGGAAGCTGCTGGCATGCTGCCCTGAAGCGCGCAAGGTGGTGCTGGCGGACATGGCGCTGCGGATGCAGTCCTACCAAGTGGAGGCGCTGCATCGGGAGAAACTGGTTTCTCTGGGAACGCTGGCTGCGGGTTTGATGCATGAGTTGCATAATCCCGGCTCGGCGGCGAAACGGGCGGCCTCGCAACTGCGGGACAACCTGCGCCGCCTGCAGCAATTGAGCCTGCGCACAGCCGGGAAGCCGAAGACACCAGTGCAACTGGAATGCATGCAGAACCTTTTGGAACATGCAGTCAAGGGCTGTCACGCTCCGGCCTTGAGCTCTGTGGAGGAGTCGGACGCGGAAGAGGCGATGTCAGAGTGGTTGCAGACAGCGGGCGTGGAGAATGCGTTCACCATAGGCCCAGCGCTGGTTGCGATCGGCTTTGACCAGAAGAAACTTGCGTGCGCGCGGGAGGCCTTTGCGGCGGAGAGCTTTTCCGATGCGCTGAACTGGCTTGAGGCGCTGGTTTCAAGCGTGTCGCTGGTGTGCGCTATTGAAGAAAGCATTACGCGGATTTCAGAGTTGGTAATGGCGGTGAAGAAGTTCGCCTACGATGAGCGATCGCCAAACAAGGAATTGGACGTGCACGACAGCCTGCAAAGCACGCTGACCATTCTCGGGCACAAGCTGCGCAACAAACAATTGCAGGTGGTGAAGCGATTCGAGGCAAAGCCCTCGACCATCCGCACCAAGGGATCGGCTCTGAGCCAGGTGTGGACAAACCTGATTGATAATGCGGCGGATGCTTCAGGCGAGAAGGGCGAGATTGAGATTGCCACATGGTCGGAGCAGGGGACCGGGAGCGGGAATGGAATACGACCGGGTTGGCTTGCGGTGAGCATTAGCGATCATGGCGCGGGTATTCCAACGGATGTGCTGCCCAGGATTTTTGAACCATTCTTTACCACCAAGCCGCAGGGATCGGGCACAGGACTGGGTCTTGAAATTGTCCATCGGATCGTGACGCAAAAGTTCGGCGGGACGATCGATGTGGAATCCGTTCCGGGGAAGACGAAGTTCATCGTGCGGCTGCCTCTGGAGCCGGTAATTCCAAGCGAAAAGTGACGATTGTCTCTGCGGCGTCTGCGCTAATCAAACATCAATCATCTATCGGAGTCAGTCGTGGCTGATGCAGCCTGGCCGAAGGTGCGCGGGAATTTTCAGCTGGTTGAAAAGTGGTAGGACCACTGAGGTTTTCGCATGTATGATGGGTGGGCCGGCGAAGTGCCGAACGGCGAGGAATCTGAATGAACCGAATCAAAACTCAGGTGGAGCGTAGAGGTATGTCCGCAGCTCTCGTGCTTGTTTTCATGATTGCTGCAAGTGGCGCCCTGCGCGCGCAAACGACTTGCGACCCGCGCGCCTACGGCGCCAAGGGAGATGGCACGACGAAGGATACGGCTGCAATTCAAAAGGCGATTGATGTATGTGCGGACAAGGGCGGCGGGACTGTGGAGTTGAGCGCAGGGACCTATGTGAGCGCACCACTGGTTCTGAAGAGCAACATCAATTTGCATCTGGCCAAGGGAGCGACCCTGCTGGGTTCGCCCGATCATGCGGACTATCCGCCGCAGATAGAATTCCACGTGCCGGACAGGCAACCGCTCCTGAGCGCAACCAACGCTTCGAATGTCGCGATCACAGGCGAAGGGACGGTTGATGGGAACGGCGAAAGCTGGTGGCAGGAGGCGAGGTCGATCAAGGATCACGGAATTCTCGGCGACCATCCGCGACCGAAGCTGATCATCTTTGACCATTGCAAGGGCGTTCGTGTTGAAGGCGTAACGGTGCAGAACTCGCCGATGTGGCAGATCGTTCCGTACTACTCCGATGATGTTGTAATTCGCGGGGTGAGAATCCTGGCGCCGCAGCACTCGCCGAACACCGATGCGATCGATCCGTTTTCGTCGTCGAATGTGGTGATCGATCATGTGTATTCGGATGTGGGCGATGATAATGTGGCGATCAAGTCGGGGCCGATCAATTCGCCGGGGCCGGACGATCCGAGTCGCGACATTGTCGTGCAGGATTGCACTTTCATGCATGGACATGGGATGTCCATTGGGAGCGAGCTCTCGGGTGGCGCGGAGAATATTGTGGCGGAGAGGATCACGTTTGAAGACACGGACAACGGAATTCGCGTGAAATCGAACCGCGACCGCGGACACGACGTGGGGAACCTGGTGTTCAAGGACCTGACGATGAAGAACGTGAAGAATCCGATCATCATCAGCGAGTACTATCCGAAGGTGATGCCGCCGGATGATGAGGCGCCGCAGGCAGTGGGGCGGCTGACCCCGCACTTCCACGACATCGTTATCGAGAACATGACGGCGACCGGCGGCGAAGTGGCTGCCGTGATTGCGGGTCTGCCGGAGTCGCCAGTTCAGGATGTGGTGCTGAAGAATGTGAAGATCAGCGCTGAGACGGGCATGAGGATAGGATATGCGGAAGTCACGGGCGAGGGCGTTGTGGTGACTGCTGCCAAGGGTGAAGGGATCATTAGGCTTAAAGGGGCGGATGCGAAGCTGAAGTGAAAGAGGCAGCTTCAGGCTTGCTTGTTCGGGGCTGAGCCTGCTGGCGCAGCCCTTCTGTTTTGATGGTGGCTCTGTTTCTTGACAGAGACTCTGACTCTGTTATTGATTGACGCCGCTTGCGAGGAATCCGCCGTCGACGACGAGGGTTTGGCCGGTGACGAAGGACGAACTGTCTGAGGCGAGATAGACCGCGGCTCCGACAAGCTCTTCAGTCTTTCCGAAGCGGCCCATGGGCGTGCGCATGAGCAGTTCGTGGCCGCGAGGCGAGCTGTCGAGCAGGGCGGCATTGAGGTCAGTGCGGAAGACGCCTGGAGCGATGGCGTTGACGGTAATGCCTCTCTTTGACCACTCGACGGCGAGTGAACGCGTGAGCGATGCGACGCCGGCTTTGCTGGCGGCGTAGGCGGCTACTTCGCTCAGTGCGACAAAACTGTTCAACGAAGCGATATTGATGATGCGCCCGTAGCCGCGCTCCAGCATGTGCTTGCCGAAGATCTGGCAGGCGCGCAGCGTCCCGGTCAAATTGGTATTGAGAATATCAGCCCACTCCTCCTCAGGGAGCGAGATGGTGGGCGTGCGCTTGATTTTGCCGGCGCAGTTGATGAGGATGTCGACTTTGCCGAAGCGCTCAAGGACCGCTGTCAGGAGTGTTTCAAGGGACTCGCGATTGCAGACGTCGGAGACAAGACGGAGGGTCTTGCGGCCGCGCGCTTCGACGGCATCGGCTGTCTGGTCCACTTCCTGCTGGCGGCGCGCTGTGGCGATGACGTCTGCGCCGGAGTCGGCAAGCCCAAGACTGAGGGCGCGGCCAATGCCGGATGTGCCTCCGGTAACCACCGCGGTTTTGCCTTCAAGGCTGAGTAGCTGAGTTGTCATGACCTCTCCGTTTGAGCTTTTTCCTTGATGTTGAGGAGCCCGTCGATACGAACTTCTTTCAATCCCACCCTAGCCCGCAAGAACAAAAACGTGGCGAGGATGGGGCACCCGGAATTTGTCCGGGCGTGAGCTGGGAACTAGGCGCTGCGCCCGAGAAATACGGGGGCGATGTGACGGTCAAAAAGATTTACCGTCACGTTCCTGGCGATGATGGCCTCGTTTGCCTCAAGCAGATTGAGATAGCGAGGGCCTATCTTTGCCGCGACTTTGAAACCGACGTGCAGCAACTGGCGAAGGCAGCTATTGTAGGCCGGATTGCTTTGCGCGTGGCGCAGGGCGGACGTGTACCGGTCAGAGGTCCATTTGTTGACGTCGGCAGGCGCGGGAAGCTTGGCTGGATCGATGTCGATGACGGTTGCGTAGGGACCGCAGAGCTCTTCGCGATGGGCGAACGCCTCTGCGTAGATTTCTTTCGCCAGGGCCAGACCGTCGCCGCCTGCTTCCGCGAGGCCGATGAGCTCTTCGAGCCAGGTGGTTCCAGCGGTCTTGAGATGCACGCCGACATTGAATCGCTTGATGTTCGAGTGAATGGAGGAGTAGATGGAGAACTTGTCGCTGCCGGAATGGACGCTGAGCTTGAGATTGGCGGGCAGGCCGAATTGCTTGATGGCGTAATCGATGGCAGCGATGTCGAGACCGAATTCTCGGTCGAACTGGGGGACGATGCCCACGTAGTCGACGCCCTTGTTGAAGCGACCACTGAATTTGGGCGCGATGGTTTGCACGGGAATGCCTTCATCGGCGATGGCGGCGAGAATGATGAGCAACTCGACCGGGCTCTGGGCGCGATCCGTCTCGTCCATGGAGACCTCAGGGATAAAGTTGCCGGCGCCCTTGACGCTCAATACCTTGCGGTAGACTTCGCCCGCTTTCTTGACGGCGGCAAGGAATTTTTGCGCAGCTTCGCGGAGGTCCTGCTGGGTAATCTCGAAGGCCTCATCCACACCGGCCAACTGGATGCTGCCGAGCAATTCCGGATGGCATCGGACGAAGGCGTCGACATCGGCATCAACAGGCGTCTGGCCGATGAAGTCGGCTACATCGATGGTGAAAAAGTCGCAGGGATCAAGGAAGCGACCTACGGTTTCAAGGGTGATGTGGTCGGCATCAAGAAAGTAGGGCAGCTTCCAGTCGAGCGCCTTGACGGCGGCATCGGCGGCCTGGCGCGCGGAAGTCGGTTCGGAGCCGATGATGTTGTGTTCGCGATTCGATTTGTTCCAAACGGGAACCACTTCGACACCGCTCTGAAGAGCTTGGGCGCAGGCTTGAAGCTGCGCCTTGGCCTGATGAGCAAACCGGTCTCCAGTCCCGACGGAAAATTTGTTCAAAGTTAGATTGGGCATATCGATTCCTATTCCTTGCGTGAAACATGAGTGCCCGCAGGGGCTAAAGCCCGGTCGATTGTTTGCGGCCTTTGTGGCACGACTAAAGTCGTGCCCCTTCAAAACAACTGCTCGACTTGCGCCTTCTTATAGCCGGCTGCGATGGGCCCAAAGGCCGAGTCCGGGATTTCCGATGAAGAAGATCTCTTCGCCGTCAACCACATTCCAGCCCTGGTTGAGCTTTTGCGGATCATACTTCGAAGTCATTTGCTGGAGATCGCCGTAACTGAAACCAACTCCTTCAATCTCCTGCTTCGTGAGATGTCCGGGACACCAGGTGATCTTGAACCTGCCCTCAGACGAAGCATGGATGAGGTGGGCGGCGGCGCTCAAGTCGGAGCCAAGATCTGCGTTGTCCTTGACGGCTTTTAGCGTGTGCGGAGTGCCGCGATAGCCGTATTTGCGAATGAGCAGATCGATGCCCTTGTCTTCGCCAAACTCGTGCACGCCGGGAGCGAGGATGATGAGCTCGGCGTCATCTGCAAGGGCCATGCGCGTGCGGTAGATGGCCTTGTTGCCGATCCAGGTGGAGTGAAACTCGCTGGGGTCAAGCATGACGACGGCCTTGGTGATCTGCTTGTCAAGAATTTCGAAGTTGACCTTGAGGCTGAGCTCAGCGGCCCGGAGGAAGCAGTCGATATCATCTCCAATAAACAAGCCGCGGACGGCCAACCCACCGTCTGCCTTGCGGCCCACAACGGTCTGGACGTACACGATGGGCAGGTGGCGGAGAAAATGATCGGAGGCGTAATTGAGGACGTTGCGCACGGGATTCTCGGCGCGGCCCATGATGCGCTCCATGCCGTAGACGGCGCCGAGATAATGGCTGCGGTTGATTCCTTCGCGACCGCCGGCGCCGATGAGGATGTTCTTGGTGAAGTTGGCCATGCCGATCACTTCGTGGGGCACGACCTGGCCGATGGAAAGGATGAGATCGAATCCGCCGGAGGAGATTAGCTTGTTGACCTGCGCAGGCCAGGAGTAGTCAAGCTTGCCTTCCGATTGTTCGCGGATGAACTCGGCCGGAATCTCGCCGAGGGTTTCAATGTCGGTGCGCCAGTTGTGCACCTTGAAGAGGTCTTGAGGCACTGCGGCAAACATGTGTGCGATCTGGTCAGGGCGCATGGGCGTATGGGTGCCGATGGCGGGAAGAACCGCCTTCAAACGGTCGCCATAGTGCTTGTAGATATAGCCGGTGAGTTCGCCGGCGCGGGAGTGCTCGCGGCTCTGGTCTGGCGGAACGGCAAGGACGCGATGGCGCTCGCCGAGTTTGGCGAGGCTCTCAATGAGCAGATCGTTTAATTGTTGCCCAGACAGTTCTGTATCGACACTTCCGACAGCGCAATAGAGACTCATGCAATTGACTCGACTTTCTTTAATCCTGGAGCAAGCAGGAACATGATCACCAGGGAAACCACATACGCGCTTGCGGCGATTGCGAACAGGCTCGCATAGCTGTGAGTAAGTTGGAGAATATAGCCTGCAAAGTTAGCCAGCAGGAAGCCACCGACGGAGCCGAGCATGCCGCCAATCCCGGCCACCGAGCCGACCGCCGTGCGTGGGAACATGTCAGACGGCGTGGTGAGCAGGTTGGCTGAAAAGCCCTGGTGTGCAGCTGTGGCTAGGCAGAGAAGCGCAATGGCCGTCCACTCAGAGTTGAGGTAGGTGACCCAAAAGACAGGTATGACAAGGACGCCGCAGAACCACATGGCAGCCATGCGGGCCTTCTGGTTTGACATGCCGAGACGCGTGAACATGGCAGGCAGCCATCCGCCGGCAACGCTGCCGAAGGTTGAAGCGTTATAGACAATGATCACAGGCAGGCCGAGGTGGGAGAGATCGAGGTGGAACCTTGCGCTGAAGAACGAAGGCAGCCAGTAGAGGTAAAACCACCAGATGGGATCGGTGAGGAACTTGGGGATCGCATAAGCCCAGGTCTGCGGGTAGCCGAGCAACTTGACCCATGGAGTCGAGGGACCCATTTTCTCAGCAGCTTCCTGATAGATGAAGCGCAGTTCCTGGCCGGTTAGAGTAGGGTGGTCAGCAGGTTTACGGTATTTTACGTACCAGTAAAGGATCCAGGTGGCACTGAAAAGGCCGGTGACCAGGAATGCCGCGTGCCAACCAAAGTGCAACGTGATAATGGGGACAAGGAACGAAGCCAGCATAACGCCGATGTTGGCGCCGGAGTTGAAGATGCCGGTGGCGAGGGATCGCTCTTTCTGCGGGAACCACTCGGCGACGGTCTTGAGAGCGGCAGGGAAGTTGCCGGATTCGCCCAGTCCGAGCGAGAAGCGGGCAATGCCAAACTCAACAACTGTGTTGGCCAGTGCGTGGCCCATCGCGGAGAGGCTCCAGACGGCCATGATGACCATGTAGCCGATGCGCGAGCCAACCTTGTCAACGAACCTGCCGGCGACCAACAGACCGACGGCATAGGCAAGAGTGAACATGCTAACGATGAAGCCGTAGTTCACCTCGGTCATGCCGATGCTGGCCTGGAGGGTGGGCTTGAGGAGGCTGAGGACCTGCCGATCCATGTAGTTGATGGTGGTGGCCGCGAAGAGCATGGCGCAAATAGTCCAGCGTACGCGCCCGATGCGTGTGCTGGACGGCGAATCTTCGTCGATCAGTGCGCCTGTTCCTGTTTTGCCATCCATAGGTTTCTCCTCGTAGCGCGGTTCTCCAATCTAAATGCCCTTGCAAGCCTCGCACAAGGCGGCCCAATTCATCCACCCCGAAGTGAAGAACCCTACCGGCAAGTTACCTCGCAGACAGGATCGCTTCGACGATTTTGATTTCGGCCAGGGGGAATTAGGGGCCGTTACAGCCGGTACGCCTTCTTGACCAAGGTGTGGGTTAATTCGTGCGCCAGGGTAAACGCCTCATCTTCGTCCAGACGGTGTTGGGCGACTAGGTTGGCAAGGAAGGCACAATCGATGCGTCGCGCAACATCGTGCCGTGCGGGAATGGAAAGAAATGCCCTGGTGTCGTCGTTGAAGCCTACAGTGTTGTAGAAGCCCGCCGTCTCCGTCGCCTGCTGGCGGAAACGCATCATTCCCTCAGGACTGTCATGAAACCACCATGGGGGTCCGAGGCGCAAGCAAGGATAATGACCAGCCAGAGGAGCCAATTCGCGGCTGACGGTGGACTCGTCGAGCATGAAGAGAATAATGGTGAGATTGCTCTCATTTCCGAAGCGGTCGAGCAGGGGGCGCAAGGCGGAGACGAAGTTTGTTGGACCGGGAATATCGGCTCCCATGTCGCGGCCGTACTTCTCATGGATTTTTCGATTATGATTGCGCACGCTGCCCGGGTGAATCTGCATCACGAGGCCGTCTTCGAGGCTCATTTGCGCCATCTCAGTGAGCATCTGCGCCCGGAAGAGCTCCTGTTTCTGGGCGTCAGCCTTGCCTGAAAGTACCTGGCTAAAGAGCTCCGCCGCTTCAGCCCTGGGAAGATCGGCCGTCTGGGCCGTGGGATGGCCGTGGTCAGTGGCCGTGCAGCCCAGTTCCTTGAAGCGGGCACGCGCCTTGCGCAGGGCATTCAAATAGCCGGTCCAGGTTGACGTGTCTTCGCCCGTCTGCGCGCCGAGCTTGGCGATGAGGCCGGCAAATCCCTGAAACTCGGGATCGACGACCGGGTCGGGCCTGAAGGAGGGGAGAATTCTCCGATTCCAGCCAGAGGCGCGAATGGCCTTGATGTCGTCCAGCGAGTCGGTGGGTGAATCGGTGGTGGAAAGCACCTCAATGTTGAACTTCTCAAAGAGAGCGCGGGGCAGGAAGTCGGGCGAGCTGAGCTTATCGTCGATGACGTCATAGTAATGATCGGCGTTCTTTTCAGAAAGGCGCTCCTCGAATCCAAAGAGTTCCTGGAAGGAATAATCCAGCCAGACGCGGGTGGGCGTGCCGCGGAAGAGATAGTAGTTCTGTGCGAAGGTGCGCCAGACTTTGCGCGGATCCTTGATTTGCGGCTGGCCTATTCCGAGGTCGTCCAGGGAGACACCCTGGCTATAAAGCATGCGGAAGACATAGTGATCGGGCTGGACGAAGAGCGTGGCCGGATCAGGGAACGGAGTGTTGCGGGAGAACCAGGAGGCCTGCGTATGGCCATGGGGGCTGATGATGGGCAGATTTTGAATGTGAGCGTATAGGGCTCTGGCGATTTTGAGAGTGCCGGCTTCAGCAGGAAACAGACGATCTTCGTGGAGCAGCATGGCTGTAATTCTACCTCTGGGATTTGAGAAAGTGCGATTTGGGCCGGGTTGAGGTCAGACCACAAGTATACACATTCGGAACAAAGTCGGGAATTCCTTCGGGAGGCGACGAATCAGGGTGCGAGGCGCCATTGGAGTGGTAAGCTCACTGTATCTATATTTTCCTCATGTCCGGGAAGGTGGCTGAGACCGATGCCGCGAATCAAGCAAGCTGAACCCTACGCTCACCGCACCATGCAGGTGGTTAACCACATTCGCTCCCTTATAGAAAACGGCACACTGCAGCCGGGGGACAAGATTCCGCCCGAGCGGGAGTTTGCACGGACGCTCAAAATCAGCCGGGCCAGCCTGCGGACCGGCATCGGGTACCTGGCGGCGATGGGTGTGATGAAGATCCGCCACGGCGTGGGAACGTTTGTGGCAGACGGCCCGCCAGAGTTCGGAAAGGCTTCCCTGGGCATGATGGGCGCCCTGCATGGGTTTCAGACCTGGCAGATGTTTGAGGCGCGCATCATTCTGGAAAGCGATATTGCGGCCCTGGCTGCCGAACGGGGCAAGGATGAGCACTACACGGCGCTTGCCGAGGAAGTGGCCGAGATGTTCGCCGCGATGGACAGCCCCGCTGACTTTCTTATCCACGACCTGCTTTTTCACCGCATCATCTCGAAGGCTTCAGGCAATCCCATTCTTGCCGCAGTGATTGAAACCATCACTTCGGCGCTCTATGACAAGCGGCGGAAGACGGTGGAGCGCTCGATTGACATGCGCGAGTCAGCCGAGATGCATCGCGAGATCTACCGGGCAATCCGTGCGCGCAGGCCGCAAGAGGCGCGCAAACTGATGGAAGAGCATCTGCGGATGGCGCAAACGTCGCAGGGAATGGAGCGGCCGACGGACCGGAAGGTTCTTCAGACCGCGGGCCGGTAACGGAAAGGGATTTGGAGGAACGATGAAGACGGTAATGATGGCTGATCCGGTGCGCTATCCACGCATGACGACCGCTGAAATCCGCGAGACGTTTTTATTAAATGGGCTTTGTGAACCGGGCAAGCTGCATGTGAATTATGTTGATCTGGATCGGGCAGTGGTTGGATTTGCCATGCCGACTGATAGCGCGCTTGCGCTGCCGACTTATCCGGAACTGCGGGCTGATTATTTTCTTGAGCGGCGGGAACTGGGCGTGCTGAACACCGGCGGAGCGGGTACGGTGAGCGTTGACGGCAAGGATTACGATCTGAACAATCTTGACGTGCTCTACATCAGCAAAGGCCAGAAGGACGTGAGTTTCAAGTCGAAGGACGAGACGAAACCCGCGGCCTATTATCTTTTGAGCTATCCTGCGCATGCGGCGTATCCAGTGGTGCTGGTGCGGAAGGATGAGGCCAGCCCGGTTGAGTTGGGTTCGGTGGAAACCTGCAACAAGCGGACGATCTGCAAGTACATCCATCTGCAGGGCGCGCGGAGCTGCCAACTGGTGATGGGCGTGACACATCTGTCGCCGGGGAGCAACTGGAATACGATGCCTCCGCACACGCACATGCGGCGCTCGGAGATCTACATGTACTTCAACGTGCAGGAGGATGCGCGGGTGGTGCACCTGATGGGTCCGCCGGAGGAGACGCGGCATGTGCTGATGGGCGACAAGGACGTGGTGGTATCGCCGGGATGGTCGATTCATGCCGGCGTGGGCACTCGGGCATACAGTTTCTGCTGGGGCATGGGCGG
>Ga0182013_10006545_pt1 | contig 13152 bp, 13 predicted proteins | sample 612S2MmetaG_FD_120487 | JGI IMG/M metagenome (GOLD analysis project Ga0182013, IMG submission 120487) | Permafrost microbial communities from Stordalen Mire, Sweden - 612S2M metaG | ecosystem: Environmental > Terrestrial > Soil > Wetlands > Permafrost | place: Sweden: Stordalen | collected... | reverse complement strand
GGCACGCGGCCTTGCCGAATGAGAGATATCTGGTCCTCGCTCAGCCCCACCGTGCCGGCGAGCGGCCGGTAATGTGGCCAGCAATAATGCACGTCGCGAACCGCGATCAGCACGATGATCATACGTTGGCGTTCGGTCAGGTCCGATTGGAACCGGCAATAATTCTCCAGGTTCAGCCATGGAATCAGCGCGTCGGGGGCATGCGCCAGGGTTTGCGCCAAATTCGATACAAAGCCGTATTTAGATTCGAGCCACCGGGCGGTCGCGGCCAGATCGGGGGCGCCGCGTTGCTCGGTCGCATCGCCGGGCGTTGCGGATGTCGTCTCACTCATATCGACATGAAAGCACGGCGGAGCGTTCCCGGTCCATAGGAGGCAAATCCGCTCAGCGGCCGAACCCTCCGAGAAACCGGGCCAACAGCGGACCCAGAAGCGCGGTGTTATAGCCGCCTTCCTGAACGATCGCGGTGGGCAAACCCAGGGCTCCGATGCGTTCTCCGGCGCGGGCGAAGCCGTCGGACGTGACCGCCAGGGCATTCAGTGGCTCATGCTCCGAGGCGTCGAAGCCCAGGCTGACCACCAGCGCGTCGGGCGCGAAGCCGCGGATGGCGGTCAGGCCGTCATCCAGCGCCGCGAGCCAGGTGGCGTCGCCGGAGCCGATGGGCAGAGGGAAATTCCGGTTGAAACCCTCGCCCACGCCGCCGCCGCGCTCGGCCGCGTAGCCGGTGAACCAGGGATAGTAGCGGTTGGGATCGCCGTGCAGGGAGACGAACAGCACATCGGGCCGGTGCCAGAAAATATCCTGCGTGCCGTTGCCGTGGTGGCTGTCGATGTCGAGCACTGCGACGCGGGTCGCGCCCAAGGCGCGCAGCCGTTCGGCGGCCAGGGCGGCGTTGTTGAGTGAGAAAATCGGCCAACTGACGGTGGAGCGGGATTTCTTTCGCAAACTGTCTGGGCCATGACCCGTTCCGAACGGCTCGCGTCGGTAGACCATGGATGAGCCCGCCCTGCCGGTCGTTGCGCAATGCTAGCTGCTGACGGTGGCGCGCTCGACATTATATTATCAGCCGGTCCCAGCGAGCGCCGGGTAAGGGACATTCTAACTTTGCGCGAAGGGGACATTCCGGCTTTGCGGTAACACCCCCCGAGTGGTGTAAGAGCGGTGGATAACTGGGCCCGCCGTAGCGACCGCCCAGAGTCAGGTGTTCAGAATTCCTTCATCCCCTTACTCTAAAATGGGTTGGCTCTCCGAGAAGCCACGCTCCATCATGACCTCCCACCCCGCATCGCAACGCATCGCTGTACTCGCCAAGGCAATCGAGGAACTGCGAGCCGATCGCTTCTCCGCCGTCGCGACGCGTTGCGCGCCCCTGTTGGCACGCGACCCAACCGATACCGAGGCGTTGCTGCTGTCCGGCCTCGCCGCGGGCGCTAACGGTGACGCGGAGAACTCCGCCCGGTTGCTGCATCGCGCGGCCAGCGGTCGCGGCGACGCTGACCATCCGTTTGCCGATCTGTTGGCAATCCTCCGCCGCACCGGCCACACGGCGTCGATCGAACCTCATTTTCAAGCCTTACACCGCCTTGCGCCCGACGATGCGTCACTGCAACGCCTGTTTGGTGAGTTTCTTTATGACGCGGGCCGCATCGAGGAAGCCGTCGCGCCGCTGACGGAAGCGCAACGCCTGCGGCCGGATCATCCGGCGACATGCAATCTCCTCGCGATGACGCTGGCGTCGCTCGGCCAGACCGACACCGCGATCGCCATGTTCCGGAAAGCGATCGAACTGGATCCGTCGCGGGCCGGTTCGTGGGCTAATCTCGGGCTGCTGCTCAAGGACGATGGCAGGTTTCAGGAGGCGCTGGACGCCTACGACATCGCGCTCACGCTCGAGCCGGACCAAGCCCAGATCAGGGTCAATCGCGTGGTCGCCCTGTTGCGCGCTGGACGGTGGACGGAGGCGTGGCCCGATTACGAATGGCGACTGACGCTCGCGGGGAACCGCCGGCCGCGGCTGTTGCCGTCGCTGGACGGCGCGACAGAACTGAGCGGCCAGACGATCCTCGCGCTGCACGAGGACGGGTTCGGCGATACCTTGCACTTCGCACGCTATTTGCCGTCGCTGGCGGAACGTGGCGCACGCGTCATCGTGTCCGTTCCTCCGCCGCTCCTCCGGCTCATGCGGACCGTGCCAGGTGTCGCGGCGGTGTTCAACAGCAACGATCCGCCGCCCGAGCATGATTTTTACTGTCCGTTCTTCAGCTTGCCGCGTGCTTTCAACACCACGCCGGAGACCATTCCGGCACCGATTCCATACCTTCGCGCCGACCCCACGCTGATCGAACGCTGGCGATCCCGTCTGCCGGGCGCGTCGCTCCGAGTCGGCCTCGTCTGGGCTGGACAGGCGAGGCCGGAACTGCCCGGGTTCGCCACGCTCGACGGCCGCCGCGGCATGGCACTGGAGACCATGGCGCCGCTGGGGACCGTGCCGGGCGTGGTCTTCGTCAGCCTGCAACATGGGCCGGAGGCGGCGTCGGCCCGCTCGCCACCTCCCGGGATGACGCTGTTCGATCCGATGCCGGCTGTGACGGATTTCGCCGATACCGCGGCCATCATCGCCAATCTCGATCTGGTGATCAGCGTCGACACCTCGGTCGTGCATCTGGCCGGCGGTATGGGCAAGCCGGTGTTCCTACTCGACCGATACGATCACTGCTGGCGCTGGTTGAATGCCCGCTCGGACAGCCCCTGGTATCCGCGAACGCGCATCTTCCGTCAGCCCGCGATCGGCGCGTGGGAGCCCGTGCTTCCGGCCGCGACGGCCGCGCTATCCGTTTGGCCGGCCAGGGATTCTGTCGGTGTCGATCTCCTGAAAGTTCCAGAAGCTATCGAGGGCGATTCGTAATCGATTGGCCTTTGGCGCCAATCGCACACCGTCCGACTCACTGACCGGCGTGTGCGGTTTCAGCACGAGCCGCCAGAAATCGATCGACAGTACGCGGTCGTCGAGCGACGCGTAAAGGTCCGGTGCATCCGCCGCGCCTCGCCACCCAAGACGGATCGGCAACTCAGCCAGCGCGTGCACGCGCTTGCCGAAATACGGCGCCTCATACGCGACGCTCGAATTGACCGTCAGCACGCCGGCGATCTCCGGCAGCGACAGCAGCCGATACAGATTGTCTCGCACCACGCCGGCCACGTTCCGCGCGCCCGCCGCGACCAGCAACAACCCATGCTCCGGTTCCAGCGGATGCGGCTTCAATAAAACGGTATCGTATCGCTCGCAGATCGCATGGATCTCCGCGGCCCGTGGAATCGCGTCGAAGAGCGCGCCATCGACGATCTGGCTGCAGTCGAGCGGACGTTGCCCGACAACGATCAACGTATTCGCCGGGACCGTGGCTTGCGAGATCATGTGACACATCGCCTCCCGCAATCCGGCGGTGACGATGACCTCGGATTCCGGTTCAGCCATGTGCGACAACGCGGTTTGCGTCGCGTCGTTCGAAGCGCGCGCGGCGAACAACAGGTCGTCCAGAAACCGCACCGGATGCAGCCGAAGATCGATGAACGGTACCTCGATCAGGCTCAACCACCGCCGAAACCCTGGTGGCAACTCGTACCCGATGCAAAACCGGTTACGCAGCCGCGGGACCAGGATCGCCGCCAGATCGTCGGAGATCGGCGAAGCGTCGTAGCCGGCAGCCCAGTACCGGTGCGCCGCGGCGGGTGAGCGGGCCGCCTCGAGCATCAGACGCAGGTCCGGCACGCCGTTCGCGGTCACGACATCGACGGGCATCCCGCACGCAAAGGTCACCTGACGTTTGATGGCATCGAACAGCCAAACGGTCGAGCGATCCACGCCCCCTGTTCGGCCGCGACCATCAGGCCGCGCCACATCGCCAATCACGGTAACACCCTCGATCATGGCGCGACGTCGCTGCTCCGCTGAAATCCAGGCTTCACCATCCGCCAATCGGATTAACAGGCCATGAAGAATGGGCCGCTTTCGTCGTGGCACCGTCTCGATCTGGTCATAACGAAATCGATATGACACAGTGTGTTAAAACGCTGGTATTGGACCTGGTGTCTGTACAGAAAAACATGATATAATAATCAGGCGTTGGGCTTACCCGGAATGTTTTGAACCGTATTGGCTCATTCGCGTTCATCCCTTCTTATCCGCCGTAAATTCCTTTGCTGATCCAAACACCGGAGATTGGCCCGCGGTAAGGATTATACCGCGGATAAGAAGGGATGAACGCAGATTAACGCGGATGCTTTCGGACCATGTTTCCGATCCGGAGTGTCACCAATGGAACCGGAATTTTTCCGTTGATTCTCAACAAGACGATTCCGGACGGACTCTTCAGTTCCAGCCGCGTTACCGGAACGCCAATCGTTCCGCTGACCGGAACAGCCACACCGGGACCGATTTCGCCGCCGGCACCTTGCTGTGCTCCGCGTGATGCCACAACGGAATCAGCGCGTTCGCCTCGGGATAGTAAATGCCGATACAGCCACGCGGAATATCGTATTGCTTAACCTGAAACCCATGCATTTCCCGCACCCGGTCATCGGGCACCGTGCGAATGCCAACAAGTTCGCCACTTCGTAGACCCGGGTGGTCGATGTCTTCGGCGTGCATCAGCACCACCATGCGCGCGCCACGCCTTGCACATTCCCATGATGGCGGCGATAACGCCGCCTGCTTTCAACTGATGATATTGCGTGCTGACCTCGGTTTCCGCGCCGATCAACATCTCCTTTGGCGACCGCGGATTGGCGGAACGCGCCAGGCCTCGTTCGCGCAACGGATTGAACGTGACGATCGGCACGCCGCGCGTGCGCCCCGCGATTGGTACAGCATCCGCGGGCTGTCGCAGCCGACGTTCTGGCCAAAGAAGAAGATCCCGTCGGTGGCCGCGAAATCGGCGAGGATTACGGTTCCAACCGGCACGCCGATGCTCTCGGGCAGGGCGACCGACGTGCTCTCGTGGCGATCGAACCGAACCCCAGCCGCCGGCGGGCTTCCCAACCTCGAGTTTTGTCTGTTTCATCGGTCTATCCCCGGCATTCGAGGGCTGAAATCGGCCCGAGTTCGAATGGTTCCTCGCCCTCACGGGGACATCGTGGCGTGGCGGCGGGCGTCATCGGGGGAACGATGCCTCCGGACATCCGTTGAGGAAGGCACCGAAATTCAGGAGATGGAAGATGTCCAACGCCGTGAACTCGCAGACTGACTGGCCCAGATCGCGAGAGATCATCGGCGCCATGGCGAACGCGGCGGCGACGGGAGAGTGCGCCGCGCGGAGCGCGGTGAGCGGCGTGCAGGCATTGTGCGTGGTGGTCCGAGACTATCCCGTGTTGTCGGTCTTTCTCGCCTCCGGGCTGGGATATCTGCTCGGCCGTGCACGCGGCTCGGTCCGTAAGCGGCCGTATGTCGCGCCGGGCCGATAGCGTTTGGGGGACACCGTTAAGTCCGCGAGCGCCGGTCAGTCAGGGGACGTAGCCGCCACCAGACCGCCAGACCGAACAACAGCGGCAGCGACAGCCCGCTGACGTAGAAGAACCGTGTCGTCACCGTGGTGATCGCCGGCGCCATCAAGCCCAGAAAGAGGACGACGGCCTCGATCACATTGACCGTCTCGCCAGAACCGCGGCGATCCCGCGCCATCAGCAGGATCGCGTTCGCCAGCATCGGCATGTCGTACCGGAACACATATGGCATCGCCAGAAAGGTGCCGGCCTGCAACGCGGCGATCGAGGGGTCGGTCGCCCCTCGCCAGAAGCACAGAAAGACGATCGCCGCCACTACGAGGCCGACGCAGCCCTGAATGGCGTGCGCGGCCGGTGCCGCCACCCCAAACAGCACCAAATTCGCCATGATACCGGGCTTCAGGTAGTTGCCGACGCTGACATCCAGATAGGCGGCGTGGCTGGACAAGCCATCCACCCATTCGACCCACAACGCCCACCCGCAAATCGCTCCGCTGGCGATCACCAACGAGATCGCGGTCACGCAGGCGTCCGCCAGGGTCCGCCAGTACCCGGCCGCGAGCAGCGCCAGCTGGACCAATATTCCAAGCCGCGGCTTGATCGTGGCCAGTCCCAGTAACACGCCGCCCAGTACAGGCTGCGCGCGCATCACCCGCGTCCCGCCAACGACCAGCGCCGAGGTCAGCAGCCCGTTCTGCCCCTGGATCAGCGTGATCATCGTGGTCGCAGCCGGCAGCACGAACCAGAACAACATGGCGCGGACGCGGGTCCCGAACACGCTCCAGAGGAACAGCGCCAGGGTCACGCCATCCCACACCAGATAGGCCGCGCCGTAGGACAGAAAACTCAACGGCCAGATCGGGAACAGATAGCTGGGTGGATACGAAAACGGAAATGTCTGGCGCAAAGCCGGTTCCAGCGTGAGCTGAAACCGGTGCGGTTCGTCGCCATTGTAGATCTGGCCGACCGAGCCCAGACGAGAAAACAGCGCGAACGACCGGCAGGATGACACGCCACGCGAAGGCGGCGCGGGCGAGCAAAACCCTGGCGCGAAGCCATTGCGCCATGCGCGGGGTCACCTGGAAACGTTGCGATGGGAAGATGGCCGCGCCTCGCCTGGGTGACGGTGGAATGCCTCGACATTGCACCGGTGCCACGACGCCGGCCACCTGGATCTGAGGCCTTGGGGCAGCTCCAACGGGCTCTGGTCAAAAAGGCCAGGAATGTGGCAACCGCGCGGGCACGCTCGATGGAGCGGTGGCGATGCCGAGGATCCATGTGCTCGGGGCGTCTGGGTCGGGAACGACGACGTTGGGAGCGGCGTTGGAGTTCGCGGTCAGTCCGCCGCGCGCGGCGGACTGACCGCGGCGCGGCTCCGTATGGCAGCGCGTCATTCGTAAACGAACACCGCGTCGTCCAGATCGATGGCGGGCAGTTCGTCCTTTTCGTTCCAGTAATCCTGGGTGTGTTGCCACTCCGGCTTGTCGCCTCGTTTCGGCAGCAGATGCATGCCGCGCATCAGGTAGCCCGGATTGAAGTTCTCCGGATCGATCCAGGGCAGCAACGTCATGTCCTTGTCTTCCGGCCGCAACGCCGGCGTGACCTTGCGCGCGCCCTTCCGTCGCATGTGATTGAGCAACCGGCAGACGAAATCGGCGACGAGGTCGGAGCGCAACGTCCAACTGGCGCGGAAATAGCCGAACACCCACGCCATGTTGGGCACGCCGGTGAACATCATGCCGCGGTAAGTGACCGTGTCGGAGAACACCAGCGGTTCCCCATCGATCGAGAACGCGATATCGCCGAGCACGTTCAGATTGAACCCGGTCGCTGTCACGATGATGTCGGCGTCCAGGGTCTTGCCGGATTTCAATTGAATGCCGGTTTCGGTGAAGCGTTCGATTTCATCGGTAACCACCGAAGCGTTGCCCGCGGCGATGCCCTGAAACAGATCGCCATCCGGAATGAACGCGATCCGTTGTCGCCACGGGCGGTAGCGCGGCGTGAAATGCGTGGGGACATCGTAATCCTCGCCGAGATAAGCGCGCACGCCCGCGAGCAATTCCTGCTTCACGGTTTCCGGTTCGTTGAAGCTACGTTGGGTGAACACGGCCTGATCGCGCAGGATTTTCCGGCGGACGATTTCGTGGATCCAGGTTTCGTCAATGCCCAGTTCGCGCAGTTCGTCGGCGATGGCGATGGCATTGCGGCCGGTGCGGAAATACGTGGGTGAGCGCTGCAACATCGTGATGTGCGCGCAGTCGGCCGCCATCGCCGGAACAATCGTCGCCGCGGTGGCGCCGGAGCCGATGACGATCACGTTCTTGCCTTTGTAGTCCAGGTCCTCCGGCCAGGTCTGCGGATGTACGATGCGGCCTTTGAAGCTGTCCATGCCGTCCCACTGGGGTGTATAGCCCGTTTCGTGACGGTAATAACCCTGGCACATCCACAGGAAGTTGGTGGTGAAATGGACCGTCTCGCCGGTGTCTGTTCGCGTGGCGGTGATCGTCCACAGCGCGTCTCCGCTGGACCACGCGGCGGTGACGATCTTGTGGCGGTAGCGGATGTGTCGCGCCAGGTCGTTCTCGTCGATCACCTCATTCATGTAGGATTTGATTTCGGCCGACGTGGCGATCGGCGCGCCGGTCCACGGCTTGAAGCGGTAGCCGAAGGTGTAAAGGTCGCTGTCCGAGCGGATGCCCGGGAAGCGATGCGTCAGCCATGTGCCGCCGAAACTCGCCTGCGTTTCCAGCACCACGAAGCTTCGGTCCGGACATTGTTTGGTCAGGTGATACGCGCCGCCGATGCCCGAGATGCCGGCGCCCACGATCAGGACGTCGATGTGCTCGGCGTTCGCTTTGGCGTCGGGGCGGGCGAGGGTCGCGATGTCGTTCATGGGCCGGGTCTTCCTGGTTGGTGGAAGGCTTGCCGCGTTTGGGTTCAGGCTGCGCCGCGGCGGGCGACTGGGCGAATATACACTGATATCGCGCCGGGAGTCCGGGGCTTTGATGGAGATCAAGTGTTGCCGAAGCGCATCGAAGACCGGCTGATCCAATAGGCCGCGGTGTCGCAGGGCCGCCGAGAGTTGCTCCGGCGCCGCGTATTCGCAGGCGTCGAGGCCAGCGGCGCGCGTGCCCTCGACGTTCGCGGCGCTGTCGTCGATGAACAGGGCGGAGGGCGGCGAGACGCCACCGATATCGCCGGGCAAAGGGTCCTTACCGGATCCCGGACTATCCGTTGGAGCTGGTCAGCGTGTGCCGGGGCAAATCAATCGTGAAGATGCACCCGGAGCCCGGAATGTTGCGAACACTGAGAATTCCATTGTTTATCTCGGTGCCGCGCCGGCATATCGCCAGTCCGAGTCCAACTCCCGATTTGTCGGCACCGCTCTGCGTGAAGGGTTGAAATATCGTTTCCGCTTCGCCCGGCGCCAGGCCATGGCCATTATCCTCTACCGTGATCAGGATACGGTCCGACTCGGCATAGGCGTTCAATCTGACTTCGGAGCGGTGGGCCGTGAACTTAAATGCATTTTGCAGCAGATTGCCGACCGCGGAGAACAGCATTTCCCGGTCGGCGTCGACCGCGAGAGTCGGATCGATGGGTGGGACGACCAAACTGCACTCATAGACGCCGGCTTCGAGCGAGGCGGAGATTTTCAGGTCGGAAATGAACTCGGCGACGGAGATAATTTGATATCGGGCGGGCATTCCCGCGGTCATTCGTACTTCGGCCAGGGAACGATCGATGAGATTGCTCATGGCGACCAGACTACGGTCCAGGACGTCCCCTGTCGCCCCGGCCAGTCCAGCCTTTCCGCTTTTTATGAACTTAATGGCAATCATTGCTTTGTGAATATGATTTCGCAGCTCGTGTGCCAGGAATCCCAGCCGTTCATTCAAATCCTCAGCGCCACCGCCCTTCATCGTCGCGTCGCGCTGGTGGGCGAATTCGGTGACGGCACCCGCTATCCCATTGTCCAGGCAGCGATTGAGCGTTTTGAACTCTTCCACCTTTATCGTTGTGTCGCGTTCCATGGCCAGACCGGTTATCTCCTGGCAAAGATCTCCATAGTCGCGAACGACGTCTTCGACCGTAAAGCCTCGCAGCATCAACTCACGACCGTGCCGTGTCGCGGACGCGCCCATCTCAGCGCCCGCCTGGCCCAGGCCGAATGCCAGGGAATTCCCGCCGTGTGGCATGGGTTCGGGCGTTTGCCCCTCCGCCTGGAGCATGTCGATCAGTTGCTCAAGGAAAACCGGCATCCCGTATTGCAAACTAATGCCGGACGCCCTCGGCGTATGCCTTTGAGCAACCCTCGCCGCGCAGCGAGCAAGCAGGTCAGCCCGGTTCGCCGTGAGAAATTCATGTAGCATTCTGCTGCCTACAACCACCGGCCAATCCTCGGGAGGATCGGAAAATACCTACGGCCCGCTGGCGGAACCGTTGATGTCGGCGTGCGCGATCCGCGCGATTTCCTTGGCGATATCCTCGGGCGAAAGAATAAAGTCTATCCACCCGCTTACGATCGCGCTTTCCGGCATGTCGGGTTGGCCGGCTGTCTCAGGCTTCTGGGCGATGGTAATGCCCCCAACCTCCTTGATGCCGGCCAGCGCGGCGGAACCGTCGCCATCGTAGCCGGAGACGATGACGGCGATCAGTTTGCCGTCCCAGTTCCGCGTCAGGGAGCGCAGAAAAACCGTGATCACGTCGGACCATCCCCGGGGCTTGGAGATCGGCTCCAACCGGAACTTTCCGTCCCGCACGTGCAGGTCGCGCTGTTGCGGGATGATGAATACATGGTTGGGCTGTAAGGCCATTCCCTCAGTGATCAACTGGACCGGCATCTTCGTGAAGCGGGGCAGAACTTCGTGCAGCATGGTGGACATGGTTCGGACGTGATTGACGATGATGATGGCGACACCCATGTCCGCCGGAAGATGCCGGAGCAACCGGATATAGGCGTCGAGGCCCCCAGCGGAGCCGCCGACGCAAACGACGGGAAAGTCTCTCGCGGCGTTCCTGGCAGTCATCGACAATTCTCTCCGGGGGGATCGTGCATCCCCGTGCGTTCTAAACGATACGCGACGCGGACTGTTCCGTCGCCCGTGGCGCGCCCAGGGTGTCGCGGCGCGGTTGAAGGGGATTTCTTTCGCGGTTCGTCCTCCATGCGGCGATCGCGTTTCCCGCGGAGAGACCAGGTTGCCGCGCCACCCCCGCGCCTCCACCCCCAATCCCGCTGGACCCCCATCCCTCACCGGCGTAATGGTCCCACCATGGACCGCATCGCCTCGATCACTCGCACCACGACGGAAACCGACATCTCGGTCACCCTGAACCTCGACGGCTCGGGGACCGCCGACATCGCCACCGGCATCGGCTTCCTCGACCACATGCTGACCGCGCTGACCCGGCACGGACTGTTCGACCTCACCGTCCGCGCCAAGGGCGACCTGCACATCGACTTCCACCACACCACCGAGGACGTCGGCATCGTCATCGGCCAGGCATTCCGCAAAGCGATCGGCGACAAGCGCGGCATCTCCCGATTCGGCCACGCGCTGATCCCCATGGACGAAACCCTCGCCGAGGCCGCCGTCGATATCTCCGGCCGCCCGTTCCTGGTGTGGAACGCCGATTTCGGTCGCCCCAAGATCGGCGAGATGGACACCGAGTTGTTCGAGGAATTCTTTCGCGCCCTCGCCTTCAACGCCATGATCACGCTGCACATCAACCGCCGCGCCGGCCACAACGCGCACCACGTCGCCGAGGCCTGCTTCAAAGCCACCGCCCGCGCCCTGCGCGCCGCGTGCGAGATCGATCCCCGCGCGGCGGGTGCGATCCCGTCCACCAAAGGCGCGCTATGAGGGTCTACACGGCGCACGAAAAGCCCCACGCCGCGCCCATCCTGGTGCGCGAGGGTTTCTCGTTCGGCGCGCTGTTCTTCGGGCCGATCTGGCTCGCGATCCAGGGCGCCTGGCTGCCGGCCGGGGCCGTGCTGCTGCTGACCATCCTGTTTCTGTTGGTGCCCGCGCCCGCCTCGCTGATCCTGATCCTCGGCCTTGCCGTGCTGGTCGGGTTCTCCGGCCGAGATCTCGTGCGCTGGTCCTTCGCCCGCCGCGGCTATCTCGAATCGAACGTCGTCACGGGCCGGAATGACGACGACGCGCACGCCAGGCTGCTCGAGGCCCGCCCCGACCTGGTGGAACGCGCGATGGTGGCGGAGACGGCGCCATGACGCGGGATCGCGAACTCGTCGTCATTCTCGTAGCGCGCCATGATTGTCGCGCCGGCAGCGCGCCATGATCAAAGTCGCGGTGGTAGACTACGGCAGCGGCAACCTCGCTTCGGCCTCCCGAGCCCTCATCGTCGCGGCCGAACGCGCCGGCATCGACACGGTCGTCACTGTCACCGCCGACCCTGACGCGGTCGCCGCCGCCGACCGCATCGTTCTCCCCGGCCAGGGAGCGTTCGCCGATTGCGCGCACGGCCTCCAGTCGGTGACCGGCATGTGGCAGGCCATCGAAACCGCCACCAACGCCGGCCGTCCGTTCCTCGGCATCTGCGTCGGCATGCAACTGATGGCCGAACGCGGGCTGGAACACGCCGTCACTCCCGGCTACGGCTGGATCAAAGGCGACGTCGCCGAAATGGAGGTCCCGGGCCTGCGCCTGCCGCAAATGGGCTGGAACAGTCTGGATTTCAGGCCCGGGTCGCATCCGCTGCTGGAGGGTTTACATCCCGGCGACCATGTCTATTTCGTCCACAGCTACGCTCTGGTAGGGGGAGAGGCGTCGCAGGCGATCGCTACCACCGACTATGGCGGGCCCGTTGTCGCGTTCGTCGCCGCCGGCAATCGCGCCGGCACGCAGTTTCACGTCGAAAAGAGCCAGGAGGTTGGCATTCGGATCCTGACCAACTTCCTGCGCTGGACTCCCTGACCCATGTCCGCGTCCGCCCGCCCCCCACCGCAATTCCTGGTCGAACATGTCGAGGAACTCGACGAGGCCGACCTCGCCGCCCTGTGCGAGGCGACCGACGCCGCGATCATCGACGGCGGCGGCTTCGGCTGGGTCAACCCGCCCGGACGGCGGGCGCTGGAAAGCTACTACCGCGGCATCCTGCTGGTGCCGGAGCGGGAGTTGCACGTCGTGCGCATGGACGGGATCGTCGTCGGCTCCGCCCATCTGGTGAAGCCGCCGCGCAACAATGAGGCGCAGGCCTTCTCGGCGCAGTTGATGCATTCGTTTGTCGCGCCTTACGCACGCGGCCACGGCCTCGCCCGCATGCTCACCGAGGGCGTTGAAAGCCGCGCCCGCGATCTGGGCTATCACGTGCTGAATCTGGACGTGCGGGAAACCCAGACGGCCGCGATCCACATGTACGAGACGCTCGGCTTCGAACGCTGGGGCACGCATCCGAACTACGCGATGGTGCGCGGCAAGACGGTGCGCGGCTATTATTACTGCAAGCGATTGAGGCAGCGTAAGAACCAGGCGTCGGAACAATGAGCACGGCGACGGCCCGCCTGCCCGCCTCCTCGTCATCCTCGGCCCCCGCACCGTCATCTTCGGTCCCCCAATCGTCATCCTCGGCCCCCGCATCGCCATCCCCGGTCCCCGCATCGTCATCCCCGGTCCCCGCATCGCCATC
>Ga0182013_10006539_pt1 | contig 13158 bp, 14 predicted proteins | sample 612S2MmetaG_FD_120487 | JGI IMG/M metagenome (GOLD analysis project Ga0182013, IMG submission 120487) | Permafrost microbial communities from Stordalen Mire, Sweden - 612S2M metaG | ecosystem: Environmental > Terrestrial > Soil > Wetlands > Permafrost | place: Sweden: Stordalen | collected... | reverse complement strand
GCGAAGTAGCGTCGGCAATCGGACCGATGAGCACCTCGGGACTTGCGCAGGCCAAAGCCTTCGAGCCGTGATGCTCGGCAACCCAATAGCGGCTATAACCCAACTCATCGGCAAAGCGCGCCAAATCGATGGAGTTACGCAGTGCATCGCCCGGGGTGAGACCCTCCGGGATAGGAGACTGATCGAGAACGCTGAGTCGCAGTGCCATTAATTAAGGGGAGTTTTCTGCATTCCGGCAGCGTTAAAATTCGAGGGATCCAGCCACCGCTCGAACGCGGCTTTGCGCGCCGGCCATTCCGAATCCAGCATTGAAAACCAGGCCGTGTCGCGATTCTCGCCTTTCACGATCATGTGTTGCCGGAAAATGCCTTCAAACGAAAATCCGAGACGCAGCGCCGCCCGCCTGGATGGCTCGTTCAACGCGTTGCACTTCCATTCATAGCGCCGATATCCGAGCTCGTCGAACACATACTTCGCCAGCAGATACATGGCCTCGGTGGCTCCGCGCGTCCTTTGCAAAGCAGGCGTAAACACGATTCCCCCTACTTCGATGACACGATTCGCCGGATCGATGCGCATCAATGTGGATATACCGACAGCCCGCCCCGAGGTCCGGTCGACGATGGCATGAAACAACGGATCCGCCGATGCTTCGCACTTGCGCAAATGGGCGTCGAAAGCCTCGCGCGTTTCAAACGGCCCGTAGGGCATATAGCGCCACAGTTCGTCGTTATCCTTAACGCCATCCCAAAGCGCATCGCCGTGTTTCGCCAAGTCAAGCGGTTCCACGGTTATATAGTCCCCACGACTCCTACATTTGTGTGTTAGCATACTTTCATTGACTCGAAGACAGCTTCTTGGGATGGCAGCAGTCCCGCTGCTTACCCGTTTTCCACTCACGGCCCAAACCGGCGGGCGTGCCGCGGACGTTATCGCAAAGTCGAACGTCATAGACATGCTCGGCCTGCTGACGCTGAATTGGGCGCAACTGGATCGCTGGCAGATCGACCCTTCGAGCTTCCAGCGGAGCGATTTTCAGAAATTGCGCGACTCCGGCATCTCGGTTTTCCATCCGGCCGTGGCTTTCGAAAGCCCCCAGTCTTACGAGATCACTCACCAGTGGTTTCAGAAGTGGAACCGGCTGATCACCCAGCATCCCGACTGCTTTACGCGCGTTGACTGCGGAGCCGATATCGCCAGGGCAAAGCAGGAACAAAAGATCGGCATTATCCTCGGCATGCAGGATGCGAACCACCTGCGCTCTCTCGACGACCTGGACGCTTTCTACGCGATGGGACAGCGGTTGACCCAGCTGACTTACAACTCGACGAACCGCCTGGGCACTGGCTGCATGGTGGCACGCGGGACAAACCAAGGCTCGGGACTCTCGGCGTTTGGCCGGGACGTGGTTGCCCGTATGAACAAGATCCGCATGGCCATCGACATTTCGCATTGCGGCGAGCAAACCAGCCTCGATGCGATTGAGGCTTCGACCAAACCGGTCCTGATTACGCATTCGAACTGCAAGGCGCTGGCGCCTGGCGTCGCGCGATGCAAAACTGACGAAATTATCGTCGCCGCAGCCCGCAAGGGCGGCGTCATCGGACTCACCGGTATCCGTCATTTTGTTCGGGCTGTTGACCCGGTTACTATCGAAAACGCCCTGGATCATTTCGATCACGTTGTTAAGATCGCCGGCATCGAGCATGTCGGGATCGGCAGCGACACCGATTTGAGCGGTCGCGGACCCGGTTACGACATCGCGGGATTGAACCGGGTCGACCGTGTTCAGGAACTCACTGAAGGCCTGATTCGCCGCGGCTATACCGATGAACAAATCGGCTTGATCCTGGGCGGGAATTTCCATCGGGCTCTGAACGAAATCTGGAACTAGCGGAGCAGATCCTCTAACTGGATCTTCGAACCGGTTTTCTCATCGCGGTACTTCACAATCACAGGCGTGTAAATCGAAATGCCCCAGTCTTTGCCCGGACCGCTGGTCACAGCGCGCGAACCTGCGATCAGCACCGCGCCTTCCGGAACAATCAGCGGCTGATCGTCAGTTGCGCGATAAACCTGCTGCCGAACCAGATCGTAGACCGGCGTCGGCCGGTTCAGAATCGTGCCGGTTCCAAGCACCGCCTCCTTCTTCACAACCGTGCCTTCGTAGACGCCGCAGTTGCCGCCCACCAGAACGCCGTCTTCGATAATCACCGGCAGCGCCCCGACAGGCTCCAGCACTCCGCCGATCTGCGACGCCGCCGAGATGTGACAGTTCTTCCCGACCTGCGCGCAGCTTCCTACCAGCGCGTGCGAATCGATCATCGTTCCGTCGTCTACATAAGCGCCGACATTGACGTACATCGGCGGCATGCACGTGACGCCTTTGCCGATGTAGCAGCCGTCGCGAATGCTCGATCCGCCAGGCACGATGCGGACCCCGTCGTTCGGGCCGAAGGCCTTCACTGGATAGGTGGACTTGTCAAAAAAAGGCTGCCGATGCGGATCGACCGACATGTCGACGATCGATCCCAGCCGGAAGCCCAGCAAGATGCCTTTCTTGACCCAGCCGTTCACGCGCCAGCCGGCGGGTTGGGAAGCGTCCGGTTCCGCCGCGCGAATTTCGCCTGCGTTTAGCGCTTCCTTGAATCGGGCGAAGAGCGCGAAGTGTTCCGGGGTGTACTTTTCAGGTTTGTTATCGAAGACTTCTTCAATTAGCTGGCGCAAGTTGTTCGACGGCCTTTTCAATAAGTTTTCTGTTCGCTGCGGAGGGTTCGACCAGCGGTAAGCGATACACCGGTTCGAGAAGACCCATCGCCGCCATGCCCCACTTCACCGGAATCGGATTGGTCTCGATGAAATTGATCCGGAACAAGTTCATGTATTCACGCTGTAGCAGGCGAGCGCGCTTGTAATCGCCCAGCATCGCCGCTTCCGTAAGATCGCTCATCACTTGTGGAATCTGATTCGAAAGGACAGAGATAACACCGTGGCCGCCGAGCGCGACGACCGGGATCGTCATCACATCGTCGCCGGAAAGTACAAGAAAACCTTCCGGGACTTCATGGACCACGTTGGCGATTTGCGAGATGCTGCCCGATGCCTCTTTCACACCAATGATGTTGTCGATTTCAGCCAAACGGGCCAATGTGGCAGGCTCGACGTTCACGCTGGTGCGGCCCTGCACACTGTAAACAATAATCGGGATCTTAACTTCTTTCGCGATGGCTTTGTAGTGCTGGTACAAACCTTCCTGTGTCGGTTTGTTGTAGTAAGGGGTTACGGAAAGGACTCCGTCGGCGCCGACTCTTTCGCATTCCTTCGCGAGTTCGATTACTTCACGGGTGTTGTAGCCGCCCGCGCCGGCAAGCACCGAAACCTGCCCGGCTGATTCCTCTACCGTGATTTCGACTGCCCGAAGATGCTCTTCGCGGGACAGTGTCGGGCTTTCGCCCGTGGTGCCGCACGGAACGAGAAAGTCGATTCCCTGATCAATCTGACGGCGCACCAGTTTGCGTAATGTCGCCTCATCCAGACTGCCGTCCTTCTGGAACGGCGTGACCATGGCGGTGCCGCAACCTGTGAAATCAACGCTCATAAAACCCTTTCTTCCCGGCAATCCATTCGGCCGCTTTTATCGCTCCCAGCGCGAAGCCTTCGCGATTGCGCGCGGTGTGCCGCAAAGTGATTGTATCGGCTGAGGAATCGAATCCGATCTCGTGTGTGCCTGGTGTGGCGCCGGCCCGATTCGACGCCACACTTACGCTGGCGGTGTATCCGGCAGCCCGTATCTCATCCACCAGTTTAAGAAGCGTTCCGGAGGGCGCGTCCTTCTTTGCCGAGTGATGAATTTCCCAGGCCCAGGCTTCGTATTCCGGCTCATTCGCCATCAACTTCGCAGCGAGGTTGACGATCTTGAAGAACGCACTCACGCCGATCGAATAATTCGGACTCCAAACGAGGCCGATCCCGCGCATCTCCACGACTTCTTTCACCCGGGCCATATGCTCCTGCCAGCCCGTGGTTCCAACAACGATGTTGACGCCCAGCGCCGCGATTCTTTCGATGTTTTCGAGGACGACCGAGGGGGTGGAAAAATCGATGGCGACGTCGATGCCTTTGAAATTCTCCGCGGTGATGCCTTCGAAGCCGGCATTGTTGAACTCATCGAGTTTCAAGCCGACCTCGATGCCGCGCTCCACTGCAAGACGGTAGATGAGCTGCCCCATTTTTCCGTAGCCGACGAGTGCGATATTCACTCGAACACCGCCGTATCCAGTTCGGTAAAGAATGCCACGTGCAATGCCTCCACGGCCTGGCGAAGATCGCCTTCGGCCACAACGACGCTGAGATTCAGCAGCGACGCGCCTTGCGAAATCATCCTTATATTGACGCCTGTCAACGCGTTGAAGACCTTCGCCGCCACTCCAGGAGTGTAGCGAATGTTTTCGCCCACCAGACAGACGATGGCCTGGCCGGTCTCCATCGTGACTTCGGAGAATTCGCTCAGCTCTTCGCAGATCTGTTTCATAGCCGCGGTGCTTTCGATTGTCAACGACACGCTGACTTCACTGGTTGCAACCATATCGACCGGCGTTTCGTGCCGGTCGAAGACTTCGAAAATCCGCCGTAGAAATCCGTGCGCCATCAGCATGCGGGTGGAGTGGATATTGACCAGAACGATACGGCGCTTGCAGGCGATCGACTTCACTGCGTTGCTGCAGTGCACGGTTTCGGAAACGATTCGCGTTCCCGAGATATCGGGGCGGCGCGAATTCAGAATCAGCACCGGAATGTTCCGCTCGACCGCTGGAATCACGGTAGAGGGGTGCAGGACTTTGGCGCCGAAGTAGGCCAATTCAGCGGCTTCGGCGAACGAGATGATCTTGACCCTGTGTCCGCCTGGAAGAATTGTCGGATCGGCGGTCAGCATCCCGTCGACGTCGGTCCAGATTTGGATTTCTTCGGCGTTGATTCCCGCACCCACGATGGAAGCGGTGAAGTCCGATCCGCCCCGGCCCAACGTGCTGGTTACGCCTTCCAGTGTGGAGCCGATGAACCCGCCCATGACTACCACTTTGTCAGTCAATAGCGGCGGGATTGTTGCGGCGAGGCGCTGGTACGTTTCGTGATAGAGCGGCGCGGCTTGGGTGTGGCGATGGTCGGTTACGATGACGCGGCGCGAATCGACGTGAGTCGCGGGCAATCCGAAGTGCTGGAACGCGAGAGTGACGATGTAACTGGAGAGGCGTTCACCGTAGCTTGAAATGGCATCGATGGATCGCGGAGTCAACTCGGAAAGCACCGCGATGCCCTTAACCAGCTCCGTCAATTCGTTGAAATGCTCGTCGAGCGTTCGATCGAGATCGGCTCGCTGAGAGAGCGGGACGACTAGCCTGGCCTCCCTCGAGTGGAAGTCGCGCAGATCGTGGAGCTGACGGATGTATTCGTCGCGTTTGCCTTCAATCGCGGTCTGTGCGATCGCCAGCAGCTTGTTCGTCGTCTTGCCCATGGCGGACACTACGACCACCGGCTTCCTGTCGACTCGGGCTTTTACGATCGACGCGACCCTTTCGATCGCGGCGGCTGATTCGACGGACGAGCCGCCGAATTTCATTACGATCATGTCAGTCGAGCAATCCTTCCGAGCGCATTAGTTCCGCGTTGAGGACGGCCGCGCCAGCTGCTCCGCGCACCGTGTTGTGACTTAGCGCGACGAACTTCCAGTCGAAGACGGGGCAGGCGCGGAGGCGGCCTATGAAGGTGGCCATGCCGCGATCGCGTTCGGCGTCTTTGCGGGGCTGCGGCCGGTCGTTTTCCGTCATGTATTGAATGGGATGCTTCGGCGCGCTGGGCAGATTGCGGGCTTGCGGAACACTGGAGAAAGTCTCGAAAGCATTGCGCAGATCCGCTTCCGTCGGAGTTGCGGAGAGCTCGACCGAGACAGTGATGGTGTGTCCGTCGATGACCGCGACGCGGTTGCAGTGCGCGCTGACTTTCGCGGCAAGCGGCTCGATGTGATCGCCGGCGAAGTGTCCGAGGATCTTCTGCGTCTCCTGCTGCATTTTTTCTTCTTCGCCGCCGATGAAGGGGACCACGTTGCCGAGGATGTCCATCGAAGGCACGCCGGGGTAGCCCGCGCCGGAGACGGCCTGCATGGTGGTGGTGACGATTCGGGTGATGCCGAACTGTCTTAGCGGCGCCAGTGCCATCGTAAGCACGATTGTCGAGCAGTTCGGATTGGTTACGATCTGGCCCTTCCAGCCTCGATTCGTTTGCTGGCCCGCGAGCAGTTTCAAATGATCCGGATTCACTTCCGGGACGAGCAGCGGCACATCGCGATCCATCCGGTGATTGCGCGAATTGGAAACGACGACGTGGCCGGCGTGCGCGAATGCCTGTTCGATTTCAGTCGCCACGGAGGCATCCATCGCGGAGAAGAGAAGCTTGGGCGCATTGCCCGGCTTGGCTTCTTCTACCTTCAGTCCCTGAACGGTGTCGGGCGCGGCTCCGCCCAGATGCCACCTGGCGGCTTCGCTGTAGCGCTTGCCCGCGGAGCGTTCGCTGGCGCCGAGCCATGTGAGATTGAACCACGGATTACCGTCGAGAAACTTGATGAAATGCTGGCCTACCATTCCGGTAGCGCCGAGGATACCTACTTCTATTTTGTTCATGAGAGTTGTAATTGCCTGACCATTTTCTGGTAGATTTCTACTGCATCGAGAAGCTCTTGTTTTGGTACTCGTTCATCGAGCGTATGGGCGACGTGAATGGTACCGGGGCCGAGCAGAAGCGGCTTGCCCCACTTACCGCCGAAGGCCGGGATGTCGGTGGTGTATGCCACCACTGTGGTGGGCAATCCTTCGACCGCGACGAGGCGAAGGGCCGGGATTTCCAGCACCTCATTCAATTCGATTCCGGCCCTGCCATCAACGGCGGCCCTGATGGACTGACGGGTGGATGCCGAGTCACATACGAGGCGGATGAAGATTTCGGCGCGGGCTTCATCCGGGATGACATTAGGCGCGCGGCCTCCGTGAATGGTTCCGATGTTTAGCGTGGAGGGGCCGAGGATGTCGTCCACCGGGAGTTCCACCCTGCGGATAGCTTCGAGGGCGTCGAGAAGTTTATTTATGGCGGAATCGCCGAGTTCGGGATATGCGGAATGCGCCATTTTGCCGTGAGCGATCAGCGCAAAGCGGAGTGCGCCTTTGGAACCGAGGGCAAGCTGGTTGCTGGTGGGTTCGCCATTGATGAGGAAGCGGGATCCCTGTGAATACTGGTCGGGATGCGCCCCTGCGTGGTATGCGCCAGCACTGTTGCGCTCTTCGCCGATTACGAACAGCAGAGCGAAATCGCGCGTGCCCGACACCAGAAGCTTCTCCGCGGCGATCAGCATGGAGGCGATGATGCCTTTTGTGTCGCAGGCCCCGCGGCCCCAGATGAATTCGGCATCTTCGCGAAAGGGGACGTAGGGCGGCACGGTGTCCATGTGGGTCGAGAGAGTTACGACCGGTGTACCGAAAGAGGCGAAGACGTTCCAGCGCTTCGGCTCGATTTCTATCTTGCCGGGCACGCCGTTGTAAGTGGCGCAGAGGCGGGACAGATAGTCATAGAGATAGAGACCGACTTGTTCTTCTTCCGGAGTTATGGAAGGGATTTCGATTAGTGCCCGCGTCAGCTCGAATACGTCCATAGTTACCTGCCTGGCTCATTTACAAAGATCTGGACAAGGTGGGCGTAAGAGGAGAGTGAGTTGAGGAGAGTTTCACTATCCCGATAGCGCTCCACCAGATCTCCGGTTTTGGCGGAGATCCGATGACAGAGACGGAGATTTAACCCGCGCCTCCAACCGCGCGCGACCGGTCCATCGCGCCGATTTCGGCGGAAAGCCCCTTCCATCGCGCATCCCCTGACCGGGAGAACTTTACGCGCGGTTTTGGCGTCCGCACCTCTACCAGAATTTTCAGCATAACACTTAGCTTCATTTCGTGAGGGGAAAGCCGGCCGGGGGGCCGGCTGCGGACCACGGGGTCCGCCCCACAACGTTATGCGGCTCGGCGTATTGGATGTCCGTGAGTGGCTTTGGCTTGCATTTGCTGGCGTTTTCGGATGATGCGGGCCTGGATTTGGCGGATCGAAAAAACGAAGCCATTGACCTCTACATCACGTCGTTGATCGGGCTTCTCCCGGGATAAGGCCTGACCAGTCGATATTTCAGGGTCCTCGGCCGTCTGGTTCTCTTCGGCGAGTTCATAGAGGAGGGTTGCCTCTTCCAGTGCGTCCTGGCGACGGGTTTTGCGTTCGGTTTGGAGAGCGGTCAGGCGATCGAGGGTCTTTTGCATGTCGCGGTTGGTGCGCTGCATGTACAGGGAGAGGAGCTGGAATTTGTTGGGCGCGGCGGCGAAGACCTGTGCGGCGGTTACTGCTGCATCTATTTCGGGGTTATTAATGTCGAGGCTTGCAGTGCCGAAAGTCATGGTGTCGGGATTGCCGGGGAAGCCGGGGCCGAAGCTGCCGATGGCGAAGATATTAGTTTCGATGGCGCGGCCACGGTTCATGCGCCAGTTGTCTTCGGCGACCGCCTGGGCGAACTGAATTTCGAGGGCTCCTTCGGGAGCGAGGCTTTCGACGATCGCGGCGCAGAATTTGTCGTGAGCTGCGCGATCTTCGTCGGGCATGAGGTTTACCTGGCCGGTCAGGCCATGTCGGAGCGCGTTCATGCAGGAGACGGCTTTGGTTTCGGGGGATTTGGGGCCAGTCGATTTCGCGGCGTTCGCGCGGTTGGCGGCGATTTGTTTTTCCGAGGTCATTTGGTTTGCTCCTGGTTTGGATTGCGACTCTGGTTTACCACGAGTTGGTTACAGGGTTGGTGATGATTGGGGGTTAAGTGGTTTGTTCCTGTCGAATAATAGTTTGGAAATAGCTGTGACTGACGAAGGTCACGGCTGCGGATGAATGCAGATTGGGTTCGGCGAAGGCTGGCTCCGGGTTGTATTACATGGAAAAGGAATCTGCGCGGGAGCGAAGGGGGTTTAGCGGTCCTAATCCCTTGAGGCGGGATCTTGCGCATGCTTCCAGGCATCGCGACTGGTGGCATACTTATATGCAGGTAAGTCTTCCAATGCTGGCAGCGAGCATCAGCAGGATCACCATCGAACCAGGTAAGCGTCGCGGAAAGCCGTGTGTCCGCGGACTCCGAATCACGATCTGGGATGTCCTCGGCTGGTTGGGTGCCGGGATGACTGAGGAGCAGATTCTCGACGAGCATCCCGACCTTGAGAAAGCTGATTTCGCGGCTGTCTACCAGTTCGCTGCCGATGCCGGGCGCCGGACGAATCTCGTTTGAGCCTGCTTCTCGACGAAAACCTCTCACCACGACTGATTCCTCGCCTGGCGTCGCTGTTCCCCGGCCTGACCCATGGGCGTGACGTTGACCTAAGGCAGGCGGATGACAGGACGATCTGGGATTGGGCGAGGCAGAATAGCTATACCGTGGTGACTGCGGATTCCGATTTCGTAGCGATGGTCAGCCAGGCTGGCCCACCACCCAAGCTGGTTCGCCAGAATGCGATTCGGATCTCCGAGTTCGAGAAAGACCCCAACTCAAGTCTGCTCATTCTTCGTCCGCCACCGTTGAAGCCCGTCGGCAACATTGCGTGAGCAGCGGACCGAAGCGACGACAAGGGCGGTTCAACGTTCCTAACAATCGAAAGATTATGAGGAAGCTCAAATGCTCTCACCGACCATCTGGGCGCGAGGGCCAGGAAAAGCGGAGGCTCTTGCTCTTGTGCGTATGATGGCCCCGACCAGCAGTTCGGCTTCGTTATCGAACTCAGGTGCAATCATTGACGTGAACAGGATGACCTGGTGTAATGCGGATTGGGTTCGGCGAAGGCCGGCTCCGGGTTGTATTACGTGGAAATGGAATCTGCGCGGGAGCGAACGGCGTTAGCGGGAGTAATCCGGTGAGATCTCCTATAAGAGGACTTCGCGGGCGTTTCCCAAATGCGGGCTCGCGTCTGAAAGCATGTGCTGGCGGCACTATTGCGCACCAGTCTCATTGACTTCGTTGTAGATTAGAGTATCCGGTCTGTCGGAAACAAATGTCGGTAAATCTGTCTCAAGCTGAAGCGGACGCGCTCATCGCAGTAGCAAAGCGGCGCGCTGACGATGAGGAGCGCAAGTTCCCTCCCCCGGGCGACCGTCTAGTGATCCCGCTGGTGTCGATCGATAAGCGGGAGGATTTCCTGTTGGACATCACAAGATCACAAATCAACGTTGCAAAGATCACACACCAGAACCGAGCGCGGCAAGTAGTCGTCCTAATTCGCCTTGATATCGACGGCGCACCGCACCGAAACCCGGATGGCGAAGTGATCCCGTGTCCGCATCTGCACGTTTACCGTGAGGACTTCGGGGATAAGTGGGCTCATCCGCTCCCCGCGGGAAAGTTCCAAAATCTAGGCGATCTCTTCCGAACGTTCGAGGACTTCATGACGGAATGCAATGTTGTCGAACCGCCTAGAATGCAGACAGGGCTGTTCTAATGCTGAGCGACATTCAAGGGCTACTTGATCGATACACGGCTTGGCTCAAGAGCAGTATCAATCTGCGCGAGATTGGCGACTGGGTCGAGATCACGACGCCGTTTGTCGATCGACACAACGACCAGCTCCAGATTTATGCCAAGCGGGAGAACGGACACTTCCTGCTGACAGATGACGGCCATACCATGCAGGATCTCGAAAGCTCCGGGTGCAATCTCGGCACGCCGAAGCGCCAAGAACTCCTGAAAATGACGCTGAACGGGTTCGGCGTGAAGCTCGATTACGAGCAATTACGGGTCACGGCGACGCCTGAAAATTTCCCGCTGAAAAAACACAGCCTGATCCAGGCGATGCTCGCGGTGAACGATCTCTTTTACCTGGCCGAGCCCATCGTAAAGAGCCTGTTTTTCGAGGACGTGATCGCGTGGCTGGATCTCAGCGATGTGCGCTATACGCCGAAGGTGAAATTCACCGGGCTCAGTGGCTACGATCATCTGTTCGACTTCGTCGTCCCGAAATCCCGCCTGGCACCGGAGCGCATCCTTCGCGCTATCAACCGCCCGAGCCGCGCGACGGCCGAGACGTTCATCCATGCTTGGAGCGACACGCGAGAGGTGCGCTCGCCGGAATCGCAGGCTTACGCGATTCTGAATGACACCGAGCAGGCTGTGCCCGCCGAGGTTCCTGAAGCGCTGAGCGCATACAACATTCGCCCAGTCACTTGGAGTCACCGCGAGGAAGTGCGCCAGCGGCTGGTCGCATGAGGTCGACATAGCGGGGGACCGGAAATAACACAACCCCCACGATCTGCTGGTTCGGTCTCAAGCTTAGCCCAAACGGACGAGGCCCCCGGTCAAAGGTGAACTGATCCCTCCGCTATGCAGCCTTCGCGGGGATCAGGTCGCGCTTCCTCGAAGAGGACTTCCCGGGCGCGTCCGGCAGATTCACTTCAACGAGTCGCGCGTTATGCGTCAAGTTGACGTGATACGGACTCATCGAGGGCGATGTCCTTGAATGGGCTTAGCGGCATTCTCAGATAGCAGGGCTGTAGAATGAGGCGAATACGAATCCGTACAGAAGGCAGAAGGCGATGCGTTCGAAGCCGAAGAAGCAGACAAGCTCGGAACCACTGGTCTTGAGCCACCTGAGCGGGATCAAGCGCGCATTGCTCGAAGGTGAAAAGCGGCCAGTGTTCTTAGAATTCTTGAGGCAGACTGATGATCGCCGCGGGCTCTACACGTTGTACGACGGCGCCGGTCGCTTGCATTATGCAGGCAAGGCTTCTGATCTGCCGCGAAGGCTGGATCAACATCTCAATGACAGACACGCCGATAGTTGGGACGAGATGACGCTCTTTTTTCTCAGTGATTCAGCGGACATTGCTGAGCTTGAGGGTCTCCTAATAGCTGCGGCTCATCCTCCCGGCAATAAACAGAAACCTCGGATCGGGTCTGACAAACGGAAGGAGCTCCAGCGGTTTCTGCGGCAGGATGCGATGGAACAGATCGACCGGGTGGTCTATCCGCACAAGATCCATCCACGCGAAGAGGAGAGTCTTGACACATTGTCGGGCCGCATAACGCCAAAGAAATTGAAGGCCATCAAACAGGCAAAGCTGGCAACAGTGTTGGGAATTACCCAAGGCAGGGTAAGTCAGCTAGTGAATGCCGAGCCGGACAGCTACACGGCGCTGCGAAAGTACATCCATGAGGCCGGGCGCCGAGACAGCGTACTATTGTTGCTCCAGAAAGAGAAAATGGGTTAAGCCATCCAACCGAGGTCGGCCGCAAATCTGAAACGAAAAATGCCGGGCTTCGCCGATCCACTTTGACGGTATCTCGGTGAAGTGCCGCGCCACGCTCTCAAGATACGGCGTTCTCGTCAGCTTGGCAACCATCAAACGGCACCGGATAGTCTGGGTCGCGAGGAACGGGCTGGCCGGTGGTTACCGAAACATTTCGGGTGGCGACGTCGCCTTCAGTTCACGAGCCGCTGCTAGGAAATGCTTAAGCCGAGTGCCAATAAGAAGGCACGAACGTTGCCGGTTTTTCGTTGCGACCGCCACCAGCGGGCCACGCATCGTATCCCTTGAAACACGGAATATTCCGCCACCACTAACGCCTTGCAACTTGGGCGGGTGTTGGCCGCCGATTGACACCTCCTTGTGGTCGAAGTCGAGCAGCACGTGATCCGATTGCGAAATGTTCTCCTGCGCGTATTCGGCAGGCTCAACCTCACCGGTTGCACAGTGAAACGAAGCCTGCCCGATGCCGCCCGTAGCGCATGACACCCTTACCTGTGTCCTTGATGCCGAGTATCCAAGGACAAAGTAGAATGACGCGGACCCGTGATCATCGGGCTGGTCTTCTTCGTCAATTTCTGCCCCCGTCAGGAAAACGCGCTGGTGGAAAGGGTCGAGCGCCGATGCTCGTAATATCAACACGCCCACATCAAGGTCATCTGCGCCAGGAGGACTGGTGCCGGCTCTGTTCCAAGGGAGAGGTGATAAGGTGCCCCCCTTTCCTTCTGAAGGGATCCATAATTCCGAAAATTCAGCATCCCTCAGTACGTGGGCCGCCGTGAACGCGAAAAAGTCAGAGTCCAAGCG
>Ga0182013_10006538_pt1 | contig 13162 bp, 14 predicted proteins | sample 612S2MmetaG_FD_120487 | JGI IMG/M metagenome (GOLD analysis project Ga0182013, IMG submission 120487) | Permafrost microbial communities from Stordalen Mire, Sweden - 612S2M metaG | ecosystem: Environmental > Terrestrial > Soil > Wetlands > Permafrost | place: Sweden: Stordalen | collected... | reverse complement strand
GGCGTAGTCGACCAGGACGGCGAAGGGCGGCCCGGCGGTGACCACCTCCATCCGGCCGGCCGGGGCTTCGGCCCGGCGGAGGCCCTCGACCACCGCCTCCTCGTCCACCCCGAGGCGGATGGCCACGGCGGCGGCCAGGAGGGCGTTGTCGACGTTGAAGACGCCGGTCATCGGGAGGGTCACCGGGTGCGACCGCCAGCGGAAGGAGGACGAGCCGACCGACAGGGCGATGTCCGAGGCGTCGGAGCGCCGGACCGGCACCACCTCGACGCCCTCGATCTGGTGGGCGAGCCGCTCGCCCCAGGGGTCGTCCACGTTGACCACGGCCAGGCGGCAGCGCCCGGGGGTGAAGAGGCCGGCCTTGGCGGCGAAGTAGGCCTCCATCGAGTGGTGGTGGTCGAGGTGGTCATGGCTCAGGTTGGTGAAGGCGCAGACGTCGAAGCTGATCCCGTCGACCCGGTGCTGGGTCAACGCGTGGGAGGAGACCTCCATGGCCACCGCCCGGCGCCCGGCGTCGCGGAAGCCGGCCAGCAGCGCCTGGAGCTCGGGGGCCTCGGGGGTGGTCCGCTCCCCGGTGAGGGTGCCGACCACTCCGGTCGGCATCCCGGCGGTGTCGAGGACCGACCGTACCAGCTGGGTCACGGTGGTCTTGCCGTTGGTGCCGGTCACCCCGACGGTCGCCAGGTGGCGGGAGGGATGGTCGAAGAAGGCGGCCGACGCCAGGGCCATGGCCGGCCGGACCCCGCCGGCCGGCACCCGGGCCTGGGGGACGTCGACGGCCACGAAGCGCTCGCAGAGCAGGGCGGCGGCCCCGCCCCGGACCGCCTCGGCGGCGTGGTCGTGGCCGTCGGTGGTGGCTCCGGGCACGCAGCAGAAGAGCGAGCCGAGGCGGGCCCGGCGGCTGTCGAAGTCGACGGCGTGGATCTCGACGCCGTCCACCGGGCCGCGGGTCTCCACCACCTCGACGTCGGCGAGCAGGCGGGTCAGCAGCACGGTCGGGCTCCGGGCCGGCGCCCCCAGGGCAGCTGCGGACAGGGGGGCACGGCTACCCCTCGGTGGCCGCGCCGGCAGGGACCGCCACCGAACCGGTGCCGCCCACCGCCCCACTCGAGGTGGAGGTGGTGGCGGTGGTGGTGGTGGGGATGCCGAAGTGATGGAGGGCGTACTCCATGATGGTGGAGAACACCGGGGCTGCCACCGCACCACCGTAGATCGGCGTGGGGTGGTCCAGGACCACCAGTGCCGACAGCACCGGGTCCTGGGCGGGGGCGAACCCGGCGAACGAGCCCACGTAGGCGCCGGGGATGTACCCGAGGTGGTCGGGGTTGGGGATCTGGGCGGTCCCCGTCTTGCCGGCCACCGTGTACCCGTCGATGGCGGCGCTGGTCCCGGTGCCGTTGGCCACCACCCCTTCGAGCATGGTGGTCAGCTCGGCGTTGGTGGTGGGATCGATGACCCGGTGGGACGGGGAGGCCGGTGCCGGGGTGGTCGAGCCGTCGGCACCGACGGTCCCCCGCACCAGGCGGGGCTGGACCAGCACCCCGCCGTTGGCCACCGCGTTGTAGGCGTCCAGGAGCTGCTGGGCGGTCACCGCGTCGTCCTGGCCGATGGGGGTGGACCCGATGGAGGTGTCGGTCCACTGGGAGGCGGTGGGCACCAGGCCCTGGGACTCCCCGGGGAAGTGGAGGCCGGTCGGCTTGCCGAAGCCCAGGTTGGCGATCTGGGCCAGCAGCCGGGTCTCCCCCAGCTGCTCGGCGATCTCGATGGTCCCGATGTTGGACGACTGGGCCAGGATGTCGGCGGCCGTCAGGGCCTCCGCCCCATGGTCCTCGGCGTCGTGGAACGTGTAGGTCCCGAGCGGCAGCGAGCCCGGCACGGAGAACGTCTGGTTGGGGCCGATCACCCCGTTCTGGAGGGCCGACGAGAAGGTGACCAGCTTGAACACCGACCCCGGCTCGTACACCTGGGTCAGGGCCGAGTTCGACGGCGCCTCCTCGACCCCGGCCGGCAGGGTGTCCACGTCGGAGGTGACGGTGGCCGCCGACGGGTCGGTCGGCGCCGCGGTGTCCGAGACGGTGGTGGCGGCCGCCGCGCCGGTGCCGGCGGCCGGCGTGGTGGCGTCGAGGTTCGCCTCGGCCAGGATGTCCCCGCTCTTGACGTCCATGACGATGGCCATCCCGGCGGTGGCGTGCGACGCCACGATCTCGGCGGCGAGCGCCTGCTCGGCCACGTACTGGACCGACTCGTCGAGGGTGAGCTCGAGCCCGGTGCCCGCCTTGGCCGGGGTGCCCGAGGCGGCGGTGCCGGAGAGGGAGACGCCGTCCGGCGACACCAGCTGCTCCTCGGTGCCGGCCGTGCCGGCCAGCAGCGACTGGTACTGGTACTCGAGGCCGCCCGAGCCGTCCCCGGCGGCGTTGACGCCACCCACCACCGGCCCGGCCAGCCGGCCGTCGGGCTCCACCCGCTGGGACTCGGGGACCAGGTTGATGCCGGTGAGGTTGAGCGCGGTGACCTTGGCGGCGACGGGGGCGGCCACGCGGTGGGCCAGGTAGACGAACCCCGAGTGCTCGGTCAGGTCGGCCCGCAGCTGGTCGGCGGGCACGCCGATGACCGGGGCGAGGGCGGCGGCCTCGGTGCCCGGGTCCTTGATGAGGAACGGGTCGGCGACCACCGTCTCCTTGGTGACCGACTCGGCCAGGACCTCGCCGTTCCGGTCGTAGATGCCGCCGCGGAGCGCCGGGATCGTCACCGCCTGGGTGAGCTCGGCCGTGGAGAGCGAGGCGTAGTGCTGGTGGGAGAACTCCTGGACGTCCACCAGGCGGAGGGCCATGGCCACGAACACCAGCAGCACGATGATCCGCAGGGCCCGGGCGCGGCGGCCGAGGAGGACGGAGGGGCTCACCGGGTCGTCGGCGAGGTCGCGCTGGTGGCGGGGGTGCCGGGGCTCGGCGCGGGGTCCGCGGCCGGCGGGGCCGGGAGGGGCGTCGTGTCCGGGGCCGGGAGGGCCACGTCGAGGGCCACGTGGGGGATGTCGACCACCTGGGGTGGCGCCACCAGGCCCAGCTGCTTGGCTTCCGAGACGACGATCTGGGGGGCCGACTGCTGGGCCACGGCCACCTGGAGCTGCTTCTGCAGGGTCTCGGCGGCGGCGAGCCGGCTCTGGGTGGTGGCCACCGACACCTGCTCCTGGGCCACCATCCCGTCGGCCACCACCACCGACAGGAGGCTCCCGACCACCAGGATCCCGGCCACCAGCACGGTGGGGCGGCGGCGGGTCCGCGGGCGTCGGCGGGGGGCGGGCTCGAAGAGCCGGAGCGGCGGCCGCCGGGGCGCGGGGGCCGGGGCGGTGCGGGTGGCGGGCCGGCGGGCGGCGGTGGCCGGGGAGGGTGCCATCAGGCCACCTCACCGTTGGAGACGGCGCCGGCGTGGGCGACGCCGAGGCGCTCGATGACCCGGAGGCGGGCGGCCTCCGAGCGGCGGTTCCGGTCGATCTCCTCGGGTCGCGGCCGGCGCGAGCCGCGGGCCACCAGCCGGTAGTCGACCACCGCGCCGCAGGCACACGGCAGGCCGGGTGGGCAGGTGCACCCGCCGGTGGAGGCCTGGACGAACGTCGCCTTGACCAGGCGGTCCTCGCCGGAGTGGTACGAGATGACGACGCACCGGCCGCCGGGCCGGAGCAGGGCCAGCGCGTCGGCCAGCGCCCGGTCGAGCTGCTCGAGCTCCTCGTTGACGGCGATCCGGATGGCCTGGAAGACCCGACGGGCGGGGTGCCCGCCCGTGCGGCGGGTGGCGGCCGGGATGGCGGCGCGCACCACGTCGGCCAGCTCCCCGGTGGTGGTGAGGGGTCGGGCGGCCACGATGGCCCGGGCGATCCGGCGGGCGAAGCGGCCCTCGCCGTTGTCGACGAACAGCGCCACCAGGGCGTCCTCGTCGTAGCCGTTGACCACGTCGGCAGCGGTCAAGCCCGAGGTGGGGTCCATGCGCATGTCCAGGGGGGCGTCCCGGCGGTAGGAGAAGCCCCGCTCGGCGGTGTCGAGCTGGGGCGAGCTGACCCCGAGGTCGAAGAGGACGCCGGACAGGCCGAGCAGCTCGGCGGGGGTGCCGAGCTCGGCCTGGGTCCGCCGGACGATGGCGCCCAGCTCGTCGAAGCGGGCACGGCGGAGGACGGCGCGGTCACCGAACCGGGCCAGCGCGGCGCCGGCCGCCTCCAGGGCGGCCGGGTCGCGGTCGATCCCCAGGAGCTGCACCGCCGGGTTGGCGTCGAGGAGGGCGGCGGCATGGCCGCCGCCGCCGAGCGTGGCGTCGACGACCAGCCCCGGGGGCACCGGGGCGAGGAGGTCGATGACCTCGGAGGCCATGACGGGCTCGTGGGCGTACGGCTGGTTCATCTGCAGCCCCACGACCGGGGTGATCCCGGGTGGTGGAGAACCCGGTCGATCGATGTGGAAGTACGCGGAGGAGAATGCTTCCAACGGCTCGGTCGAGGGGCTGCACATGGGCCAGACGCGTTCGATGTGGACGCCGGGGTCGGCCACCGCCGCCAGGGCCGTCTGCAGGGGCGACGGTCGGTCGGTGGCGCCCAGGACGGCCAGGGCCGGCCTGGTGGTGGTGATGCGGAGCGGGTGTGGGTCGTGTCGGTGGTTCCCTTCGTGCTCGTCGGTCTCGTCGGTCTCGTCGGTGCCGGACCCGGTCGTCCCGGCGCCGGTCCCCTCCTCGTGCGGGTGGCGCACCAGGTGGATCCAGGTGGCGTTGCTCAGTCGTCGTCGCCCGCGGTGAGGCGCTCCTCCTCGGGCTGCACCTTCTCCTCCCAGCGCCTCGGGTCCCAGAGCTCCACCCGGTCGATCGCCCCGTGCACCAGGACGTCCCCGTCCAGGCCCGCGAACGCCCGCAGATGCTGCGGGATGGCCATCCGACCCTGCCGGTCGACCTCCACCTCGTGGGACGTCGACGCCCACAGGCGCGCCAGGTTGCGGTCGCCCCGCCCCGTCGCCGCCCGGTCCTGCATGACCTCCATCTGCGACTCGAACTCGTCCGGCGTCCACAGGGAGAGGCAGCCGTCCTGGTACTGGGTGAGGTACCCGCCCCGCTCGAAGGGTGCGCGGAATTTCGACGGGAGGATCACCCTTCCCTTGTCGTCGAGCGAGTGCTCGTACCTTCCGAAGAACCGTGCCACTGGTGCTTGCTCCCACAATGCTCCTCGCAGCGCCGGGAACCTGATGGTTCAGGTCCCTCCCTTTCGCACCACTTTCCTCCACTCTACGCCCCTAACCACCCCCGGTCAACCACTTTGCCTCCCCGGACACCCAAATGAGCAGGCAGTTCGGTGGTTGAGGCGGGTGGAGGGGCGCGACGGACGGCGGCGCCGGGTGGCGACGGCCGCGTGCCCCGGGGACGTGCCCCGGCGGGCTACGGCAGCGAGCGGAGGAAGGCGGCCACGACGGCGTCGCCGTCGAGGGCGGTGCCGGGGCCCGGGAGGTCGAGGATGCCGCCGGCCACCGCCGCCAGGCCGGTCCGGGCGGCGTCCCGCTCGGCGTCGGGGAGGTCGAGGACGTCGAGCAGCGGGTCCGGTGCCCACCGGAGGACGCAGGCGCTGTGGAACCAGGCACCCGCCCGGGTGCGGCGCTGGGCGATCCCCACCACCTTGCGCCCGTCCCCGGCGACCACCTCGCCGGTGCCGACGCCACCGAAGCAGATCAGGGACGACCACCGGGTGCAGGCGGCGTAGCCGCCGCGGTGGGCCGCCAGCCCGGCGAACCCCAGCGACCCCAGGGCGCGGACCCAGGTGGCGCCCAGCCAGTCGAAGGCGTGGGCCACGTCGTCGTCCCAGAGCCGGTCCCCCCTCGGGACCCAGGCGTCGATCCACACCGGGTCACCCGGCACCACCAGCACCGCTCCCCCGCCGGAGCGACGCCGCGCCACCTCGATCCCCGATCGCCGGGCCCGGTCGGCGCTGACCACGCCGTCGCGCTGGGTGGAGCCGAGGACCACGGCCGGGGCCGTCACCCGGCAGACCGCCACCGTCCGGGCCCCCGGATCGGCGAGCGGCCACGAGGCGTGGAGCCCGCCGGCCGTCCCGCCGCGCTCCTCGACCGACCAGGTGGACCCCACGACCCCACTCTGCCACCCGGCCGACCGGACGGACGGGGTCGCCCGGTCAGGCGGTCAGCGGCTCGGCGAGGCCCGGCTCCTCCCCCAGGTACGTGCGCCAGTCCTCGCTGGCCCCACCGCACAGCGCCAGCAGCTGCACCCGGTGGCGGGGCGCCCGGGGGGTGGCCCGCAGCACCATGCCGGCCTCGTGGGGGAGGCGGTCCTCCTTGCGGGTGTTGCACCGGCGGCACGCCGCCACCACGTTCTCCCACGTGTGCGGGCCGCCCTTGCTGCGCGGGATGACGTGGTCGAGGTTCTCCGCGGCCCCGCCGCAGTACTGGCACCTCGAGCCGTCGCGGGCGAAGACGGTGCGGCGGTTGACCGCCACCCGGTACTGCCGCGGGATCTGCACGTAGCGGACCAGGCGCACCACCGACGGCTCGGGAACCGAGACCCGCTCGGCCCGGAAGACCCGCTCGGTGGTGTGCACCAGCTCGGCCTTGGTGTCGAGCACCAGCAGCACCGCCCGGCGCGACGAGACGATGCCGAGCGGTTCGAAGGTGGCGTTGAGGACGAGGGCCCGGCGGGAGGGCGTCGACGGGGAGCGGACCGGCTCGGGGGCGGTCGCCACCGGCGCCCGGGTGCCCGTCTTCGCCGCGACCTTCGACCGTCGATCCATCGCCCCGGAAATTACCCCCGCCGGCCCCGGCGGTGGCGGTCCGCCCGGCGGGCCCCGGTCACGGCCGGCCCGCCGGTGTCCGGGAGGGGGTGTCCCGGCACCACTCGAGGTACGACACCACGTCCTCGGCCCGCGGGTCGGCGTCGGGGCGGCCGTAGGCGGTGACCATCCGGAACGCCCAGAGCCGTGCGTCGGGGACCGGCAGGTGCGGGGACCGGCGCCACCACCCCGGCGGTGCCAGCCGGACGAGGGCGCCGAGGGCGGTCGGCCACAGCCCGGGGCGCCGGAGGACGGCCGCCGCCACCGACCCGAGGGCGGCCCGGGACGGGGGGTCGGCGGCTCCGCTCACCGCACGGCCGCCCGGGTCGTCCTCCGGTGGAGCCGGCGCCCGAGGGCGGCCGCACCGACCAGTGGGCCGTCGGCCCCCAGGCCGCCGGGGACGATCCGGGTCCCCCTCGAGAACGCCAGCCGCGCCCGGTCGTCGATCTCGGCCTGGGCGGCCGGGAAGAACCGGTCGGCGAAGCCCAGGGCGACGGAGCCGGCCACCACCGCCAACCGGAGGTCGAGCAGGTTGGCCACCGAGGCCACCGCCCGACCCACCAGGGTGCCGGTGCGGCGACGCACGTCGTCGTCGGCCTCGGCCGCCGGCCGTCCGGTCACCGCGGCGATGGCCGTGCCCGACGCCTCGGCCTCGAGGCACCCGCGCCCGCCGCAGGCGCAGCGGCGGCCGTCGGGCTCGACCACCACGTGGCCGATGTGGCCGGCGTTCCCCCCCGACCCGTCCAGCAGGCGGCCGTCGAGGACGATGCCGCCGCCCACGCCGGTGGAGACCACCAGGGCCAGGAAGTCGTCGCACCCGGCGGCGGCACCGATCCACCCCTCCCCCAGCGCCAGGGCCTTGGCGTCGTTGTCGACGGCGGTGGGCAGCCCGACCAGGGACTCGAGCCGGTCGCCGAGGGGGAAGTCGCGCCAGGCGGGGATGTTCAGGGGCGAGACGCTCCGCTTGCCGGTCTCCATGGGGCCGCCGCAGCCGACGCCGCACACCTGGGGTCCGGGGCCGGCCGACCGCACCTCGTCCACTACCGAGGCCAGGGCGCCGAAGACCACCTCCGGATCGTCGGTGCGGGGCGTCTCCGTGCGGGCCCGGGCCAGGATGGCCCCGTGGGCGTCGACGAGCCCGGCGGCCAACTTGGTGCCGCCGATATCGACGGCGAGCACCACCGGAGCGTCGGGCAACGGGTCAGTCGTCGCGGTGGAGGCGCCCGCGGATCCAGTCGCGCGGGTCGTGCACGGCGCTGCCGATGTTGCGGTTGTGGAGGGAACGGGAGATGTCGTCGATGCCGGCCTTGCCCATCCGCCTGGCGTTGTTGGCGAAGACCACCGCCGCCAGAAACATGATCACCACGCCGACGAAGCCGAGAGCCACCGAGGTGGAGAAGGTGAAGAACATGAACACCAGGGCGGCCACGAAGACCAGGGCCGACCAGACGCAGTAGCGCCCGGCGTGCCGGTAGACGGTCTCCGAGCGGACCCGCTCGGCGAACTCGGGATCCTCCTGGTAGAGGGACTGCTCCAATTCGTGGAGGATGCGCTGCTCGTGATCAGAAAGTGGCAACTGCGTCTCCCCTCCCCAGGCTGTTCCGACTTGTCATCATCGTCCCCATGTTCGCGCAGTGTGCACCCAGAAGCATCGCGCACTCCGCCGGGGCGCACAACGAGACCGACCGCTCGCTCGGTCCCGATCCTACCGGGCGCCACCTCACCCCGGTTGACCTGGGCTTCGGGCGTCGTCGGGCTCCGGCCCGGTCGGTCGGGGGCCGGTGGGTGGGCCGGGGTCCTCGGGGCCCCACTGGGCGTCCCCCCGGTCGCGGACCCGCAACCCGTCCGTCCCCACCAGCGAGGCGGGTCCCACCGAGGCCTTCCCGAACCGGGCGCGGATGGCGTCCACCGCCTCGGTGACGCCCCCCCAGGAGGCCTGCAGCCGGACGGCCTCGTCCTGGGCGCGTGCCAGCGTCCCGTCGACGTCGGACTCCGGCCCGACGGGGCCCGCGCCGTCGAGGGCGAGGGTCAGCTGCGTACCGGCACCGGTGTCGCCGAACCCCGAGAGGCTGACCCCGAGGAGGCGCACCCCCTTCGCCAGGTCGACCGAGTCGAAGAGGGCGCCGGCCACCGCCCCGATGGGCGGGGCGGCGTCCACCGGCCGGGCCATCGAGTGGGAGCGGGTGATCATGGTGAAGTCGCCGAACCGGACCTTGACGGTGACCGTCCGCGCCCCGAGGCCGGCCTCGCGCAGGTGCCCCGCCGAGGCGTCCACCATCCGGGCCAGGTGCCGGTGGAGGACGTCGGGGTCCCAGAGGTCGGCGGGGAAGGTCTCCTCGTGCCCGATGGACTTGGCCTCGTGGACGGGGACGACCGGACGGGTGTCGATCCCCCGGGACAGCTCGGCGAGGTGCGCTCCCTGGGCGGTGCCCAGCCGGCGCTCGAGGGTGGACCGCTCCAGGGCGGCCAGGTCGCCGACCGTTCGGACGCCGATCCCGTCCAGACGGCGGGCGGTGACCGGCCCGATCCCCCAGAGGGCCCGGATGGGCAGCGGGTGGAGGAAGGCCAGCTCCTCCCCGGCCGGGACGGTGACCACCCCGGGACCGGGACGGACGCCCGACCGGTCGGCCACCGGCTTGGCCGCCTTGGAGGCCAGCTTGGCGATGAGCTTGCTCCGGCCCACCCCCACCGAGCAACGGAGCCGGAGCTCCGCCTCGACACGCCCCCGGATGGCGGCGGCGATGGCCGGGCCGTCGCCCAGCAGGCGCTGCGAGCCGGTGACGTCGAGGAAGGCCTCGTCGAGGGAGATCCCCTCCACCAGCGGGGTCACGTCCTCGAAGATGGCGTGGAGCCGGGTGCTCTCCTCGACGTAACGGTGGTAGCGGCCCTGGACGAACACCGCGTCGGGACACAGCCGGCGGGCCACCGAGGAGGCCATGGCCGACCGCACGCCGAACCGTCGGGCCTCGTAGGTGCAGGCGGCCACCACGCCCCGGGGCCCGCTGCCCCCGACGATCACCGGCAGGCCGGCCAGCGACGGGTCGTCGAGCACCTCGACCGAGGCGAAGAAGGCGTCCATGTCCACATGGAGGATCACCCGGTCGGCGATGGGGTCAGCCACCGAGCCGCAGCCTCCGGAAGGCCTCGGCGAAGGGCACACCGGCCGCCCGGCCGGCGTCCTCGGCCCCGCTCCGCACCGCGGTGGCCGCCCACGCCGCCCCGTCGGGGAACTGGCTCCGGTGGCAGCCCACCGCCGCCGCCTTCACGTCCACGGTGGCGGTGATGTCGACCCAGACGTCGGGCTCCAGCGTCCCCGAGAGCAGCACCGTCGAGACCTGGTGGGCGGGCCCCGCGGCGGCAAAGTAGAGGGGCAGGGCGGCGGCCGGGGCCACCGCGTCGAGCACCGCCCAGCCGGTCACCCGGTGGTCGCGGTGGTTGAAGTACTCCTGGCCGAAGAAGACCGCGGTGGGGTCGGGGCAGAGCACCACCTCGGGCCGCAGGCGCCGCACCTCGGCGACCAGCGCCTCCCGGAGCACGGCGTCGTCCTCGAGCTCGCCGTCGGGGTAATGGAGGAAGGACTGGCCGGCCAGGCCCACCAGCCCGGCGGCCTCGGCGGACTCGCCGGCCCGGACGGCGGCCAGGGCCGCCGGGTCGGTGTCGGGGTCGGTGGACCCCTTGTCGCCGTCGGTGCAGAGCAGGACGTGCACCTCGCAGCCGGCGTCGGCCCAGGCGGCGAGGGTGCCGGCGCAGCCGACGTCCGGGTCGTCGGGGTGGGCGTAGACGGCCAGGGCGCGCTCGGGTACCTCGGTCCAGAGCTCGGCCACCGTCAGGACCCCGGCTGCTTGGGCGCGGTGGTCTTGGTCAGGAGTCCCACCTCGCGTCGGAAGTCGTCCACGCCCTCGAACCCCTTGTAGACGCTGGCGAAGCGGAGGTAGGCCACCTCGTCGAGGTACTGGAGGCGCTCGAGTACGGCCAGGCCCACCTGCTCGGTGGTGGGGACGGTGCCGGCCTCGCGGAGGGAGTCCTCGATCTCCTGGACCACCTGGTCGAGCTGGGCGTCGGTCACCGGACGGTTTTTGGTGGCGGCCCGGAGACCGTCCACCACCTTGGAACGGTCGAAGGGCTCCCGGAGCCCGGAGCGCTTCACCACCATCAACGGCACCTCGTCGATCCGCTCGAAGGTGGTGTACCGGTGGCCGCAGCCCAGGCACTCGCGCCGGCGACGGATGGCGGCACCCTCCTCGGCCTGACGCGAGTCGATGACCCGATCGTCGTCGGCCAGGCACCAGGGACACTGCACCCTCCGAGGCTACCGCCCGCCGGACCGCCCACCTCCGGCGCCGGAGGCGCCCGACGCTCCGCCCGGCGGTCCTCGCGACCGGGGATCGCCCCCCTGGCCCACGCCCGCCGACCGCCGACGCCCCAGTCCGGAACGGGCGGTCCCGACCCGTCGCCGTCGACCCGCCGACACCGTCCGATTGCAGATTGCGGCATGCGCAGATTCCCGATCGGACCGTACCGGACCGACGGACGACTCCCCCGGAGACCCCCGTCCACCAGGGACGGAGCCTCCGTCCGCGCTCCCCCACCCCGTCCGGCCGGACCGTGCTTTCTGGTCCCGGAGCCCGATCGCCCTATGCTGTGGCGATGGCAGCATCGGGGGTGGGCCCTGCCGAGGAGGGTGGTCGGCCGTACGGGGGCATGTCCCCCGCGGAGCGCCGGGAGGGCCGGCGTCAACGGCTCCTCGAGGCGGGCCTGCACGAGTTCGGGACGGTCGGCTTCGGCGCCACCTCCATCGAGATCCTCTGCCGCACCGCCAAGGTGACCCCCCGCTACTTCTACGAGTACTTCTCCACGCGCGAGGCCCTGATGCAGGCCGTCTACGACAAGGTGGCGGCGGAGGTCCTGGCCGAGGTCGGCGTGGCCGTCCGTGACACCGATCCGGGCGACGGCGAGGGGATGATCAGGGCCGGCGTCGGCTCCTTCTTCCGGCAGATGGTCGACGACCCGGCGAAGGCCAAGATCCTCTACATCGAGTCGGTCGGGATCAACGCCGAGATCGAGCTGCGGCGCCGGTTGGTGCTCCATCAGTTCGCCGGCTTCATCGCCGAGCAGGCGGTCGACGTGATGGACGACGTCACCCTGCCGGAGGGAAGCCTCGACGTGGTGACCCTGGCCTTCGTCGGTGGCATCAGCGAGATCGTCATCGACCGGATCTTCGGATTCATCACCAAGCCGGCCGAGGAGCTGGCCCAGGAGATGTCCACCATGCTCCTCGAGAACATCTACGGCGTGGTCCAGCGGGTCGGCGTGCCGACGCTGACCGAGGAGCGGGCCGAGAGCTAGGCGGCGTCGCCCACCGGACCGTCACGACGACGCAACGGTGCCGGGACTCAGGGGATGGTGATGTGCTCGCCCGGCTGGACGGTGCTCGAGCCGAGCTCGGCGGCCAGCTTGGCGACCAACGGGCGCGGATCGCCCGACGGGTCCACCCGGGCAGCGATCGTCCAGAGGGAGTCGCCGGGCTGCACGGTGTACTCCGCACCGCCGGGATTCCCCGCCAGAGCGGAACCGGCGGCGTGGGAGTGACCACCGGTTCCGCCCAGCGGAAGAGCGAGGCCCAGGACGCACAGCCCGAGCAGGGCGAGCAGGGTCCGACGCCGTCGGACCCCGGGAGAGACCCGCCGCCTCGGACGGTCAGCCTTGACCCGACGAGGGTCGGGCACCACCGTGAGGACCGGGGGGTGCAGACCCTCCGACGGGTACGGCTCCTCGATCACCGGTGCGCCGGTGCCGTCGACGCCGACCAGCCGGAGCGCCGTCCGACCGTTGCGCCGGGTCTCCGGGTAGGCGGTGGGGATGGTCATCGCCATCAGCGGTCACCCCGTGCCGTCGTCGCCTGCATCGAACGTCCGTTCGCCATGCGGACATCGAACCACGAACGTCTGTTCGGTGTCAAGGCCTTGTTCGAACAGATGTTTGCTTTCCGCGCTCCGCGGGGTTACGGTTTCCCAAACAGACGTTCGCCGGGGACCGCGTCCCCGGCGGGCCCGGCGAGGGACACGAGGAGTAGGGAACCATGGCCCAGGTGCTCAGCCCGAAGCGCAAGGAGATCCTCGACTGCATCTCGGAGTCGGTCGCCGAGCGGGGCTACCCCCCGTCGGTCCGGGAGATCGGGGAGACGGTCGGGCTGACCTCCTCCTCCACCGTCCACGCCCACCTCGCCGTGCTCCAGCGCGAGGGCTACCTCCGCCGCGACCCCTCCAAGCCCCGGGCCATCGAGGTCCGGTACGACCCCTCCTCCAAGGTCGTCATGGACTCGCGCCCGCTCCGCCACGTGCCGCTCGTCGGCGAGGT
>Ga0182013_10006536_pt1 | contig 13164 bp, 15 predicted proteins | sample 612S2MmetaG_FD_120487 | JGI IMG/M metagenome (GOLD analysis project Ga0182013, IMG submission 120487) | Permafrost microbial communities from Stordalen Mire, Sweden - 612S2M metaG | ecosystem: Environmental > Terrestrial > Soil > Wetlands > Permafrost | place: Sweden: Stordalen | collected... | reverse complement strand
CTTGATCGGGAATACCGACTTGAAGACCGACTCGATGCCCTCGCCGTTGCGATCTTGCGGGCGCACCTCGCGCTGCAGGAACTGCTCGTAGGACGAGCGCTGAACCTCAATGAGGTTAGGCATCTGGACCGCTTCAGGAATGCGGCCAAACGACTTGCGAATACGCTTCTTGCCGGTGAACGATTGAGTCATCGTTGCTCCCTCGCGCGCTGAGCGCGGATCAAATAACGACAGGCGGAATCCGCCCATCAGGTCCTAGCGTCCACCCTCGGAACAGGCGGTCAAAGTGACCGTCCTGCCGGACGCCGGAATGTGACCCTCTTCCTCACGGAACAGGGGCGCCCCTTCGCGCAGGTCGGAGGGCGGCGGACCGCGCCTCGGGGCTGGGTTGCGGACACGCCGAAGCGCTCCACCGAATCTCTTCGTGAACGGCGGGGTATAGGGGATGCAATCGGCGGCGCCAAGGACAAATGCGCGTGAGGGGCGAACATCGTCGCCAGACCGCCAACGCAATACGCGCCCCGCGCCGCAGCGGCGCGACGATGAACGCTCCACGGCCAAAAATGGGACGGCCCCGGAGGTTTCCCGCCGGGGCCGCTTGGAGCGTCTGAGCTGACGCCGCCAGATTACTTGATCGTGACGGAAGCGCCGGCTTCTTCGAGCTTCTTCTTGATCTCTTCCGCTTCCTGCTTGGAGATGTTCTCCTTCACGGGCTGCGGCGCGCCTTCGACGAGGTCCTTGGCTTCCTTCAGGCCCAGATCGGACCGGACGGAGCGGACTTCCTTGATGACGTTGATCTTCTTGTCGCCGCCAGCGGTCAGGATGACGGTGAATTCGGTTTGCTCTTCGACCGCTTCGGCCGGAGCAGCGGCAGCGCCCGCCGGAGCGGCGAAAGCGACGGGAGCGGCGGCCGAGACGCCCCACTTCTCTTCGAGAAGCTTGGACAGTTCAGCGGCTTCCAGGACGGTCAGGGTCGACAGTTCGTCGACGATCTTTTCAAGCTTGGACATGGTGGCAGGTTCCTTGGATGGGTTGAGATGTTCGGATGAGGAGATGACCTGGGGTTACGCCTTGGTCGCGTACGCGTTGAAAACGCGGGCGAGTTGACCAGCCGGCGCTTGCAGAACGCCGGCGATCTTGGTCGCGGGGGCGTTGAGAAGGCCGATGATCGTGGCGCGGATCTGGTCCAGGGACGGCAGGGTGGCGAGCGCACTCACCGCCTTCACGTCCAGAACCGTGGTCTGGTCCAGCAGGCCGCCGACAACCGAAAACTTGTCGTTGTCCTTGGCGTACTGGGTCACGACCTTGGCGGCGGAGACGGCGTCTGGGCCATAGGCGATGGCGACGGGGCCCTTGAAGAGGGCGTCGCCCGCTTCGCCGGCCGCGCCGTTCAGCGCCTTCTGGACCAGAGTATTCTTCACCACCTTGAGCGCGGCGCCTTCCTTGCGGAGGCGGCCACGCAGATCGGTCATTTCCGCAACCGTGAGACCCATGTAGTGGGTCACGACGACAGCGCCGGAATCGGCCAGGACGCCCTTGAGCGTCTCGATCGCTTCCGCTTTGTGAGCGCGGTCCATTGCGGTCTCCGTTACTCAGTTAGGCCACCGGACCATCCGGCGGCCGACAGCGGCCAGCGCCCGCGAGATTGCTCCCGCCGGCCCTTGCCGTATTCGCCTGTCCCGAGAAGCGTCGGCCGCACACCCATCCCTGAGGATGATCGCGTGGGGCGCTCTGCGTCCCGTCTCCCCGCGGCGTGGAAGGGCTCTTCCATGCTTACGACCCGGGCGGCCCCAGGGTCCCGCAGTTCTCGGACAGGAGGGAGCCCCGAAAGGCCCCCGCCCCGCTCCCGGCGAAGGGAGCGAAAACTTCGAAGCGCGGCCTGTACACGAAAGGGGCTTGCGACTCAAGGCTGGGGCTGGCCGGCTTTGCCGCCGCTCACACCAGATAGGCGTGGACGATCTCGATCAATTCGTCCGCCGCCTGGCGTTTCGGGTCATCGGCCGGCGCCGCCGGATCCAACAAATGTTCGCGGATGTGGTCCTCGATCACCTCGCCGATGAAGCCGTCCAGCGCGCCCCGGCACGAGGTCGCCTGCTGCAGCACGCGGGCGCACTCCTGGTCCTGCTCCACCGAACGCTCGATCGCCTCGATCTGACCCTTAAGGCGGCGCAGCCGATTGAGGAGCTTGGCCTTCTCCTTTTCGACGTGACCCATGTTTTCCCCGGCCCCCTCTTGATAGTATACCCCCCTAGGGTATAAGCCGCCGCTGGCCTGGTGTGAAGCAAAAGCGTCACAGCGACCTGCCAAAGATCGATTTGCGCGCGAACAGGCCGGCCGCCCGACAGCTCGGAAAGGGACCAGACATGCTCTTGCTTCCGGCGTTCGACCTCAACAATTTCCTGACCACGGCGGTCTGCCTGCTCACGGCCTTCGTCCTGGGCGGGCTGATCGGCGTCGAGCGGCAGATCCGCCAGCGCAACGCGGGCCTTCGCACCATGGTGCTGGTATCGGTCGGCGCCGCCGCCTTCGTTCACCTGGGCGAGCGCCTGTTGGGCGCGGAGGGCGAGACGCGCATTATCGCCTATGTCGTGTCCGGCATCGGCTTCTTGGGCGCCGGCGTCATCATGAAGGAAGGCGTGCAGGTGCGCGGCCTGAACACGGCGGCGACCCTGTGGAGTTCGGCGGCGGTGGGCGCTTTCGCCGGAAGCGGCCTGCTGGCGGAATCCGCCGTCGTCGCCGCCTTCGTCCTGGCCGGCAACACCCTGCTGCGGCCGCTGGTCGACAACATCAACCGTCGCCCGATCGCGCCGGGCGAAACCGAGGCGATGTACCGCGTGCACGTCGTCTGCACCCCATCGGAGGTCTCCAACGCCCGCGACCTCCTTCACGAGGAGCTGGAAGGCCGTAATTACCCCATCCTCGACATCGAGACCCTGTCCGATGGGGATGACATGGTCGAACTGGCCGCGGTGCTGGTGCCCACCACCGCCAATCCGGCCGACCTGGATGCCATCACCGCGCATATCGCCAGGCACGCCGGCATTCAGAGCGCCACCTGGACGGTGAGCACGACCTCCTGAAGGAGCCCCGCGGCGATAGGACCGACATCAAGGCTTAGAAAAGCCTGGCTAAAGAACTGAGCGACAGATTGGGGACGTTTTATGATTGCGTGGAATAATGCTGGATTGCGCCAGCGGCGGTCGTTGCGGCGCCTCTCGGCCATCCTGATCTTGGGCGCGGCCCTGGCCCCCGCCGCGGCCTTCGCCGACGACGATGTCGTCGCCCCCCAAGCCTACGCCATACACGCCCAGGCCACCTTTACCGAACAGGCGCACCCCGCCTTCACCTCGCCCTATCAGGGGCCGTTGAGCCTGAACCCCGGCGCTCGGGGCGACGAGACCACCGACGTCACCGTTTACCTGGGCGTGCGGCCCTGGGCAGGAGCGGAAATATGGATCAATCCGGAGGTCGACCAGGGATTCGGCCTATCCGACACAGTTGGCGTCGCCGGCTTTCCCAGTGGCGAGGCCTATAAGGTCGGCGACACCAGCCCCTATGTGAAGCTGCCGCGCCTGTTCCTGCGCCAGACGATCGACCTGGGCGGGGACAAGAGCAAGGTCGACCCCGACCTCAACACGCTGGGCGGATCGCAAAGCGCGGACCGCATCGTGCTGACCGTCGGCAAGTTCAGCGTGGTCGACGTGTTCGACACCAACGCCTACGCCCACGATCCCAGGCAGGATTTCCTGAATTGGGTGGTGGTCGACACCGGCGCCTTCGACTACGCCGCCGACGCCTGGGCCTACACCTACGGCGCTTCGGCCGAATGGTACGTCGGCCCCTGGACCCTGCGCGGGGGCGTGTTCGACCTATCCAAGGCCCCCAACAGCCCGTCTCTCGACTCCAGCTTCGGCCAGTACCAGGAGGTGGCTGAACTTGAGCGCCGCTACAGCTTGGGCAAGCTGGCGGGCAAGGTCTCGCTGACCGGCTTTCTCACCCACGGCCGCATGGGCAGCTACGGCGACGCCATGGCCCTGGCCGAGGAAACCGGCCAACCCGCCAATGTGGCCCTGGTGCGCCATTATCAGACCCGGGGCGGCCTCAGCGTGAACATCGAGCAGCAACTCACCGACCAGCTCGGCCTGTTCGTGCGTGCAGGCGAAGCGGACGGAACCAAGGAAGCTTTCGAGTTCACCGACATTGACCAGACCGTCGTGGTGGGCCTGTCGCAAGCCGGCAATGCCTGGAAACGGCCCGACGACAAGGTGGGTTTGGCGATCCTGCAGAACGATATTTCCAGAGAGCACCAAGCCTATCAGAACGCCGGCGGGACCGGCATCCTGATCGGCGACGGCCAACTTCCCCACCCCGGCCCCGAGCAGATCCTGGAGACCTATTACAACCTGCAGATCATCAAGGGCCTGCACCTCACGGCCGATTACCAGTTCGTGTATAACCCCGCCTACAACCGTGATCGCGGCCCGGTGTCGATCTTCGGCCTGAGGCTGCACGCGCAGTACTGAGGGGGTTGCGCTTACATTGAGCCCGCCAGCGGGAGGTCGTTGAAACCGCTTTTCGCCCCGGACGGCGGCTCGCCATGTCTGCTTTACAGGTCGACGGGGGCGACCGCATCCGCCCCGGTAGAGACCCCGGTTAGGTCTGCTTGTGGACTGCCCAACCGATGCATATTATCGGCGAACGGGCGAGTACTGGGAAACGCTCATGCCAGTCATTTTCGGCGCGCTAATATTCTGCTGGGCTGCGGCGACGTGGGCTCCGGACACGGGTTTCGGCAAGGTGATGCGTCAGGCGCTCATCGAAGCGCCAGCGCGAAAGCTCGCCCAGACGACTCCGCTGAAACTGGCGGTCGGCATAGTCGCCCTGGCGTCTCTTTTCGCGTTCATGTTAAGCGCACCGGAATTGGTGCCCCTGATCGGGTTTGGAGACCTCGCCCTCTATTTTGACGCCGCTGCCTTGACCCTCGTGATGGGCGCGGTGATGAAATACAAATCGCTGGTTCTTCCCATTACAACCAGCCTGCGCCAGTGGGCTGCCAACGCATTCTGCAGCGTGGCTGGCATGGGACGTAAGCTCGGCACGCGTCGCGTTCGCAGCCTCAAGTCCCCGACCGCCCCGGATGACAAAGAGCCGGAGCCGGCATGGGCTTTCGCGTTTGCGTGAGCCCTCGACCACGGGCAGATCGCAAATGACCGCTTTCCTCCAATTGAGCCGTTGGCGAGGTCCGTTTTCGGACGACGCCACGGGCGCCGCTTTGTGACCTTTGGCGCTTAGGACGAGCCGGCGGGGATAGGCCGCAGAGACAGAGTGGCTGTGACGGCGTATGGTGCTGACATGGCGCAAGCACCGACTATGGGGCCTCGCGGGCTCGAGGATTATTCCGGCCGGCGCGTTCGCCCCGCCTGGCCTAGCGGCCAGTTCGAGAACAGGCGCCAGCTAAGGGCGCGGGCGCCATGAGCAAGCCCTGTGATAACGACGTCATCTGGACGATGAGGGAAGCGGTTCGCGCGTGGCTGCATGATGGCATGTCCGAAGACGAAATGATCGCGCGGATCGACCGCGTCCTGATGGCTTCTGGCCGCACCCCTGTCGAAGACGCCTGCCATTTCGAGTGCCCCAAGCCACACGTTCATTGAGGCGCGTCCGGCGCCGTTATCGGGCGCCTAGGCTCGCGTCGCCAAAGAAAAAGGCGGACCCTTGCGGGCCCGCCTTCGTCATTTGGTTTAGCCTAAAGACTTAGGCGCCGGCGCTCAGGGAGGCGAGATCGACCTTCACGCCAGGGCCCATGGTCGAGGACAGGGACACCTTCTTGACGTAGACGCCCTTGGCGCCTGAGGGCTTAGCCTTGTTCAGGGCGTCCAGCAGGGCGCGGACATTGGCCAGGATGGCGTCCTCGGTGAAGGAGGCCTTGCCGATGCCGGCGTGCACGATGCCCGCCTTTTCCACGCGGAACTCGATGGCGCCGCCCTTGGCGTCCTTGACCGCCTGGGCCACGTTGGGCGTCACGGTGCCGACGCGCGGGTTGGGCATCAGGCCGCGAGGACCCAACACCTTACCCAGACGGCCGACCAGAGCCATCATGTCGGGGGTGGCGATCACCCGGTCGAACTCCATGAATCCGCCCTGGATCCGCTCCACCAGTTCCTCGGCGCCGACGATGTCGGCTCCCGCGGCGGTGGCTTCAGCGGCCTTGGCGTCCTTGGCGATGACGGCCACGCGCACGTCGCGGCCGGTGCCCGAAGGCAGGTTGACCACGCCGCGCACCTGCTGGTCCGCGTGACGGGGATCCACGCCCAGATTGACGGCGATCTCGACGCTCTCGTCGAACTTGGCCTTGGCGTTTGCCTTGACCTGCTTGACGGCCTCTTCGAGCGCCAGGGTCTTGGAACGGTCGCCGGTGAAGGCTTGAACGCGCTTTGCAATCTTGCTCATGTTCAGCCCTCCACCACGCGCAGGCCCATGGCCTTGGCCGAGCCTTCAATGATCCGCGCCGCCGCCTCGATGTCGTTGGCGTTCAGATCCTTCATCTTCCTTTCGGCGATCTCGCGCAGCTGGGCGCGGGTCACCTGGCCGACCGTTTCGCGTCCGGTGAGCTTGGCCCCCGAGGTAATCTTGGCCGCTTCCTTGAGGAAGAAGGTCGCCGGGGGCGTCTTGGTGACAAAGGTGAACGACTTGTCCTGGTAGACCGTGATCACGGTGGGCAGGGGCGTGCCCTTGGCCACGTTCTCGGTGCGCGCGTTGAACTCCTTGCAGAAGCCCATGATGTTGACGCCGCGCTGACCCAAGGCCGGGCCGATGGGCGGGGAAGGCGTGGCGGAGCCAGCCTTCACCTGCAACTTGATGTAGCCGAGTATCTTCTTAGCCATGTTCTCCTCTGTGGCCGGCAATCCGGCCGTTTGAGCCGTGGTGCGGGGTCAGGCTTGCCTCCCCTCCCACGGATTTTGACCCGCCGCCCCTATGGGGCGTTGGGAATGCTGTCAGTTCAAGACGCGCGACGGTCGCCAAAACCCTTTTGGCTGTCGCGCTTTGGCTGCTCAGGTCAAGAAACCTTCTCGACCTGCTGATATTCCAACTCCACCGGCGTGGCGCGGCCGAAGATCGACACGGTGACGCGCAGGCGGGTGCGTTCCTCGTCGACCTGTTCGACCACCCCGTTGAAGCTTTGGAACGGGCCATCGGTGACCCGCACCGTCTCGCCGATCTCGAAGCGGATGGCGGGCTTGGGCCGCTCGACCCCGTCTTCGATAGCGCCGATGATGCGCGCAACTTCCTTTTCCGACACCGGCATGGGCTTGGAGCCAGAGCCGAGGAAGCCGGTCACCTTGGGCGTGTTCTTGACCAGGTGATAGGCCTCGTCCGTCAGGTCCATCTTCACCAGCACGTAGCCCGGGAAGAACTTCCGTTCGGAGTTGATCTTCCGGCCGCGACGGACCTCGACCACGTCCTCGGTGGGCACCAGGATCTCGGAGAACCTGTCGTCCAGGCCCTGGTTGTGGGCCTGCTCGCGGATGCTCTCGGCCACCTTCTTCTCGAAGTTCGAGTAGGCGTGGACGATGTACCACTTGTGATGGGGATTGGAGGCCGGAGCTTGGCCGGTTTCGGCGTTCATGACAGACCTCAACTACCAAGCCTCAGGATGCCGCTGATCCCGAAGCGCAGGATCAGGTCGACCAGGGACAGAAACAGGGAGACCACCACCACCATGATCAGCACCATCACGGAGGTGATCCAGGTTTCCTTGCGGGAAGGCCAGGTGACCTTGCGGAACTCGGCGCGAACCTCGCGAAAGAACTGGGACAGGCTGGTGCGCTTTTTGACGGGCGCCTCGGGCGCCACGACGGCTGGCGCGGCCAAAGGCGCCGCCGCCGCAGGCCGCGGCGCGGGCGTCTTGGATTTCTGCGCTTTCGGGCGGGCGCCCGTGGGTCTGGCCATGGCTGGCTCTGAAACTCTCAAATTCGGCCCCGCAGGACCTTGGATCACGCCGTGACAATCATAATGGTGCGGTCGGTGGCAGGAGTGGAGGGACTCGAACCCCCGGCCCTCGGTTTTGGAGACCGATGCTCTACCAGCTGAGCTACACTCCTAAAGGCTATCCTCCGAACAGCACCCATCGCGCCGGAAAGCGACCGCCCCCGACGCAATGGAAGGGGAGCCGTTTATCAGGCGCCCGCGCCCCTCGCAAGCGCCCCCGGAGCCTGGGTTCAACTATCCTCGCCCCCGGTAGGGCGCCACACCCTGGTCGGGCAGCCACAGCCCCTCGGGCGCCGGACCGGTCTGATAGAAAACGTCGATGGGAATGCCGCCGCGCGGATACCAGTAGCCGCCGATCCGCATCCACAGCGGCTGGGCGACCTCGGCGATCTTGCGGCCGATGGCCACCGTGCAATCCTCATGGAAAGCGCCATGGTTGCGGAAAGCGGCCAGATAGAGCTTCAACGACTTGGATTCGATCAACCAGCTGTCCGGCGCATAGTCGATCACCATGTGCGCGAAGTCCGGCTGACCGGTGACCGGGCACAGGGAGGTGAACTCCGGCGCCGTGAAGCGGGCCAAATAGAGCGTCCCCTTCTGGGGATTGGGCACGCGCTCCAGTACGGCCTCATCGGGGCTGGCGAAGCCATTGGACAGCTTGCCGAGCTGAGTCAGGTTGAAATCGGTCATGGGCCTAGGGTTAGCGCCGAAACGCAGGGCGCACACCCATTTTCAATCACCGGGCCAAGCGTACGACCAGCGTGAAAAGCAAAAGAGGGCGGCCGGGAGGGCCGCCCTCTCGCTTGCTGATACCGATCGCGGCCTAGAACAGGACGCCGGTTTCGACCAGACCGCGGGTCTGGCTCTTCTCAGTGCCGTTGACGCCGAAGACGGCAACGTTGGCGTCCACGTAGGAGACTTCACCCCGGATAAAGTAAATCTTGTACTGATACGTGGGGGTGAAGGTCACAGAGTAGGCGTTGTAAGCCTGGAAGCCGGTGCTGGATTCATATTCCACACGAAGCGGAAGGCTGACGCCTGACAGCGACGACTTGGAGTCGAACGCGTAATTCACGAGCAAGGCGCCCGAGGTAATCGTCTGGTCGGACAATTGGCCGACCGACTTGTAGGCCGGAATCGTGTCGTACTGGAAGTAGGGATTGAACGTCCACGGTCCCATGGTGTGGGTGTACATGACGTTGTAGAGGGTCTGGTTGTTCGCGGCCGAGAAGCCGGTGTACTTGGTCGATCCGGTGCCAGCGAAGGCCAAGGTGTCCGTCGGGGTGACGGTCCAGGTCGCGAGGCCAGAGACCGTGTTGTACTGGTTCGAGTACAGACCGTCGTTCAACGACACGGAGACCGCCACCGGGCCTTGCGTGTAGTTGGCCTGCACGCCGCGGCTGACGGCGGGTTCGGCGCCCCACAGCAGACCGCGTTCGATGTTCAGGTTCTCGTAGCTGAAGGTGTACTCGGCCCCGATCAGGGTCGGCAGCTTGCCGGCTTCGACCGAGAACGCGGCCGTCGGCTGCAGCTTGACATAGCCCTGTGGCACGATGCCGTAGTTGGCGTTGGTCGCGACGCCGGATTTCACGTAAGGCGTGGCCAAGGCAGGAATGCTGTAGGCGCCGACCTGAACGAAGTACTGCACCAGACCGTCGGCCTTGTTGATGATGACCTGGGCGTTGTCGATGTCAGCCTGGTTGGCGAAGTCGCCCTTGACCGGATTGTTCTCGGTCAGGGCAATGCCCGTTAGGGCGCCGGTCACATAGACCTTGTTGCCGAGCGGACCAAAGTCATAGCTCATCGGGCTGCCGTTGGCCGCCAGCGAAGCCGACATGGCGGGCATCAGGGACGGCGGCGCTGGCGGCGCTGGCGCGGCAGCGGGAGCCGGAGCGGTTTGGGCGAAGGCAGAGCCCGCGGCCAAGGTAAACGCCGCGGAGGCAAGCAGCGCGGTCATCCGGTAATTCATATTATTCCCCTACAATTGTTGGTCGTTCATGTGCGGCTGCTGGATCGTCGCGCGCGGTTCGACCGAACCGAAACCACCGCGATGACCGACGAATGTTCCGCAGGGCAGCGGTACTGCGTCCCGGCCCGCACAGCCAAACGAGAGGAGGAAAACTCAATTTTAGCTACAGATTTGCATATATTTTTGCCTCTTTTGATAAGTTTTGATCCGATTTTAGGCAATATATCTACGTTATTTGTACTTTCATCCGATTCTCGCCCGAGAAAATGGCGCCAAGCGCGGCGCAAGGCGAAACAACGCAACGATTCTGCTTTTGATTGCGATTTTATATAATATTTTCTGATACTTGATGGGCGGCCACTGCCCATAAGTCCGGATGGAGCGCGCCCTGAAGCGGTGGGGCTTGCGATGCGGCTTCGGCCGGCATTTCGCGCCCGAAGCGCTGCGCCCCTATTCCGGCTCCGCCGCCCTCGACCCTCGCCTGCCTATGCGACCAGCGCACCTTTGGCGCTGTTCTGAATATCGAGTTCTGGTCGGGGTCTCGCCGCAGCAAGTTGGTAAGCGGCGAACGCGGAAACAAAACGGAGCGGGCGGCGCAAAGCGCCGCCCGCTTAACTTTTTATCGGTCTTCACCTCTGGCCCCGGCGCAAAGCTGTGCAGGCCGCCAGTCTTCCAATTCCGCGCCTGGCGCTGCCGTCAGGCCTTGTTGAATTCAGCCTCGAGCTCCAGCCTGCAGATGTCGGATTCACCCGCCCCGCCGCTGAGCATCCCCTTGGTGATAAAATCCGACAGCTTGACGTCCATTCTGCCCGTGAAGCCCATCGACGGGTGGCCGAACACCGACTTGCCGACACCCACGATTTGGACGTGGATCACCTCAGGCTTGGTGATGCCCATCACGGTGAGATTGCCCTCGACATCAGCGCTCGCCGGGCCGGTTTGCCGCACGGCGGTGGAGACGAAGCTCGCCTCGGGGAACTGGGCGACGTTGAGGATCTGCTCCGGCTTGATCCGGTAGACGATCGGGTCGGTGTGCGGCTTGGCGTCCACCGTGGCCGACAGCGACATCGCCGCGGGGTTCGCGGGATCCCAATTCAGCACCGCCTTTGTCACGCCAAAGCGCAGAACGCTGTAGGACAGCCCGCCGTGCAAGACGCGCGCGATAACCGCCTGATGGTCGAGGTCGATGTTGTAGGCGCCCGCCGGGCCGTCAGCGGGATTCTTGGTCGGCGGGGGCGGCATTTTCATACCCGGCGGCATAGCCGACGGCATAGACGGGCCGGGCGGCGTCTGAGCATAGACAGCCACGGTGGCGAAAAGGCCTGCGGCCAAGGCCGCGCCCAACGGAAATAGGCTATTCTTCACTGTGGACCTCCTAAAGCGGTTGAGAATGGACGCCCTCGCTCCGAGGCGAGCTGGGTGACCGGAAACGGACTCGCAAGCGGCAGAGCACCGCTTTTTCGTTGAAGAGCACGTAATGGTGACCATTACCCGAATTCGTATGCAACCCGACAGTGAGTTCATCAAGTCCGATATGCACAAAACGCGCTACCTCATTTGAAGCGCGCGAAGCGATGGGTCTGGCCTGAGCGCACAGCCCGCCACGCTGAAAACCCAATGCCAAAACCCGCCCGTCCGGCGCCGTGCAAACTGCATGGGGCGGCGGCTTCGACCAATTTTGGCGGATGAAGTTGGTGCGGGCGGCCGGAATCGAACCGGCACGAGTCTTTCGACCCTACGGATTTTCATCCCACTTCGGCTTTCGCCGCCGCCGAACTGGCGTTCGTGGTCTGGACTATCCCTTCACCTTAGCCGTTCGGCCTTAGGCGCTGCCCGTCTAGTCTCTACACCTTCCCCGCAGGGCTTGGCTCGGGATCGCCATCTGACAGGGTTCCCCGAATTTGAGCAGTTCTACGCCTAGCGTTTCCACCAGGGCACTCAATCCTTGGCTTAAGTCCGTTGCGTCTACCAGTTTCGCCACGCCCGCTTGCCAAGAAGCATCCTAGCGGGGCGAAGCAGGTCCGCCAAGGCGATCAAGGCCTTGGCCGTCAAGACTTCGGCTCTCGACGCTGGCTCTGGCAGCCGGCGCAGTGTGGCCATTGGCCCGGCCGTGGTCTAATGCGTTGCGAATCGCGGGAGGCGACGCATGGTCAGAGGTTGGACGGTCCTGCCGGCGGCGCTTTGCGCTGCAATCACCGCGATGGCCGCCTGGGCCGACACCCCGGCAGCCGATGGCGCGGGGCGAGTGGCCTGCGACGACTATAAGGCCGTTGAACGGGCCGCCTTGCAGGACTTCACGCCGGTCGCAGGCAAGTTCAGCCATTTCAGCCCGTTCATTCGCCTGACGCCCAGCTTCCTGGCCCCGAGACTGGCGCCGGCCAAGCTGGTGTTGCCGGACGCCGACCGCTGCGATGTGAGGGCTTCCAGCCTGCGCCCCGGCAAAAACGCCTATTCATGCCTGTGGAAGTCTGAACAGCCCGATTTTGCGGCGGCGGACCAGGCCAAGCGTATCGCCCTGTGCCTGGACGCGGACGTGACCAAAAGCGACTTCAGCTCGGACCTCACGGTGGTGACCAAAAGCAATGTGCGCTTCCGGCTGATCACTGAACATCATTACGACGGGCCTGATGGCTACGCCGTCAGGCTGCTGGTGGACGGTCCGCAGTTCTGACGCCTCCGCCCTGAGTCCGGCGCCTATTCGACGCCCAAAGCGGCTGACACAGATCGCCAGGCCTGTTCGCTCCCTTCACGCGGTAGGGCCGCCACCGGCGCGGCGGCGTAATGGCGCCTGAGGCTGGCGACGGTTTCCTCCAATCCGACCGACCCCTCGACGGATTCGTTGACCACCACGGCCTGCACGGTCGCGCCTCCTGCCGCCAAGGAGGCCAGCCCGGTCAGAGCGTGGCTCAGGGCGCCCAGATAGCTGCCCGTGACGAACAACACCGGGGCGCCGACCTGCCGGACAAGATCCAGCATGGTCTCGCTGTCGTTGAGGGGGCTCATCACCCCGCCGGCGCCCTCGATGAGCAGTGGGCCGTACGCCTTGGCCCGAGCCGCGCGGCAGGCTTGAGTCAGCACGTCAAGCGTAAGGCACCGGCCCTCCATAGCGGCGGCCTGATCGAGAGACAGAGGCGCGCGCAGCCGGAATGGCGCGATCGCCTCAATCGAGGCCGGGTCGGCCGGAAGGCCAAGGGCGGCCAGCAAGG
>Ga0182013_10006534_pt1 | contig 13167 bp, 10 predicted proteins | sample 612S2MmetaG_FD_120487 | JGI IMG/M metagenome (GOLD analysis project Ga0182013, IMG submission 120487) | Permafrost microbial communities from Stordalen Mire, Sweden - 612S2M metaG | ecosystem: Environmental > Terrestrial > Soil > Wetlands > Permafrost | place: Sweden: Stordalen | collected... | reverse complement strand
CTCGATGCCGTAGCCCAGTTCCACCGTCACCCGGGCGGAAGCAACGCGGCCGGCCATGGTGGCGGCGTGCAGGTGCTCCCGCCACAGTGCGGTGTCCGCCCCCTTCCACCCGCCCTGCTCGTCCTTCATCGCCACGACGTTGGCGAGCAGAACGTGGTCGTGAGGGGAGGGATCGCCCAAGCGGGAGGTGGCATGGCGGGTGTGGGCGTAGATAAGCCCAGCGGTCGGCGTGGCCGCGGCGGCCTGGCCCCGCCGGCCCCCCATCTGACGAGTAACGCGGTCCAGATAAGCGAGGGTGGCGTCGCGTTCGGCGTCCATGATCGCGTGCATGTCCTCCGCTCGGCCGATCACCCCGAGCTCAGCCACGCTCTTGTGGGCGGCGATGACTATTTCCATTCCCGGCCGGCGCGTCTGCACCAGCCGCTCACCGTTCCTCGGGTCCCTGGCCCCGCCCGGCCCGAAGACGGCCTCGTAACCTTCGGGCGAGACCGCCCCGGCCAGGCCGAGGGAGGCCGCCCCCGAGCCGCTCCAGACGAGCGGTGTCTCGCCCCGGGAGGCGTAGTACTCCATGGCCCGGCCGGGGTGGTCGTCTACCCGCCCGAGCACGGTGGCGCGGTGGTACTCGACCGACTCCGCTCCCATCATCCGCATCCAGCCCACCGGCTCACCCCGCCTCGACAAACCCCGGCCCAATTTCTTGGCAAGCCACCGGCTTGCAATCGTGTTCGACCAGTATTTGTCTTTTATCAGGGCCAGAAGCCCTTTTGAAGAGGCAGTTTTTGGTTCGGGCACTAACGGTAAATAGCGGTCACGAACGGGCAGGAGGATTTTAGGAGAACACATTGGGAGCAGCCGTAGCGATGGCGTTAGAGCGGCCGCGAGCGTCGGTGTGGGTTGCAGCAAAGGCAGCTGACTGTTGCCATCGGCTGGCGGTCAATTGCCCGGACAGGGGAGCTGCCTAAGGGTGAGCCGGGAAAAATCGCCACCTCGGCCCTTACAGGTAGGAACCACTACGAGGAGGAGCCGATGCCTGATCCTGCAGACCTACCTCAGTTGCTGACCATGGACCAGCTCGCAGAGAGGCTTGGGGTGACCCGCCGTCACGTCCGTCGGCTAGTCGCCGAGAGGAGGGTGCCGTTCTTGCGTGTCGGCAGGTTCATCCGCTTCGACCCGACCGAGGTGACGGCCTGGTTGAACTCGCACCGGGTCGCCGGCTCCAGGATCGTGTAGCGGCCAGGCTGTCACACCTTGGCGTTACCATCGATATGGCGTTCGCCGGCCCCGCCTATTCCGGGCCGGCCCTTTCCTTCGGCTGCTCGCTCGTGCGCGAGCCGATGAAAAAGGAGGCCACGTGCGCTCAATCCGGCGAGCACCGAGGACCGCCCGTTGGGAGGCGCGCTTTCGTGACCCTCTGGGGGGACAACGGACCAAGACCTTCGACACTAAGGCCGACGCCAAGGCCTTCCTGGCCAGTGTCGAGACGAGCATTGCCCGGGGCACCTGGCGGGACCCGGGCCGGTCCCGGGCCAAGTTCTCCCGGGTCGCCGCCGAATGGCTGGCGAGCAATCCGGCCAAGCGCGCCACCACCTATGCCCGCGACGCGACCGTGATACGCACGCACCTCGATCCCGTGCTCGGCGATCTGCTTGTCAACCACATCCAGCCGCAGCAGGTGCAAGAGGTCATCGACAGGATGGTCGAGCGAGGCCTCGGCCCCAAGACCATCCGCACCGACTACGGCGTACTGCGTGCGGTGTTCAGCTGGGCCGTGGAGACCGACCTGATCGACCGTTCGCCGTGCCGTAGCATTCGGCTTCCGGAGATGGTGCGCCACGGCCGCCCAGTTGTTTCGGCGGAGGAGGTGGAGCGACTGGTGGCGGCCATGCCCGAGGACTACCGAGCGGCGGTCCTCCTCGGCGCCATCGGGCTACGGCAGGGAGAGGTCTTCGGGCTCCGCGTGGCCGCCATGGACTTCTTGCGCCGTGCCCTTACCGTTCGAGCCACATTGAACGAGGTTGAAGGCAACTTCGTGGAGGGCACGGGCAAGACGCTCTCATCGCGCCGCACCATTTCCGTGCCCACCCGCGTCCTGGACGAGCTGGCCGCCTACCTTGCACGGACGGGTAGGACCAACCCCGAGGACCTCGTGTTCCAGGCGCCCGGCGGCGGGCCGGTACGGGCCACCAACTTCCGTAACCGGGTTTACTACCCCGCCCTGCGCCGAGCGGGCCTGGAGGGACTTAGCTTCCATCGCCTCCGCCACTCGGCGGGTCACATGCTCCGAGAGCTCGGCGTCCCACTGGAGGTGATCCAGAAGCGGCTCGGCCACTCTTCGATCCGGACGACCGCCGACATCTACGGGTCGTTGCCGGAGCGGGTGGACCGGCCGGTTGCCGAGAAGCTGGACGAGATGTTCCGCTCAGCCTTGGACAGCCAAGCCCACCGTGGGAAGCCTGAGTCCCGTGGTGCGGATGTCGTGTAGTCGCCGGTGAAGACGAGGAGCTGCTCCGACAAGGCGATCACCTCGAACCTTGCGGGCGCAGGGCGTGAGGTGGGTGCCCGAGGCTCCAGGAGGTCCACTCGTGGACGAAACGGTGGACAGGTACGTGGACAAGTTACAGCTCTGTTGTTCATAAAGGCCCTGATCACGCTGTAAATCTTGTGGACATTTATGTGGACAGCAGTATGATCATGACGTGGACCACAACTGGATCACGTTCGAGGTCGATCTGCAGCGTATGCCACCTAGGTTCTGGATGCGCCTAGGTGAAGCACGATCAAAGTGCCTGCACCTGTCCCGGGTCCCCGTACCGCACGACTACGCCCAACGCCTCCACCAGGTCACCCTGGCGAGAGGTGTCCACGCGACGACGGCCATCGAAGGGAACATCCTCAGCGAGGAGGAAGTTCTCGCCATCGTCGAACGGCAACCGAGCGGAGCAGAAGTCAGCTACCAAGAACAGGAGGTCCAGAACGTCCTGGGCGCTTACAACTGGGTGCTCGCGGAGCTCCGGGCCGGTCGCCGCCCTCGTTTGTCGCCCCAACTGGTGACGGACTTCAACCGACGTGTCCTTGAGGGGCTTAAGAACCTCCCTGAACACGTTGAGCCCGGTAAGTACCGCCAGGCATCGGTGGTGGTGGGCCCATACCGTGCTCCTGACTGGGAGGACTGTCCTCGCCTGACCGAGCAGCTTTGTGAATGGCTGAACGGTCCTCAGTTTCGCGGCGACGGCGACCAACGGATCCCAACGGCGATTATTGGAGCATCGCTTGCGCACCTGTACCTCGCCTGGATCCACCCTTTTGGTGACGGCAACGGTCGCACTGCCCGGCTGTGCGAGTTCCTGGTGCTGATCACTTCCGGGGTCCCGACGAGTGCCGCGCACCTGATCGCCAACCACTGCAATCGGACGCGCGACGAGTACTACCGTCAGCTGCAGTACGCGAGCGACTCGGGCGGCGACGTCAGCCAGTTCCTCACCTACTGCGTCGAGGGCTTCGTCGCTGGCCTAGAAGAGCAACTCGATGAGCTCTACCGACGGCAGTTCGAGCTCACCTGGAAGGAGTTCGTCAACAACCAGGTAACCGGTCGCGACCACGGCATGCGACACCGTCGACGGCTGATAGCGGAAAGCCTATTGTTCGGCCAGCCCGTGCCCAAGCAGAAGATCTCGCGCTTGACCCCAGACCTTGCTGAGGCTTATGCGACGTGCACGCCGAAAACGCTTACTCGTGATCTCAATGAGCTGGTGGCAAGCAAGCTCCTCCAGCTCGGCCCAGAGGGTTACCAGGCGAACGCCGCCGTCCTAATGACACTGCTGCCACTGGTCGTACCGCCCGACGAAGCCGCGTCGGTTTCGTAGTGCCTAGGGCTCCCGTGGTGCAGATGTGGTGCGGGAGTCAGGAGGGGAGGAGGCCTCCTGGCGGTATATCCCGCCTGACCAGCTATTTTGCGAGTGGAGGTGACCGGATTCGAACCGGCGACTTCTACGATGCGAACGTAGCGCTCTACCGGGCTGAGCTACACCCCCGTAAAGGCCGAGTCTAGTGCCGTCCCGTGGGCGGGCCCGAGTTGAGGGTACTGCTGCAGGTGATTTGAATCGAACCAGTCGAGGAAGGCCGCGCGTCCTGGCAAGGGAGCTGGTCTCCCATCAGCTGGAGGCTCCAAGGCGAGCCTGGACGCCGCGGACCGTCCCCGTTCGCCAGCCAGGGACGGACCGCGATGTCACGATCAGCTGAGAGGTAGCAGGTGGCTAACGGGCCCTTCGAACGCCTCGGGCAAAGGAGTCCACCGTGATGGCGATGAGCAGGACGACGGCGACGACCATGTACTCGTACTCCGCTCCGAGCCCCATCAGGTCGATGCCGTTGTAGACGGCGGCAATGACCAGGCCGCCGAGGATGCCGTGGAGGGCCTTGCCCCGGCCACCGAAGAGGCTCGTGCCGCCAATGACGGCAGCCGCAACGGCATAGAGCATGTAGCTCGTGTCGATGTCAGAGGAGATCGACCCGAGGAGCGAGAGGTACATCATCCCTGCCAGGCCGGCCATCATGCCCGTGAGCCCGAAAGCCACGGTACGGATCCTGGAGACGTTGATACCGGCACGCCGGGCCGCCTCGGCGTTGCCACCGATGGCGTATACGTACCTGCCGAAGCGTGTCCGGCCCAGCAGGAGAGTGTCAGCGGCGAAAATGGCCAAGAGTATGGGGATCGACCAAGGGACGCCTCGGTCGGGGAAAGTGGGCGTGCCGCGGTTGATGTTGCATATCGTCACCACGACGATGGCGGCGATGGCCACAGCCCCGGCCTTGAGCACAGTCAGGCCGACGGGGGCCGTGACCAGCCCGGAGGCACGGAGGCGCATGTTCCTCATTACGTTGTAGACCCCGAAGGCCACTACCAGTACGGCCATGGCCACCCAGCCGGCGACCGGGGTGATGCTGCCGGCAACAAGGTCAGTCAGCACTTTGTTGGTGATGGGAATAGTGCCGCTGAGGGCGATGCTGAACCGCCCGAACAACCAGAGCATCACACCCTCGAAGCCCAGGAACCCGGCCAGGGTGACAATGAAAGCGGGCAGGCGTAGCCGTGTGATGAGGGTACCCAGGAGCAGCCCGATCACGGTTGTGGTGGCCAGCCCGATCAAGATGGCGACCCACCACGGGAGGTTGTAAGGCCCCGCCACGAAGGCGGCCATCAAGGTGGCGCCAATGCCCGCGTTGTAGACAATGGACAGGTCTAGTTCTCCGAGCAGGAGGACAAAGACCTCGGCCATGGCAAAGAGCGCGAACACGACCATCTGGTTGAACAGGTTGACCAGGTTCCCCGCAGACAGGTACTTCGGCTCTTTGATCTGGAAGACGATGACGATGATGATCAGTGCGCCTATGACCGGGAGCACACCGCTGTCGCCGGAGCGGACTTTGCGCCCCCAGGCCCTGATGTATTCGATAAGGCTGTCGGCGACGACCTCGGGTGCCGCGGTACTGACCGCCGAAACCTCGGGGACCTCTTCCTCGAACTCGGGGACGCTCGTGCCCGGGATGGCGGGTGGCTGTGGTGGGCTCATTGTCACGGCTGAGCCTCCACGGTCCCGTTGGCTGGCGTCAATGCGGCGACGAAAGGCTGCCCGCCTACCGTACCGGTGGTCATCAACTCGACGACGCTCTGGCGGTCAAGTTGGGCAGCCGGGGCCTGTGCCACCATCTGCCCCAGGCGCAGAACGGCGACGTTGTCGGCGACTTCGAAAACGTCGTTGAGGTTGTGGGACACGATGAGCACACCGTAGCCCTGGTGGGCCAGCCGGCGGACCAGGGCCAGGACCATACCCGTCTGCGCCACCCCGAGGGCTGCGGTGGGCTCATCGAGGATCATGAGCTGCGAGTTCCACAGGACGGCCCGAGCGACAGCAACGGACTGGCGCTGGCCACCGGACAACGACGAAACAGGCTGGCGGATCGACCGTACCGTGGTCACGTGCAGGTCGGCCAGGGTCTTGCGGGCGGCCACCTCCATGGGTGCCTCGTCCAGGCCACCGAACTTGGTCGGCTCACGGCCGAGGAACATGTTTTGCACGATGTCGAGGTTGTCGCACAAGGCCAGGTCCTGGTACACCGTGGCGATGCCGAGGGCAGCCGAGTCCTTCGGTGAATGGATGTCCACCGGCTCCCCCCGCCAGAAGATCTGGCCTCCGTCGGATGGGTGGATGCCCGAAATGATCTTGATAGTCACGCTCTTGCCGGCCCCGTTGTCGCCGCACAAGGCGGTGACCTGCCCGGCGGCGACCACCAGGTCCACCCCGCCCAGGGCCCGGACCGGGCCAAAGGTCTTCTGGATCCCCCGCAGCTCCAGAAGGGGCCTACCCCGAGGCAACAGCCCTTGGGCCGGGGCTCCCTGCGTAGAAACGGTCATATCAATCCTCGCTCTCCTTGCGGAGCCTCACCCTCCTCCGCAGGGCCACACGTCCTGGCCACCGGCGGTCCCCCGGCGAGACGACCTCTCCTGGAAGTCCTGAACCTCTCATAACTGCGAGTAACGACGCAAGCGCCTGGGCCGAAGGTGACGCCCAGGCGCTTGCGTATAACTACACGCTAAGAGGCTACGGCTTGATGCCCGCCGCCGTGCACGCCGCAGCAGAGGCGTACGGGGCTGCGCACAGGGTAGCCGCAGGCACGAACTGGTCGGCGATGACCGTCGAGCCCATGTTCTTGGCGGTCACCCATTCCGGCGTCAAGAGCACCGAAGACACTTGCTTGTGCTCGACGGAGTCAAGGGTCTTGCCGTTGACCAGCGCCGCGGGCGGGGTGATCCCGGCCCGAGCGTAGACGGCGAGAGCCACGGCGGCTTGGGCCTCTTCGAAAATCGGCTTGTAGACCGTGCCGCACTGGTAACCGGTGAGGACGTTGGCCAAACCCTGCAACGTGGCGTCCTGGCCCGTGAAGGGCAAGGTGTGGGGCTTGAGCCCCTTGCTCGTGATGAGGTAATGGATGATAGGCGCCGCGTTCTCATCGTTAGGCGTGAGCACGGCGTTGATGGTGGGGTTCTTGGTGAAAGTGCCCTGGAACTCATTGAGGGCGTCGTTTGGCGTCCACGTACCGGCGGGAACCTCATTGGGCTGGAGCTTGCCGACGAGGGTGTACGTGCCCTTCGCGAAGTAGGGCTGGAGGACCGCGTCGTAGCCATCGGCGAACAGGGTGGCATTGTTGTCAGTGTCGGCACCGTGCATGACCAGGACGACGGGCTTGGACACACCCCAGGATGAGATGCAGCTCACGAGGCCGTTGCCGAGCAGCGTGCCGACTGCGACGTTGTTGAAGCTGTCGTAGTACTTGCGCTGGCCACCGAGGGTCAGGCGGTCGTAGTCGATCGTCTTTACGCCATGGGCGGCGTTGTAAGACTCGATCTTGGCCCCGACGCCGGAGTCCAACGGGTCCATGATTACGACCTTGTCGCCGGAGGTCACAGCGGCCTGGTCCATCGCCAGTTCGGTGGCATCGCTGCCGTCGGCGTTCTCGACGTTGATGTCCGTCTGCTGGAGCCCGGCCTTTTGCATGGCCTCGATCAGGAACGGGGCGTCGAACTCGACGTAGCGGGTCGAAGACACGGTGTCGGGAAGGATGGCGGTGATGGCGCCGCTGCCCTTGGCCACGATGGGCTTGAGGAGCGCCATGGTGCTGAAGTTGCGGTTGAAGCCGAGGGCCGAGATGCCCATTGCGGCGGCCGAGGCCGAGGTGGCCGTAGTCACCTGCCCGGCCATGGACACGATCATGGCGGACACGGCGACTGTTGCGCAGCCAGCCATCCGTACCTTGTGTTTCATTTTCATTTTGATCCCCTTTGTCTGCATGAGAAGAAGTGGAGCGGGTACCGATTGTCCGCGCCCGCCGGGATAGGGCGGGATGGCGCTTGAACGCCAAGCAAGCTGGTGCACGACATGGCGACGTGCGCCCGGCGTAGCCGGCCGGAGTGACTGTCGGGTAGCTCCGGCGAGGCCGACGGTAGGTCGCCCAATATGAACGCGAACGTCAACGAACCAGGCCCAACGTTAATAATTCATGAAGATTTGATCAAAGGACGAGCGAACAGAAGCCGGACGGGGAGGAGCTCGGATGAGCGGGCCGCGAGAGTGCGGGCACCTGAGGGCTGCCCGGCACCGGGGTTGACCAGGGCGTTCTCAATCGGGTATGAAGCGGTAACCCGCCCGGGGCTGTGTGATGATCACTGGAGGACCTCCACCGCTCTCCAACTTGGCCCGCAGCCGGCGGACATACACCCGGACGTATTCGGTCTCGGTGGCGTAGCCCGGGCCCCACACCCCCCTCAGCAGCTGGGCGTGCGTAAGTAACTTGCCTCGGTTGACGGCAAGTTCTCTCAAGAGGGCGAACTCCGTCGGCGTCAAGTGCACCACCTCGCCCCCCCGGGTGACCAGGCGCCTGGCCAGGTCCACTACGAGGTCACCGACCTCGATGCGCAGCGGCGAGACCTCCACCGGCTCGGCCGGCCGGGTCCGGCGCAGTGTGGCCGTGATCCGCGCCAGCAGTTCCTCGATCCCGAAGGGCTTGGTCATATAGTCGTCGGCCCCGAAATTGAGAGCGGCGACCTTGTCGTGCTGGCCCCCACGGGCCGAGACCACGATTATGCCGACACCCGAACGTTCCCTCATCTGGCGGCAGAGCTCGAAGCCGTCTACGTCGGGCAGCATCAAGTCGAGCAGCACCACGTCGGGCGCCTCGGTCTCCAGTAGCTGAAGGGCCCGCGACCCGTCAGGGGAGACACAGGTGTCGAAGCCGCGAACGGTCAGGTTGCTCCGGATGAGGTCGACGATGTTGGGGTCGTCTTCCACCAGTAGAGCTTTGGTGCGCCTCTCTACGACAGTCATGCGACGGTCTCCTCCGGTCCCTCGAGGGGGAGCACTATCTCAAAGGACGCTCCTTGGCCGGTGTCCTCGAGGCTGATACGACCGCCGTGGGCGACCACTATCCCTCTGGCAATGGACAGGCCAAGTCCCGCCCCTGGCGCGCTGGTGGCGTCCCGGGCCCAGGACTCGAACAACTGCTCCTTGAGCTCCCTCGGGATGCCTCTTCCGTCGTCGCTGACCCGGATGCTCACGCTGTCCGTCCCTGCCCCCGCGACCTCGACCTTGACTTCTACCCCGGGTGAATTGTGGCGCAAGGCGTTGTCCAGGAGGTTGACGAAGACCTGCTCCAAACGGTCGTGGTCCGCCCATAGCGGTCCGATCTCGGGCGGGCAGGACACAGTCACGGCCTCAGCCCCCTCGGGGTGCAAGCAGGAAACGGCGGCCGCGATCACCAGAGGAAGATCGCACCAGTCCTGTTGCAGGCGCAGCAAACCGGACTCGATGGCGGAGAAATCCAGCAAGTCGCCCACGAGGCGGCCGAGGCGCGACGACTCCCCTTCGATCCTGTTCAGGAACCGCATCTTCGACTGGTCGTCCCAAGTCACGTCCGATGCCAGCAGGCTGCTGGCATATCCCCTTATGGCGGTGAGCGGGGTGCGCAGTTCATGGCTCAGGCGGGATAGGAAATCCCGCTGAAGTTGGTGGGAGCGACGCAGAGCGGCAGCCTGCTGGTGTGCCTCCTCCGCTTCGTCCCGCTCCAGGGCCAGGCGCACCGAGTTTGCCGCGTCCCCGAGTAGCGCCACGGCGTCGTCGGGCACGTCCGAGAGCAACCAGCGGGCCACAAGGGCTGCTCGCCCGTTCGGTGCGTCGAAGGTCGTGGCGATCACGTGGTCGGGGCCCCCGGATCTCAAGTGGCGAGGGCCCCCGAAATGGGGAGGGGCCGAGAAGGCACTGATGGCGTCTGCCCCGTCCCGCTGGAGGAGATCCCTGTGGGCGTGGTTGTCGCCATCAATAAAGGCGGCGCAACGGGGCACGCCTCCCAATGCCTTGACCCAGAGCTCGATCTCGGTGGCCCGAAGACCGCGGTGCAATGACTGCAGAGCCAGCAGGAGGCTGGTCGAGACCGGCTCGGGCCCGGCCAGCGTCTCTAGGATCTCACGGATGGTCTCTAGCACTCGGTTGCGAGCCGTAACTTCGCCGAACAAGCGGTCGCGTTCAATAGCCCCGGCGGCGTAGCCGGCGTAAAGGGACACCAGGTCCATCTGGTCCCGGTGCGGTCGGCCCACAAACGACTGACAGCCGGTGATGACCCCGATGAGCCCGCTGGAGGCTACCAACGGCACCGACCAGGAGCTACGTATCCCCGCCTTTCTCACCAGGGTCGAAAAATGCCACCAGGTCGGGTTCTTGTCGATGTCATCATTGATGACGACCCGGCCCCCGGCCGCAGCCACGCCCATGGGGCCACCGCCAGGGCCGACGGGCACGGAGCCCCAGGCTTCCAGCAGCTCCGGAGGTAAACCTTCCGCCGCCACCAGGCGCAAGGACTGGTCCTCCAAGAGGTGGATGCAAAGCTGCTTGGTGCCTAGCGCCGCGCCCAGGGCGGAGACGATCAGGGGCAGGCTGGAACTCGGCCGGGCCAGCGCCAGCTGGTCTACCAGGTTCTGCAAACGGGTGAGCTGGTGCCTGGCGGTGGTGGCGGGGGGGTGGCCGGACATGATCGCCACGACGTCGTCCGGGTGGGTCTGCGACGGGAGCAAGTCGGCCACAACCCGACCGCGGTGCATCACCAGGATCCGGTCGGCGAGGTTGAAGACCTGTTCGACCTCGTGGGACACCAGGAGCACGGTCGTGCCTTGCGCCTTGAGCTTCACTATCAGTTCCTCGACCTGTCGGGTCTCCTTCACGCCCAGCGAAGCCGTAGGCTCGTCGAGGACGAGCAGTAGGGGGTGGCTCTGCATGGCTCGGACTACGGCTAGGAGCTGGCGCTGGCCGGTGGAGAGCGAGCCCACGGACCTGACGTCGGTCAGCTCTATCCCATAAGAGCCAAGGATGCGCCGGGTGGCCTGGCTGGCTTTGGCGTCGGAGACGAGCCAACGACCGCGCTCGCGGCCGAGGAACATGTTGGCGGCAACGTCGAGGTTGTCGCACAGGGCCAGGTCCTGCCACACCACCGCCAGGCCGCTGTTGGCGGCGCCCGCGTTGGACCGGACGCTCGAGCCCCCGATCCGGACCTCGCCGACGTCGGGCGAGACGTCGCCGGCGATGCAGCGCACAAGGGTCGACTTTCCAGCGCCGTTCTCCCCGGTCAGGGCCACGAGCTGGCCCGGCCACACCTGGAAGTCCACGCCGTTTAGTACGGGCACGTCGCCGTAGGTGATGTAGAGGCCGCGCACGCTCAACAGGGGCGGCGTCGTCCTGGCACCAGTGGTAGGGACCTGAGCGAGAGCCGTGGCCATCACCACCAGTGTGCTCCGTCTATGCCGTCAGTGGGGTCGCCCTTGCTCTGGCCGGCCCGGTCTTGGCCACCAGGGTGCGGCCCGTCTATGGAGCGGCACCCCAACCGGTTGGGCCACGAGGCATCTCGCCTTGACCGCTTCAGCAAAGATGCCCTGAAAAAAAGCTACGCAAGCGCTTGTGTGGCCGGGGGCCCGAAGCTACGATGCCGTCACCCGGGACCCGTTCTCGAGGGGGGATTTGCCATTACAGGCCGTTGGCGGCCTAGGTGGGTAGAGGATTGGTCAAGACGACGATCAAAGAGGTGGCCGGCATGGCCGGGGTGTCCCCGTCCAGCGTGTCCCGGTCGCTACGCGGCGTCGGCGGCGTGTCGACGAGCACAGAGGAGCGCATCCGCGAGGCGGCCGAACAGCTCGGTTACAGCGTTTCCCCCGCCGCCTATCGTCTCGCCACCGGCCGCACGGGCACGCTTGCCATCGTCATGCCCTATCTGACGAGGTGGTTCTTCGCCGAGCTGCTCGGAGGTGTTGAGCAGGTGGTCCGGGAGGCCGGTCTCGACCTGCTGCTGTACCACGTAGGCGATTCGGAGATGCGCCAGAGCTATTTCTCCTCCGGCCTGCTCCGAAAGCGGGTGGACGGCGTCCTGCTCGTCACCCTGGCGCTCACCGAGCCGGAAGTCGACGCCCTTCGCGGCCTTGATGTCCCGGTGTGCATGGTTGGTAGTCGTGTCGACGGCTTCTCGAGCATCAGGATCGATGACGCCGGTAGCGCCTCCACGGCGGTCCAGCACCTCATCAATCTCGGCCACCAAAGGATCGCCATGATCTCGGGGGACCCGAACGAACCGGAGCATTTCACCACGGAGCTCCAGCGCCGAGCGGGCTACCGGGCCGCGCTCAAGGCCGCCGACATCCCGATCGACCCCCTACTCGAGGCGCATGGGACCTTCACCATCGAAGGTGGCGACGAGGCTACCGTCGAGTTGCTTAGCCGCCGCAGCCTGCCCACTGCCATATATGCGGAATGCGACGAGATGGCCGTCGGGGCCCTGCGGGCGCTTCGTCGCGTCGGCCTGCGGGTGCCCGCTGACGTGTCGGTGGTCGGCTTCGACGACCATCCCATGGCCCAGTACTTTGACCTCACGACCATTAGGCAGGACGTGCACGACCAGGGTCGCCAGATCGCCCGGCACATGGTCGACGCTGCGGTCCGGCCGGGCGAGGTGACGCCCGTCAGCCTGCACGCCCCCACCCGTCTGGTCATGCGCGCTACTACGGCCGTCCTGGCGACCGAGCCGCGGGCCGTACCGGCGCATGCCGGCAGTGGTTATGCCGGCGACGACAACTGGCTGTTCGACCCGACCGACGCTGGGCAGCTGGTCAGCCCGGTGTACACGAAGAGGAAGGAGAGGCACAGCAGCGAAGCTCACAATTGAAAGGGGAGTTAGCAAATGACATCGTCGTAGGTCCTCTCGGCGAGGCGGCGAAGCCGGGTGGTGGGCGGCCAGCTTCCAGCGCGTTGCGCCCATCGGCAGCCAAGCTTTCGATGTCAGAGCCCGTAGACGTTGACGCCTCCTGCGACGCCCAGACGTTGCTCAGCGTACGCAAGCGCCAGACAATTGGTGGGGACGGCGGCGCAAACGGGTACGAACATGTAGAGTCTCGCTCAACTGTTAACAATAGATGTCCAATCTAACAATGGACGTCCAATCGACTCGGGAGGTAGCGCCGTGGCAACGGTAAGCCTTGACAAAGTGAGCAAGACCTATCCCAACGGCGCTCCCGCGGTCCAGGACCTCGACCTAGAGGTGGCCGAGGGAGAGCTGATGGTCATGGTCGGCCCGTCGGGCTCG